>Ga0265327_10000099_pt1 | contig 190474 bp, 180 predicted proteins | sample 41621metaG_FD_202089 | JGI IMG/M metagenome (GOLD analysis project Ga0265327, IMG submission 202089) | Rhizosphere microbial communities from Carex aquatilis grown in University of Washington, Seatle, WA, United States - 4-16-21 metaG | ecosystem: Host-associated > Plants > Roots >...
GCCTTTAACAATTACTTCTTCTACAAAAGTGTTCCAGTTATTACAGCTCGGACATTTGCCTAACCACTTTGCACTTTCATATCCGCAACTCTGGCAAAAAAATGCCGACTTAGTTTTACTCATGTTGTAAAGATAAATACTGATTGTAGATTTTAGATTTGCGATTTCGGATTTAGAAAAACGAAGATGTTTTCATAAAATAAAAGTTGAAATTTTTTTATAGAAAATTATATCAACTTTAAAAAATAATTTCTCAATTTGGAACTTGATAAAAAGTAAAAGGGCCATCATTTCTGACAGCCCTTTATACTTACTAACCCATTAAATTCTATTGCTAAATTACAATTTACGGCCACATAAAAAAATATATTTTGGGCCATGTTAATAAGTTTTGCGGATAAATATGGGTTAAAACCTGTTAGTAACATACCTTCTAAATACATGACAATCAAATAGTTAAATCTAAATTAAACGCTATAAAGAGTAACCGAAAACCATGTTAAGAAAAAATTATTTCTTTAAAATATTTGGTTTATAAAATAAACTACTTTAGTTTTGAGTTAAATTTATAGAAATGAAAAGACTGTTTGGTTTAGTATTGATTTTGGTTGCTTTATCAGCAGGGGCACAGGTAAAAATCAGCGGAAAAGTGCTTAGCAACAAGAACAAACCATTAGCTGGTATCAGCATAGTTTTAAAGGATACTTATGATGGCGCTACAACAGACTCGTTGGGTAATTTCTCTTTTACCACCACAGAAAAAGGCGACCAGCTGATTGAGGCAACTGCCTCTGGATTTAGATCTTTTGAGCAAAAAATAACTATTTCTGGTGCAGATATCACTGTTTCTGTTATATTAAAAGAAATGATAACGGATTTGAAAGCGGTTGTAATCTCAACTGGATCCTTTGAAGCCAGCGACAAGAAAAAAGGCGCTGTATTGACCGATATTGACATTGTAACCACGCCAAGTGCTAACGGAGATGTTACCTCTGCCCTTAAATCTTTGCCTGGCACTCAGCAGGTTGGCGAAAGTGAAGGGTTGTTTGTAAGAGGTGGTACGGCCACAGAAAGCAAGATATTTATTGATGGTACCCAGGTAAACAACTTTTTTTACAGCAGCGAACCTGGCATTGCCACAAGAGGCAGGTTCAATCCATTCTTATTCAAAGGCACGGTTTTTAGCACGGGTGGTTACTCGGCGCTATACGGTCAGGCATTATCATCGGCATTAATTTTAGAAAGCAAGGATTTGCCCGAAAAAAGCGAAGCAGACTTTGGCGCCAGTGTAGTAGGTGTTGGCGGTGGTATGCAGCATTTGGCAAAAGATAAGAAAAGCAGCTGGGGTTTTAGCATTAACTATACCAATCTCTGGCTGGCATTTAATGTAATAAAACAAAAACAGGATTATTTTAAGATACCCGTATTGTTTAATGGCGATGCAAACTTTCGCTTTAAAACAAAAAACGGCGGTATGATAAAATTATATTCTTATGCAAGTACCACCAATCTGGGTTTCCGCAACAATGATATTGATTCTACAACAATGAAAGATGCTTTTAAATTGCAAAACCTCAATCAATATTATAATGTAAGCTGGAGGCAGCCTTTAAAAAATAAATGGAAATTAAATATCGGAACATCTTACAGTATGAACAGGGACGATATTAATAACGAATTGCAAAATGCAAACAATATTAAACAAACCATTACAACACCAATATTTTATGCGTATAAAAACTTTGGGTTGGTTACCACCGGAAACTTTTTTCAAAACAGGATTGTGTTAGACAAAAAATTAAATGGTTTAAGCGCTATTCGTTTGGGAACAGAAATAAGCAATAGCAACGAAAAAGGTGTTTATACCATTTATGACGGAACAAAATATAGCAATACTGTAAAAGAAACCATGGTAGCTGGTTTTGCAGAATCAGATATTTATATCACCAATGCATTGGCTGCAAAATTGGGTATGCGTAGCGAACATTCTCAATTATTGGATAAATGGAATGTAGCGCCAAGGGCTTCATTGGCTTATCAGTTAGGCAAATACAGTTCAGCCGGTTTTGCTTATGGGATTTTTTATCAGAACCCCGAAACAAAATACCTGCCTACTACCAGTTTGCTTAATTTTTCAAAAGCAACACACTATATATTGCAATATCAAATGCTCAATACACTGCAAACCTTCAGGGCCGAATTATTTTATAAAAAATACGATGATTTATATAAAACCAATTTTAGTGTGAATGGCAATTTAATAGCTGCCAATAATAATGGCAATGGTTATGCTAAAGGCTTTGAACTTTTTTGGAGAGATAAAAAAACAATTCCTACTGTTGATTACTGGATATCTTATTCTTATTTAGATACCAAGAGAGATTTTTTAAATTTCCCTTCGTTAATACAACCTTCATTTGCTGCAAAGCATACCGCAGCATTTGTATTCAAAAAATTTATTACGAGCTGGAAAACACAGTTTAACCTGAGCTATAATTTTGCCACCGGCAGGCCTTATTACAATATTGTTTATGATGCTGCTCAAAATAAAAATGTATTCACTGATATGGGAACAACCATTAATTACAACAGTTGCAGCTTTAGTGTAAATTACCTGCCAACCGTTGGTAAAAAAGATACCAAAAACTTTGCAGTGTGGGTATTGGGCGTTAATAATGTATTTGGGCAAAAACAGGTGTACACTTACAATTATTCCAATGACGGCAGCCGTAAAGAACCAGTTACACCAGCCAGCAAAAGATTTGTTTTTATTGGATGTTTCTTAAGTTTTGGAACGGATAGAACGCAGGAGGCTATTAATAATAATCTATAAGTAATTTATATTTTTCAAACTAAAAACAATACATCATGTCAAACTATCGACAACCAGCACCCGAAGGAAAGGATCCCGAACTTTGGGAAATTGCAAAAAAAAGAGCCAGTTTTAAAAATCATTTTATCACCTATATTATTGTAAATGCTTTTTTATGGGGGATATGGTTTGTAACCGGCAACCAACACAGGATATTTAATATTGGTGAATGGAATAACAATAATTACCCGTGGCCAATTTGGACAACATTGGGCTGGGGCATTGGGCTTGCATTTCATTTTGCCGGCGCTTATGTTTTTCATCGGTCAAACTCGGTAGAAAATGAGTATCAAAAATTAAAAAATCAACAAAATAAATAAAATCAAAACTTTTTAAATAAATACAAATGAAAAAAGTACTTATCACCGCCGTTTTATTATCACTTTCTTTTTTATCATTTAGCCAAAGTGATAAATATGTTGCTGCAATGAAAAAAAATCTTGATGCAGTGGATACCAGTTTTAAAAATCCTGCCAACCTATTAACACTGGCTAATAATTTTGAAAGAATTGCTATGGCAGAAAAAAATCAATGGCTGCCTTATTATTGGGCTGCATTTTGCCAGGTTAATTACGCTTTTATGGTACAGGATAAAGATAAAACTGATGGCTTTGCAGACAAAGCAACAGACTTTATTACCAAAGCAGATTCTTTAATGCCCAACAACTCCGAAATATCTTGCATAAAAAGTATGATCGCAAGTTGCCACATGATGGTTAACCCTATGCAGCGCTACATGGAATATGGGCCCGAAAGCAATGGTAATATTGAAAAAGCTATGCAACAAGACCCCAACAACCCAAGGCCATATTATTTAAAAGGGCAGGGATTGAAATATACTCCAGAACAATATGGCGGCGGTTGCAAAACAGCTAAGCCGGTTCTGCAAACTTCTTTGGATAAATACAATACTTTTAAGCCTGCAAGTGAATTGGACCCAAACTGGGGCAAAGCACAGGTAGCAGCATTAATTGACGGATGTAAATAATTGTCTAGTGGTTTAGGAGTTTAGGGTTTGGTAAAACTTTACTATTACATTCTAAACTTCTAAACCCTAAACTTCTAAACTTAAAATAAGATGCAAGAAGAAAATTTTTCGCCGCAGGAAAGTTTGCAATTGATACAATCCATGATTGCAAAAACCAAAAGAGATATGAGTGACAACAGCATTCATTTCTTGCTTTGGGGCTGGGTAACTTTTGTCGCCTGCATTGGGCAGTTCATTTTGAAAAATGTACTGCAGTATGAAAAGCACTATCTCGTTTGGCTGCTGGTAATTCCGGCTGCAATTATGAGCGCTTATTTAGGAATGAAAGAAGGAAAGAAAAAAGAAGCGTCTACCTATATTGGCGATAGCATGAAATATTTGTGGATGGGGATGGGCATCAGTTATTTTGTGTTGAGCATGATATTGAGCAAGATGGGATGGGAAACTAATGTGTTTCCTTTTTTTATTTTGCTTTACGGATTGGGCACTTTTGTGTCGGGAATGTTGCTTCAATTTAAACCATTAATAATTGGTGGTGTATGTGCATGGGCCCTTGGCATTGTTTCTACCTGTTTTAATTACGATTACCAAATGTTATTTGCTGCAGGCGCAATACTGATAAGTTATATCATACCAGCTTATCTTTTGCGTAGCAGGAACAAAACAACAAAATAATTTTATGACTGACCCGGAAGATAAAATGACCGAACAGGAAAGCCTTAAACTGATCAATGAAATGATTGGTAAAGCAAAACGCAGCTATATTACAACAGGTGCCGCATCAATAGTATGGGGCATATTGATTGTAGTATGTAGTTTATTAACATGGTACCAGATGTATACAAAAACTGATTTTGGTTTTGATGTATGGCTATTGGTTTTTTTGGCGCTGATACCGCAGATCTATTTTTCCATTGCAGAAAAGAAAAAGAAGAATTTTGTAAGCCACGATGAAAAGACCATGACTGTAGTATGGACTACTTTTGCCATCTGTATTTTTATCTTATCTTTTTATAATAGCAAATTTGGCGATGATAACGGTAAAGCAACAGCGCTTTTTATGATGTTATATGGTATTCCTACTTTTATTACCGGCGGTATTTTTAATTTTAAACCGATGATATTGGGCGGCATTATTTGCTGGGCTTTAGCTGTAGCTTCCATGTATACCGATATGGCAACCGGTATGTTATTTATGGCTGCCTGCGGTTTAGTTGCATGGCTGGTCCCAGGCATTATTTTATGGAACAGGTATAAAAAACAACAGGCTGCCCATGTTTAAAGAACTTGACCCCATATTACATTCTCAGTTGCGGCTGGCAGTTATCAGTTTATTGATAAGTGTTAAGGAAGCGGAGTTTACTTTTTTAAAAGAAAAAACAAATGCTACAGCAGGTAATTTAAGTGTGCAGATCAATAAATTAAAAGATGCCGGTTATATTGATGTAACCAAACAATTCAGCAATAATTATCCGCAAACCATTTGTAAGATCACTGCTAAAGGTGTTGATGCTTTTGAAGAATATGTAAAAGCACTACAATCTTATATGAACCCCAACGGCAAATAAAAAAGCCCCTTCCATTGTAGGAAAGAGCCTTTTCTGTGCTTGGTTATCAAAACATCTTTATAGTATTATTTCCATACCAGTAATTTAGACGTAAATATTTCATCATTTGCAACTAAGCGAACGGTATAATAACCTTCGCTTAATGCAGTAACATCTTTTAATGTTATTGTGTTGTTGCCTGAAACCAGCGAAGCCTGTTGTTTTAAAATCACTTTACCTGAAGCATCAAACACTGTAATATCTCCTTTGGTTGCTTTGGTTACAATTACTTTTATGTTTGCAGCGCTGCTTGATGGGTTAGGCGAAATAGACATTTCATTTGACTTAGGGCTTTCCATTTTCACTACAATAGCATTGGTTAATTTTTGGCTATGGCCATTATCAATAATCCTTACCCGGTAATAAATATTTTTTACTGTAAACGTTAGAGCATTGTCAATAAATTTATATTGCTGTACTGCGGTTAAATTATTTGCTTTTATATTTCCAGCTACTTCAAAAACCGTTCCGTCATAACTTCTTTGTATCTCGTAGCTGTTCAGGTTTTGTTCCTGCAAACAAGTCCAGGTAATGGTAATTTTATTGTTATTATTATAGCCGGCAAGGTCTATCAACGAAACTTGTAATGGTGCTGCCGCCGGTAAAGTATAACAACTAAATTTACTGCCATTTTGCATAGTTGGCTTCATGCTTATACCAGAACAATTAGACGGTGCTTTATAATCATAACCCATTCTGAAAGAAATGCTGGCGCGGGGATCGGGATACATTGTTTTTTCTATTACATTTTCACAACTAGAAAGATTACTCCTTTGCGCAGTACTGCCATAAGTTAAAATCCATCCATCCTTTACACCACCAGCTGTTAACTCGCTTGAAGGCGAACTGAAATTTAATGGGTTACCGTCATTTGTTCTTACATAACTGGTTTTTTTCAGCCAACCATCATTTCCTGCTATCATTCCATCGATATCAAAGGTTAAAAAATTAAGATTGGAGATAGCTATTTCACTGCCCGAAACCGGCATATTATTTCCTGTAAAGTGAGTATAAAATTTAATGGTAAATTCTACATAACCTGTCCGATCAGTACAAGAAAGTATTTGATCGGGCGCAATACGTGGAGCAAATAATGCGGCTTGTGTGCCTGCGGTACCACTTTCATCGGCTGCGTTATCATTATCAAAACTGGCGCCATCAGCATCTGCCATGGTAGCGTTTACAATAGTATCAATCGAAATAATAGCATCTAAATTTAAGTTGGGCAAAGCATTACTGAATTTATATTTTGCGCCAATGGTTAAAGGGTTTCCTGTATTGTTGATCTGTACGGCATTTCTAAAATTGGAAGTGAGTCCGCTGCCAGCGGTACATTTATCAAACCCCGTTGTAGTACATGTTTGCGCATGTAAAAAAATAGCAGTACATAGAATAAGCAGAAGGGTAAAAACTTTTTTCATCTCTTGTGGTTTTGACAAATGTTTACAGCGGTAAATGCTTAAGCAGTAAGCACAGGTCAATCAAAGCATAGAGGATAATAGCAGCACTACTTATTCAGCTGATAAAAATAATTATCAGCTTATAGGTAATACAATAAAATGAATTTAATTGGGAGGTTGTGGTTGGTTCAAGAATATGGGTAGGGCCTAAAGTGTGACAAACATAGGCTGTTTTTGTTAGCTATGCAAGTTTTTTACTTTGTTTTTTACTTTGCTGTTGTACTTTTGGTGCCAGATAGCTGTATATCCGTAGTACCTTTACACATACTTTATACTATGCCCGTAATACTTAGTGTTGATCATCTTACAAAAAAATTTAAAGACTTTACGGCTGTTGATGACCTGTCCTTTACTGTAAATGAAGGCGATGTGTATGGTTTTTTGGGACAGAATGGTGCCGGGAAATCAACTACCATCCGCATGCTGCTGTCGCTTATAAAACCAACCTCCGGGCAAATAAATATTTTTGAACAGAACCTGTTTACACACCGCAGCAATATTTTAAAACAAACAGGAGCTATAATAGAAAAGCCCGATCTGTATAAATATCTCTCTGCCTATCAAAACCTTTTCATCTTTGCTAAAATGAGTGGTATAAAAGCTAGCCGTGATGTTATAATGAAACAATTGGAAATGGTGGGCCTTGCACAAAGAGCAGAAAGCAAAGTAAAAACATTTAGCCAGGGCATGAAACAGCGTTTAGGCATAGCTGTTGCTTTGGTGCATAATCCCCGGTTAATTATTTTGGATGAACCAACAAACGGCCTGGATCCGCAGGGTATTGCAGATATGCGTAATCTTATCATGCGGCTGAGTAGAGAAATGGGCAAAACAGTAATAGTGTCATCTCACTTGTTAAGCGAAATAGAAATTATTGCCAATAGAATCTTAATCATTAATAAAGGAAAGAAAATAGTGGAAGGGAACGCTGCAGAACTACTGGATCCTGCAAAAACCCTGGTAAAAATTGCTACTACCAACGATGCTGATGCTATGGAAAAATTAAAAAACTCTGCCTGGAATAATTTTATCAATAATGAAACAAACATTTCTTTAACGATGAATAAAAATGATATTCCAAAGCTAACTTCCAATATGGTGGAGATGGGCATAGCCGTATTATCAATCGTCCCGCAACATTCTCTCGAAAATTATTTTTTATCACTTACAAATCAACACGGGCATGTGGAAGCTTTTTCAAATTGAAGTATTTAAAATATTCCGCAAACCAAGAACATACCTGTCGTTCGGCATCATTACCGGCTTTATCTTATTAATTCAACTGGGGCTGCTGGTAAATGGAAAAGAATTTTTGAGTTTTATGCTGGGTAGCGTAAATGATATGATGGACGTAGATTATAAAAGTGTGCTCAACGGTTATTGGGTCTGTTTTGCAATCTTAAATTTACTGCTTATTCATGTACCTATATTAGTGGCGTTGGTGGCAGGTGACATTGTTTCGGGAGAAGCAAGCATGGGCACATTACGTTTACTTGCTGCCAAGCCTGTTAGCCGAACGCAAATTATTCTGGCTAAATTTTTTGCATCTGCAGTGTATGTTTTATTGATGCTGATATGGATTGCATTTGTTTCATTGTTTATTAGCCTGCTTATGTTTGGTTCAGATAATTTAATGGTAGCAAAAGTGAGCGATCTCAGGATTATAGAAGCCAGCGATGTAATGTGGCGGTATTTCTGCGCTTTTGGATTTGCATTTATTGCTATGATGGTAGTAGCAGCACTTTCGCTGTTATTATCTACACTTTCAGAAAATTCTATAGGACCGATAGTAGCTACCGTAGGTATTGTTATTATATGCACTTTAATCAGTGAAATGGAAATACCTATTTATCAAAAATACATACGGCCTTATTTATTTACTTCGTACATGCTTGGCTGGAAGGGTTTCTTTTATATCAACTATAATGAAGATAACCAAACCATAAAAGGCTCCATAGAAAACCTGCCGGCTATATTAAAAAGTATCGGTGCATTGTTTGCCTACATTGTATTATTTGTTTCAAGCTCCATTTTTATTTTTAAAAGAAAAGACATTTTATCTTAACATGAAAAAGATATATTTATTTGTGGTATTGGTTGTTGCTCAATTTCCTGTGTATTTATATGCACAGGATGTAAATGCATTGGTGCAAAAAGTAAAGGCAAAATTAGACAAGGTTACAGACTATGAAGCCAGCGGTAAAATGAAAACCAATGTGGCTTTTTTAAAGGTTCCTGTTGCAAGCGTAAAAATCTATTTTAAAAAACCCAATAAAATGAAGATCAAGAATGAGAAAGGATTTTCATTTATACCCAAGGGTGCTGTAAATATTAATATGAGCAATAGTTTAAGCAACGGCAAATACAGTGTACTGGATGCAGGTACTGATAAAATCGGCAATGCTACGGTAAGGGTAGTAAAACTTTTGCCCGAAGATGATAATGCCGATGTTGTTTTATCTACCTTGTACATTGATGAAACCAATTTGGTGGTAAGAAAAGCAAAAACCACTACAAGGGAAAACGGCAGCTACGAACTGGAAATGAGTTATGGAAAATATATTGACTATGGCTTGCCGGATAAAATTATTTTTTCTTTCAACACCAAAGATTATAAATTACCCAAAGGCATAACTTTTGATTTTGATGATGGCGAAGCAAAGCAACCAGAAGATAAAGCAAAAAATAAAAAAGGCAAGGCTGAAATTGATATCAGTTCTTATAGCATCAATAAGGGGATAGCAGATACTGTTTTTCAATAGGTAGAAAACACTTCCAGAATTTCTTATTATTTGCAACATAAAAAAACTCCCGAAGATTTTATCCTTCGGGAGTCAGCATTATAACCAAAACTTTATTTCAACTTAATTTTTAATAATAATTATTATAATTTTTGGAATGAAGCTTTTATTTCCTTGTCAGATCCTGTGATACGCAAGTAGTAAGAACCTGAAGACAATTGGCTGGTATTGATTGAAAGTTTATTATTTCCCTTATTAAATACAGCGTTGCCTTGTAAAACAGTACTTCCCTTGCTATCAATAACCTGCCATGTTACATTACTTGAAACGGTAGCAACAATTGCAGACCTTAATTCAGTTGATACAGGGTTAGGTGATATGGTGATTGTTCCTTTGGTATCAGGTAAAGTAATTTTAATAATGTTGGAATATTTAATAGTTCCGTTGATATCTATAATTTTCAACCTGTAATAAAGTACAGATGATTGCTGATAAGCAGCATCGATATCAGTTAATGAATAATTGGTGCTGGTAGAAGTGTTGCCTTTTGGTGCAACATTGCCTATGTAACTAAAATTATTGCCGTTAACGCTTCTTTCTACTTCAAAACGAGCCGTATTGATTTCGTTTTCGGTTTTCCAATTTAACAATGTAGTAAGATCGTTTTGCAAAGTACCGGTAAAAGTTATCAGGTCTACCGGCAATACCACGTTGTTGGCAGCAAAATAAAATGAAGAGTTGATATTGAAATCGCTGACAGTAGTTTGCAATACATAACCTCTTCCACCGCTTCTTGTTAAGTCAGCAGCCAGTGTATTGGTTGGCGTTACTGCAGTTGTAGGAGTGATTATTGATGCACTACAAGCATCGGCATTCTTTAATATTTTTAAGTTAGTAATAGCAAGTACACCAGATAAAGGATCTATTGCCAGTGAGTCATACTCGGCCTTTGTGATGTAGAACCTTACTTTTACCGGCGTAGCAAAAGTTTTGATAGTAGGCACAATGGTGATGTTCCTGTCGAGGTAACGTGTGCTATTTACAATCCTGCTGGAGTGATTGGCCGGAGCTTTTTTATAAAATGAAGAATTTACAACACCGAGGTTTTGTCCCATAGCATTTATCTCAGCCATAATATTACCATCGGGGCCGGTAATGGGTACCCACAAATAATTATTGGTACCATCTATAGTAACCGTGGTACCTGGATTACAGGTGCTACCGCTGGCCGTGGTAACCCAAATGGAATCTGATATGGTGCTAAATCCTGAAGCATCATCTGCATATCCTAAAAATGAATATTTGATTAAGCAACCAGGGCAAGCCGGAGTAGTAGGATTGGCTACACCAGGGCCAGAAGTTGCCGAGCTGTTATCCATAACTACAAAGATATCTTTTCCGTTAGGTGCAATAGCTAAATCTCTATATCGGTTAGTACTTTGAAAATAAGTAATGGTATCTCCTACGTTGGCAGAGTCACGATTGCTGGGCAGTGTCAGCGTACCGGTTGGATCAAGTGGTAAACGTAAAAGACGTCCCCACTTCAATCCTGATGCAATCAATGATTTATTCCATCCAGGAATCATTTTATTGGTATATAAATCTAAGCCCGACCATGCTTCAGAATACCATTGTGAATTAGGTACATTTGGAGAGTTTTTCCAGGTAGTTTTCATAGTAGCGTTATCTGTAGGATAAGCTGAAAATAAGGGATGCTGGTATGCCCCGCTAACAAGTGCATTAGCATTAATGGTGTTCATATTAGTTACTTCATTACCAACTGGCGGACAAGTGGAATTGCCATTATTGTCTGAAAAATTTGCCCCTGCAGAAAGACTCGTATTGGTACTGGCAGTAGTAGTACCATTATAATTACCATCTGCATATCCAATCACCAATGGGTGGCCATAATTTTTAAAAGGTTTTATAATATTTATTTCATCATCACTATATGGGCCGTGAGAGCTGCCATATAAAATATTTAAAGCAGTGTCATAAGCAAAGCCCTGGTTATTTCTCATGCCGATAGCATATACAGCACTGGTTGAAGAATACGGGTTACTGTTAGGTATCCAGGCTGCTGCGCCGGCATCGCCATCTGAAACAAGGTTAAACCTTAATATCTTTCCTTCATACGAGGCCATATTTTGCGCTTTGTTTACACGGTCCCTGTTTTCAAACTGTCCTGATCCCATATCGCCTTCACCCATAAATAAATAATTGGTACCTCCTTTAACAACTGGCGCAATAATCAACCTTTGTGAATTGTGATCTTTACTGCCTGGCAGGGTATCGCATAACACTACGGGAGACTCGAACTTATTAGTGCTGGTATTAAAGGTAAAACGTACTAGTTTATTTCTGTAAAATAAACCTGAAGGAGAAGTACCACTTAAAAACCGATGCACATAAGTTACATACATAAAATCAGTTGTACCTGTGCCATCTAAAAAATTGGGGTGAAGTGCCATACCGGCAAAGCCACCTTGCGGCCAGGGGCTCCAGCTGGACATGTTCTGTGCATATAAGGAATCTGATGGTGATGTAAGCCATTTACTGGTACTGGAAAGATTTAGAACGGTATCCAATGCTCCTGTAGTAGGATCTATCCTAAACATACGGTAACCCTGTGCTTCTGTCACCCATAACTTGTTATCCGGGCCATAAGTAACCTCCCAAGGATAGTTAAGCACATTGGCAGGCGATAATATTGTACGTGCAAAAACTTCATTCATACGGCTACCTACCTGGTCATTATCGGTAACACAAATATCAAAAGTATAATTGGCAGGCACCAGTCCGGAAGCATTTCTATGAATTCTGATATAATAAGTCGTTCCTTCAGTTAGGCTATTCGCTAAGGTAGGCGTAAGGGTTGATCCGCTGGCGCATTGTATTTCGGTAAGCGACCCGCAGGTGCCGGATAGCAACTGAATTTTTACATTGCCTATTCCTCCCCAACCACTGCCGGAATTGCTTAAGCTAATAGTAGGAATTTTGGTTTTAGCAACAAATTTATACCAAACATCGGGAGTATTGGTGGTGCTAAAACAAGTAGATGCGATAGTGTATCCTTCATCGGTAGCATTGGTAAGTGTTTCTCCTGCAAGCCAGCTGGTGCCACTCACACATGTAGAATCTGAGGAGATCAATTTTGCATTGGAGCATTTATCGTTTACTGGCGGCTGCATTATACAGATATCGAAATTCCAATCTGATTTTGTATCACTTCCGGAGAAAGATGTAGTGTACACCCTTACATAATAAGTTGCACCTATGGTCAATCCGGTAATGATTTGCTTGGAGGTAGCATCCTGGCATCCCATTGATGCACCAGCACAACTGCCGTTGAATGTTTCTATATACGTAGTGGCGGCAGTAAGGCCAGTTCCCAGGTTGCTTACATTTATTATTTGCGTAGTTGCAGCGGCTACAAATTTGTACCAAACATCGTATGGTGTTGTACCGCCGCAGGTACTTGCCGGGGTTCCTACTGTAGCATATCTAAGATTGCCTGTGGTAGAAGAGCAGGTAAGCCCTGAAGTTAATGTTGCCGCACTTGTACAATCATCATTAGTAGGCGGTAAAAATGCCAGGGTTTGAGGAAACTGTACCCATGGATTATATGCATTGGCAGCAGAGCCTGATGATTGGTCGGTACCAGAGGAACTACCTTGGGATATATTACAAGTTCTGGTAGTGTTTGTACCTACAGAATAATTCCAGCCCAGTTCGATACATAACATTTGACCTGCTGTGATGTTTAATGTACCTAAAGCAATTGTCAATGTATAAGTAGAATAGGTTGTGGTAAGATTACCGGTTGTATAGTTACCTACCTCAGATGCAATGGAGCCATTGGGATTTATAACCCTTAAATAAATAACTCCCTGGCCTGTGGTTGATGTTATACTACTTTGCTGAAACCGAACCTGCCCGGTTAATGAGCCTGTTAGGGTTTGAGCCGCTAAAGGATCTGATAAAAATTGAACACCAAGGCATTTCCTTACAGCCATACCACTATTACCTGCAACAGCATTACTTAATGTACTATTATCTTTATAAGCACTCATTACATACCTGTTTGCACTTGCTGGTGTAGTCCAGCCGGTGTTAAATGCAGGTGATACGGTACTACTAGTACCAGTATTTAAATACAATTTGGTTTGAGCAAGAAGGGGTGTTGTGAAAAAAAATAGTAGTAGTAAAAATAAACATGCACTTCTAATTAAGGAGTTCATAATAAAATGGATTTAAAAGGATATTGTTTAAGGTTTGTAAGATTTGATACTACAACAAGTGTAGTTAAAATCTTACTAAACTGTTATAAACAACCAAAACGAAAAAATATTGTAGGGCTTGGAAAATAAATGTTGTAACAATGATTTTATTAGTATAACTACGATAATTGGCCTGGGGAAAATACGATTATACTATGTAAAACTAAAAGAGTAAATGTTGTAATAACGATGTGTAGCGGTATAATTACCGTTGACAATAATCAGAAAAAACACGCTGGTGCAATAAATGTAAAAACAGTACGTTTGTAGTTAATCGTCTACACTTTGTACAGTTATTTTTATTACAAAAATTGTATTCAAGCGTAGAAAAGTTTAGAGCCACAATATCCTGTTTTAAAACACAATAGAAGCCAATCTATGAAACCAATTCTACTTACCAAGTTGTGCTGCAGAAAAAACGTACTCTTTGTTTTGCTGCTGTTTTTGCTTCCATGCATTACATTTTCGCAAACAACTTTTTATTTAAACACAGGTACCCCAAGTTCTGTTACACCTACCATTAGTACTAACTGGAACGTTAGCACGGGGTATAGCAGTTTTTTAATGAGTCCTGCAAAAGACGCCAGCACAACTACAAATGTTGCTACTGCAAGTCCGGGGGGCGCTTTTCCCAAAAAGGTATTATTGGATCAGTGGGTGTCTGATCCCTTAGCTGCCCAAACAATTGCTGCAGGCACAACATTAACCGGCCAGTCTATGTTTAAGGTTAGTAATACAACTGGAGGTACAACGGGAATGGGATCTATTTACTTAAGAATTATTAATACCAATGGGTCATTAGCATCTGAAGTACTTGTTAACACTACTACCTTTAATTCAACCACCTCTACAAACCGTTCATTTTCTTATACGGTACCAGCTGGTGGTATAGTTATAACAGCAGGGCAAATGATATGTATTGAACTGGGCTGGACTTTTACGGCAGGTACTAATACAACCAGAACCGCTTCCATTACAGAAGGAAGTTCAATTGGTACAGATTTGCCTGTTAATAATACCTCTACAACATTAGCCGACCCATGGTTTAAATTTGCGCAAACACTTGTATTTTTAGCGCCAACCAACGATGCTTGTGCCAATGCAACACTATTAACTCCTGCAGCTATTTGTTCTCCCACTACAGGTAACCTTCAATCTGCTACAAGTGCAGCACCTGCTGGCGGATGTGGTGGTGCAACAACAACTACTACTTTTGATGTTTGGTATAAGTTTGTGGCCACTGCCACCACTCATACAGTAACTGTAGGTAATTTGGGTGCAGGCCTTACTGCCGCCACTACTTATATAGAAACATTCAACGGCAGTTGTGCTGGTGCATCAATGGGATGCCAGACTGCTGCAACCCGCCAAACGCTTACTACCGTCATTGGTACTACTTATTATGTTAGGGTATACGTTACAGTTGCTCCCACATCTTTCCCCACAGCAAAATGGAATTTTGATATCTGTATAGAACAGCCCCCCGCAAATGATGATTGTGCTGGCGCTATTACATTAACGCCAGGGGCATCTTGTGTAAATACAGCAGGTACGCTGGACCTGGCTACAGCAAATGCAGCAACACCAATAGGCTGTTTTGCCGCAGGTACTTATTATGATGTATGGTATAAGTTTGTAGCTACTTCGTCTACACATACTGTATTAATAAGCAGCCCCGGTGCCAATTTTACGGCGCCAAGGATACAGCTTTACACCGGGTCTTGCGGCGCACTGGTTTCAGTGGCCGGTAGTTGTGTGTCGGCAAATACGCTTTTGCAAACGGGCCTAACCATTGGTACTACTTATTATGTACGTATTGCCAATTTTAATACCAATCCATCAGGCACCGGTACAGTGGCGGATTTTAATATTTGTGTAACTGCACAAGCCCCGGCAAATGATGACTGTACTACAGCTACAGTGTTAACTGCGGGAACTACCTGTGTTACTACTACAAGTAATATTCAATATGCTAATACTAACTCCATGGCAGGTGCATGCGGTGGAGCAACAACAGCTACCACTTACGATGTGTGGTTTAAGTTTCAGGCAACAGCAACTACCCAGTTTATAACTTTAAGCAGCCTTGGTACTAACCTTGCTGCAGCCACTACTTATATAGAAACGCTGAGTGGGACCTGCGGCAGCTTAACTTCTTTGGGATGCCAGAGCGCTGCTACAATGCAAACTGTAACAGGCTTAACTGTTGGTACATTTTATTATGTAAGGGTGTATGTTACAGCTGCACCAACCAATGTAACTACTGCCAACTGGAATTTTAATATTTGTATAGTACAGCCACCGGTAAACGATGCTTGTACCGGTGCTATTGCACTTACCAGCGCAAGTACTTGTACAAACACTGTGGGTACACTTTTATATGCAACGGCAACCAGTGGCTTACCGACCTGCGGTAATAGCGGATCGGCAGATGTATGGTATTCTTTTGTTGCATTAAGTAATCACCCTATAATTACACTTAGCAGTGTAGGTGCTAATTTAACAACAGCTTCGCCACTTATTCAATTATATTCAGGTGCCTGTGGTAATTTGGTGCAATTAACAGGTGCATGTACAGCCTCGCCACTTAATACAGCAACTACGCCTGGCGGTATAGGCTTAAGTATAAATAGTACCTATTATATAAGAGTCACCACCAATACCAATACTGGCGTACTCACATCGGGTACCTATGGGTTTAGTATTTGTGTTACAGATCCAGCAGGTGCATCTGTGGATTATGCTAAAAGTTATATTAATGTTACAGATGGTACAATAGGTGGTACCATTGACCCGGGCGATGTGCTGGAGATACGGGCTATATTGGTGGTGCAACGCCCCGGTAATACAGGTCCGGTTATAGCCATCGATAGCGTAGCTTATTACGATACCTTAACTGCTGGTAAAGGATTTGCATTACTTAAAGATAGTATGGCCCTTAAAACCAATGAGGGTAAACTTTTCCGCCCATCCAACTCAACTTATTTTACCGATGCAAAAGATGCTGATGCAGCGTGGATTACTACCGCTGGTGCAGGTACGGATACCGCACTGCAAATAAATATGGGAACCGGCGCAACTCAGTTAAAGAGAGGAAAAATAACCCATACTTCAAAACCTTCTAATTTTGGAAATACCTGTATTATAATGGCCACCTACCGGGTAAGGGTAAATGCAGCGTATGGTACTAAGATAATGTACGGAGGAGGTGCATTCAGGTATCGAGACTCTACAACAGCTACCTTTTATACCATCAGCTTCCCAAGGGATAGTTTGATAGTGTTTGCCAGCCCGGGAGCATGCCCCGATGCTGTTTCGGCAACCAATATAGTTGGCGATGAGGTAAACGGAACATTCGGTGCTCCTACCGGGGCGCCTGTGTACCTGCAAAACAGGGGTAGTTCAACAAATACCAATTATGCTTATGCTCCTTTTAACGGAACAGGCGGAGGGCCGGGCGATTATTATTATAGTGTAGCCAACAATACCAGTGGCGATGCTACCACTGTACAAACAGTGGCCAAGCCTCCTGCTGTTTCATCAAACAGGGTGTTTGGCGTGTGGGATATTACCGGCGATCATACCGGAGCAGCCAACACCGCAAAAGGAAACCTGCCATGTAATTTAAATGCGCCTATAAGTGCAACTAACCCTTGTGGTTATATGCTTGTGGTTAACGCAGCTTATCGTACTGATGTGGCCTTTGCATTTAATTTTAGCGGCGCCTGTACCGAAACCTATTACGAAGTTTCTGCCTGGATCAAGAACATCTGTTCAAAATGTGGTTGCGATAGTAATGGAGTAGGTTCAACAAATACCGGATACCAACCTACTGCCGTTGGCGATTCATCTGGTATAAGGCCCAATTTGGCTTTTCAAATTAACGGAGTTGATTATTATACAACAGGTGATTTAGCGTATCAGGGTTTAGGTGGTACACAAACGGGATCTGATACCTTAAATAAATGGGTAAAGCGTTCTTTTGTTTATAAAACCAAACCAGGCGAAACATCGTTTACCATGACGTTGCGTAACAATGCTCCGGGTGGTGGTGGTAACGACTGGGCAGTGGATGATATCAGTATACGAACCTGTTATCCTAACATGTCTTATTCGCCATCTTCACTCCCTTCTGTTTGTGCCGGGCATACCCTTACACTTACAGATACGGTTCGGTCTTACTATAATGTATATATCTATTACAAATGGCAACGAAGTACTGATGGTGGAACTACGTGGAATGATATTGCCGGAACTTCCGGCGTAGCATCACCTACATTGGTTGGGCCTAATAATTATCAGTTTACAAATTCTTATACGCTTCCTCCATCTGCTACCGCAGTTTCCAACAACGGCGATTTATACCGTATGGTGGTAGCTACAAATGCTTTAAACCTTTCAGGCTCTTGTAATTATTCTGATATAACACCCGTTGCACTAACGGTATTGAATAATTGTATAGATATTGATGATGATAATGATGGTATACCCGATTATGTTGAATTTAATAACCCCATTGCTTTACAAGATGCAAATTCAAATGGCATTCCTAACTGGAACGATCCTACTTATCCCGGCTATGTAGATAATAACCTTGATGGTGTAAATGATAATTTTGATTATGGAGCCGATTCAAACAATGATGGTATTCCTAATTATATGGATCCTACCTTCCCTGGTTTTATCGATACTAACGGCGACGGCATAAACGATAATTCAGATAAAGATCTTGATGGTATTCCTAATCAGTACGACCTGGATAGTGATAACGATGGTATACCGGATGTTGTGGAGTCTTATGGTGTGGATACCAATGGTGACGGCATTATTGATAACTATACCGATACGGATAATGATGGATTTTCACAAAATGTAGATGGTAATGCTACCGGAGTTACAGGTTCTGGTGTTGGCTTGGGCGCACAGGATTTTGATGGCGATGGTATTCCTAATTATTTAGATACTGATAGTGATAATGATGGTATACCCGATGTGGTGGAAGTTGGTGGTCCTGATACCAATAACGATGGTAAATTGGATGGCTTTGTAGATGCCAATGCCGACGGCTTAAACGATAATTATGTTGGTATTACCGCATTGCTGAAAACAGGTGTCGATCTTTCACCGGTTAATGGCCGTGCAGATAATTATCCATATAAAAACCTGGATCAGGATGCTAAACCTAATCCTTATGATTTAGATAGTGATGGCGATGGTATTGCAGATGTAATTGAAGCTGGTTTGCCGGATGCCAATACAAATGGAATAGTTGATGGAACAATTGGAACAAATGGCTGGTCTACCACGGTATCTGCAATGGCTTCTCTAAACCTTAGAAATACTGACGGTAGCGGTAACCCTGATTATTTGGATATAGATTCGGATGATGATGGTATACCCGATAATATAGAAGGGCAATCTACAGCTGGGTATAAATTACCTGTACTTACTGATACAGATGGTGATGGTATTGTGGATACATATGATAATACACCACTGGCATATGGAGGCTCAGGCATATTTGTTTGGGATCAGGATGGTGATGGTATTCCGGATTACAGGGATCTTGATACCGATGGTGATGGTAAAGCTGATATAATAGAAGGTAACGATTTTAACCTCAATGGTTTTGCCGATGACCCTGTTACATTGACTGGTACTGATACTGATGGCGATGGTTTGGATAATCGTTTTGATTCATTAAACTCAACTACCAATGTAAAGGGCACTTCTTATATGATGGGTAATGGCGGCAGCACTACTGGAGATGCAGCGCCTGGTACAAAAGCCCCTGTACAAAAGAAAACCGTTGGGCAAATTGATAGAGACTGGCGTTATGTAGGTGTAGTACTTCCTGTTCAATTCCTTGAGTTTACAGGAAATACACAGGGTCAGCAGGAACTATTAAACTGGAAAGTATTGGCAACTATACCGGTAGATCATTTTGAAGTGGAACGAAGCCTAGATAATGCAACGTATAATAAAGTGGGCGTAATAACCGATCCGGTAAAATTAAATGAAGAACAAAGCTTTGGATTTACAGATAATATAAAAGGGATAACCAGCGATGTTATCTACTACAGGCTTAAGGTGGTTGGCAAACTTGGAGAAATAAAATACAGCAATGTACTGGTAGTTAGGCAAGCGCTGTCTACTATACCAATTACCATGATGCCTAACCCGGCAAACGGTTATGTAACTATCAATTTATACGCTGATAAAAACACCCCAATAGCCATTAGTTTATTGGATAAAACGGGTAAAAAAGTTTTGGACCAGGCGGAAAATTTAAGCCCGGGGTTTAATAATATCAACTTAAACCTTGAGAAATATAGCCAGGGAGTATATGCTGTAATAATTCAAAGCCCTACGGAAAGAATTGTTAAGCAATTAATGATAATACGGTAATCTATAATAGTGATTTAACAGCAAAAGGCCTTGTGATTATCATAAGGCCTTTTTGTTTTTATACCATTTACGGATTGTTTTTTTAGCTTGCAGTAGTTATCCCCATGTGAGCACAATTTCCCAAGTAAAATTACGTTTTTATTTTCCCTAAGGTTATAACTTACATTTCAATTAAACTAACTTCCATGAAAGGAACTATACGCTGTTTATTTATATTACTCCTGCTACAGCAAAATGCTTTTGCACAGCAAACACCTGTTGCAGATTCTTCAAAAACTTTACACGAAATTGTTATTACTGCCTTTGAACAAAACAGGGTAATCAGCAGCGGTACCATTGTAAAAGTAATTACTACTAATAATGCCGATAGGTTTAATAAAACATCTTTGGTAAATGCTTTTAATACAATTGCAGGGGTAAGAATGGAAGAGCGTTCTCCGGGCAGTTACAGAATAAATATACGCGGCAGTTCATTGCGTTCACCCTTTGGAGTTAGAAATGTAAAAGTGTACTGGAACGATATACCTGTTACTGACCCCGGTGGCAATACTTATTTTAACCAGTTTGCCTTTAATAATTTTTCTTCAATAGAAATTTTTAAAGGCCCTGCAGGAAGTATGTACGGTGCAGGGACCGGAGGATTGTTGCTGATGCATAGTTTTGAAAACTATTGGAAGCCATCCGTAAATTTTGAATACGTTGGCGGCAGTTATGGCCTGCAAAATATTTTATTCTCTGCCAGTTTTGGTGATAAAAACAGCCACAATATTGTTACTTATGCCCACAATGAAAGCGATGGTTACAGAGATCATACCAACACCCAAAGAAATAATGTAAGCTTTGTGTCGCAATTTAAAATTTCTGATAAGCAGCAATTGACAACAAGTATTTTATACAATAACTTATATTATGAAACACCTGGTGGATTAACCAAGGCAGAATTTACTGCTAACCCCAAACAGTCAAGGCCAGCAGCTGGTGGTTTCCCAAGCGCAACAACCATTAAGGCAGCTATCTACCAAAAAACTTTTACAGCAGGCACTAATTATCAATATCATTTTACAAGTGCTTTTAAAAACTCCACCAGCGTTTATGGTTCGTTTACCCAATTTACCAATCCAACTTTTAGAGATTGGGAACGCAGAACGGAGCCCAGCTTTGGCGGCAGAACATCTTTTATTTATGAAAAGAAAGTGAATGACACTAAAATACAATTGGTTGGTGGTGCCGAATTGCAGACAGGGAATTTTAATGCAATAGTATCTAAAAATAAAAATGGCAATGCAGACACTTTGCTTACCAATGATGATATTAAATACAACAACTGCAGCATTTTTGCACAAGGCGATTTCAATTTTAAAGAAAGCTGGATCATAACTGCCGGTGCAAGTATCAATAAAACAAAAGTTGATTTTACAAGGCTGAATGCTTATCCCGTTTTAGTGCAGAACCGTACTTTCAAAAGCGAAATATCGCCAAGGCTTGCACTACAAAAAGTATTGGCAAAGGGCAATAGCATTTTTGCAAGTATTTCAAGAGGATTCTCGCCACCTACACTTGCAGAGTTGCTGCCTTCTACCGCTGCGATCAACACTACTTTGCAGGCAGAAGAAGGGATCAATTACGAAGCTGGCGCAAGGTTTGCTTTTTTAAAAAACAAACTGCATGTGGAAGCAACAGCCTTTTATTATAAATTATACAATGCACTGGTATCAAGAAAAGACAGTACCAATGCCGATTACTATGTAAATGCAGGCAATGCCAAACAAAAAGGTGTTGAACTTAGTGCAGACTATACTACTACCTTTCATAATAATGTTTTGGATCATTTGACAATTCAACCAGCTTATACGCTAAGCGATTTTAAATATGGAACGTTTAAAAAAGGCACAGCAGATTTTTCTGGAAAATCTTTACCCAGTGTGCCTAAAAATACATTCTCCATTTTGGCAGATGTACAATTTAAAAAAGGAATTTATTTCAACAGCACTTACTATTGTGCCAGCAAAATATATTTAGATGATGCCAATTCTGTTGCAGCAAGCGCCTATCATGTATTGGGCAGCCGCATAGGATGGAAGACAACAGTAAAAACATTGAAACTGAATTTTTATTTCGGCGGCGATAATTTGCTGAATGAAACTTACAGCTTAGGCAATGATATTAATGCAGCCGGAGGCCGTTATTATAATGTTGCAGCTAAAAGGAATTATTATGCTGGTGTTTCGTTGCAATGGGGATATAAAAAATAATGGTAAATATTTGAAAGAGCAATTAAAAAGGCAGGCAAGCTTATAAAGCTTGGCTGCCTTTTTAATTAACGCTTATAAATTTTATTATACCTAAATCAATGATATCAAGGTAATCGATCAATCCTCCGTAATTTTTTCATCCACCGCACGGGCAAGCATACCTGCACTCATCTTTTTGAGCGGATTGGCATATTGCTGGTCAAATTCTTTTCTGCTGTTGATGATATCAACACATTTAAAAATAGCTTCTCTAAAGGAAGCTTCATCAGCCTTGCCTTTGCCTGCAATATCAAAAGCAACACCATGGTCGGGTGAAGTGCGTACCGCTTTTAGCCCGGCAGTATAATTCACACCTTCACCAATAGCCAATGATTTAAATGGAATCAATCCCTGGTCGTGGTACATGGCCAATACACCATCGAATTTTTCATACTGGCCTCTTGCAAAAAATGCATCGGCAGGATAGGGGCCAAAACAAAAAATATCTTTTTGTTTGGCTTCTTTAATAGCAGGTTTTATAATTTCTTCATCTTCTTTTCCAATCAATCCTTCATCACCGGCATGGGGGTTTAAACCAAGTACCGCTATTTTTGGTTTGCTGATGCCAAAATCTTTCTTCAAAGATTTATTCATCAATTGCAACTTGCTTAAAATATTTTCCCTGGTTACAAATTGCGCAATATCTTTTACAGCAACGTGTTCGGTAAGTAATGCCACTTTAATATTTTCTGCCACCATAAACATGGCTACATCTGCCACACCAAATAAATTTTTTAAATAAGGAGTATGGCCGGTAAAATTAAACTGGTTGCTTTGTGTATTTTTTTTGTGAATGGGTGCAGTAACAAGGCCATCGATTTTACCATCTTTTAATGCCTGAGCTGCAGTAACCAGGCTTTTTACAGCATAGTTGCCACCAATATCGCTTAGGGTGCCTGGTGTAACAGCCACATCTTCTTCCCAGCAATTAAAAAGGTTTACCTGCTTATGTTTAATGTGAGCCAACTCTTTTATGCTGATAAAATTTATATTGATATCCGGTACGGTTTTGCGGTAAAAATTGATCACTTTATTATTGGCAAATACCACTGGAGTACAAATATCCAGTATCCTGCTGTCGCCCAGTGTTTTTATGATCAACTCAATACCAATGCCGTTAATGTCGCCGCAACTGATGCCAATTACAGGCTTATTTTCTATGCTCATATTTTACAATTAAAGCGCAAAAATACAATATCTTATCCCGTTGAAAGTGTAAAAATTTTATAAGCTGTATTTCGTAAGGGTTGCCAACCTTAATTGAAAAGTTTTTAGTTTAAAAGCGCTACAAAAGGTTGGCACCCTATTTCGGGTATCACCAAGTTTATAGCTGCCACAGCCTTAAATAATGCTATTTTTGTTTTAATGTACACACTGAAAAAATCGCTGGGGCAACACTTTTTAAAAGATGAGCAAATCATCGATAAGATAATTGCAGCCTTGCAGGAAGAAAAGTTTACCAATTTGTTGGAAGTTGGCCCGGGCGCCGGCGCCTTAACCAAACACCTGATTAACCTGCCCGGCATAAATTTTAAAGCCGTAGAACTGGATGAAGAAAAGGTTGACTATCTGTATAAAAAATACCCCGTTTTAAAAGATAAAATTATTCACCAGAGTTTTTTAGATATTGTTAAACCCTTTGATGAACCTTTTACGGTAATCGGCAATTTTCCTTACAATATATCTACCCAAATTTTGTTTAAAATACTGGAGTGGAAAGATGATGTGCCCTGTATAATCGGGATGTTTCAAAAAGAAGTGGCGCAGCGTGCAGCAGCAAAAGAAGGCAGCAAAGTGTATGGGGTATTAAGTGTGCTGATACAGGCTTATTATAAAGTGGACTATTTATTTGATGTAGGTAATGAAGCATTTAATCCGCCACCAAAAGTACAAAGTGGCGTAATAAGGTTAATACGAAAAACGGAAGCTTTACCGGTAAAAAGCGAAAGAGCTTTTTGGGTATTGGTAAAAACAGCGTTTAACCAGCGCCGTAAAACCTTACGCAATGCAGTAAAAAGTTTATTTACCGCCGAAGCATTGCAGGATGATATTTTTAATAAACGTGCCGAAGCACTTAGTGTGGAAGATTTTGCCGCACTTAGTTTTAAAATGACCTGATCAACATATGAAAACTATAATTGCTTTATTGCTTTTGGCTTTCAGCTTTTCGCTTTGCTCCTGCTACACGCCGCGGTATGTGTACAGCCCGTCGGCACACAATGTACCGGTGCTTTTAAAAAAAGGAGATAGTAAAATAGCGGCAAATTATTCTGCAAACCTGGCAGGCAATAATCAAAAATCAAATGTTTCAACCAAAGGCACTTCTTCGGGATACGATCTCCAATCGGCCTATGCAGTTACCAATCATTTTGCCCTGCAGTTAAATTATTACCATCGCAAAGAAAGAAATGCAGGAGATTTTGATGCAGGCTATAACGATAGTGTAGTACTCAACTACAAAAGAAACCTCACCGAAATTGGAGTCGGCTATTTTCATGTATTAAATAAAAATGCGATGGTGCAGGTTTTTGGCGGAGTAGGTTTTGGTCAATCATCATTTACTGATAATGGAAGAGACCAGAATAATGTATACCGCAGTAAATATCATAGTATGGATGTTACTAAAATATTTATACAGCCGGCATTGTCTGTAAAAATTGAACGGTACGTGGCTTCGTTTTCTTCCCGGCTCAGCATCATTTATTTTAAGAATATAAAAACCAGTTATAACGCTACAGAACTGGATAATTATAAATTAGACAGCCTTAGTTACAGCCCAAGGGCTTTTTGGGAACCTTGTATGGTAAATACATTTGGCTTTAAGAAATTACCCGGCCTGCAACTGGAATTCCAAATGGGCTTTGCATTTTTAATGAGCCGGAGGTTTGTAGACGCGCGTTCATTCAATTTTTCCACAGGTTTATTATTTGATTTACCAAAGCTTTTTGCTTTTGACCACCATTCATCTAAAAACTAACAGGCGTTATTTTTGTAACAGCTTTTACAGGTAAATTTGCGCATTGATTGTTGCTTTCCTTCTACGCTTAAATAAAAGTTCAGTAAGGTGATACTGCAGAAGAGTGCGACGCCAATGAAGCCTGGTAAAGAAATAAAGCTGGCTTCAAAAAACGAATTTTTGTTGAAAACAAAATTTATTAACAAAATAGAATCTTCGCTTGTCCTCCTTTGGGGATAGGAGCAAAAAATTTTATGAGTCTTACATTAAATAATAAAGTCAGAATTGTTACTGCAGCCAGTTTGTTTGACGGGCACGATGCTGCCATCAATATCATGCGCCGAATTATGCAGGCAAAGGGTGCCGAAATAATTCATTTGGGACACAACCGCAGCGTACTTGAAATTGTGGAATGTGCCATTGAAGAAGATGTGCAGGGCATTGCCATTACAAGCTACCAGGGCGGCCACGTAGAGTTTTTTAAATATATGAAAGATCTGCTGGAACAAAATGGTTGCGGCCATATAAAAATTTTTGGCGGTGGCGGTGGCACTATTCTTCCTTCGGAAATAGAAGAGCTACATAATTACGGCATCACAAAAATTTATAGCCCCGATGATGGAAGGAAGATGGGACTGGAAGGCATGATTGAAGATGTAATTAAGTCATGCGATTATACATTAAATGACAGCGGCGAGTACAAAAATGCTATGACGCTTGGCGAAGTAAATGATGTAAGAAAAATTGCAAGGCAGATAACCAATGTGGAGAACGGAATAATGGGCAATGAGCAATGGGCAATAGACAAAGAGGCAAAAGGCAAAACGATTCCGGTGTTGGGAATTACGGGAACTGGCGGTGCAGGAAAGAGCAGTGTAACAGATGAGATTGTACGAAGATTTTTAAATGGCTATACCGATAAAACCATTGCTGTAATTTCTGTTGACCCGAGCAAGAAAAAAACCGGCGGCGCTTTGTTAGGGGATAGGATAAGAATGAATGCTATCTCTTCGCCACGGGCATACATGCGTAGCCTTGCTACAAGGGAAAGTGAAAAAGCATTGAGCAAATACGTGCAGGAAGCTATTGATATTTGCAAAGCCGCAGGTTACGATTTTATTATTTTAGAAAGTGCTGGTGTGGGGCAAAGTGATGCATCTATTTTAGATTACTGTGATGTAAGTATGTATGTGATGACACCTGAATATGGTGCAGCGTCGCAACTGGAAAAAATAAATATGCTGGATTATGCCGATGTGGTTTGCGTAAATAAATTTGATAAGGCTGGAGCATTGGATGCTTTGCATGATGTACGCAAGCAATATAAACGCAACCACACTTTGTTTGCTGCAAAAGATGAAGAGCTGCCGATTGTAGGTACGATTGCTGCACAATTTAATGATGCTGGTGTGAACGAATTGTTTGAAAGGCTGATGGAAACAGTAGCTGCAAAAACAGGCGTAAAATTTCATGGTGAGATAGAGCATCATGCGCACGTAAAAGATACGGTGAGCCAATCAACTATTATTCCTCCTAAGAGAGTAAGATATTTGGCAGAAATAGCAGAAACGATTACAGCATATAATAGTTGGGTAAAAGAACAAGCGGCTATTGCAACTAAATTATATCAGTTGGACGGTGTAATAAAAATAATGGATGATAAAAAATGAAAACTCCCGTAAGAAAATATAATCAATGGCTTATTGAGTTAAAGGCTAACATTAACCAAAGCAGGTTGCAAACTGCATTAAAGGTTAATACCGATATGCTGATATTGTATTGGTATATTGGTAAACAAATAATAGAAAAAATAGAGGCGGAAGGATGGGGGGCAAAAATTATTGAACAGTTGGCGGATGATTTGCAAAAAGAATTTCCTGATATGAAAGGGTTTGCAGTGCGAAGCTTAAAGTATATGCAGAAATTTGCAACTATTTACCCTGAATTGCTAATTGTGCAGCAGGCTGCTGCACAATTGAAAAAAAATAAAAACCAAATTGGGCAGCAACTTGCTGCCCAATTAAAAAAAACTAATAAAACATCAATTGTGCAGCAGCCTGCTGCACAATTGAGTAAAAACAAAAAAAGTACAATTACGCAGCAACCTGCTGCGCAATTCAGCAATACAATATATTATCTTTCAAATCCGGCATTGGTAAACATTCCATGGGGGCAACACATGTTATTAATGGACAAAGTAATTAATAACGATGAACGCCTTTGGTATATTAATAAAACCATAGAAAATAACTGGAGCCGTGCTGTATTGCAATATCAAATTGAAACTGATTTATACCTGCGCCAGCATAAAACAAAAAAAGCATCCAACTTTCATTTAACATTGCCAAAACCACGGACAGATTTGGCAAACCAAATATTAAAAGACCCTTACATTTTTCGGTTTCCACAAATAGGTGAATTTGTAAATGAAAGAGAACTGGAACAACATCTTATTAAACATATACAAGAATTTATTTTGGAGTTGGGGGCAGGCTTTGCATTTGTTGGCCGGCAAGTAAAATTTAAAGCCGGTAAAAAAGAACATTTTATCGATCTGCTTTTTTATCATTTATTTTTACGCAGTTATGTTGTAATAGAATTAAAAATGGATGAATTTGAAATAGAGCATGCAGGCCAACTGAATGGTTATTTGAATATGGTAAATAAACAATTGCGCCAGCAACACGATAACCCATCGATAGGAATTATTTTATGCGGCGCAAAAGATAATGTAGAAGTTGATTATGCACTTATCAGCATCAATCATCCTATTGGCGTAAGTGAATATACTTTTAGTAAATCGTTACCTAAAAATTTAAAAGATAAGCTGCCATCTGTAAAGCAATTGGAGGATGAAGTAAACCGCTTTCTCAAAAAAATTAAATCTGCAAAAAGAAAATAACTGTTACTTATGTTAATAGACGAACTAAAAAATAAATACAACGAACTAAAAGAACAATTGCATCCAGATGCTAAAAAGCTAATGGAACAATGGGCTGCTGTATTAAAACAATACGAGGGCGATTTTTTTGAATTTGATGTAAGAGGCAAAAAAATAAAACAAGAGTTAACTTATAAATCTTTGAGCGGCACTAAAATTAGTAAAGTGTATTTGCCTAAATACAAAGATTGGGGCGATATATTAAAATGGCAATTGCAGGAAAACGTGCCAGGCGAATTTCCTTTTACAGCAGGTGTGTTTCCGTTAAAGAGAGAAGGCGAAGACCCTACAAGAATGTTTGCAGGTGAAGGCGGCCCGGAAAGAACAAACAGGCGCTTTCATTATGTAAGCGTGGGGCAGCCGGCAAAACGTTTGTCAACTGCATTTGATAGTGTTACCTTATATGGCGAAGATCCTGATCACCGCCCAGATATTTATGGTAAAGTGGGCAACAGTGGTGTAAGCATTGCAACGGTTGATGATGCTAAAAAATTATACAGTGGTTTTGATTTGTGCGATCCAAAAACTTCGGTAAGCATGACCATAAATGGCCCTGCACCTATATTGCTGGCGTTTTTTATGAATGCTGCCATTGATCAGCAATGCGAAAAATACATCATAGACAATAATTTAAGAGAAGCGGTTAATAAAGCAATAGAAGAAAAATACAACATTGATACTTTACCAAAGTACATTGGTGTTGATGGTGCATCAATCATTCCTGCAAAGGGAAATTTGCAGGGCGCTTTGCCCGAAGGCAATGATGGATTGGGTTTGCGCCTGTTGGGATTGAGCGGCTCCGATGTGTTGCCAACAGATGTGTATGCAAAAATAAAAGCAAAAGCATTGGCAACAGTAAGAGGAACCGTGCAGGCTGATATTTTAAAAGAAGACCAGGCACAAAATACCTGTATCTTTTCAACTGAGTTTGCATTAAAGCTGATGGGTGATGTGCAGGAATATTTTATTACCAATAAAGTGCAGAATTTTTATAGTGTAAGCATCAGCGGTTATCATATTGCGGAGGCTGGCGCCAACCCCATTACGCAATTGGCTTTTACTTTATCCAACGGTTTTACTTATGTAGAATATTATTTGAGCAGGGGAATGAACATTGATGATTTTGCGCCAAACCTGTCTTTCTTTTTCAGCAATGGTATGGATCCTGAATATAGCGTGATAGGAAGAGTAGCAAGAAGAATATGGGCAAAAGCCATGAAAAATAAATACAGGGCCAACGACCGTTCTCAAAAATTAAAATACCATATTCAAACCAGTGGCAGAAGTTTGCATGCACAGGAGATTGATTTTAACGACATAAGGACAACACTGCAAGCTTTGTATGCTATTTATGATAATTGCAATAGCCTGCATACTAACGCTTATGATGAAGCGATAACAACACCAACAGAAGAAAGTGTGCGCCGTGCCATGGCCATTCAGTTAATTATTAACAGAGAATTGGGCACAGCTAAAAATGAAAACCCTAACCAGGGAGCATTTTTAATTGAAGAATTAACTGATTTGGTAGAAGATGCAGTGCTGAGAGAATTTAACCGCATTACAGAACGTGGCGGCGTATTAGGCGCCATGGAAAGAATGTACCAGCGCAACAAGATACAGGAAGAAAGTCTGTACTACGAAACATTGAAACATACCGGTGAATATCCGATTGTAGGGGTAAATACTTTTTTAAATAAAAATGGTTCACCTACTATTTTGCCCACAGAAGTCATACGCAGTACTACTGAAGAAAAAGAATTTCAAATTACAACCTTGCAGGCTTTTCATGCTAGGCACAGCGATAAAAGTGCAGCCATGCTAAAAGAATTGCAGATGGTTGCGGTTACCAATGGCAATTTATTTGCAGCATTAATGGAAACAGTAAAATATTGTTCGCTTGGGCAAATTACCAATGCATTATATTCTGTAGGTGGGCAATACCGCCGCAATATGTAAGAATCTTTTTAAATAATGGGGAATGCTTGCATTTTACAAGGCAAGTGAGTATCTTATATGCCTGTAAGTTCTTACAGGCATTTTCTATAACCATTTCTTAAAACCAAAAACCTTGTTCATGAAAAGATTATTATTAATTTTTGCCGTTGGCGCAATTGTATCCAGCTGTAATAACAGCGATACAAAAACTACTGCAACCGGCGGCGACACAACCAAAACAACCAATGCTGCTCTGGCAGATGCAAAAGCATCATTGCCGGAAATGCCGTACAAATTAGATAGTGCGTATAAAAACTGGCAAACCGGCGATCCGCAACATGCAGTAACTGTAATGAAAGGATTACAGGCATACGAAAACGGTGATATTGCAGCCTGTATGAATGCTTTCGGCGATAGCGTATGGGTTGGCTTTGATTATTTTCACAAAACAATGTCTAAAGATAGCCTTAAGGCATTTTTTACTCAGGGCAGGGCTATGTACAGCAGTATGAAAGTTAAAATGGAGGATTGGGAATCTGTAATTTCTGCCGATAAAAAAAGTGAATGGGTAACATTATGGTACAAAGAATATACTACTGACAAAAAAGGTGTTACTGATTCCCTTGATGTAATAAATGATGCTAAAATGGTAAACGGCAAAATAGTTGTGCTGGATGAAAAAACCCAGCACCTTGGCCCGCCGCCGGCAAAAAAATAAGAAAGCATTTTTTTTCAAAAGTCTCCTGTAGTTTTGCGGGAGACTTTTTTATTCAATCAATGAATTACAAATGCTTCAGTTAAATAATGTTCATCATATCGCCATCATTTGCAGGGATTATGCAGTGTCTAAAAAGTTTTATACCGGGGTATTGGGTTTTACAATCAAACAGGAAATTTATCGCAAAGAAAGAGATTCTTATAAATTGGATCTTTTACTAAATGATGTGTACACTATTGAATTATTTTCTTTTCCCAATCCGCCTGCCAGGCCTTCAGGGCCCGAAGCAGCAGGCTTGCGGCATATAGCATTTGAAGTAAATGATATTGAAGCTACCATTGCCGAACTGGCAAAGCATCACATAATTGCAGAACCAATACGCATTGATGAATTTACCAATAAGCGTTTTACTTTTATTGCTGACCCCGACGATTTGCCAATTGAGTTTTACCAGAAATAAGCCCGCAGATTACGCAGATGTCGCAGAAAAGTTTGCCACAGATTACTCAAATTACACTGAGTAAACTATATGTAATTTGTAACACACTTTCTCTAATTTTATCTATGTAATTTGAGTAATCTGCGGCAAGAAAAATAAAGCGTGGCTTTTATTTTCTCTGCGACATCTGCGTAATCTGCGGGCTAAACTTTATTTTGCATTATGATAATTTTAGAAAACCAAACACTCCGTGCCACCATTGCACCCAAAGGTGCCGAGCTGCAAAGCCTTTTTAATAAAACAACAGCAATTGAACATATGTGGAGTGGCGATGCCGCTTATTGGGGCAAACACAGCCCCGTATTATTTCCCATTGTTGGCGGATTAAAAAAAGAAACTTATTATTTTAACGATACCGAATACAAATTGCCACGCCATGGTTTTGCAAGAGATAAAACTTTTGCGGCAGAAAAAATAAATGACAGCGAAGCGTTGTTTTCTTTAAAAGATGATGCACAAACATTAGCTGTTTATCCTTTTCATTTCGAATTGAGATTGCGTTACAAACTAACTGGTAACTCTTTAAGTTGCACTTATGAAGTATATAATCCTGCTACAGAAGATTTATTATTTTCTGTTGGCGGCCATCCTGCATTTGCAGTACCATTTGTAATAGACACGACCTACACCGATTATTATTTACAATTCAACAAAACAGAAACCTTACACCGCTGGAAACTGGAAGACGGTTTGATTGCATCACATTCGGAGTTGTTGCCGGTAGCAAATAACATATTGCCGCTGCAATCTTCTTTGTTTTATGAAGATGCCATTGTTTTAAAAAATATGCAAAGCAATAGCATTACACTGGGTTGCAATAAAAACAATCACGGCATTTATTTTAAATTTGATGATTTCCCTTTTTTTGGAATATGGGCTGCTAAAGATGCACCCTTTGTTTGTTTAGAACCCTGGTGTGGTATTGCAGATAGTATAACACACAACCAGCAATTAAAAAATAAAGAAGGAATAAATGTATTGGCACCCAATGAACACTGGCTAAGAACCTGGGCTGTGGAATGTTTTTAAAATAATTACTTACTGCAGCTCCTCACAATAATACCCTGTGTTCAATAACATATTTTCTATTTCCTGAGCAGCAACATTTTTGCTGACAACACGTAAAATATTATCGCAATCTTTTAAATCAACATTCCATTGTATAATGTGCGGATGAACATCTAAAAGAGAAGCTACATCTTCAATATGCCTTGCACCGGTGATACTGGTTTTAAAAACAAGTATTTCAATTCCTCCCTTTACTGATGCAGCTGCAGTGAAAGCTTCAGTCATTTGAAATTGATTCATTGGTTAATCAGTTTTGATTTTTAATAAACCCTTCTTAAAAAATGTGCTGGCAAGATATTACTGCAGCCACTCAATCTGTTATTTAATTGAGTGAGCTGCAGATTTTTTGGAGTGAAACGCCGGGTTATAGTCTTAGTCGGCTGCCATTGTTTGGGAATCTTTAGCCTCAAAGCTGTCTCTTCCCCATCTGCCACCGCAACGGTTCTTCCACTCTGCTTTAAATTTTTCCCTTTCTTCCGGAGTCATTTTATCCCAGCGTTGTTTCATTTTTTCTTTCCAGGCCAGGCCACCTCTAAAGCGGCCGCCCCTGCCATGAAAGCCCCCAAATAATATTTTACTCAATACTAAAATGCCTAATGCCTGCCAAAAGGAAATAATTTTTACGCCTATCACGCCTACTAAGATATTATTCCATAAACTCATTACGATGAAACTGAACAGTGCCACAGCTGCGGCTCCAAAAACCAGTATCATCAATCCTTTTTTTATCCAAAACTTTTTCATGTTATTTTTTTTGATCCACAGATTGAACAGATTTCACAAATTATAAAAATGTTTTTCTGTGTAACTGGTGTAATCTGCGGCGGGTTTTAATAATTTAATAATTCATCTTTTAATACACTCAGCCTGCTTCTTAAATGCAATACAGCATATCTTTTCCGGCTGATGAGTGTGGCCACACTTTCTCCGCTTGCCGCTGCCATATCTTTAAAAGCAATACCATCAATTTCATTTTGTATAAACACATCTCTTTGCGCTGCGGGCAATTCATCCAATGCCGCTTTCAATTCTTCCCAAAAAAGATTACGTAAATATTCTGTTTCTGGTGTGGTATCATTGCTGAACATCATTTCTTTCCAGTCAAAACTATCTTCATCGCTTTCAGATGTTTGCAATACATCATCGGCCAGTGGCAATTTTTGTTTACGATAGCTATCGGTAATTTTATTGCGGGCCACTTTGTATAACCAGGCGGTGGTCTGTTCTATTGGCTCGGGGTTGCCGGCAAACTGGTAAAAAACATCCTGCAGAATGTCTTCCGCATCCTCATTGCTGGCCACCCGTTGTTTAATAAAATTAAACAGGCGCTTACTCATATCCTTAATGGTATTGCTGATATTTCTGTTTCGGTCCGCAGCCATTGGTATTGCTATAGTCATTGCCTCTTTCATGTATATATGGTAAGACGAACCACATGAAAGAATGTTTTAGAAAAAAGAAAATATTTTTTTGTTACTGTTTTACCAGCCGGTATAAAGGTAGGGTTTATGTAAAATATTGTTTTATAACAGGTTGAAGCCAAAATAGCAGGGGGTAGAAATCGGTCTACTCATTTTTCAATCTAATGCTATAAACTACTATAATATGAAGAAGTACATTTGCAGTATCAATTTAAAGAGTACAAACACATTATATCCCTTGAAAACTACCCAACCAATTACGTCCCTGATTTGAAGACAAAAATCAACTCCAATGAAAAACCCCGAATTAACGGGGTTTTTTTATTTGGCCTGGGTTAGGCATCGGGATGCCTGTAAAATGCTTTATTTATCTTTTACCAATTCGGTAAGGTCAACATCACTATCATATAGCACCTTTTTTTCTTTATAAATGCTTTCAATAAATTTTTTCATATCTGCTGTGGTGGTAAAATGATCCGCTGTAATATCTTCCGAAAGCAGTTTTACACTCAATTGATTGTTTTTTAATTCTACTTCACCAAAAGAAAACTTTTTCTCTTCTGTATCATATAAAGTCATCAATTGCCATTTATCTACTTTGGAAAACCAGGCAGTATAATGATGGGAGTCGTAGCCACTTTCACCGTCTGATATTGTTACATTCAATGCATACTTTTGTGCAGTAGACTTTGTAAAAGACAATTCGGTAGAATCAGAAGGATAATAAGTTTTATGCCAGGTACCCAATAAGGCCTTATCAATTTTGATGGAAGCAGTATCATCAATACCTACATCCGATTTGTAGGGGCAACCCCATAATACAATAGATAAGCCGAACAGCAATAACAGAGAGGATAAGAGTTTCATGGTTTTGTTTTACCAAATTTAATATCCTCTTTGGCACAATGGTATACCCTGCTAATGGTATTTTAAGTTGTTTTGAAGGACAAGCTGATAGTATAACTACTACAAGTTTATGCTTTCAGCATCTATGTTATAAGGTTACTGCATGGACTACCTTTGTGTAACAAGAAAAAATTAAAACATCCAATATCCAAAAAGAAGAGCCCTCTGAAACCATAACGTTTATCTGAACCACATTTACCCCCTTAACAGCATTAGTAGAAGGCCTCGGAAACGAGGCTTTTTATATTGACCATAATCTAAAAGATAGTAAGGATTTAAGATTGCAGAACTAACCAAACTCTCTGAAAAGCTCCCGAAAATCGGGACAGGCTGTCTGATCGGTGTTCTTCTATTAATTGCTCTTAGGCAAACAGCCCTTAAAGAAATTCCATATTATTTCATTGCCCTTAAAATCGTTGCAAACCCTGCCTACCATAAACTTTGGCAGGTATTGGCCCCCACCGGGTAGGGTATGGCCACCATTGATAATTTTTATTAAGCAAACAGTAGTATTATTTGAGCCGCCACTGTATAAATATTGAGTGGCAGTACATTGGTCGTTTTTATCGGCATCAGCGAGTGATGTAATTACTGGTTTGGTGATAATATGGTCAATATTGAGGTATCGCTGCAAGGTAGAATCGGTAGCAGTACAATTGCCCCTGCTGCCGATAAGCCTGTTGCCTACCGGTCCGCCATTGTAAGGCACTAATGGATCGGCTGTACCATTGATTAATAATATAGATATTGGGTTAGCCGGGTAAAATCCTGCAAATATTTTTTGAGGTATGCTGGCACAAACAGGTGCTACTGCAGCAAAACGTTCACTTAATTTATAAGACAGGTAAATAGAAAAGAAACCGCCATTTGATATACCTGTTGCGAATACCCGCTTTTTATCTATGGAGTAATATTTTTGTAAAGAATCTAACAGTTGTGTAATGAACTGCACATCATCACTAGCTGCAATACTTTCTTTAAATTCACGGCCATCGTTCCATTGTTTATTAATGCCACCAGGATAAACGGTGATGAAGTTTTCTTTATCTGCAATATCATCCATATTCATGTACCGCTGCATTTGTTTGTAATTGCCGCCACCACCATGAAATATCAGCATCAATGGTAAAGCTGTACCATTTTTATAAGCAGCAGGAAGATGAATAGCATAAACTCTTTTTGTATTGGCAATTAGTATAGCACCCTCAATATTTTGCTGTGCTATAACACTTGTTGTAAGGTGTAACACAGTGATTAGCAACAATAATTTTTTCATGCAACAGCATATTTGTGATAAAAGAAATTAGTAATTATAAAGCTAAATAAAATGCATTTAATAAAGCTTTGTTAAAGAAGGCTACTTTATGTAGTGTAATTACTACAACCAATAGGTAGATTATATTATTTCCGGTGGTATAGGCCCGGCGTACATTTGTATCGAATTCAAGCATAAGAAATTCAATCCAATTATCCTTTACAAATTCCTGTTGCCTGCAACCTGGGTAACCATGAACGATCCTTATGAAAACCCCAATAGAACTCCGGGGTTTTCTCTTTCCAATGAAAACTGATTCCGCTTACAAGTATGTGCGCTATTTTTTAAACAACTGTATAATTTGTTTTAAGTTTAAAAAGGTTATACAGTTGTTGATTTAATTTAAAAGAGAAAAACCGAAGATATATTAACCTGTGAATTACCTTTTTCTTGTCAATAACTAATGATTTACCCAGCAGTATTCAAAACCCCGAAAGGGGTTTTTGAATTTTATAGAAAAGCCTGCAAAGGGATAGAAAAAAGTATTACATTTATTTATCTATAACCTAAACTAATTTAATATGGACTTTTTTGCCCGCCTTTCCAATGGATGGAAAATTGCTATGAGCAGCTTTGAGGTTTTAAAGAAGAACAGGCAGTTGTTGATTTTTCCGGTATTATCAGGTGTATCGATGGTGCTTATAATGGCCGCTATTATTGTTCCCATATTGGCCGCAGCCGGATGGGATTTGGATAACCTGAATATTGGCAGTAAAAATGATGCCGTGCCTTACCTGTTTACATTTTTATTTTACCTGGTAAATTATTTTGTAGTGGTGTTCTTTAATATGGCATTGATACATTGTACCAAATTGTTTTTACAAGGCGAAGAAGTAAGTGTAATGATTGGATTAAAATTCAGCTTTAGCCGTATCGGTGTTATTTTTTCATGGGCATTGTTTGCAGCTACTGTAGGTACTGTATTAAGAGCAATACAGGAAAATTCTGGCTGGCTGGGTAAAATTGTAGGTGGATTGCTTGGCTTTGTGTGGGGTGTTACCACATTTTTTGTAGTGCCTGTAATTGCTTACGAACAGCTTGGCCCTATTGATGCTTTTAAAAGATCGGGGCAAATGATGAAAGCAAAATGGGGCGAAAGCCTTGGTGCAACTTTTAGCCTTGGGTTAATACAGCTTGTAGCGCTCATCTTAATTATCATTCCTTGTGCATTACTTGCAACTTATGTTAACCCTGTATTAGGTATTGCATTGGGTGTATTATTGGTATTTATAGTTATGACAATCATCAGTGCTGCGCAAACCGTTTTTGTAAGCCTGGTATATCAAAATATCAATGGTAATATCAATGATCATTTTGATCAGCAATTGATTGATGGCCTTTTTCAAAAAAAATAAATTGATATTCTTTCAATATAAAATGCCCCCAACTTGTTGGAGGGCATTTTTATTATACGGAAGTAATTAATTAATGCCGTTTAAAATATTGTACTTCCTGCTCGTGTTTTTTTGCAGCAGCCAAAGAAGAAAAAGTGCCCAGGTTGCGGCGCTTATTTGTTTTAGCATCTTTCTTTTTAGAATACAAACGATATTCACCCGATTTTAATTTGCGTATCATAAATAATGAATAATTAGTAATGAATAATTAATAATGCATGCACTAATTTGAAAACCCAATTCCCAATCCCTATTCGGTATCTGCTTCACTAAAACCATTATTCTCTTCATCTTCTTCGCCAATATCATCTATAGCATCATCATCTTCTTCGCCGGGTATATCAAGGTCACTGCCAGATTGGTCGTTAGCACTTGTACTTTCATTAAGCGGTTCGCCATCTTCATCGGTATCATCCAGTTCGGCCTGATGCAATTCACGTTCTTCATCATCTTCGCCTGCACTGTCCAGTAATTTTATTTCTTCAGGTAAGATGGTGCTGTCATCATCATTTTTATTTATTATTTCATCTTTTTTCATTGTTATAGTTTTTGTTTTTTGTAAAAGGGGAAATTATTCCCTGTGGTGGTTGCTTTGTGCCTCATCATCTTCGCCATCTTCATTTTCAATATCATCTGTCCAGTCTTCTTCGGGTAAATTATCTTCATCTGCCAGGTAATCTGTTTCTTCGGCAATAAGTGCAAGCGCTTCATTGCTGGGTTCATCTTCAATAGCATCTAATTCTTCTGCGCTAATGCCTTCCTCTTCATAGGCAGGGTCGTCAGTATCCATGGCATTGTCACTATCAGTCGGAGCAAACTCCATAGTGTCATGCTTTAAATCTGTGCTGTTTGGTTCGGTTTGTTCAGGTTGCTTTTTCATAATTTAGTTTATATGGTTTAATGAAATAATGGTAAAACTGTGCCAGAGTTTTTAAAGGTAAGGAAGTAGTATTGTAGTAACCGCTTTAATGTAGTAAGGTTATTAAAATAGGGTAGATATTCCAATTTTCTTTGCTCCGGTACCCTGAAATATCCATAATAGGCCTCCCAAATGGCTATCTAATCAATAAAATTTGCCATTTATCCAAGGCATTTACCATCCATAAATTGGCTGATAATAATAGTAACAAATTTTAGTGCGTATGTAACTATTTTAATAACAACACGTTACACCTAGTATGCGGTATATTTTAATGGATATTACTACAATGTTACCAGCTACTTTGTTTTGCATAGTACTTAATAGTTTATATCTTTGTGTTATCAAAGTAGGAAAACAAACAACAACTACTTAATACAAGATCTTAAAACAATTTTAAAATAAAAATCATGAACACTTTAAACAACAACTTATTTGCAACAATAAGTAAAGCCGAAACCAAAACCTTAACTGCTATAGTTAAAGAAACCATTGCATTTGAACATGCACAACACAAAACTTTTACTGCTGCCAATTTATGGAACATACAACGCAGGGGTACTACAATGGTACAAAGAAGAAGATATTTATAATTAAAACAACAGACAACAACTTCAACAATTTAAAACTCAAAAACAATGAAAACATTACACAATAACTTATTTCCAACAATAAGTAAAGCTGAAACCAAAACCTTAACTAGCATAGTTAAAGAAACCATAGCTTTTGATGCAGCACAACACAAAACTTTTACCGCTGCTAATTTATGGAACATACAGCGCAGGGGTACTACAATGGCGCAGAGAAGAAGGTATTTGTAAGTAGTAAGCAATAAGTACCTGTGCAGTGAGTGGCTGCTTAGAACTTACAATTTATAACTCCTAATACGTATTCGTCATATCCTCGTCTACGCAAATAATAAAATCTGCTTTGCCTTTATTTTCTTTAAGCAGGTGCGTAATATCTTTTTGGCTTACCGTAGTAACCGTTGCAATTTTCAAATCGGGTTTTGCATGTAACAAATGCCAAACAATACCATCATGGTTTTCGGAGTGGTAGCTGCCATTGTAATGAATGAACAAACTGCCTGGTACAAAATGCTGCAGAATAAAATACGCCATGGTAGCATCTTTAATGGCCTGCGCTTTGGGCATATTGGGTGAGCCGTGGCCACCCATCATCGTCAGCATATTTTTATAACCGGGTAACTCTGCATCATAAGCAATGGGCAATGGTGCAATCCATATTTTTTCTTTGGCCGGTACGGTATCCAAAGCTTCAAAGCCACCCTTGCTAACAACGGCTGCAAAGCGGCGTGGAATATTGGTAGCCGCAAAAGCAATATTATTATCCTTTGCAAAATTTACCAACGGCGCATAATCAGTAGGATAGTTTTTCCAAAGCCGGGCCATACTATCCAAACCCTTTGCTGAAATTTTATTTTGAAGATACAGGTCAAGCGCCTGCTGGTTATCCTGTTCAAACATTTCGGCGCCCAATACCAGGTTGCGTTGTTGTTTGGCATCTTTGGTTATCTCCAGTTCCATCCAATGGCTGATGGGGTTATTGTGAAACTCACCAATCAGTACCACATCCTGCTGCACCAGCAGCTTCAACATCTTTTTATATTTTACCTTTTTGCCTTTGGCATTGTACAATACATAGGCAGGTTTATTTTGTGCAGTAATGTTAGCCAGAATAAAAAAACTGATAAGGAATAAGTGTAATTTTTTCATAACCGAAAGGTCGGTAAATTTTAGCCAGCAGGGGCAATGTGTGCAATTTTATTTTTAAGTATTTACCGGTGTAATTAACAGTGTTGTTTTTAAAATGGTGTTTTAGCTTAACCACATAGACACATAGAAGTACATACTTTATTAAAAGAAGATTAAAACTAATGGAGACGCAATTGTGGTATTGGGGGAATTTATGCAACACCAGCCATCTTTTTTATAAGTAATTATTACTGGTACAGTTTTAGCAGCATAGCACATACTAATATTACTCTTTTAAACTTTTAAAAAAAATTGTATGGCAAAATCTTCTAAAGGCGCAAAAAAAGTAGCCCCTAAAAAAGCAGCTGTTAAAAAGACTGCAAAAAAAATAGTAAGTAAAAAAGCTGCCCCTAAAAAAGCGGTTGCTAAAAAAACTACTGTAAAAAAAGCGGTAAAGAAAGCAGCTAAAAAAGTTTTTTCTAAAGTAAAGGCTGCGGCTAAAAAAGTAGCGCCTAAAAAAGCAACAGTAAAGAAGGCTGTTAAAAAAGTGGTTAGGAAAGTAGCGCCTAAAAAAGCGGCAGTAAAGAAAGTGGTAAAAAAAGCCGCACCTAAAAAAGCAGTTCCTCAAAAGAAAAATAGTAAGAAAGCAATGCCTAAAGATCATCCTTCGTTATTGGGTATGGTAACGGCTATTGCGAAAGATAAAGTGAAAAAGGTGTTTACAAAAGTAGCTGAAGCAGTGGTGCCCAGCCAAACGGAAGCAACACCGGCACCTGAAAAAGAAACAGCAAAAGATGAAACGCAAACAAAAGCAGAAGACGAGCCTACCGATACTGATGCTGCCATTGCAGCTACCGTTGTTGCGCCGCCCGATACACCTGCACCCATTGCAGATCCTTTAACCAGCTTTGATAAACATGCTTATCAAAAAGCTACTACCAAGGGAGATCCGCATGGTAAAATTCATTTGAATACACAAAATAAAAGTTCAATTCGTCCTTCGGGAAAGAAACCATTGTGGCGGAAGTAATAAGCACAATCCCTCTACATATATGTGTTTAAGGCCAGTAATACATCCTATAGGTTGATCACAGGCATGAGGAGAAAAGGAAAAAAGATCAGTTGAGAAATTAGCTGGTCTTTTTTTGTTGGGGTAAACGTAGAAAGTTATTTGATTTCCAAAAATTTTGATATAGTGATGATTTTCGTTTCACCAAATTTGGAAAGGTCTAAGAGGTCTTTATCACCAGTCAATAAATAATCAACGTTGCCGTCAATGGATAAGGATAATAAAAAATTGTCTTTGGTATCACGGCAAACTTCAATTTTAGAGCGTACTGTAACAAAATCAGCGTATTCATCTATAGTTTCAAGAATGTCTTCAATATCTGATTGGGAAAAAAAACGCCTGAACTTGGGCCGTTTGGCAACTTCTAAAAATTCATCCAATAACTCTTTACTAAAAACTAAAATACTTCTCTAGAAAAGATTATTTCGTCAAGTTTGGAAAACTCTTTTGTAATTAAAAAACTAATCCAAAGATTAGTGTCAATGATGATTCTATTGACTTTATTTCGCATGTCGTTTAGCTCTTACTAATTCCACTTCTTTAGTAATTTCTTCTAATGTAGGGGCCGATTTAGCTTTTGAACGTAGCTTTTTTAATACTGTTGCAAACCCATTTTTCGAACTGTCTTTAATGGCAATTAGATTTAAGTCTGCCAGGTCCTTTAATAACCTTGCAGCCTTGGGATTTAATATATCAACTTTAATGGTATTCATTTATCAAATTTAAAGAAAAGAAACTGAATTCCATTATTTGCCATCAATACATATCCATTTCTTCGGCAAAAGCCTCCATGGGTTGATGCCCCAACTGGCACAACACTGCATTGCAACGGTACAATAACGCAGGTGGAATATTTGACGCATCTGCATTTTGCCAAAACGCCAGTAACAGGTTTTGCTGTATGGTAGTTAGTGGCTCCTGCAGGCGTAGAATCAAATGGTGCAGTGATGAAATTTTATCATCTTTTAAATGGCTGAAGCCACCACTGGCTAACAGATCTACAGTTAACGAAAGCACGGTTTTACTTTGTAACATGATATGGTTTTTAGATATTGAAGTTCTTATGATAACGTAAAGAAATTGTAAAGATTATGTTATGGTATTGTGTTGTGGGAAGGGTGTGGATAAAGGACGAATTATAATTGTCATGGAATTTTTGAAAATTCAAGTTTATACCCTGCTGATTCAAGAAACCCTGCTGTTTTCTCCAAGAATAGAATGCCATCTTTATTTGGGGTGTATTTTGAAACAATGCTAATAACTATTTGCCTGTCTTTTGCATTTGGGTATTCTTCACATAAACTCCCACTTTCTATTGCTTCTAAATAAGCATTTATCTTGTCTTGCAAAATAACAAGATGCTCGTTCTTATCATCCCATTCCAAGTGGTCTGAAATAGTAAGCACCGCGTTGCCTTTCAAGTCAATACTTGCAAAATCGATAATTAAATGATTCTCTACTGATATTTTATAAATGTATAATTTATTAAAGCTAATAAAAAAGCAGCCTTTTTTAGTTTTTGATTTTGGGAATAAAATTGCTTGTTCTCTAAGTACACATATTCCACAGACTATAGGAATAGATCACTTTCTTTCTTTTGGTGAAATTGGTGTTTCCTGTTCAATTATTTTTTCAAATAAATTTGGAAGAAATTTTTCAAACCATTCGGGTAACTTGCCATGATGGACACTAAATTCTACGTTCTCTTTATTAAAAATTGCTAGCACAGTGGGTGCAGCACTATGTGAGCTATCAATTATTCTTAAAAGATCGATAGTTTGAAATCGTTTATTAAGTTGATACAAATTGCCATAAAAATTCCTTTCAATTTCAAAAGGCGGAACATTATGTCCGCCAAGTTGAGCCGGTTCAAAAACTCTTATTGCGGATAAACTGATATCGCTTAAACCAAGAAATCTGAAATTTATAGTATAGCCCGCATTTTTAAATCTTTCTGGGGTCAACCAATTATCGTTGTCAGGAAAATGTCCCTCATAAATAAAATCCTTTTGTTCAGCAATAGCAGTTACCACATTTTCTTCAAAAAAATCATGCAACCATTCATTTGCTAACCTTTTTTGCTTCTTTTAACGAAGGTGTAAGTGCAGGATATAATTCACGCCTTTTTAAAAGGAATAATTTATCTCCGTCAAAAATGGTGTAATTGTGTTGAAGTTGTGTTGGTAAATATGAAAATCCGAAAGTAGATTTTCCGGCTCCATTTGCACCAGTTATAATATAGAGGGCTGGCATTAAGGGATTAACTAATCTTGTACTTCTTTCTTATGCGGTCACTTTGTAAAAGCGTAAATTCGGTAAGAATTTTAAAGTCACTTTTATCTTCTGCAATAGTTGCCAATTTAATGCGGCCATCCGGATACTCTAAATAACATTGAGTTGATGGCAACTCTTTTGTATTAATCATAAAAGGCAAACCCATGGTATGTTTACGTTTACGTAATAATTTTACAGCCTGTATGCCAGAATTTTCTAATTGTTTAACGTTCATAGAGATTGTATTCAATACTTTAAGTTACACAAAAATATCAAAAAAAAGTATTTTAAGTAAACACTACCAGCAGATAGGGTTTCTGTAGGTGCAGTAGGTTGATTGAAGGGAATTGCACATTCTATTACGTTGCGGTGATAGTGTTGCGTATCTGCATCAAGTGGCAAGCTTCCAGCAGATGCAATACCTGCAGGCGGATATTGTGCAGTTCGTAAGTTTTTGGCTCCGGCAATATCAATAGCCGCTATAGTATCGATGAGCGTGTTCAGGTTATGCATAAACTGAAATAGACACCGGGGGCCCATTTTTAATGGGCGTGTATGGGTAGCCGAAAATACTATGGTTTCCCAATAGCGGATGGCATGGGCCAAACTATAGCAATTAAAAAATGATGAATGGCGGTGTGGGCCAGAGGTACATTTTTGTTTTGGACTACAGCAATTTTCATAAGGGCGATTATGCCATAAAGTACCGCAGCGCCACTAGGGTAAACTATTCTGCACAGGGATATATTATCTCAAAAATGAGTACTTTACCTGATATTAAATCCTTTTAAAACTTACTATATTTGTACTATACACAAACACTAAGTATGGAAAAAACAATACACCAGGGCCGCAATGTACGACGCTTTAGAGAAATGCTCGGCATTAAACAAGAGGGGCTGGCTTATGAACTGGGGCAGGACTGGAACCAGAAAAAAATATCGCAGCTGGAACAAAAGGAAGTGATTGATGATCCATTGCTGGAACAGATTGCAAAATTGTTGAAAGTGCCGACGGAAGCGATAAAAAATTTTGATGAGGAGCAAGCGGTACACATTATTTCAAATACATTTAATGATAGTTCTATTTTGAATGGGATAAATTATTATCCGACATTTAATCCAATTGATAAAATTATGGATTTGTATGAGGCACTGGTGAAGAGTGAAAAGGAGAAGGTGGAGTTGTTGGAGAGGATTTTGGAAGGGAAGAAGTAGGGAGGAAGTCTTATTTTTTAACTGAGAAGTTTATTATATAAAGACTGTCTTTAAGGATTTATAGTAACAACGATTAGTTATTAAAAGACAGCGACATTTGTCAATGTTTTTTAAAATTTGTCTCTATCTTAATTTTTAATCATCTGCATAATGACTAAAATACTTGTCATTGATGATACCTTCGACCACCTTGCATTGTTTAAGACTGTACTTAAAGTACAAAACCATGAAGTAGCAATTGCAGAAAATAAAGAAGTAGCCCTTCCTTTATTTGGCTTCAACTAATATAAAGGTACAGGATAAGAGATAAACCAACTTATCGTTTAGTTATTTTTAGTTAGTGGTTTAATGGTATGTTTAAATATTTTGGGAATTTACTGGTTTGCCCTGAAAAGCGTTATTTAAAATTCTTGACTACCATTTTAAGATTAGTAACCATAATTCAGCTAATGATATTATTGTTGCTGCTATTGCCCAAATCAAGTTTGTTTTCCTGTCTACCGCATTAATTGGAATATCTGCTTTTTGAGCCTTTGCCAATGCTAATTGAGCTTCCGCAAGGTCTTTTCTTAATTCCTTATTTTCATTTTCCCATTTGAGATTAGTTAACGTTAATTCTTGTATTTCTATTAGCATTTTTTCGCTGTTATTTTTCTCTCTTTCTTGTGCTTCAATAAAGGCAATGTAACCATTATGCCCGTTTTCCCTTTTTGCTATTTCGCCTTTATCGCTCAAAATATCCAAATGGGTGGAAGGGTCAATTGTTTTTAAATAACCTTGTTGCTTTAGAAAATCTCTTATACTGGAACTTCTACTTACAAGAATAAAATTCATTTTAGTTAGTAATTCAGGCGAATACAATTCTTGCTTATTTGTTAGTATTCCTTGTAAAATACCAAGTACTCTAAATTCTGTATTTACTGGTATTTTTTCTAAAGCCAAATCTGCTAAGACTAAAATTTCTTCAGCTATCATTTGTGTGCAGTTTTAATTTATAATAGTACCTTATTAGTAGTTGAAGCCTTTTAAAAAGTTGACTTCTAAAGCTAACAAAGTAATTTCAAAACAACTAATAGGATAATGTTTTGTATATTACCTATCCCTTAAAACCTTAGTATGAAGTTTCTTTTTATTTTATTTTTCTTTTGCAGCAATTCGTTTGCTCAAATAAATAAAAGTAAAAGCGCAAAAATTTCATTTGGAACTACGATATTAGCATTCCTTACATCCGATACCGCTTGGCTTGCAGCCGACACTAAATTAGCGGAAGTTAATACCCATACCCATGATACGACATATCAGCAGAGCACAAAAATTTACAAAAATAAAGATGTTTATTACGGATTTTGTGGCATTGAGGACTTTAATTCAACAGATGGAATTTCTTTTGAACCAAAAAGCATTTTAGATAGCCTTCTAAAAAGCAAAAAATCCTTAAAAGAAATTTACCCTCTATTTAATGACATCACTTTTAATAAAGTGAACGATATCGCATATTGGCTTTATAGAAATAGTAGAAGCGAGTATGACGCTAACATAGGGATAGAACTTTTTGCCTGTGTATTTATAGGATATGAAAACAAAAAACTCCACTCTTACACCGTAGCCTATGAAATTGACCCGACGTCAACAGGATTGAATAGGATTAAAAAAGCAAATGATTATTCCTATACAGGGGATACTACTATGTTTTTTGTTGGCTATGCTAAAGAAATAAGAGAGATGCTCGCAAAAGGGCAATACAAATTTAATTTTAAAAATGTAAAAAATGAACTTCCCTGCTTAATTAAAAAAGAAGCTGACCTATATAAAACTAAGGTTGGGATGCCAGTAGATGAATTTGTTATTTATTCTAATGGTGACAAATTTGCTAAAGGCTTATTTTGCAATAATCCTGTGTCCTTATTTAAAAAATCAAAATGAAGTGGAGGCACAATAACCGGAACTGCAGCGGAAATATCCTATTTCAAGGATGGGTGTGTTTGGCTCTTATGCAAGAGGTGAAGCCACAGAAAAAAGTGATATTGATATTGCTATAGAAATAGATGGCCCAATGGGTTTAAGTTTTGTTGCTATGGCTGATGAAATAGAAAATTTGTTTGGTATTAAAACGGATCTAATACCTAAGCGCTCAATAAAACCAGAGCATTTACCACATATTGAAAAAGATATGGTATATGTTTGAATGAAAACATTTCAATCATCTTTCTTTATGGTTTTAATAACCCCGCCACTCTTTGCAAATCCCCAAATAACAACCCATTAACCCAAATTAATTCCTTCGGCATACCAATTGTTTAACTTTATAACGACAATATTGTCGCTAAAAAAACAATAATAAAACGATGAAAAAAGTAACGATGCTTCTTGTTGTTATGTGCATTGCATTATGCAGTATGAGTTTTGCCCAGAGCGCCAGCAGCCACAAAGAGCTTGCAAAAATCGGTCAGCAAACAAAACACCCTAGGCACCATAAACATCATAAGCGCAAACATCACAGGCATATGCACCATGCAAAAAAGATGTAATGCCATTTGATTAAGGAAGGATTTACAGTAATGTTCAATCCTGAGCGTAATTGAAGAATCAATGCTCAATATTCAATGTTCAAGGAAATGCAATGGTGTTTTATGTTGAAAATGGAATGTTGAGCATTTTTATTTGGAAATTATTTACACTAATCCTCAATGTTGTGTATTTGCATGTTGATGAGATTAGCAAATCCTGATATAATAAATCAACAAAATCCTTTAATCAAATTAATCCAGGTCCTATTGCATTTCTCCGCATTTTGTATTTATTTTATATCCGCAAATCTTTTATCCCGTTTAATACCTCCGCACTTCAGGTGCTTGCCTCTTTTGAAATATTGTTTTTAACCTTAAAATCAAAACAGTATGAAAAAGTTTATTCTTATTAACTGCATTATCTTTTTATTTTTTACGGGTATAGTACAGGCACAAAGAAGGTCTGTAGAATCTAAAAGTACGGCTCCTGTTACCACTGTATCCAAAAACGATGTGGAAGTGCTGTTCAACAAAGGCAAATGGGAATATCACCTTAACCGGCAGGATCTTGGTTATTCTCATTCTAGCATTAAAACAAATGGCATGGACCAGGGCCACCAAAGCGATTTTAAACTTAACCTGGGCACCAATTATTTTGTAGCGGATAATATTGGCATCGGGCTTGAATTAAATACCGATTTCAACTCCTACAAAAACACTACCAAGCAAACCGGTGATAGCTGGATGACCTATGCCAATTTTACTTATGGCAAAGCCTGCCACCACAACTTTAACTTTTTTGCCCGTGCCGGTATCGGGCTTGGCGGCAACACCAGCAAATACACACCCATCACCGGTTCATCCACCACCGATAAATCAAACCTGTTTGGGTATAAGGTTGATGTAGGTTTTCCTATAAGGATTGATAAAGAAGAGCCCATATATTTTACGCCCAAAATAGGTTACCGTTACCTGCAGGATAAATTTGATGGCGGTACCGAAACAGACGACCGCTTTTGCTTTGGATTTGATTTTGAAACCTATCTCTTTTGTAAAGAGATGGAATGTGATTCGCATTTGCACCATGCGCTTTCAACCGGCATGTACGACCAGGGAAATAGTTTTTTTGGTGTAACAACCAGGGGTAGGTTTGACTTTGGTAATAATACCACCAAGTATGATAATAACAGCTTTGCACCTACTAAAGAAAAATATTCCATACAAGACCTTGATGCCAACTACATGTATTACATAGTGCATGACTTTGCATTGGGTGTTGACCTTGGGTTTAACAACAACGTATATAAAACTGCTGCCAGCAATACCAAGCAAACCAATAACAGTTTTAATTTTATGCCCATGTTTAATTTTAATATACCTTCAGAAAACCAGGGGTTGAATAATTTATTTATCATGGGAGGCTATGGCTTTGGTTCGGCAAAGAATGAATATACCAGCGGTACTACCAGCAACACTACAAAATACAGTACCACCGATTTTTGTGCAGGCCTTGGTTATAATCTCTTTTTTCATAAAAGGCTAGCTTTTGATATCGGTGCCGAATATGATATCTCAACCAGTAAAAATAAAACAACCGATGTAAAAACAAAATACAGTGGTCTTGAACTTTCTTGCGGAATAAAAACTTTTCTTAGAAATTAACGCAGGAGGAATTTGCCGGTAAGGTGGTAAGGTGAAATAATGAAAACGCCTTACTGTGTTACCGGCAATTTTTTGTTTACATTTACTTACACAACCAAAACCTGCTGTTATGAAATTTCCTAAAACACTCCTGTTTGTTTTATGCGGATGTATATTTTTAGCCTGCAACACTGCAACAAAAAATAATCGCCTGGGTACTGCTACCAGGGAAAATAAAAATGGTTGGGTGTATGTACACCTGCAGGGTGCACCGGCGGATATGGGTTACCAGCATGGTTATCTATTGGCCAGGGAAATTGATACTACCATTCAGATGCTGCAATATTATTTACAACATGAAACAGGTAAGGACTGGCAGTTTTTTCGCCATGCAGCGCAAAGTTTTTTATGGAATAAACTGGAGCCGGAGTATAAAGAAGAGATCAATGGCATTGCAGAAGGCCTTGTTGCAGCTGATGAAAAAAAGTATGATAGTCTTGATATAACGGCATTGAATGCAATGGAAGAGCTGGTGTATTATTATGTGCCTTCTTTACAAAATGCGGCTGTGCCGCATAGCGGCGACAATAAAGCGCCGGGTAATTGCAGCGCTTTTATTGCTACAGGCAGTTATACCAAAGACGGTAAAATTGTGATAGGCCACAATAACTGGACGAGCTATATTGTAGGCCAGCACTGGAATGTAATTGCAGATATGGTGCCCGAAAAAGGCAATCATATTTTAATGGATTGCATGCCGGGCTTCATCCATAGCGGCGATGATTTTTTAATTACCAGCAACGGACTGCTGATAACAGAAACCACCATCACCCAATTCAATCTTTTTGACAGTACAGGTACTCCTGAGTTTATGCGTGCCCGTAAGGCAGCACAATATGCAAACAGTATTGATGACGTGGTAAAAATATTTACTGAAGGTAATAACGGCGGCTACGCCAATGATTGGCTTATTGGTGATACCAAAACCAATGAAGTGGCCAAATTAGAATTGGGGTTAAAAGATTACCGTGTTTGGCGCAGTAAAGACACTGCCATCATTGGCAGCAACTTTCCCAGCGATCCTAAACTGATTAAAGAAGAAACTACTTTTAATGTAAATGATACTTCCACTTCGCCCAATGCCCGTAAAAAAAGAATGGAGCAACTGGTACAGGTGGATTTAAAAGGTAAGATTGATCTTGAAACCGCTAAACAGATTGAAGCCGATCATGTGGATGCAAATGCTGGTAAAAGCGCCAAAAACCGTTGCGTTATTTGCGGCCATATTGATCAAGATGCTGCAGGCTGTGCCGAATGGAGTCTGCCTGCTTATTACCCCATGGGTGCAGTGCAGGGCAAAGTAACTACTGCGGCACTGGCGGCTAACATGCAGTTGTGGGCACACATGGGCCATCCCTGCGGAGAAGATTTTGTTGGCGCTCCATTTTACAAAGCGCATCCCGAGTTTGCATGGATGGGAAAATATTTAACGGATATGAAATCCTATCCGTGGACGATTTTTGAGGGAAGGAAATAGATTTTATTTTTATAGCTTTCTTTAAATGCTTACCCGTTTTGCCAATGGAAAAATCCCTTTGCTATCTCTTTTTTTGACTTTCAATTAATTTCTCTGCGCTCTCTGCACCGCCGCGTGTAATTCTCTTTTGGTAAATTCTTTGTGAAAATAGTAGTATTGTTTGGCATGAAAACTGTGCCATAAAATTAATAAGTCATTTTACTTTTAATAAAACAAACACAATGAAAACTTATAAATTATTCAGCGCTGTTATTTTTTTAATAGCTTTTATTGCTGCCACTGCTGTAACCGCCCAAAAACAACCCGGTGCAAAAGCTATCGCTATAAAAAATGCAGTTGACAGTCAGCATTATACTTTTAGCGCACAATATGCCAACCCTTTAAGGGGCGGACAGCGGTACTTAACCAGCCAGTACACCATCATTGTTTCAAAAAATAATATTGTTTGCGACCTGCCTTATTTCGGGCAGTCTACCACAGCACCGCTTCCCGGCAGTGAAGGTGGTATTCATTTTACCACCAGCAATTTTACTTACTCGGTAACGCCAACAAAAAAAAGTGGCTGGGAAGTAAATATCAAATTAAAAGATGTGAACGAAGTAGAGCAGTTGTCCTTAAGTATTTTTAGTAATGGTACAGCAACAGCCAACGTAACGAGTACACATAGAGACCCGATTTCTTTTAATGGGTATGTGCGATAAATGAATAATAAATGCAGCCCACCGGAGCTTTTTTGTTTTTAGGATATTGACCGATAGGAACATTCCCGAAATTTCAGGGGACTGAAGAACTTTCCGCTACTAAAACAGGCGTTTGCATACACAAAACGCCCTTTTGCATAACATTTTTTAAAAAAATTGTATGTCGGTATACGTTTGCGCCATCAAACAGGTATAACCATAAAAAACATACAATTATGAGACAATTACTTATCCTTTTAATGGCTTCCCTTTTTGCCGCTGCAGGCAATGCACAGGTAAGCGGTATTATTAAAGATGATAAAGGTGCGGCGGTTACCGGCGCTACCATCAGCCTGTTAAGGGCAAAAGATTCTGCCATGGTAAAACTGGCAGTAAGCAAACAAAACGGTGCATATAGTTTTACCAATGCTGCAGCCGGAAAGTATTTGGTAAAAACAAGTTTTGTAGGGTACCAACCTGCATTTTCCAAACCCTTTGAAGTGGGCCAAGGAACGACCGTTGTTCCCGATGTTACCATTGTAAAACTAAGCGGCAATTTAAAAGCGGTGGTGGTTACTTCGCAAAAACCAATGCTGGAAGTAAAGGCAGATAAAATGATTGTGAATGTAGAAGGCACAATTAATTCAGTAGGCAGCGATGCTCTGGAACTATTGCGTAAAAGCCCGGGAGTAATGGTAGATAAAGATGAAAACCTCAGCCTGAGTGGTAAAAATGGCGTGCAGGTTTATATTGATGGCAGGCCAAGCCCATTGAGCGGACAAGACCTGAGCAATTATTTAAAAACCTTAAACTCAGCGCAAATTGAAGCCATTGAAATCATCAGCAACCCGGGCGCAAAATATGAAGCGGCAGGTAATGCCGGTATCATCAATATTAAACTAAAGAAAAATAAAACTATTGGTACCAACGGATCGGTAAATGCCGGATGGAATATAGGTACTTATGCCAAATACAATGCTGGTATCAATTTGAATTACCGCAATAAAAAAGTAAACATTTTTGGCAACTACAGTTATAACAAGGGATTGATGGAAAGCAAAGTTAGTATCTATCGTACCGTAGCAGATAGTTTGTTTGATGGCAAAAGCCTGATCACTATGGATAACGAAAGCCACAACTTTAAAGCAGGTATGGATTATTTTATCAACAAGAAGAGTACGGTGGGTGTAATGGTGAATGGTACATTGAGCGACCCTTCAATGAACAACCAGGGTAGTACACCTATTTCGTATATGCCTACAGGTACGGTAAACAGGATACTGGAGGCTAACAATACCAGTATTTTAAAAAGAAACAATGTAAACTTCAATGCCAACTATAGCTATAACGGCACTACTGGTAAAAGCTTGATGGTAAATGCTGACCATGGTACTTACGATCTTACCAGCAATCAATATCAACCTAATGATTATTATGATGCTACCGGTAAAACTTTAATGAACAGTGTGGTGTACAGGATGATAGCGCCAACTACCATCAATATCAATTCGGTAAAAGCCGATTGGGAACAACCGTTTAAAAAAGGTACTTTAGGTTTTGGCGGTAAAATAGCTTTTGTAAAAACGGATAATGATTTTCAGCGCTACAATGTTTACAGTGGTGTAGAAAGCCTGGATAAAGACAGGAGCAACCGTTTTGATTATAAAGAAAATATCAATGCAGCTTATGTAAACTATAACCGTGCATTTAAAGGCGTTAGTGTACAGGCTGGTGTTAGAATTGAAAATACGGTATCAAAAGGTACAAGTGATGGGCAAAAAGCAACTGGCGGCGTATATAGCCCTTACAGCGAATCATTCAAAAGAAATTATTTAGATTTCTTCCCAAGCGCTGCCATTACCTTTAATAAAAAACCAACCAATCAATACAGCATTACTTATAGCCGCAGAATTGACAGGCCAAATTACCAGGATTTAAATCCGTTCGAAAGCAAACTGGATGAATATACTTTTCAAAAGGGGAATATCAATTTACGTCCGCAGTACACCAACAGCATTGGCCTAACCAATACGTATAAATATAAATTGACCACTACCTTAAATTACAGCCATGTGAGCGATTTGTTTGCGCAGGTATTTGATACAGCAGATAAATCCAAAGTATTTGTAAGCAAAAGAAACCTGGCTACACAAGATGTGGCAAGTTTGAACATCAGCTATCCTTACCGTTACAAAGCCTACAGCATGTTTGCCAATGTAAATGGCTTTTATACCAAATACAACGCTGATTATGGCGAAGGAAGAAAGATAAATATTGCTGCTACCGGTTTAAATGTGTATGTACAAAATAGCATCAAATTTGCAAAAACATTTACTGCTGAACTGACTGCTTTTTATAATGCACCAACGGTGTACCAGGGAACCATTAAAGCAAGTGCTTTATGGAGTGTGGATGCCGGTTTGCAAAAACAAATACTAAAAGGAAGAGGCACTTTAAAAACTTCGGTGAGCGATATTTTTCATACACTTCAATTTAAAGGCGTGAGTGAATTTACCGGCCAGCGTTCTGTAATAGCAGCCAACTGGGAAAGCAGGCAGGCAAAAGTGAACTTCGTTTATCGTTTTGGCAGCAACCAGGTAAAGGCTTCAAGACAAAGGGCAACCGGTGCAGATGAAGAAACCAAGAGAGTGCAGAGCGGTGGCGGAGTAGCGCCCGGGTTGTAAGAATTTTCAGTTTTTAGTTTTCGGTTTTGAGTTGTGCCGGAGCGTGTTTGATTTTGTGACCGTGTGATGGTGGGAGTAAAAAAGTTTAATGATCAACACTCCATGTTCAATGCTCAATGAAATGCAGTGCAATAATTTTTTGAAGGGCTTAAAGTATAGCATCAAATAGCAATGAAAAAGTTTGTCGGTTTGCCTGGCAGGCCGGCAAACTTTTAACTTTCAACCTTCAATTTTTTAATTTTCAACTATCTTAGTAGCTGAAACTTTATTCTTATGCGTAACAAAAAACGATATGCGTTTTTCACAGTTTTTTGGGTGGTGCTGGCTTTAAATATTGTGTTTACAATTATAGGGTTGTTAGTGGCACAGCTAACACCGGAAATGAAATCGGCTGCCGAGCATGTATTTACAGCAGCAAGATTGCTTAGACAAGCTGCGGTAATTGTTTTTGAAACTTTGTTTTATTATTGTTCACTCAACTACTATAATAAATTAATTGTTGAAAGAAGAAAAGCTATTTATTACATCGGCTATTCGATGCTGTTGTTTGTAATAATGTTTGGGTTTTACAGTGGCGAAAGCTATTTCTTTCCTGAAAAAATTGCTGTAAACGGAATGAACAATAAAACCAATTCGGGACTGTTTATATTTTCCTACAGCCTTTCTGCAATATTTTTTACCTGTATTTCTTTATTGCTGGCCTACTTAAATAACCTGCGTGATGAAAAAAAGCAACGCAAAATTTTAGAAGCCCAAAAAATGCAATTGGAAGTAGATAAGTCGCAGGCAAATTTTAAATTCTTAAAATCGCAGATCAATCCTCACTTCTTACACAACACATTGAATTTTTTGTATGCTAAATCATTGCCTTATTCGCCGGAATTATCCGAAGGTATTTTAACCTTATCTGATATTATGCGCTATGCATTGAATGAATCTAACGGCAGCGATGATAAGGCACCTTTAAAAGATGAAATAGAACATGTAAGAAATGTGATCAAAATAAACCAGCTGCGTTTTAGCAATAACCTGCATGTGAATTTTGAAGTGCAGGGTATTTTGAATGATGTAGAGATTGTTCCCTTTGTATTAATTACCATTGTGGAAAATGCATTCAAGCATGGCGACCTGCAAAAGCCGGATGCACCGATCGATATTAAATTAACGGTGGCCAATAAAAGCTTATCCTTTAGCTGCCGCAATAAAAAGAAGAGCGGGCCAAAAGAAATTTCTACAGGATTGGGGCTGGATAATATCCGCAACAGGCTTGATTTTGCCTACGGCAAAAATTACAAACTCTTAATTAAAGACGAAGCAGAATTTTATACTACTGAATTAACCATTGATACATTATGATACGCTGTTTAGTTGTAGATGATGAACAACACGCCATAGACATTATGGTGCATTACATTAAGCAGACTAATTTTTTAGAATTAGTGAGCAGCTCTACCAACCCCGTAGAAGCATTGCAAACTGTAATTACAGAGCATATTGACCTGGTATTTTTAGATATACAAATGCCCGAGCTTTCAGGTATGGATTTTATTAAAGCCATCAACGGCAAGGCAAAAGTTATTCTTACAACAGCCTATAGCGAATTTGCCATTGAAGGTTTTGATTTGGAAGTAGTGGATTATTTATTAAAACCCGTTCGCTTTCCGCGGTTTTTAACTGCGGTACAAAAAGCAGTGAAGCTGATCAATGAAAAACCTGTTGCTGCAGAAGCCGGTGATAAAGATTACATTTTTGTAAAAACAGAATCCAAAGGCAAACTGCTGAAAATTAATTTAGCAGATATTGAATATATTGAAGGGATGAAAAATTATGTGGCGATATACCGGGGCGGCCAAAAAACTCTGGTGTACACCAATCTGAAAGATTTGGCGCTTCATTTGCCCTCAAAGCAATTCATCAGGGTGCATAAATCTTTTATTATTCCTATTGATCGCATCACCGGTATCGAGGGCAATATGATATTACTCAAAAATGTTAGTGCAGAAGTATTAATTGGAGAAGGGTATAAGGCAGAGTTGATGGAGATTGTGCGCAACAGGATGATATCATAAATGCACTAACCCTTTACCCGCACCGTTACCAAAGCAAAAAATTGTATAGTGATACTGATATAGTTGTTGAATGAAGCATCATATTATTGCAGGTGATTTGGCTACAGTTATTAAAAAATTAAATACAAACAATTACAGATGCTTGTGGTTATAAGAAAGTATATTTGTTTGAACCATTAAAACAATAATTGAATGCCATCAGTTAAATCTTATGCGGCGCAAAATAACACCAGTCCACTTGCGCAATGGACGATTGTAAGAAGAGATCCCAAACCACATGATGTACAAATTGAAATTTTATACTGCGGTGTTTGCCATAGCGACCTGCATACCGCACGTAATGAGTGGGGTGGCACCCTTTATCCTTGTGTGCCGGGCCACGAAATTGTAGGGCGGGTTACAGCCGTAGGCGATCATGTTACAAAATTTAAAGTAGGCGAACTTGCAGGTATTGGTTGCCTTGTTGATAGTTGCAGGGAATGTGATAATTGCAAAGATGGTCTGGAACAATATTGTTCCAATGGTATGGTGGGCACTTACAATGGCCAGGAAAAAGATGGCAGCGGTTATACGCTTGGCGGATACAGCAAATCTATTTTAGCACACGAAGATTTTGTATTGCACATTTCTGATAAATTACCACTGGAAGCTGTAGCGCCATTGCTTTGCGCCGGTATTACCACATACTCACCGTTGCGCCACTGGAAAGTGGGCAAGGGCCAAAGAGTTGCCGTACTTGGGTTGGGTGGCCTGGGCCATATGGGTGTAAAACTTGCGGTATCAATGGGTGCAGAAGTTACCATGCTCAGCCATTCTCCATCAAAACAGGCAGATGCAAAACGACTGGGCGCACACCAGTTTATATTAACCAGCGATTTGGAGCAGGTGAAAAAAGTATCCGGGTATTTTGATTTTATTTTAGATACAGTGTCAGCAGATCACAACTATAATTTTTATTTAACGCTTTTACGTACCAATGGTGTAATGGTTTGTGTAGGTGCGCCACCATCTCCTGCTGAAGTGCCGGCCTTCAATCTTATTTTTGGCAGAAAAAGTTTTGCAGGATCGCTGATAGGCGGCATACCTGAAACTCAGGAAATGCTGGATTATTGCGCCGAAAATAATATAGTGAGCGACGTGGAAGTAATTGCCATTAAAGATATTAATGAAGCCTATGAAAGAATGTTGAAGGGTGATGTGAAGTATAGGTTTGTGATTGATATGGCAACCTTGTAAGGCATATTGAATACGCGAATGTCCAATGTTGAATATTATAATAGAAAGCTGCCTTAAATGGCAGCTTTTTTATTACACTAATTTGCCTTTAAAAACATTCGATATTCGCCATTGGCAAATTCAACATCCTAAAATGATATAACAAATAAAAACATTCATTATCGAACATCCGCACATTCAACATTCTGTACTAACTTTCCTTTTTAAAAAATTGCGATGCGTTATAAAACACTTATCCTTGTTTTGCTTATTGTTACAGGCAATAGTTGCAGCCACAGTAAATATTTTGCCACCAACAAGAGTTATAAAAAACAAGCTAAAGCTTTTGCAAAACAGTTAAGCAAACAACCTAATGCTATTGACAGCACACCGGTTGCTGGCCAATGGATCGGTACTACCAACTTTGGAATGCGCAAACCTAATTTTGTTATTATACACCATACTGCACAAAATGCCTGCGACAGCACCCTGCGCACTTTTACATTGCCACGTACACAGGTAAGCGCTCACTATGTAATTTGTAAAGACGGTACTATACATCATATGCTAAATGATTATTTAAGGGCATGGCATGCAGGCAACAGCAAATGGGGCAATCTTACTGATGTAAACAGCAGCAGTATTGGTATTGAACTGGATAATAATGGCTTTGAAGCTTTTAGTGATGCACAAATAAATAGTCTGCTTTTCTTGTTAAAAAAATTAAAGAGAGATAATAATATTCCTGCTGCCAACTTTATTGGACACTCCGATATTGCACCTAAAAGAAAAGTAGATCCCAATAAATATTTTCCCTGGCAGTTGCTGGCAAAAAATGGTTTTGGCAACTGGTACGATACTGCTAATGTAAAACTACCGGATAATTTTAATGCACTGCAATCCTTACGGGTGATTGGATATGATACCAGGGATTCTGTCGGAGCAGTAAAGGCATTTAAATTACACTTTGAACAACAGGACGGCAATGCGCAGATAACCGAAGGGGATAAGAAGATTATTTATGATTTGAGTAAGAAGTATTGAACTACGCTCAAAATGGTTTTGCCACAGATTGCACAAATTGCACAGATGTGAAAGACAACTTTGTTATTGTATTTAATTTGTGAAAAGTGTGTAATCTGTGGCTGCCTTTTTTACCGCAGGTAAAACCTTAACCAATCAATAATATGCTGATACCTTTATTGAGTGATTCATTTATTATTTTCACATCTTAATAATGTCAAATGAAAAAGATAACCGTTACATCTTTGTTTCTTTGCTTTCTGCTTTTCTCCATCCACATTCATGCACAACAGCAACTTACTTTACCCAATGGCTGGGGGCTTTCACCTGCAGGGCGAAGTTTGCCGCTGGGCGACTTGCCCTTGAATATGGCTGTAAGCAGTTCCAAAAAATATTTGGCTGTTACCAATAACGGGCAAAGCACACAAACACTGCAACTGATCAATGCTAAAAAAGAAATTGTTTTAGATAATATTGAAATCCCCAAAAGCTGGCTGGGTTTAAAATTCAGCAGCGATGAAAAATATTTATTTGCCAGTGGCGGCAACGATAACTGGATATTGCAATACGAAATTGTTGATAATAAACTGCAATTGAAAGACAGCATTATACTGGGAAAGAAATGGCCCAATAAAATTTCTCCCACAGGTATTGACATTGACGACGAACGGCGTTTATTATATGTAGTTACCAAAGATGATAATACCTTATATATCGTTGACCTTAATGATAAAACTATTTTATTACAGGTAAAATTAGACGGCGAAGCATATACTTGTTTATTATCCCCTGATAAAAAACAACTGTACATTTCTACCTGGGGCCAAAAAACAATTTCGGTTTTTAATACTGAAGCAAGAATAATGGCTGGCACAATAAAGGTGGGCGATCATCCCAATGAATTGTGTTTAACCAAAAATGGTAATTATTTATTTGTTGCCAATGCACTGGATAATTCTGTATCGGTAATTGACACTAAAAAGCAACAGGTGATAGAAACGCTTACTGCTTCTTTATATCCCGATGCACCGCAGGGAAGTACCACCAATGGATTGGCATTAAGTGAAAATGAAAAAACATTATTTATTGCCAATGCCGATAATAATTGCTTATCTGTTTTTGATGTAAGCAAGCCTGGCAATAGTGTATCGAAAGGATTTATTCCGGTAGGCTGGTATCCAACCTGCGTAAAAGTAATCGGCAGAAAAATATTTGTTACCAACGGAAAAGGGTTTTCTTCTTTTGCAAATCCTAAAGGGCCTAATCCTACAAAACGAAAAGTAAAATACCAGGCCGATGATGCAGGCGATAACCAATACATTGGTGGATTAATGAAAGGTACGATGAGTATTATCGATATCCCGTCTGAAAAAGAATTGATTAGTTATTCTCAGCAAGTATATAAAAATACACCTTACACAAAAGAGAAAGAATATTTATCACAGGGAGAAACCGGTAATCCCATTCCTTTAAAGATTGGCGATAAATCTCCGATTAAATATGTGTTTTACATTGTTAAAGAAAACCGCACTTACGACCAGGTGTTGGGTGATGTGAAGGAAGGCAACGGAGATACATCACTGGTTTTATTTGGAGAGCATATTACTCCCAACCAACACAAACTGGTAAAAGATTTCGTGTTGCTGGATAATTTTTATGTAGATGGAGAAGTAAGTGCAGATGGCCACAACTGGAGCCTTGGCGCTTATGCCACAGATTTTTTAGAAAAGAACTGGGTGACCAGTTATGGCGGCCGGGGTGGCGGTTACTATGCCGAAGGTACCAGCAAAATAGCCAACAATAAAGGCGGCTTTATCTGGGATGCCTGTAAAAGGGCCGGTGTTACTTACAGAACATACGGAGAATTTGCCGATGATTACAAGCCCAATATCCCTGTATTAAAAAATCATTTATGCCCTTATTATACCAGCTGGAATCTTGATGTACGGGACACCGTTAGGGTGTCGCAATGGAAAAGAGATTTTGATAGTTTGGTAGCTGTTAATGCATTGCCGCAATTAAATACTTTGCGTTTGCCTAACGACCATACTGCAGGCCTTAGTAAAAACAAACCAACACCATTTGCACACGTGGCCGATAATGATCTTGCTGTAGGAACATTTATTGAGTATTTAAGCAAAAGTAAAATTTGGAATGAATGTGTTGTATTTATATTGGAAGATGATGCACAAAATGGCCCCGACCATGTAGACGCACACCGCAGCCCTGCCTATGTGATAGGCCCTTATGTAAAAAGGAATTTTGTTGATCATACACCATATACTACCAGCGGCATTTTGCGTACTATGGAATTAATATTAGGCGTTGCGCCTATGAGCCAGTACGATGCGGCTGCAACACCGCTGTGGCGTTGCTTTACAGCGCAGCCAAATTATAATGCATTTGCTGCATTACCAATCAATATTGATCTTAACGACAAGAATTTGGTGTGGAATGAATTATCCAGACAATCGGCAGGTTTTGATTTTACCAAAGAAGATGCAATACCTGATTTGGAATTCAGCGAAGTGATCTGGAAAGGCATTAAAGGATTGAAGAGTACCATGCCTGCTCCAAGAAGGGCAGCTTTTGTAAAAGTGAGTGCGAAGAAGGATGATGATGATTAAGTTTTCACGCAGCGCCGCAAAGAAGTATTGTCAGGTTTTAAAAATAACTATTCACTATGAAGAAGGTAAATGTCGACGAAAAACTAAGTTTATTTAGTGATTATTTTAATCCAAGAGTGGTGGGTGAATTAAACGGGCAGCAGGTGAAACTGGTAAAATTTCAGGGGGAATTTGTGTGGCATAAACATGATAATGAAGATGAAATGTTTTTTGTAGTGAAAGGAACATTTAACATGGAATTTAGAGATAAGATAGTAACGATAAATGAAAATGAATTTTTAATTGTGCCAAGGGGTGTGGACCACAAACCAGTTGCAGTAAATGAAGTTTCTATCATGTTATTTGAACCTGCTACTACTTTAAATACCGGAGATGCGCAAAGTGATTTAACAAGGCATCAACTGGAAAAAATATAAATGTGAATGGCGAATAGTGAATGGTAAATGTGAAGGCGGGGGCAGACCTTAATAACAATCAATGATTCACCATTCACCATTGACCATTCACAACCACTCATAATAAATCTTTTATCAACTTGTCCAGCGTAATCTCTTCTAAAACAATTTTTGAAGAAGCGTTGTTTTCTAAATGCCATTTTATTAAACGTATAGCGCCGCCTTCAATTTCTATCCCTGTAATATCACCATCATTAAAGCAACAACAACCGGTATTGAAATAACTGGGCCTTAATTTTTCGTTGGTTTCTATTTCAATATTGTTTGATGGATGATTGGAATATTTTCCTGATGCAAAAACAGGGCGATGTGTATGGCCGGTTATCAGCAACATGTTTTTTCTTTTACTGCTCCATTGGTGCATCAGTTGATTGTGCTTGTTGGTTAAGGAAAAATCTTTGCTGGGCGTGTTTACATTAATGCGAAGGTAACGCTGTATCGGTGTCCATAAGTGAGCAACTATCCAGGTACTTAAAGCATTGTTGTCACTCATTTTATCACCCTGGTGGCCATGGGTGCAAAAAATGGCAAGTGACTGGTCGTTTATTTTTGCATTTAAAATAATGCCTTCATAGACGGGCAGGGGCATTAAAAAATAAGGCTTCAGATAATTGCTTACATCCAATTTGTTTTTCCAGATCAAATCGTGGTTGCCAAAAGTTTTAAAATAGTTTATGGGCTGAAAAGCGCTTTCTGCTTCAAAAGATTTTAGATTATTGGGCAATATTTCTTCAGGTTTGTATTTCCATAATTCTTCACTGTCTCCCAAATTAATAAAAGAAAAATTTTGCTGATGATAGTAATTTAATGCAGCAAGATAATTGGGTTCATTGCTGGCAAAATCATCGGCACTATCCCTGTTGCCTTTATGCTGGTCACTGAAGATGATGAATTTATCTGTTGTATTATCGAGATTGATGCAATGAATTCTTTTACTGTTCTTTTTAGCGCTGTTATATAATTTAGAAAGTGATTTAAATACCGCTTCTTTTTTCGGCTTGGCGCTAAGAGAATCCGCCATCCAGGTTAATGGTTTTCTAAATAAATATTGTAAGAATTTGCGCATGATTTAACGTTAACCTGCAGGTATCGCAGCTGTCGCTGATAAATACAATTTTTCTTCTGCGAAATCTGCAGGGATATTTTTGCTAAGGTTTAAAATATTTTCCTACTACCGGCAGCTTCACCAATTCTTTTTTCTCTACCTGTGCAATAAACCAGGTGTAAATTAATAACAAACCTGTTCCTACAATCATGCTGATTATTTTGCTATCGGTAAAAGAAATGATGACTTTATGAATAAAAAACAATCCTACCGCAATAACCATATAAGCACATAATTTTTTCCAGGGATAAGGAATGCGGTATTCCTTTTGCCCCCATACAAATGAAATCACCATCATGCTGCCATAACAAAAGAAGGTGGCCCATGCACAAGCCATATAACTAAAGTGAGGAATAAAAAAATAATTGATAATAATAGTGATGGCAGTACCGGTAAGGGTAATATATGCACCGGCACTGGTTTTATGTACCAGCTTGAACCAAATAGATAGATTGTAATAGATACCCAAAAACATATTGGCCAGTAAAAGAATAGGTACAACGGCAAGGCCTTCCCAGTCTTTTTTAGCAATGAAACGTTTCCAAACAGGCAGGTATAACATCACTACTAAAAACATAATGCAGATGACGATGATAAAAAATTTCATCACCCTTGCGTAAGTGCGTTGCGGATTTTCACCTTCAGCCTGTTTAAAGAAAAAAGGTTCGGCACCCATTCTGAAAGCCTGCACAAATAAAGTAATGAGTATAGATAATTTATAACAGGCGCTATAAATACCTACCTGTTCCTGCTTAAAGGTTTCGGTGCCCGGCACCCATATATGCAGCATTTGCCTGTCCATCACTTCATTGATAACACCACCAAGGCCAACGATAATTAACGGGCTGGCATATTTCAGCAATTGTTTCCAAAGTGCAGGATCTATTTTTAATCTTATTTGTGCGACTTCTTTATATAAAAACAATAAGGTAACAATGGCTTGCAATAAATTGGCTAATACAATATAATAAACAGGATTATGTGCAGTTGAAAAAAAATGGCTCCAAAAAGATGCGGGGTCTTTTTCAACAGCATTTTTGCACCATAATAAAAAGAAAAAAGTAAAAAATATATTGGTGAGGATACCAGCCACTTTAATCAATGCATATTTTTTTGGCTGGCCATTCAACCTTAATTTGGCAAAGGGGATAATTGATAAAGTATCCAGCATAATGATAAAAATGCTCAGCTTTATCAATTCAGGGTAACTGCCTACACCAGCAATTTTTGCTAAGGTATCGTTGAAAAAAAGCAGTGTAAACCCAAACAATAATGTACTAATGATGATAGAGGTGGCTGCGGTATTATAAATATTCTTTTTGTCGGAATCTTTGTTGGCAAACCTGAAAAAAGCCGTTTCCATGCCATAGGTGAACAATACGTTAAGTACGGGCAGGGCAGAGTAAACCAGGCTCATCAAACCATAGTCAGCCTTGGTAAGTGCATTGGTTAAAAAAGGCGTAAGCAGGTAGTTTAAGAACCTGGCGGCAATAGAACTTACCCCATACCACATCGTTTGCCCCGCTAATTTTTTGATATTGCTCAACTGCCTTTCAATTTAAATTCAAATTTACTTGTATAATTTTAATTTACGCCAAATACTAGCAAGGGGTATGCCATTATTAGCCAATGTTATTTAGTTAATCAAATGCTCAATATTCAATTTTCAATGTTCAATGCTCAGGTAAAACGTAGTTCTTTTGGGCTTTGAACATTTTGTGTATTTCTACACTTAATGCAACCTATTGACAACAAAATATATCTTTGCAGTAAACCGAAAAAATTATGAGATATTTATTTACCCTTATCTGCACTATCGCCTTATTCGTTACAGCTATGGGCCAAAGCCGTACGGCAACGGTAGAGTATCAAAAAATTAACCGCCAGGCAATTGTTGCTGATGTGCCTTTTCCCGAAAAGACCATCCGTGATGCCATCGATAATAAAATGGAACTGATGGGCTATAAAGGGAAAGACAGTAAAGGCTTTACCGTATATAAAGGCGTAAGGATGCCCGAACTGGGCAACGATAGTTACGACCTGTATTTTATGGCCGATAGAAAGAGTAAAAAAGAAAAAGAAAACTCTACAGTTACCTTATTGATATCAAAAGGCTTCGACAATTTTGTTGCCGACAGCAACGATGCCAGAGTAGTAACCAATGCAAAAAATTATTTAGATACGCTTAAAAATATGATTGCCGATTACGATTTGCAACAACAGATAATGGCGCAGGAAGATGTGGTTAAAAAAGCAGATAAAAAATACACTGGCTATATTGATGATGCTGCAGATCTGGAAAAGAAAAGAAAGAAGATTGAAAAAGATATTGAAGACAATAAAAAAGCACAGGTAGATCAGCAGGCAGAAATTGAAAGGCAAAAAACAATATTGGAAACACTTAGAGGTAAACGCAGAACCAGTTGATGCTTTAAGGCATTCGGTATCTTGGGTTTTTTGTAAATGTGGTATCGGTAAGTGTAAACAAAAAATACATCAAATTATTCTTCTCCGTATTGTTCATAGCAATACGGTTTTTTAATGCCGTATCTAAAGTAGGTTGCGTGGTAATGATGCCGCTGCGGTAATGTTCCAGTGCCTGCCCAATGCTATACAACCTGCCATCATGCATGTACGGAAATGTAAGCGCTACGTTACGCAAACTCGGTACTTTAAATTTTAATGAATCAGTTGCATTGCCTGTGATTTTCATGCGGCCATAATCATTTAAGGCAGCATTTAATGCAAGCCCGTTATTGCGGAAAGAATTATCAGTAAATAATGGTTCCTTATGGCAAGTGGCGCATTTCAGTTTAAAAAACTCGTAGCCCCTTTGTTCACCTGGCGTAAATGTAGCTTCGCCTCTTATTACTTTATCGTATTTGCTGTTGTAGCTTACCAGTGAGCCTGTGAATTGCGCCAATGCTTTCAGCATGCGCTGGCTGTTGATGATGTTGGTGCCAAATGCAGCTTTAAACAATCTTGTATAGGAAGTATCTTTTCTTAATTTTCTTAAAACACTGTCAATGTTTTCTGCCATTTCATTGTGTGCAGTTAATGGCGCCAAAGGCTGCACTTCAATATGGTTTACGCCGCCATCCCATTGCAGCAATGGCGACCATGCCAAATTAAAAAGACCTGGTGCATTACGGGTAGTAAATGAATTATTAAAACCGTGGCTGAAATCGTGGTCGTAAGTGGCAAATGCTGCGAACTGCTGGTGGCAGGTGGCGCAGGCAAAATTACCATCCTTGCTAAGGCGCCCATCATAAAATAATCTTCTGCCCAACTGAAAACCTTCTTCGGTTAACGGGTTATTTGCAAAAATATCTGTTGATGGTTTGGGCCAGCCTTTGGGTATTTCTAATTTAATATAAGTGGGTTTGTAAGGGCCGTTTTCTTTTTTGCCCGCAGCAATAATAAAAAATGCAGTGCAAATAAATAAAAGCAATCCTATCGTTACCTTTATTTTCATTTTAATTATTTACCGTTTTAATGGTAAACATATTGCTGTAGTTGGCTGCAATTTTTTTAGATAAAACGCCTGGCGTCATTGTTGCCGGTGTTGCTGCAATTTTTAAATCGTTTGCGCCCTGCCAGATTTTATTAATGTCAGTTTCAATAATGATGTTGCTGCTTTTTCCTTCCTGTATTTTCAATATTTCATTTGCAGGTAAAGGCAGCGTTATGTATTGTAAAGCATTACCGGCTCCTGCAAATCCTCCGATATGATATTCTATTCTATTGTTGATAATAGTTGATGCAGGCGAACTGCCTTCTAACTTAAAAAAAACATAACCACTGTTCCATGTCCAGAACATACCATTGGCTGGGTCCAGTGCGCCAGTTTGTGCGCCGCTAACATTTTTAATACTGTCTACGCCAACAATAAAAGAAATGCTGTTGTAATTGTTTGCGGCAGCATAAAAACTAAAATGTAAAGAAGCTGTATCTGCAGCATCAATCAGATGATAGCTATCCGGTTCTGTAAAAATTTTTTTTGCGCTGTTCAGTTTTATATTGCTGATATAATATTTTAATTTACTAATACGATACGATTCACCAAAAGGATTGGTGTATTCATTGCTGTCTAAAATTAATTGATTGTTATTAACGGTATTAATAAAACAAATGCTTACATGCCCCTGTGCTTTTTGTGCATTGGCAAAGCTGCTACAAATAATCAACACTAAAAAAGTAACAGCAGCTACCGATATTTTTTTAAGCGCCGTTACCATTTATCGGGAGTTATTTTTTTTCTAAAATCTTTTAGTGTGCCCACTTTCTTTTTAAACTCAATCCGTTTTTCCTTTGCAGCTTTATTCGGTTTGCTCGCTTTGCGTTTTTTGGGAACAATCAGTGCTTTACTCACCATGTCGTTCATCTTTTTTACCACTTGTTCTTTATTACCTAACTGGCTGCGTTCAGTTTGGCTTTTCACCAATAAAAATCCTTCTGAATTTATTTTATTGATTAGCTTTTCTTTTACCAGTTCTTTTTGTTCCGCCGAAAATAATAGCGATGAATCAATATGCCAATAACCTTCCACCATGGTTTCCACCTTGTTCACATTTTGGCCGCCTTTACCACCACTACGTGCCGTTTTAAATTTTATCTCGCCAGATATATCGGTCATAATCACAAATTTACCGATAAAAAGAAGGAAATTGCAGCCATATTCAGCTTATTTGCGTCTTATATTTCGGTAAGACAGTTTTTTTTTACATTTTTGCATCAATAAAGATAGAATGGTCAAAGGCATTTATAATTCACTCACCGATAGAAAACAACAGGGCAAAAAATCTTTTGCCGTATTGATTGACCCCGATAAGGTTAACGATGGCAATATGGCGCAGCTGATAAAGCTGTCGGTTGATGCTGGCGTAGATTATTTTTTAGTGGGTGGAAGCCTCGTTATTTCCAATTATTTAGATGATTGCCTGCAATTGATTAAAAAATCCTGCCACATTCCTACCATACTTTTTCCCGGCAGTCCCAACCAGGTAAGCAAATATGCCGATGCGCTTTTGTACCTGTCTTTAATTAGCGGCCGCAATGCCGATTTATTAATTGGCCAGCATGTAATAAGTGCACCGGTAGTTAAAAAAAGCGGGTTGGAAATTATGCCTACCGGCTATATGGTTATTGATGGTGGCGCACCAACTACTGTTTCTTACATCAGTAATGCCACTCCTATACCAGCCGATAAAAATGAAATTGCCATGTGTACTGCCATGGCCGGCGAAATGCTGGGCATGAAATTAATTTATATGGATGCCGGCAGCGGCGCAAAACGTGCTATCACCGAAGATATGATTACAAAGGTTTCTAAATCTATCGACGTGCCTTTAATTATTGGAGGCGGCATAACAGAACCTGAAAAAGCATACCTCAATTGCAAAGCCGGCGCTGATGTAATTGTTGTTGGCAATGCCATTGAAAAAGATCCGTTATTAATTAAAGAAATGGCGGCTGCTGTGCATAGTGTGCCGGTGAAAGTGCAGGCATAAAAAATACCCGTATTAATTTTTCTCCATTGCCGGTACCGGTTTTTTCCCAATAGTTGGCGCAGACCATTGAGAAAACCTACGGGGCTATAAAATTAAAACTTCATCTGGCTCTTTTTCTTAATCTCTTCATTGGCTTTGTCTTCTTCACCGGCCAGTATTGTTGCAATACTTTTTACGGTATATTCTTCGGGTGCCATCATCGCCGCAAATAAAAAAATGTGTGCATGCATAACGGCAACCCTTGTAGTAGATGCTCTTCCTATGGAAAAGCTATTTTTTTGTGTGGTTACAGTAAGTGTTTTAGGAATGTCTTCACCCACAGCGTAATCCCAAAAACCATCTATGAATAATTTGTCCTTACCAAATTTTTTAAGGCCCTGCACATCCCCGTTGGTATCGTAATCCTTGCCAAAAAAATAATTGCCATTTTTGGCCTGTTGAAGTTGAGGCAATAAATTTTTAAGCGAAGAATCAGATTGTTTTCCAAAAGCCGCTTTAGGAATAATTACAAATGAATCAATCAATATCGCCGCTTTCATCTTCATCGAATTCATGCTGAATGTACTTTGGCTGCTGGCATCTGTATATTCTACTTCATAGGCTACATACTCCTGGTTATCCAGATTCAACATACCACCATTGTCGCCTACAGTAAAATCTTTGGAAGGCTCATTGTTTAAAATAAAACTGTGTTTGCCCGGCATTAGTTTTAAACTAATTGCCTTGCTATTAAAATTGTACTGGTCTTTATTATCAATTTTAATTTTTCCTGTTTTAAGATCTTTTTTATCAAATACAACTTTTACAGGATCGTGAGAGCAGCTGCTGCAAATAATAATTAAAAATGCAAAGGGTAGGATGTTTTTAAACATGAAATTATATTTTTCCAAAAATAAAAGATTTGGGTATTAGTTTTATTTTTATTTTCTTGTGAAGAAATGATCCGTATATGACAATAGTTTGGGGGCATAATAATTTTCGCTTGAAATCAGTCCCGCCGCACGAAATAGGTTTGATGGATAGAGAATTATCCGGCCTTTCGTTTGAATTACGCCAAAAATATGGGCACTTGTTTTGGATACCATTTTTCCCGCTGGATAAATTTTGGGTAGTGAGAAAAAAGGATGGCAAATTATACCATTGTCCGCATGATATAGAAATGCAATTGAAGCAGCGTTTTCCCATGCGTACTTCTATATGGGCATGGACGGGCCCTTTACTGATTGTAGCAGGATTATTAATTTTTAGCATCAGCGAAAAAATGGAAAAGAGCAGATGGGCAAAGCAGGCAAAAGAAAGTTACACTGCAGCAGCCAATACATTAACGGCAAGAGTAAATGCCATTAAACCCAATGATTATTTACTGTTTAGTGTTAAGCAACTCAACAGCCGGTATTATGATTATTCAAAAGTGCCGGTAAAAGTATTAACTGTAAATGGAGATAGTGTTGTTTTAAGCAGCATATCTTCAAAATATAAAAATGAAGACAAAGTAAAAACTACTGTTTCAGATGCAGCGGTTGCCGGGCCTGCGTCAAGGGAAGTAAGAGAAGCACCGCAAGAGTATAGTTCAATAGAAGATATTGTTGGTATGGAAATCAAACATGGCATTAAAGATAGTTTTACCGTATCCAAAAAAATGTTGCTGAACGCAGTATGCCATGATAACGAGAATGACAATATATTTGAAGGCGTTGCGATAAAAAATTTCACCACACAAGGTAATTGCATGTTAAAAGATATTGTTCATGTAGAAGGTCCGGTGTTAAAGATGGTGAATTTAACTGATGAAAAAAGAGACGGTAAATACTATGAACTGCAAAATGTTGGCTTTAGTGTGCAGGCAGATTCAATAATTACTTTCAAAAAAGATGGCACATGGAGTTTAAGTAAAGAGCGGCAATTTTATTTTGGCGATATCATTGCCATAAAATGTAACACTAAAGATTCTGCTATATTATACAGCAGCGATTATAGAAAACGAGTGTATAAAAATAAGATTGATAATACCGGCTATCAGATGAAGTTTGAAGCAATATCTGAATAACAGAAAATGGCGACTAATTATAGAAAATTTTATTTCTCTCAACCTACAGAAAAGTTATTAGGTATTTACCAAAACAATAGGGGTAAGTATGAAGATGAAGTTTACCTGGAAATTGAAAAAATACTGGCAGAGCGGCATGTAGATTTTGAGAAAATAGATATTGAAGAAAATGCTATTGAAGACAAAGGGATTATAGAAAATAAAGCAGATTATCTTCCCATGATTTTGGGAATTATTTCTACAATTTTTTCATTCTTTGCGGTTAAATTTTTTTACTCAATTGAACAAAATATTGCCGTACCTGTTGCTGGTTTAATAATTACTATAAGAATTATGTTTTTAATGTATTGCGTAAGCTTGTGCAATACATATAAACTAAATAATATCTTATGGTTTGTATTGGTGTTGATATTCGGAGGCTGGGCAATGATTGCCTTAAATATTGCAGCTTTATTTAAAACTAATGACAAGAGCGATGAACTTGAACCAGAAGATGGAATTGATAGTGTTTTAAGGGAAAATTCTGGAATAGCTTTTGAAAAAGTAACTACAGCAACTGCATATACAAATTGCCCGGCTTGCTTAAAGGATTTAAAGGGACAAAATAAATGCGATGACTGTGATTTAGAATTTGAATGATACTCTTCTATTTGAAAATAAAAAGAGGCCAATGATCTGGCCTCTTTTTTATAATGGTAATTTTGTTTTTATTGTTTCGCAACCCTTGTTGGTGTATCCTTACCACTTACAATAGTTTTACTGCTTAATGCAACAGCTTTAATAATTTCCGCCATGTTGTTCATATCCAGCGTGCCTATTTCATCACTTTGTTTATGGTAATTTGGTTCGTTATTAGGAGCTTCTTCCATTTTAGAAGTGGAAATAGTATGTGCAGGTACACCTAACTCAGCAAGCGTTGCATTATCGCTGCGGTAAAATAGATTTTGTTTTGGATAAGGGTCTGGTTCAAAATGAAATTTAGAACCGGTTAAGTTAGCTTGTAATATTTTGCCCATATCACTTTTTTCGTAGCCGGTAATGTAGGCGCTGTTGGTGCCCCATTTACTTTCAGTACCAATCATTTCAATATTGAATAAGGCCATTACTTTATCAGCATTTATATTTTTACCAAAATAACGGCTGCCAAAACCACCAATTTCTTCTGCTGTAAAAGCAACAAAAATTATAGTGCGTTCATTTTTTTCTTTTAAGCTGCTGAAATATTTGGCCAGCATCATAACTGCGGTAGTCCCTGCTGCATCATCATTAGCGCCGTTGTAAATACTGTCCATATTTTTATCTGGTTTGCCAATACCTAAATGATCGTAGTGACCGCTAAAAACAACATACTCATCTTTTTTGCTTTTGCCGGGCAACACACCCACTATATTTTTAAGATGCTGTTCGGTAAGATCGTTTTTTATATGCAGGCTGATGCCAGCAGGATTTAAATTGCTGGTTAAAACAAATACTTGCGATACAGCTGATGGGAATTTCGCATTGCCTGTAAAACGCTGCATGCTTTTAAAACGCTTGGCATGGGCAGTATCTACCAATACCAAAACATTCTTTTCCAAATCAAAAACCGGGAAAACCACTTTTGAAAAATCATCATCTGCTTTAACAACAATAACCTGGTAATCTTTTAAAGAGTTGATATTTATTTCGGCAGCAGTGGTGTTGGCTGCAACATTATCTAAAGTTAATGCCTGGTTATCTATATTACCTGTTACCGTAGCAGGCTTTGCTTTGGTCATGGTGATTTGCTGAAAGTAAGATTTATTATCTCCAAAAAACTGCAGTTTGCTTTTTGCAAATTCGCTGGCAATAAAATCTGCAGCTTTATCAATGCCCGGCGTAAAAGTTTTGCGGCCCTGCATATCATCGGCACTCAATACTTTTTCAATACGCTCAACTTCGGCAGCGTTTATAATTTTATCAATATCCTGCGCAGCGGCAGCAAAACCACACAGCACCAATGCTGATGAAAACAATACTTTGTTCAATAACATGTGTTTTAAATTTATGGGATAAAAAATACTAATGAAGCAACAATCTCAAAAAACCATCAACTGTCTACAAGCTCATCATCTCTTTAAACTTCACCGCCTGCCTGCGGCTTACTTCTACCTTTTCGTTGCCTTGTAATTCCAGTAAAAGGCCACCATTAAAATAAGGTTCTATCTTTTCAATCATTCTTAAGTTTACAATATGCTTGCGGTTGGCTCTAAAAAAAACTTTTTCATCCAGTCTTTCTTCCAGCGCATTGAGCGATTTTAATATCAAAGGCTTGTTAGGGCCAAAAAATACTTTGGCGTAGTTACCCACGCTTTCGAATAAACGCACTTCGCCCAGTTTTACAAACCAGCAGCGTTCGCCGTCTTTTACAAAAACCTGGTCGGCTTCAGTTAAAATGCCACGGTTGATGCCAGCCATTGTTGCGGCCAGTTCCTTTTCCTCTGCCTGTTGTAATTTTTGTAAAGCGTCAGCCAACCTTTTTGGCTCTACAGGCTTCATCAAATAATCCAATGCATTTACTTCAAAGGCTTTCAGTGCATATTCATCGTAAGCGGTGGTGAAAATTACATGCGGTGCTTTTTCTAATTCTACCAGCATATCAAACCCGGTTTTGCCCGGCATTTGTATATCTAAAAAAATAAGGTCAGGAGAAAGGTTCTCAATTTTTTCCAATCCTTCAGCCGCATTTGCAGCTTCACCTACCACCTCTATTTCAGGAAATTCCAGTAACAGCTTTTTTAATTCATTTCTTGCTAAACGTTCATCATCAATAATTACAGCCTTTTGCATAATGTGTTTTCTTTAATGATCAAAGACTTTTTAAATGGTAACAGGCATGGTTACCTTACTTTCCACCATATTGTTAGTAATGTTCTTTATTTCAAAATGCGCTTTACCCTGGTACATCAAATTTAAACGATCCTGTGTACTTTTAATTCCAAAGCCGTCGCCATTTAAACTGCCATTGAGCTGTCCGGTATTCTGAACCGACAATTCTAAATTATCTCCTTTAAAATCAGCAGTAATTCTAACCATGCCACCGTCTACTAATTTGCTAATGCCATGTTTTATCGAATTTTCTACCAGTGTTTGCAACATCATTGGCGGTACCTGTTGGTTCAGTGTATCCTTGTCTATATCCATTTCTACATTCAGCCTTTCTTCAAAACGCATGTGTTCCAGTGCAAGATAATCCTTTACAATATCCAGTTCTTTTTGTAGAGAAACAGTTTCCGCCTTTTCGGCTTTCATGCTGCTGCGTAAGATATTGCTCAGTTCGGTTATTGCTCTTCTTGCACGTTCGGGATTTTCATCTACCAATGCCCTAATGCTGTTTAAAGAATTAAAAATAAAATGTGGGTTGATGTGAGATTTAATGGTTTTTAATTCCAGTTCTTTAACCGTGTTTTCCAATTTCAGCCGGTCGAGCTGATCTTTTCTGTTTCTGTCTACATAATGATAAACAATGTAAATTAAAAACCAAAGAGCTATCAGTAAAAAGTTTTGATACACTGCCAGTTTCTCTGTTTTGTCTTCAAATTTCCACTCGCCTTTAACATTTCTGTACCAGCCTGTGTTTTTTCTAATGTCAGAAATAGTTTTCAGGTTTAGGGAATCTCTAAGTGGGGTAGTGCTGTAATAAGCTATTTTATCCAGTCCGGCATTAGCCTCAGTGGATTTTGCTCTTTCGAGTTTATATTTTTCAATGTAGGTTTCAAATGAATAAGGAGTACTTCTTTCAATAAAATCGCCACCATAAAAAAGTAATACACCCGTTGAACAAACCCCTACAACAAAAATTACACAGGTTTGGTTAAAAGAAAATTTGAGCCAGTTTGTTTTTTTGATGACCGTTCTTAATAAATGGGTACACAGAATGCCCGACACAAAAAAGACAGCCATGCTGATGAGGTATTCTGTTTTGCCACCATGCTGTGCAAACCTGTCAGCCAGCTCCACAAGGTTAAAATAGATATGTATCAGGCAAAAGATGCCCCAGCCCAGTATCTGGCACAACCAATATCTTACGTTTATCTTACCCATTTTGCAAATGTAGCCTTCAAGATAAGGAATTTATCGGCTGTTTTGATTAATGGCGAAATGGTGTTGTGGGAGGTGGCTTCTTTTTTACTTAAGCAATTGCAATACCATGGTCAGTAATAACGATATGTTGACTTTTTTAATAAATGCAACCCTATTACCCTCGTTTTTGGTATTGGCAGCAGCAATGTAGGTCTTTTATGTTGTTTAAGGCTGTGGTTTTGGCGGCGTTGATGCAGTTGCTGCAAAACCACTAACCGAACAACCTGCAGGCGATGTTAAAGATGCAATTGTAAATGCCGCTGGCCAAATAGAATCGCTAACCGGCGATTGGAATTATGATGCCGGCAAAACCCTTACAATTGGGTTGCCTGAGAATATGGGTGAATTGAAGGTGGGTGAAAACGGTACGTAACATAGGTTGATTGATTTTTTAAATGATAAAAGTGCAGTTTTAGATACAGTAAAAGGTAACTGGTTTGAATTTACCAATGTACACTTTAAAAAAGACGGTACTGCATTAACTGAAGAATCGATAGTGCAATTGGAACAATGGTATTGATTGCAAAAGCATATCATGTTACCAAATTTAAGTTGGGCCGATACAGCGATAGCACGGGTACCGGTAGGGTAAATATTCCATATTCAGGTATGAAGAGATAAAGCCTCCGGAAAATTTCGGGGGCTTCTTGTATTTATATTTTTGCCCGATTAAAAATGCGAAGTACTTATTTTTGTGCTTATGCAATTAACACCGGTAACAAACACTACTACAGCACTGCAATTTTTGCAAACAGCTGTGGTAATTTATAAAGATGAACCCAATTGGATTCGTCCGCTTGATAAAGACATCGAAGAAGTTTTTGATAAACAAAAAAATAAAGCCTTTCGCTTTGGTGAAGTGGAGCGCTGGATATTGCAGGATGAAAAAGGAAATTTGATTGGCCGTATTGCAGCTTTCGTCAATAAAAAATACAAAAATAAAGGAGATGATGTCCCTGTAGGCGGCATAGGTTTTTTTGAATGCATAAATAACCAAACTGCCGCCAATTTATTATTGGATACCGGCAAAAACTGGTTGGAGCAACGCGGCATGGAAGCCATGGATGGCCCAATAAATTTTGGTGAACGCGACCGCTGGTGGGGCATGGTTACACAAGGGTTTAATGAACCTTTGTATTGCATGAATTATAACCTGCCTTATTACGTTACACTTTTTGAAAATTATGGGTTCAGGGTTTTTTTTAACCAAATATGTTTTGGCCTACACCCCAAAGCTGCTTTAAAACAAAAAATGTTCGACAGGCATAATGCATTTGCCAACAACCCCGATTTTACTGCAAAGCATATAAAGAAAGACCAGCTGGAAAAATTTGCCATCGACTTTACAACCGTTTACAACAAGGCATGGGCGGGCCACGGCGGCCTAAAACAAATGGCCAAAGAACAGGTCATCATAATGTTTAAAAAGATGAAGCCCGTAATGGACGAAAAAATTATATGGTTTGCTTATTATAAGGAAGATCCCATTGCCATTTTTATAAACCTGCCCGATTTGAATCAATGGTTTAAACATTTGAAGGGCAAATTTGGATTGCTGGAAAAACTTAAATTTTTGTGGGTTAAAAAAACAAAACCGAACAAAAAGTTCAGTGGAATTGTTTTTGGTATAGTACCCGAGTGGCAGGGCAAGGGCATTGATGCCTTTATTGTGGTGGAATCTGCCAAAGTGATTCAATCGCCGTCTGTTCCTTATACCGAGTATGAAATGCAGTGGATTGGTGACTTTAATCCTAAAATGATCAATATTGCCGAAAGCCTTGGCGAAACTTTTAGAAGCCGCAACTTAGCCACTTACCGCTATTTATTTGACAGGGAAAAAGAATTTAAAAGGCACCCGATATTAATTTGAGATTGTAGATTTTAGATTTTAGATTTGCTTAAAGCAGCAGTTAAAAGTTGATGGTTAAAAGTTCTTACAGCTGCTTTCTGTTAACCGTCAACTTTTAACCGTCAACTATTTTATGGATAAATTCATCGTTTCAGCACGTAAGTATAGGCCGCAAAATTTTTCTACTGTTGTAGGGCAGGCGCATATTACCACTACTTTAAAAAATGCTATAAAAAATAACCAGCTGGCTCATGCTTTTTTATTTTGTGGGCCAAGGGGTGTGGGTAAAACCACCTGCGCCAGAATTTTAGCTAAAACTATTAATTGCGAAAACCAAACTAAAGATGGTGAAGCCTGTAACACTTGTCACAGTTGTGTTTCATTCGATGCCGGTACATCTTTAAATATTCATGAACTGGATGCGGCCAGTAACAACTCCGTAGATGATATACGCAGTTTGGTGGAGCAGGTTCGTTTTGCACCACAAGCAGGCAAATACAAAGTATATATTGTCGATGAGGTTCACATGTTAAGTTCATCGGCATTCAATGCGTTTTTAAAAACATTGGAGGAGCCACCGCCTTATGCCATATTTATTTTGGCAACAACCGAAAAGCATAAAATTCTACCTACCATTTTAAGCCGCTGCCAGATTTTTGATTTTAAACGCATCACCAATAATGATACGGTAGAACACCTGCAGGAAATTTGTGAAAAGGAAGAGATAACCGCCGACAAAGCCGCTTTGCACATCATTGCACAAAAAAGTGAAGGCTGCATGCGGGATGCCTTAAGTATTTTAGATAAGATAGTGAGTTTCACCAACGGTCATCTTAATTATACCAATACTTTAGAGCACCTGAATATTTTAGATGAAGATTATTATTTTAAGTTTTTAGATTTTATGCAAGAGCAAAACATGAGCGATGCCATGTTGCTGTATGATGAAATAAACCGAAAAGGTTTTGAAGGCGATACAGTGCTGGAAGGCTTTGCAGAATTTATCAGGAATGTTTTGGTAAGCAAAGACACCAAGGCTGCCATACTTTTAGAAGTGGCAGAAGATTTTAAACAAAAATATTTGCAGGCTGCACAAAAAATAAACGGCGGTTGGTTGATTGCTGCATTAAATTTATTGACTGAAGCAGAAATAAATTACAAACAGGCACGTAATAAAAGATTGCTGCTGGAATTAACTATCATCAAACTAAGTTATTTGCAACAAGCCATTGAACTGGTAAACAACGATGGTGTTGTAAGTAAAAAAAAAATAGTTGAAACGGCAAAGCCTGTTGCATTTCGTTCTGTACCAGCCTTTAAATTGGCAGATGCAGAAGTAGCTGCAAGCGAAATAAAACCAAAGCAAACGGGGTCATCAAGAACTGAAGCCAAATTAATAATTGACCAACCGGCAGCAGTTGCAAACACTCAGCAAACTACTACTGCTGCAGAACTGAATACATCGGCTACGCCCAGTACAGAAAACTCTAAACCGAAAACCGGCGGTATTTCTTCTTTACAAAAAATTCGCCAGCAGGTATTGGAGCAGAATAAGAATAATGGCATTGAGGTAAAAGAATTAACCGAAGAAGAATTGTATATCGCCTGGGGCGCTTTTACCCAAAAATTGATTGATAGAAAAAACCATTCTGCCGTAACCAATTTTAAAATGGCTACTTTGAAGGTAGTAGATAATAACACCATTGAAATCATTACCGGCAATAATATACAGCAAAAATTTATTGAGCAGGAAAGAGCTGATTTGGTGGACCATTTGCAAAGCCATTTCTGTAACCGCCAGTTGATTTACTCCGTAATTATTGTAGAAAACCAGGCCAATAATGAACCGGTAGAAAGGACATTGAGCAGCAAGGAACAGTACCTGCGCATTATTGAAGAATACCCTTTGGTAAAGGAATTGAAAGACCGATTAAAATTAGAACTGGATTATTAAAGGTTAATTATGTTCCATTTCCTCTTTTTGCATTAATTTCGAACCTCAATTAATAAAAATCAGAAATAATTAATATATGGCAGAAGTGATTCGCATGCCGCTGTTGAGCGATACTATGACTGAAGGCAAGATAGTAACGTGGAATAAGAAAGTGGGCGACAAAGTAAAAGCTGACGACGTGTTGGCTGATGTGGAAACCGATAAGGCTACCATGGAAGTGAATGGGTATGTGGATGGAACCCTATTGTACATTGGTGTTCCCGCAGGGCAAGCTGCCAAAATAAACCAGATTATTGCTATTGTTGGTAAGGAAGGTGAAGATTATAAAGGATTGTTAGATGCAGACGGAGCTGCACCTGCCGCAGCTCAGGCACCGGCTGCAACTCCTGCCGCAGCGCCCGCCGCCGCCGCTGCGCCTGCTGCTGCAAAAGTAGCATTGCCAGAAGGAGCAAAAGAAATCCGCATGCCTTTGTTAAGCGATACTATGACCGAAGGCAAAATAGTGGCCTGGAATAAAAAAGTGGGCGACCTTGTAAAAAGCGATGATGTGTTGGCTGATGTGGAAACCGATAAAGCTACCATGGAAGTGGTAGGATATGAAGAAGGCACCTTATTATATGTAGGTGTAGAAGCTGGCAAAGCGGCTAAAATAAATGAGATTATTGCAATAGTTGGTAAACCAGGTACTGATGTAAGCGCTTATGTAGCTGCTGAAAAAAGTGGCGCAAATGCGACGGCGACAACGGACAAAGGACAACAGGCAACGGTAGCACCTGTTGCACAGGCTGTAACTGCTGAACCAGTTGTTGCCGAACAGGCTTCTTCTAATGGTCAGCGTTTGAAAGCTTCGCCGCTTGCAAAAAAATTAGCTTCTGAAAAAGGTATTGACATCAGTAAAGTAAATGGTAGCGGAGACGGTGGAAGAATAATTAGAAAAGATGTTGATAGCTATGTGCCAGCTGCTGCTCCTGCCACTGCACCAAAAGCTGAAGTTAATCCTGCGGCTGCGGTTGCTGCATTTACTGCAAACGGACAGGAAGGACATACAGATATACCACTTACGCAAATGCGTAAAGTAATTGCACGCCGACTGGGCGAAAGCAAATTCAGCGCTCCGCATTTTTATTTGACCATGGAAATTAACATGGACAATGCAATGACTTCACGGGTAGCGATAAACGAAGTGAGCCCTGTTAAAGTTTCTTTCAACGATATGATCATAAAAGCGGCTGCAATGGCGCTGCGCAAACATCCGGATGTAAACAGCAGCTGGATGGGAGATTTCATTCGCCAGAATCATCATATTCATATCGGTAGTGCATTGGCATTACCTGAAGGATTGATTGTTCCGGTAATTCGTTTTGCAGACCAAAAATCATTATCGCAAATTGCTGCTGATGCCAAAGAATTATATGGTAAGGCAAAAGATAAAAAATTGCAACCTGCAGAATTCAGTGGCAACACCTTCACCATTTCTAATTTGGGTATGATGGATATTGAAGAATTTACTGCTATCATTAATCCTCCAGACAGTGCTATTTTGGCTGTAGGAGCTATTACAGAAAAAGTAGTGAAGAAAGGCGATGGCTTTGGTGTAATTAATGTAATGAAACTAACTTTAAGCTGCGACCATAGAAGTGTAGATGGTGCTGTAGGCGCTGCATTCTTACAAACATTGAAGAAGTTTTTGGAGAACCCAGTGACGATGTTAGTGTAAATTTTCTTATAAAAAATTTGAGGCGTCTCCATTTTTTGGGGACGCTTTTTTGTACGAGCTCTCTTATAAAAAGATTACTATAAATTTATTATCTTGACCCAATGAATAAATATAAATTTTGGGGAACAATAGCAGGTATCAGTACTTTCCTGACCGTATTTGGTTACTGGGCAAAAATTACTCACCAGGTTTATGCCGATAATGTGTTAATGATTGGAATGTGGTCTCTTGCTGTAAGTGCAGGCATTTATGTGTATTTTAAATTTATCAACTTTAATAAGTAAAGGAGTGAAACGTACCATCTTATTTTGTACAATTGTTGCAATCCTTTTGTTTATAATTTCCTTTTTTTGTGCTGATGCTATTCATGATTTTTTGTTTGTTTTTTTAATGATAGCCATTTTGTTTTAGTAACAACAGCAGTAAATGGAGGTCTTGTATTAACAATGAAATTATGTACGAGTATTGCAGTATTACCAATATTTCTTTTAGCGATTTGGTTGGCTGGAAACATCATTTCTATAAGGAAGCGGCTGTTTTCAATAGCTATTGTAGTGCTATGTATTTCGGCTGCAGTTGCTTTTAATATTTTGAGGATTCAAAGCCATTATACTGTTATCACTAAGTTAGGAGGACAAATATCTTACCCAATGGAAGAAATACATTTTGAATATGCAATATTATCAGGAATCATTATAGGATGTATTATCGGATTCTTTGCTTTTAGAACTTCTAAAAGCAAACATAGCGTAGATGTTTAAATATCGACAATTAGAAATACGGGTAGAATACGCGTAAAATTAATTTTCAATAAGTTTTGAAAATTCAATAAATGCACTATCTTTGTGTTATAAAAGATCGCATCATGAAATTGACCGAAGCAAAAGCACAGTTCATCAGCAGTTGGGGAGCCTTTGGTACGCATTGGGGCATTAACCGAACCATGGCGCAGATACATGCCCTGCTGCTTATCAGCCCCGATCCAATTACGCAAGATGATATTATGGAGCAGCTGAACATTAGCCGCGGCAATGTAAATATGAATACCCGTGATTTGGTAGATTGGGGTTTGGTTGACAGGGTGCTTATTCCTGGAGAAAGAAAAGAATTTTTCAGCGCTGAAAAAGACATCTGGAAAGTAGCTACACAAATTATAAAAGAGAGAAAAAAAAGGGAATTGGATCCCATGCTTAGGTTATTGTCCCAACTGGAAAAAGTGGACGGTGATAAAAAAGATAAGGAAACCAAACAGTTTTTGGATACGATAACCGGCATCAGAAAATTTGGTGGACAGGCAGATAAGATGTTGGAAGTAATGATAAAGGCTGATGAAAATTGGTTTTTAGGAAGTTTATTGAAGTTCTTTAAATAAATAATTTAATTAAAAAAATAGATAGCTGCTTTTGCGGCTTTTATTTAACTACTTATTTTCAATATTTTCTGAAATTATAAAATATACAGTTTATGAAACAATTTAAAATAATTGATTTTTGGATAAGCGTCGGATTAATTATTTCATTTACTATTATAAATATTATGGAAGGGTCTTTAAATATTTTGGAAAATTATCTTTTGGTTGGGTATTTTGTAGTTGGCGGATGGCAGGTAATTAGCATGCTTGTACATGTATTTAACCATTGCTTTACTGCTAAGTTTGGCGCAAGATATATTTACAATTGGATAACTTTTATTGCAGTCGTTACTATGCCACTTGGCTCTATATGGATTTTATTATTTGCAGCGCCATTTATGGCTATTGGTTATACCTACTTATGTTATAAAGAAACCTATGTAAAAATGAGAAGGCCTTTGCATCTTTTAAAATAATTTTCTCACCCTTAAAATATACATTTATGAATTACATTATCATCACTTACAGCTTTTATCTTATCATTACTATTGCATTGACCATTTGGGTTGCCAAAACATTATTTAAAAATGGCAAGGTATTTTTGGTAGATATTTTTCATGGAAATAAAGAATTGGCCGACAGTGTAAACAATTTATTGTTGGTAGGTTTTTATTTGGTGAATATCGGTTACGCAGTTTATACCTTGCAGGTAACTTCTTACATTACCAACTTTCAGGAAGTAATAGAAAAATTAAGCCTTAAAGTTGGTCTTATTATTTTAATATTGGGTGCCATGCATTTCTTTAACCTGTATATCTTTTTTACGTTAAGAAAAAGAGCCATTCAGGAAAAAAGATTTAAAACAACTGTGGTTAATCATGAAATATAAATAACTCCTGTAAAAAAATGAACAATGAAAATGGTAAAAGCAACATATTTTAAAGTTACAGCAATGATCATTTGCATTGCTGTAACTGCTTTTACTTTAAGCCAATATGCAAAATTAATTCAGCACCTGCTCTCAATTAAATACAACTGGCTGTTTGAATTATTTATAGTGATTGGAATGTTGTTTTTTCAATATCCATTTATTTATAAAAAAACATGGGCAATCAAACTAAATTATTATTACAATATGTTGCTGGTTTCATTAATCGGTTCCATTTTATTATGGCCATTACTTCTTGTAAATCATCTTTATGCTTGCACAGATGTTGTAAATCTTATTTATTTTTTTACTGTTGTACTCATTATGTTTTTTGAACATAAACGAAGGGTGAAAAAATTACTGTTACCTGGTTTTATTTCTTACACATATATATTGTACCGTTTTATTATTTTACTTTTCATATTATAAATGATGAAAAAAAAAATTGTTATTGCAGGCGGCACAGGTTTTACAGGTAAATATCTTACCCAACAATTTATTGCAGCAGGATATGATGTTCTTATCATTTCAAGACAACCAAACCATGTTAACTGGAATAATATGCCTGCAATTAGTGATGCTCTTGAAAATGCAGAAATGCTGATAAATCTTGCAGGTAAATCTGTAGACTGCAGATATAATGAAAAAAACAAAAAGGAAATTTTCGATTCAAGAATAAACACCACACAAACATTAGGCGAAGCCGTGCTGCAATGCAAAAATCCTCCGGAGCTTTGGATCAACTCCAGCACTGCTACCATTTACCGCCATGCCGAAGACAGGCCAATGACAGAAAGTACAGGCGAGATTGGGAAAGGCTTTTCTGTAAATGTGGCCACCAATTGGGAAAAAACATTTTTCAATTTTAAGTTGCCTGCAACAAGGCAGATCGCTTTGCGAATGGCGATTGTATTGGGCAATGGCGGCGGTGTAATGGTGCCAATGAAAAATTTGGTCCGCTTTGGTTTGGGTGGCAAGCAGGGCAGCGGTAATCAAATGTTCAGCTGGCTGCATATTGAAGACCTGTTTAACATTATTGTTTTTTTACAGGAACGTAAAAATTTATCAGGTGTCTTTAATACATCGGCACCCGGTCCAGTTAAAAATAAAATATTAATGCAATGCTTCAGAAAAAATATGAAGGTAATAATTGGTCTGCCCACTCCAAAATGGTTATTAAAAATGGGAGCTGTGCTTATAAAAACTGAAACCGAATTGATTTTAAAGAGCCGCTGGGTAATCCCTGAGCGTTTATTGAAAGAAGGCTATCATTTTAAATATGCAACTATTGACGGAGCGCTTAAAAATATCCTCAAAGAGAATTCATAAATCAAAAATCTTCAATCAAAAATCAACCTGTAACTTTACATTGTAAATGAAACAACAACCGGTTATATTATTTGATGGCGTTTGTAATTTTTGTAACAGTGCGGTAAACTTTGTTATTAAAAGAGATAAAAAAGCCCAAATACAATTCGCACCCCTGCAATCAGAAAAAGGAAGGCTTTTTTTGCGGCAGTATAATTTGCCTGCTACCGCCATGGATACTTTTGTTTTTATTGAAGAAGGTAAAGTTTATACCCGTTCTACAGCAGCGCTTAGAGTGAGTAGATATTTAAGTGGCCTTTGGCCCGCATGTTATGGCTTAATTATTGTTCCTGGATTTATAAGAGATGGTGTTTATAATTTGATAGCAAAAAACCGTTACAAATGGTTTGGTGTCAGAGAGCAATGTATGATGCCTACTCCCGAAGTTAGAAAAAGATTCATTGGCTGATATGGCAACAAAAAAAACATTGGTAATTGGTGCATCTGAAAACCCTGCACGTTACAGTAACCTTGCTGTAAAAAAACTTACTGCACATAATCATCCTGTTATTGCATTAGGCAACAAAGCTGGAACAATTGGTAACCATATTATCGAAACAGAAAAGAAAGCATTTACAGATATTGATACTGTTACACTTTACTTAAATCCACTGCGCCAGCAGGCATATTACGATTATATCTTATCCCTAAATCCCAAACGTATAATATTCAATCCCGGCGCCGAAAACGAAGAATTGGAAGCATTGGCAAAACAGCAAGGAATAGTTACTCAAGAGGCATGTACACTGGTTTTACTATCTACAGGGCAGTATTAATTCTATTCTCACTGTAGAAAAAATTCTAGAAATGCCCAATTCCGCTTAAAATCGTAATAAAATAAATAGTGTCTCGTTCTGGATAGACAGGAAGTTAAACAATAACTTTTTTGAAAATCCGACTTATGAAACAACTAACATCTTATGCGATAGCATTGTTGCTTATTATTACATCAATAGGTGCACAAGCTCAAACTTCTACCGTTACAAAACCTGCAGTATTTAATAATTTTCCTGCTAAAATTAACTGTTCTGCAACTGAATTAAACAGGGCGTTTGCAACTACACTTAACCAAAGTATCAATCTTTCTTTTTCTGATAATTTTTCTTTTAAAGGAGAAGTAGTTAGCAATATCCAACGTTATGATAACCTGCAAACTGCAGTAATAAAATCATCAGACTTTAGTGATATGGTTTTTATGGTATCTAAAATTACCAATAAAGATAAAAGTATTACTTATGTAGGTCGTATGATGAATAAAAGATATTCCGATGGATATGAATTGAAAAAAGATGCTCAAAATAATTATCAACTTATAAAAATAGAAACTGACAAAATATTGCAGGTGTGCAGTCAACAGTAGTCCTGTAAAACAATATCCCTAACAAAATCCGAATTACCCTTATGAAAAAGTTACCTGTTATAGCAACGGTACTAATGGTTTTACTTTCGCTTACATCCTATGCGGTACCTAAATTAAGCAGTTATCCATCTGCTACTGCCACAATATTTTTAGATTTTGATGGCCAAACGGTTAACAACTTTATGTGGAACAATGGTGTTCCCTTCTATTGTGATCCCTCAGCTATGTCGGATGCAAGTATAACAGAAGCGTTCAATCGTACAGCAGAAGATTATCGTCCTTTTAATGTAAATATTACAACAGACTCTACTGTTTATTTAGCCGCGCCTGTTGATCAGCGTATACGCATTATAGTCACTACTACAAGCGGTTGGTTTCCGGGAGTTGGTGGTGTATCTTATGTGGGTTCTTTTACTTGGGGCGATGATACCCCGGGTTTTGTTTTTTGCGATCGCCTTGGATACTATCCAAAACTTGTAGGTGAATGTTGCTCACACGAAAGCGGCCACACAGTAGGGTTATCGCATCAGTCCAGGTATGGCGGAAGCGACTGCGTAACACCAACAGAACAATATAACAGCGGTATTGGTAACGGAGAACCAGGCTGGGCACCTATTATGGGTAACAGCTATAATAGGAATATGAGCAACTGGAATAACGGACCAACACCTTATGGCTGTACCAATATACAGGATAACCTTTCTATAATAACCTCGCAAAATGGTTTTGGATACAGGCCCGATGATTATACAGAAACATTAAATGCAAGTACAACTACATTACCAGCCGGAAATTTTACACAACCAGGATTAATCTCCACCAATACAGATAAAGATGCCTTTAAAATTACTTTAAGTCAAAATTCAAATTTTCATTTAACCGCAGTTCCTTACAGTGTAGGTGCGGGTAATGATGGCGCTAACCTCGATATTAAATTAGAAATTTACAATGCTGCAGGAACGCTGATCAATACTTACGATCCTGCGGAAACCATGGGCATTGCAGTAGACACCGTATTAAATTCTGGTACATATTATATTAAAATAAGCGGAGATGGTAATGTAAACGTTAGCCAGTATGGAAGTTTGGGTTCTTATACTTTAAGTGGTACAAGTGCTTTACTGCCCATACATGATGTTACATTGACAGGTAATACCGATAATGGTAAACATAACCTTAGCTGGAACATCATTGCAGACGAACCTATAAAAACAATCGCAATCGAAACTTCGGCAGATGGTATTAATTTTAAAAGTCTGGCAACAGTAAATACAGTTAGTACTAAATTCTCGTACATCCCTGTTCAAAATAATCTTACTTATTATCGTTTAAAAGTCACATCTATCGTTGATCAAACTACTTATTCCAACACTGTTGTTTTAAAGGCTGTAAGCGGCAATGCAGATAATATTTTTAAGGTATCAACGTTAATACAAAGCGATATAACTATAAATGCATCCGTACCATTTCAATACTTACTCAGCGATATCAGCGGTAAAGTAATCAGCAAAGGCAATGGCATAAAAGGTATTAACAATGTCAACATCAGCAACCAACCCAATGGTATGTACGTCATTCAGTTATTCAGCAATAATCAAAAACAAACAGAACGTATTATAAAAACAGTAAGGTAGATTCATGTGTAAGTTAGGGGTCAGCGTTAGGGGCTGGCCCCTTTTTAAATTATCGGGCTAACTAAAAAATATTTTACATTATTATTCAGCAAAAACTAAGAACAACAGAACGGTTATAAGACAGTAAGGTAGATTCATGTGTAAGGTAGGGGTCAGCGTTAGGGGCTGGCCCCTTTTTTTGTACCCCTTAACTTAATGGCATTGCCCCAGCACCCTAAAGGCCGGGTTTTAGCTTCAGCGTTTATGTTCTTTTTAATTATTAGATGGCTCATTTTTTCCCCTCTGTTATTGTTTCAAATATTATAAAACTGTTACCAGCACCTGTTTGGGCCAATTAGGAATGTTTTTTATTGATTTTTTTTCAGTAACTTTAGAAAACCCATTTTTATGTTATGGAGAAAATTTAATGGAGATACTATCCAGCTTCCCATCAAAAATGCTGTTGAACAAGCTATAAAAAGAGAAACCGGCAACGGCTATCATTTAAAGGTTTGCATCGGGACCGACAGCCAGGTTAAAGGAAAAGAAACCGAATTTGCCACTGTAATTGTTTTCTTGCGTGAAGGCCATGGCGGCTTTATGTTTATTCACAACGAAAAAACATTACACAAGTACAGCATTAAAGAAAGAATGCTGGTGGAAGTTGCCAAAAGTATTGAAATTGCTTATGAACTGTGTAATTTGTTTACGGAGTACAATGTAGACATGGAAGTGCATGCCGACATTAACACCAACCCGCAGTTTAAAAGCAACGAAGCTTTACGTGAAGCAATGGGTTACATTTTGGGAATGGGCTTTGCCTTTAAGGCCAAGCCAGAAGCTTTTGCCAGCAGTTGCTGTGCCAATAAGGTAGTAAATTAATAATTAGTGCTTATCTCTTTAAGCAGGATTTGTAGTGTAAAAATTACGAATAGTAAAATCGACTCCCTTTTATTTTCTTATTGTTCCTCTTTAAGATTATTTGTCTCTTCAATAAATGTCAATATTTTATCCTTGCCTAATTTTTTTGTAGCGCTGGTAATAAAATGCAGTGGCAAAAATTGCCAGGTTTTTTTCATGGCTGCAAAAAAACTTTTGATGTTTTTACTTACAATACTTTGTGTTTCTTTATCTGTTTTGGTAAAGATGATGCTGAAGGGTACATCCCATGTTCTTAGTTGTTCTAAAAACTCCAAATCAATTTTTTGTGGTGAATGTCGGCTGTCTATCAACACAAAAACCATGGTAAGATTTTCACGCTTACGCAAATAATTCTCTATCATCTGTTCCCATCGCCTGCGTGCACTCTGGCTCACTTTTGCAAAACCATAACCGGGCAAATCAACAATATACCAGCTGTCCCAGGCGGCATTGGCCTTTTGTGCTTTTTCTTTTACAGATGCAGAAGCGATGATAAAATGATTGATCATTTGTGTTTTTCCTGGTGCAGCGGATGTTTTGGCCAGCTTGGCATCGTTACACAACATATTTATCAAAGAAGATTTGCCTACATTACTTCTGCCGATAAAGGCATACTCCGGCCTGTCAGCTTCAGGGCATTTTTCATAATCAGGGCTGCTGATTACATATTTTGCCGATTTAATTTGCATGGTGCAAAGATAAGTTTAGTTTATGGTTTTCAGTTTGGGTTTACTGTTTCGGGTTGATTGAAGCGAAAGGTTGTCTTGATTGTTAATGTACTATCTCTATAGCATGAATTTTGGCATTTAAAAAACAATAAACTGGAAACTGTAAACCCCGGCGTTAAATAAACCGTAAACTCCAAACCGAAAACTGAAAACTGCCAGCTCAAAACCGTAAACCGTTATCTTTGCACAATGACCGATTTTGCACATGACACAGTAGTGCCTTATAAAGACAGCGAGAGCAGCAAAAAACAGCAAGTGGCTGCCATGTTTGATGATATTGCGTTTAAATATGATTTTTTAAACCGTTTTTTAAGTGCAGGTATTGATATTAAGTGGAGAAAAAAAGCCATCAGGCAATTAGCTGATTTGCACCCCAAAAAGATACTCGATGTAGCCACTGGTACCGCAGATGTGGCAATAATGGCAAATGCCATATTAAAGCCCGAAAAAATTATTGGCATAGATATTAGCGATGGTATGCTGGAGATGGGTAGAAAGAAGGTAGAAAAGGCTGGTTTAGAAAATATTATAGAGTTGTTAAATGGCGATAGCGAAACAATAAATTTTGAAGATAACTCGTTTGATGCGGTAACTGTGGCTTTTGGTGTAAGGAACTTTCAGCAGCTGGAAAAAGGATTAAGTGAAATAAAAAGAGTGCTGAAGCCAGGAGGGAAATTAGTGGTGCTGGAATTCAGCAAACCCAAAATGCCCGGTGTAAAAAGCATGTATAATTTGTACATGAAGGTAATATGCCCTAATGTTGGTAAATTATTTTCAAAAAACCGCAATGCCTATAAATATCTCGACGAATCAATTAAAAAATTTCCTGAAGGCAAAAATTTTACACTAATCCTGGATAACCTGGGATATTCAAACACTTATTGCAAACCACTTAGTTTAGGGATATGCAGCATTTATTGCGGTACAAAATAACTATTGCCATATTTGGTATTATGCTTCTTCCGTTATTGGGCAAGGCTCAATTAAGGGATGGCATTAACCTGCCTGATCATGACGATAAGAATATTCACTTTGGTATTAACCTAGGCATCAACCGCTCCCATTTTAGCTTTACGCATCACCCGCTTTTTTTGCAAAGAGATAGTGTAATGGTAGTAGAAAGTATCAACAGCACCGGCTTAAATTTAGCATGGCTGGTAGATAAAAGATTAAGCGACCATTTTAATTTTCGCACTTTTCCGCTCGACCTTACTTTTACCGAAAAAGCTTTTGAATACAATTTAAAATACCCCGACAGGCCAGGTGGAGAAGATTCTGTTACCATTAAAAAAGTACAATCCATTTCTTTAACGCTGCCCTTGCAAATAAAATTCAGCAGTGATAGAATAGGAAACTTTAAAGTATTTATGATGGGCGGATTTAAGGCAGAAATGGATATGGCTGCCAATGCCGGCGCAAAAAAAGCAGAGAACCTTATTAAGCTTAGAAAATTAGATTACGGTATAGAAGGTGGATTGGGATTTCACTTTTACTATCCATACTTTGTATTAACGCCCGAGTTAAAAGTAGGCTGGGGCTTAGGCAATCTTCATGCCCGTGACCCCGACCTTAAATTTTCCAACGTAATAGATAAGATCAATTCCCGTACTATTACTTTTTCTTTAACGGTAGAATAATTCAGTTTTCAATACAGCAGCCAACTTTTTAAAGTTGGCTGCCGTTTTTTAAGTACCGCATTTTAGATATATGCAAAATTTGTGTATTGACATTATAAACACCAAATTCAATCAATTATTAAAACTATTGCATCTATACCCCTTTTCTACCTGCCAACTTTAATTTTGTAAGGCAAAATTTATCTTCATTAGACAGCAGCCGGCTGGTTACCGGCGCAATAGCAACAGCTGCTTTAAAATTACCGGCGTATTTTGTTTATGCTAACACAGACAGGTAGACGCCATCTGTCAAATACAAAAATATTTGTATTACTTTAGTTAAAAGTCGTAATCTCTTTTAAACATATTTAATCTTATGCCTGCAGAGACTAAACTTGTAGTTGTTAGTCCGGTACTTGCCACTTTATAACTACGATATTGAAAAGACAGGTCGAAAAAAAGATTTTCCTTCCACTCGTACGAAGCCCGTAAAATGGCGTTAATGCAGGTAGCTTTATCGCCGCTGCCAATTTTAAACCCTGTTTCCCGGGGCCTTGTAGTATAATTTTCAAAAGGGTTGGCGCCAAAATTTAATCCTGCACTATCTAAACCCTGGTAATAATAAATAGCTTTTGCATTAATATACCATTTAGGTGCAGGCTGGTAATTGGCTATAAACAATACTTCCTGAAAATTTGCGCCCAACGGATGTGCCAATGGCTGGTTATAATGGGTATAATTTGCTATAGTATCATTATGCGAATAAGTAAATGGCCTTACACGGTTCATTTCCACTTGTACATCCAGGTTGCGTACATTAAATGCATCTACATATTTAAAACCAGCTTGTATACCAAATTTATTGGTCCAGTTGGTAGGGTCATTTTTTACATTAGATAAAACAAATTCATCCAATAAAAACTGCCCATACAACTGAATACGGTGTGCAATGTTGGCTTTAAAATCGAGTCCTGCAACAGCATTGTCCGGGCTGCCCACAGTGCCTTCTATATGGCGGTAAAAAATTATCGGGTTCAAATATTGAAAGTCGAAACGGTTTTTTCTGCCGAATATAACGCCTTCGAATAGCCCAATATTAAGCCACTTGGTTACGTTCATGCTTAAATGATGCATGGCGGCATATTTACGGTCCAGTAAAGTATCGCCGCTTTTTTTAAATTGCGGCATCAGTTCCATAAATAGATTCTGGTAATTGAATTTCCAGATTTTGGTATTGAGTTTTAAAAATAAATTACTGTTGCCCCAATCACTTAAGAAAAGGCTGCGGTAACCATCACCGATAAAATTTTTATCGTACCCAAACTGTACATCAATAATATTTTTTACGGCCGCAAAACTGATATATCCTCTTGCATCAAAATAATCATACCCGTTTGTTTTAAATGGTTTGTAAAAACCTACTCCGGGCACGGCCCTGAATTTATTTACCTGCTGTTGAAGGAATAGCGGCCCACGTTCCTGATTATCGGTAATTAAAGTAGAAAACCCAACTTTTTTGCCAATTAAACCACGGGCTGTTACACCTCTGCTGTTTAAAAAAACGGGGTTGGTGGCGCCTTGTGCATAACCTTCGGTAAACTGCAGTACCGGGTTCACGGCTAAAAAAAGGTCTTTATTGTTAACCTCAATAAAATTGGTTTTTGTTTTGTAAAAAGCGCCAAACAACGGCTTCTTACTCATAAAATCTTTTTTAGGCACAGTTACCCATTCTGTATTATTCATTAAAAAGCTGTGCAGGTTGTATTCGTCCACTGGAGAAAGATCCAGATCTGTCCAGTCCCAGTATTTGTCTTTTCCCAATGAATCGGCATAGCCCATTCTTGCACTATCTAAAAACTCGGCCTGCCTTACTATTGCTCTGCGGTTAAAAGGTTTTAGGGCAGAAAAGTTAAGGTCGGTATTGGTTTGCTGTTTAATTTCCAGCCTTTCCACAAAATGGATGTCCTTTGAGCCTTGGTTTGAGTAAGTGGATTGTGCCGTAGCAAAAACAGGGGAAATAAAAAACAGCAGTTTGATAAAGCTTTTAATAATTTGCATTTAATTATTTTAAATTAGTTGGGCGTTCAATTTCAAGATATGCAAAAATACCTTTTTAAAAACATTCAGGTTGTAAATGAAGGAAAAATTAAAACATTAGATGTTTTAACCAATGGAAAACTTATTGAGCAAATTGGTAACAATATTGATACCAAAAGCAATGTAATGGAGATAAACGGAGAAGGGAAATATCTTTTTCCCGGTGTAATTGACGACCAGGTACATTTTAGAGAGCCGGGTTTAACACACAAGGCAACTATTTATACCGAGAGTAAAGCAGCGGTTGCGGGCGGTGTTACCAGTTTTATGGAAATGCCCAATACGGTACCCAATGCACTAACCGTTGAACTTTTAGAGGATAAATATGCCATTGCTGCGGCAACATCGCTGGCCAATTATTCTTTTTTTATGGGCACCAGCAATACCAATGCAGATGAAGTGTTGAAAATGAATGCCCATAAAAAAAATGTTTGTGGTGTAAAGATATTTATGGGTGCCAGTACGGGCAATATGCTGGTAGATAGCCATACTGCATTAGACAAAGTGTTTAGGGAAAGCGAAATGCTGATTGCTACACATTGTGAAGATGAAAGAATAATTAAAGCGAATTATGAAAGGTTAAAGAGAGAGAAGGGTGAATTATCGGCTGCCGATCATCCATTGATACGTGATGCCGAAGCTTGCTTTGAAAGTTCATTAACTGCCATTCAGTTTGCTAAAAAATACAACAGCCGCTTACACATACTGCATATCTCCACCGAAAAAGAATTGCAGTTGTTTGGCAATATGCTGCCGTTAAAAGATAAGCGTATTACAAGTGAAGTTTGCGTTCATCATTTACATTTTACTGCTGATGATTATGAGCAATTGGGGTATAAGATAAAATGCAACCCAGCCATTAAAGCGCCCAACAATAAAGAAGCTTTATGGAAAGCTTTGCTTGATGACAGGCTTGATGTAATTGCTACCGACCATGCGCCACATACCCGGGAAGAAAAGCAAGGCACTTACGAACATGCGCATGCAGGGTTGCCCTTAGTGCAACATCCGCTGATGATGATGTTGCATCATTATGTCGATGGCAGAATTTCGTTGGTGAAAATTGCAGAAAAAATGAGCCATGCTGTAGCCGATTGTTTTGAAATTGAAAACCGGGGTTATATAAGAGAAGGCTATGCCGCCGACCTGGTAGTGGTTGACCTCGGTAAACCATTTACGGTAAAGAAAGAAAATATTTTATACAAATGCGGCTGGAGCCCTTTAGAGAATTTTACCTTTCCTGCATCTATAGAAAAAACTTTTGTAAATGGCCGCCTGGTGTATGATGATGGTGTTTGGGATGAATCAGAAAAAGGCAGCCGGCTTCTATTTAACAGAAACTGATGAATGTTGAATATAAAATGGCGAATATCGAATGTCCTTCAAAGGCAATAATATTCGACATTCGCACATTCGGTATATTACCTGGAAATTTCTTCAACTAACCAATTACTACAAATGCAGGCAGACAAAACAACGCTTACCGACCTTTCAATTTTTAGTCATGATGAAGAACATTCCGTTTTTCATTATTTAAATTTTACCCGAACTGTCGGTGGTAAAGAATGGCTGCGTTATTTTTTAAGTAATCCATTGAGCGATTTACAATCCATTGTACAAACTCAACAAACCATAAAAAAATTTTTGGCCATTCATACGCAATGGAACAGCACATTGGTTTCTAACGGCACTATAATGGTGATTGAGAAATTTTACGAAACCGGTATTGAAGAAATTCCACATAATCCCAGTGCCATCAATAGTTTTTATTACAGCATTTTCAGTGCTCCTGATTTTTCTTTCATCCGTTATTCTATTAAGCATTTTACCGATTTTTTTATGGGTTTGCAACAAGTAACAGGTTTGTTGGATACTGTTGATAATCCACTAATGTTGCAAACCATTTTAGATCAAATCAAACAACGCTTAAACAAACCAGGGTTAAAAGCATTGTTGCATAAAAGTGACGGAAAAGATTTTCCAAAACAACAATTATTAAAACTCGGCCATTTTTTAAAAAGAAGATATAAGCAGGAAGCGCTGGAACTTATTGAAATATTCAGCAGGCTGGATGCTTATTACAGCATGGCCTGCGCTATGGATAAACACCAGCTTTGTTTTCCATCTTTTATTGATACAAATGAACCAACAATAAAAACTACGCAACTTTTTCATCCGCTTTTGCCAACGCCTGTAGCTTATGATATGACTTTAAACCAGCAACAAAACTTTTTGTTTTTAACCGGCGCAAATATGGGAGGTAAAAGCACTTTTATAAAAGCCGTAGGCATTGCGGTTTATTTGGCTCACGCAGGTATGGGTGTACCTGCAAAGCAAATGCAGTTGGCTTTGTTTGATGGATTGCTCAGCAATATAAACGTGGTAGATAATATCATTCAGGGCGAAAGTTATTTCTTTAACGAAGTGCAACGCATAAGAAAGACTGTTGATAAAATAAGCGATGGAAAAAAATGGCTGATATTGATTGATGAATTATTTAAAGGGACCAATGTACAGGATGCCATGAAATGCAGCAGCACGGTAATTGAAGGGTTGATTAAAATAAAAAATTCTTTATTCATTTTATCTACCCACTTATATGAAATAGGCGAGCCGTTAAAACAATATTCAAACATTCAGTTTAAATATTTCGAAACTTCTGTTATCAACGATCAACTATATTTTAGTTATCAATTGAAGGATGGCATTAGCAATGACAGGTTGGGTTATCTGATATTGAAGAGGGAAGGCGTGGTGGATATGCTGGAGAAATTGTAAAACCTATATATCCTTTACAAATAATTAATGTTTGTCAAATACACTCAAGGTTACTCAATCAACAGGCAAGAAAAAGAAAGCGAATTAAACGAAAATATTGCCACTGCTGTATATTGGGAGTATGATAGTAGAATAGGACGACGCTGGAATGTAGACCCAAAAACAAAACCTAATAGATCTGCCTATGACGCTTTCTCAAATAATCCCTTGATAAAAATAGATCCCAAAGGAGATGATGATTTTTGGAGTATTGACAAAAAAACAGGAAAAGCAACTTTAGTAAGCAAGATAAAAATGGCAGTAATATTTGGATTCAACGAGGTGAAAGTTTTGTTTTAATAAGTGAAATTGAATTTAATACTAAAAAAGATCAAATACTTCTTCAAGGTGTTTCAGATATTATAGCGACATATGCAATAGAGGCTAAACTAAAATTTAACTATAACTGTGATCATTCGTATGACAATATTGCTGGAGGAATTGGAGTTTCATGGGAATTTAACATGAATAAACGCGGCTTTGAAGTTCTTGCTTTTTTACAATTCAAAAGATAACTCAATAATGATTGCCATTCAGAAAGATAATCATATTCTCTTCGATGATTATTGGAAATTGGAAGCAGAATTAATACATGAGGATTATCACAAAAATAATGAGGTCAAGACTTTTGGCGATCATGTAGAGGGGCTTGGGGTAGGGGCGCAAATTACGGAATCAGTTAAACATACATGGATGTCTACAGAAGTAGAATGGTCAGATTTTTTACATTTAATTCCGACAAAACCTGGACAGGATGAAAAAAACCTTTTCTATTTCCCGTTTCTGGATTTTTAACAAACGCAACAAATACTAGCACAGTAAATGATGCCGCCAAAAGTTTACTGCGTGCTGCAAAACCAGTATTATTTCAATATATTGACAAAAGAAAAAACGAAATTGATGCTAAAATTCAATTAATCAATAATTCTATTTCTTCTGCTAAAACGAAATCTCAAGAATTTGATAAAAAGAAAAAGTCGACTGAAGTCGAGAAAATTTTGAACTATATTAATTTGTTAGACATAAAGGAAAAGGAAAAAGAAAACGAAAAGTTGAAAAACGAAAAAGGGAATTTGAAAAATATAAAAACCAAAGTCGAAAATGCAATTAAAATTAATTTCAAATGATAAAAAATATTTCATATCTTTTTTTTATACTCGGAGCTATTTGCATTATTTATTGTAAGTATAGGGTTCATCTGATTATGAAAAAGTATAGTGATGGTAAAAGTTATTTTGGACTCGATTGGAAAAACTTTGAAAAAGAAGATGTTGACTCAATAAAATTTTGGCGCATGCTCGCTTTTATTATGCCCATTATTGTTATTGTAATGTCATTTATCTTAATAGTTGTTTTAAAATAATATGGCTTATTTATTTCTGATTGTTTTTCATTCGGTAGCATTCACATTGTCAGGTTTTCTCTCCATGGAGATTATAGCTTTAATCTTTGCTGCAATGTAGCGGGAAGCAAAGGAGTAACAGTTTAGAAGAATCAAAGGATTACGACTGCATTATATCAACCAACAGTGTACAATACGCTATAGTAACAAACTAAGAAGTACTTCACCGCTGCATTAAAAAAGTGCAGCGGTTTTTTTAAACCTATTTGGGCTATAGACTTAGATGGTTTAGAATAAAAGCCAACTACCAACGGTACGAAAGAAGGCGAAATGCAGGTCACAGAAAGTGAAAGAAAATATCCTAATACATCGACAGGTAATTGCAATGAATGTCCTAATGGAGATCCCCACGAAGGATATACAATTTCAAAAGCTTGGTATTGGTATTCAGGAAATTTGAATAGAGAAGCTAAATCGGGATGGTATTCTAAGGATGATTACAATACAATTACGCAAGATTGGGAACATGGGCTACTAAGTTTTTGTAACTTTCAAATTGAACAATTACCCCTTTCAAGAGTTTTCCATATCCCGGTTTTTTTTTCAATCTCAACAACCGCGGAAGGCGCTATTTTCTTTTTTTCCGGTAGCCATGAGTGTATTTTAATAGATAAATGTTTTATTACAAGGTCAAATATTCCTCGTTAAGCGCAGATTTTACATTAACGATGTTTAAACTTTAGTTTGGCATCCGATTTTGGGAAATTATTAATTATTCATTATCAATTATTCATTCTTCCCCTGCCATCTTGCCATTTTTGGCATACTTGTACGATATTTGATGTATTGAAACCTTTCAATGCATATTCAATAATCGATTATGAAGATTTTATTTACATACCTCAAGCCATATAAATGGCTGGTTATTTTAACACTGGCTTTGGCTGGCATTAATATTGGTTTCTCTTTATTTGATCCTATTTTACTGGGCAAATTGGTAAACCTAGCCAGTGACCATCAGGCTGGCAAACCTGGCTTTTCAGATCATAAATTCTTTTGGGATTTCTCAAAAATAGCAAGAAAAGAAGATCCAAAATATTTACAATTGGGAGTTTATTATATTTTGATTTTGTCCATCAGTGTGGCTATGATAAGCCGTATTGCAAAAGCTTTTCAGGATTATTTTTTAAACGTAGTGATTCAAAAATTTGGTGCTAAAGTTTTTACTGATGGGTTGCAACATGCTATGAAGTTACCTTACCAGCAATTTGAAGACCAGCGCAGCGGTGAAACATTATCAGTGTTAACTAAGGTAAGAGCAGATGTAGAAAAATTTATGATCAACTTCATAAATATACTTTTTGGTGTATTGGTAGGTGTAGTTTTTGTATTTGTTTATGCCAGCTTATACATTAGCTGGACGGTGCCGGTTGCATACCTTGTTGGTATTGTAGTATTAACATTAATCACCAATGTACTTAGTAAAAAAATTAAGATCATTCAAAAAAATATTGTAGGGCAAACAACAGCATTGGCAGGATCTACAACAGAATCTTTACGCAATATAGAATTGGTAAAAAGCCTTGGCCTTACCAAACAGGAAGTGCAAAGGCTGAATAAAAATACTTACAAAATTTTAGGGCTTGAATTGACTAAAGTTAAAAGTATAAGGAGCATCAGTTTTATACAAGGCACATTTGTCAATACCTTACGCCAGGTAATTTTATTTATCCTGATGTATTTAATTTTTCACAACAAGATGGATGCAGGGCAATTAATTACTATGCAGATATTTTCCTTTTTTGTTTTTGGCCCTTTACAGGAAATTGGAAATATTCTACTCTCTTATCGTGAAGCTGAAGCATCATTAAATAATTTTCACAACCTGATGAGGAAGGCTCCCGAAATGGAACCTGCAAATCCAAAACCATTGGGCAACGTTGAAACATTAGCTTTTAAAAATGTAACCTTCCAGCATCAAACGGCTTCTCACAAAGCCATTGATAATATCAGCTTTGACGCAAGAGTGGGAGAAACGGTTGCCTTTGTTGGCCCAAGCGGTAGTGGTAAATCAACTTTAATGAAATTGCTTGTAGGGTTATATCGCCCATTGCAGGGAAAAATATTGTACAATAATTTAGATGAAACAGAAATTCATTTTGATGACTTGCGTAACCAGATTGGTTTTGTAACACAAGACACCAATTTGTTCAGCGGTACTATAAAAGAAAATTTACTATTTGTTAATCCGGGGGCAAGCGATGAATTACTCCATGATGTTTTAAAGAAAGCCAGTTGCGTTCAACTATTAGCAAGAGCAGAGAAAGGGCTTGATACCATGATTGGCGAAGGCGGATTGAAATTATCAGGGGGCGAAAAGCAGCGTATTTCCATCGCCCGTGCTTTATTGCGCCAACCACATCTGTTAATTTTTGATGAAGCTACTTCGGCATTGGATTCTTTAACTGAAGAAGAAATTACCAATACCATTAAAGATATCTCTTCTGCAAAAGGACAGATCACTATTTTAATTGCTCACCGCTTAAGTACCATTATGCATGCCGACAGGATTTATGTTTTGGAAAGAGGCGTAGTTGCTGAAACCGGAACGCATGAAAGTTTGATTGAGGAAAAGGGATTATACTACGCCATGTGGAGGCAACAAATTGGTGAAAGAAAAAAAGTGGCTAAAGCTTAATAATTAATTATGACAACAGCAGAATATGTTGGCTCATTAGCCGGATTGGTATCTGTTATTACTTTTTTACCGCAGGTAATAAAACTATGGAAAACTAAATCTGCTAAAGATTTGTCTTCTCTTACGTTGCTTTTTCTTTTTGTGAATGTTTCTTTGTGGCTTACTTATGGCATTATGGTAAACGATACACCTATTATGCGCACCAATGGTATAGTGCTGGCTATGATTATAGCTATGATTTATTTTAAGATACGATACAACAAATAATTTTTAGCCGGCACTATGCCGGTTTTTTTGCTTAAGTATTTATCGGGATATGCATTATTCGTTTTGTACCTTTGCAATATGAGTGAAGCAAAGCAACCAAAACCTAATTATGTCTGGAGTATATTGACTATGAAATGCCCACGCTGCCGCCGCGGCCCTATGTTTAATGATAATAATCCTTATAAAAAACTAAAGCTGTCGCATATTTTTGATATGCCCGAAAATTGCCCCGTATGCCACCAAAAATATGATCTTGAAAATGGTTTTTGGTATGGTACCGGCTACGTAAGTTACGCATTGGCAGTTGCTGTTTCTGTTGCCACTTTTGTTGCCTGGTTTGTATTGATTGGTGTATCTACAGATGATAACCGCATTTTTTGGTGGCTCGGTTTAAACATTCTTTTTTTGGTAATTATACAACCCTGGCTTATGCGGATTAGCCGTGTAATTTACATTCGTTTTTTTGTGCGCTACGATGAAGATTTTGATAAGCATCAGCCTAAAGAATTTGATTATTGACCTTCTTTTATAAGATTTTATTTTGTTGCAGTCTTTGGATGTTTTTTCCCTTCTACCCATTTTTGCATTTTCCAGCCCAGCCATGCGCTACCTGCACCAATAACTGCGCCAGCTAATACATCTGTTGGATAGTGCACGCCCTGGTACATACGTGCCCATGCAACACTGGCAGCAAATAAATAAGCAGGCGCAACAAAATACCATTTTCTATACCGCAATGCAATGGAGGTAGCGGTGCAAAATGCCGAGGTAGTATGGCCCGAAGGAAACGAAAGCCCCCCGCTTTCATCATCTCTTAAAACTATAAAGCTATATTTTTGAAAAGGACGCTCACGATCTACAATTCGCTTGGTGGATTGGGTGATGATACCAGAAACTAAAAATGCACCACCCATATACAATGCATCACGCTGCAATTTTTTATCGTGATTGATAAGTCCTGCAATTGCAATGCTGGCAGGTATCCCAACACTTAAAGCAGTTACCGAAGAAGCATTTAATTCTAAATATTTATTCTTAAAAACGGTTTCGTTTTTATTGATGGGCTTAAGTAGATTGATGTCGAAATTTTGCGCAGTTAGTGCTGTATTACTTAAACAGAAAAACAAAAGAAATGATAGGGTTAAATATTTAGTCATATTAATAGTATTATTGCAAGATACATCAACAAATGAAAAAGAAAGGCCTTATCGGCATACACTCTATTCTTGGATTATTTATTGGCATTTTCATTCTGGCTTTATCATTATCTGGTACATTGCTTGTGTTTCATGATGATTTAGATGCTTTACAAAAACCTTCCGTTGCTTCAGTGAAAAATAATGAACGAATTTTATCGGTTGATAGTTGTTACCACATTGTTCAAAGCAAATTTCCACATGCAGTTATCAGCAGTTGCAATATTGCTGAAAATAACCAGGAAGTCTTCTCTTTTTCTATTTATGATTCTTCTTATCAAAACGGCACAAAAGCTTTACAGCTTTTTATGCATCCAACTACTGGGCAAATTTTACAAACAAGAGGCGGTAGCGAAGATATCAAACATAATTTCATGGGTTGGCTGGCTGCATTTCATAGTTCTTTTAATGCCGGTAAAGTGGGGGAGTGGTTGCTTGGGTTTTTCGCCATCATTTTTTTATTAAGTATTATTACAGGCATTATTTTGTATAGAAAAAATATTGTTGCCGTTTTATTGTTTAAGAGAAAAGTGTGGCGCAAAAATAATTTACATCAAATCATTGGTACATGGGCTTTGCTTTTTAATTTGATGATTGGGGTTACAGGTTTTTGGATGCAGCGCTATGTTTTTAAAAAAGAATTTTATCAAAGCTATGACTGGGTAAATGAAATAAAGCCTTCGCCGAATTTATATTTTAATTTCGATTCAGCTTACAGTAATCTGCAAAATAAATACACCAATTTCACTGGTTATGTAATCTACTTTCCACAAAGTAAAAGCGGCAAGTTGGCCATTTACGGCAGCAACAAAACCAATGCCTGTATCCACTCTAAAAAATTTGCCGATGTAATTGCATTGGATAGCTCTGGCGCAGTTGCAAAAACAAGGTTTATAAATGAAATAAGTGCAGATGACCGCTATGACATCATTAACTCCCAATTGCACATGGCAAGGTATGGCGGAGTAACTATAAAAATCATTTATGGTGTATTGGGCATTTCTTCTGCCTTGTTAAGCATTACTGGTTTTTTAATTTGGTTAAAGCGAAGAAGAAAGTAAACCTATAAGGTTTTTGAACCACATAGGTTTCTGCGACATGTACAATACTGAGTTTGTCCGGGTATGCGGCAATAAAAAGCGAAGCAATCACTTGCCTCGCCTTAACCAAAACCAACTGCATATTTTTTATTCTTTTGTAAAACTCAAAGGTACATTTAGTTTAACACTAAAATTTCTTCCCATATTATAAATACCATGGCCTCTTGGATCGTTGGGATAAGGCTCAAAATACTTTAAACGGCTTAAGTGATCCTGGTAAGCCACATCAAAAATATTATTGGCCATAAAGTACAAATTAAAAATTGTTTTTCCTTTTTTATTGGTAAAGCCCGAACCAAAGCCGGCATTAATTAAGCTATATCCTGCTGTAGGTGTTTCTGTATTATCAGTAAGATAAACCCTGTCTTGCTTAGCATAATAAGCCAATTGTACTTTTACAAAACCATCGGTAAGGTGTTTTGCTTTAGAAGCAAAATCGTAACGCAGTTCTGAAGTACCATGCAGCGGAGGAATAAATGGCGTGTACTTGTTGCTGTCAGATTGTAGTTTAGGATCGATGCCTTTGTTTTTTGCGTACACAACCGATAAACTATTTTCAAAATGCAATGGTTTTACCGGATGTATATCAATACTTAATTCGCCACCGTATAAATTAGCGCCGCCTTGTTGAAATTTATAGGTTTGGTTGCCTGCAACAATTACAGAATCGCCGCCACCCCTGCTTAATAATTTTTGGTTGAAAATATAATTGGTTAAATTATTATTGAACACACTTAAAGTAATCACTGTTTTTTTAGAAGCATAAGTTAAACCAATATCTTCCTGCACACTAAACTCGGGTTTAAAATCCGGATTGCCAATCTGGTAAATATTTGTTCCCGGATGTACGCCGTTAGATGATATCTCCGAAATATTTGGTGCACGGAAACCTCTTGAAATATTCGCTTTTACAGATAATTTTTGATTGAAATTATAGGTACCCCCAAGGCTTCCCGACACACCTGAAAAATCATGGCTGTATTTAGAAAATGGTTTATCTGCGCCTGGTGTATTTGCAGCTACGGGCATATCAAATCCGGTAGTTGGATTTGGAGCAGTGTACAATTCATCATTCTCAAATGAACGATGATCGTATCGTATGCCACCGGCAATATCTAATTTACCAAAGGTTTTCTTTACTAAAGCAAAAGGCCCAAAATCAAATTGGTGGTAAGAAGGAATGATAAACTCTGTGCCTTCGGTAACGTTATTGGTTTGATACATTCCATTTATACCCGTAGTAATATTCCAGCCATTCAGCTCCCGAAAATAATATTTAAGGTCGTAAGAGTAAGTATTCATCTGCAAAAATAAGCCTGGTAGCGCTGGTAATTCTGGATGACTAAACTCTCTGCGGACACTTCTTTGCAAACCAATATTTACTGCAAGCCTGCCGCTGCCAATGGTAAAATTATTGGCAGAATACAAACGGTAATGTTGTACATGCTGGTGCAGGTCGGTCATTTTATAAGATTTCAAATCATCTTCGGTTACTATTGGACGGTAGGTATCTGCTTCAGTAATTTGTTTGGTAAACTGGCGGGTTAAAGAATCCCTGCTGCCGTCAGGAATTTCCTGCAAGTCATCATACATAGAAAAATTTAAATGAGAATACCCCCATTTGCGGTGAACGCCCAATGATACATCTGCATCAGTTTCTTTAAATGCGGTTCCATAAACCCTGCCGTCAATTTTATTTTGATAATCCCTGGCTGTTTTATGCGAAAGCCTTGTCATCCATTCAAAATGATTATTATTACCAGCTACCATTGCAGAGCCTCCAAACATACCGTTGTTGCCCTGGTACTCTGTTGTAATGTCGCCAATTATTTTTCCCTGTGGTGCAGGTTGATGCGGAATAAGGTTTACAACACCAGCCAATGCATCCGAACCATAGCTAAGACTCGCAGGGCCTTTTATCACTTCAATTTTTTCTACACCATATTGATCAACTTCAATGCCATGTTCATCACCCCATTGCTGCCCTTCCTGTCTTACGCCATCATACAAAGTCAATATCCTGTTATAACCCAATCCTCTTATAAATGGTTTAGAAACATTAGGGCCGGTTGTTAATGCATTTACGCCTGGCACTTTTGCAATGGCATCAATAATATTGGTGCTTAAATTCTTTTTGATGTATTCGCTGCTTATAGCAATGATGGGGACAGGATTTCTTTTAACCTGTGTTGCTTTTGATGAACCTGTTACCACTACAGCACTTTCTTCTACAATGTTTGTTTCCAGTTCAAAATTTTCAGAAGAAGCACCATTGACAGCAACTGTTCTTGTAACTGAACTAAAGCCGACAAAACGAACTTCCACCAAAAAACTTCCTGATGGTAATGATTTAAAATAATACTTGCCATTTTGGTCTGTTATTACGCCCAATTTTAAATCGGCTATGTAAACGGTGGCACCGGCCAACGGAACATTTCTTTTTTTATCAAACACTTGGCCTGATAAAGTTCCTGTTGTACTATTTGTTTTCCTGTTTGCGGTATCTGTAATTTCATGGTTAACAGGCAATGTAAATTTATTTTTTGCAAAAATAAATTGCACCGAAAAAAGACTAAAAACTATAAGAAGAATATTTTTCATTTCAGGTTATATTTTGATATTATTCAGATGATAAGCAATTAAATCACTGTGCTTATCGAATAATTAAATGTTTGTTGAGATTGCCCAATGCATGATAAGGGCAATAAAAATTACTTAAAAAATAAGGAAGAGATCAAATAACCGGAGGGCCACGGGTTTCAAATACCGCCTGTTTATCTTGTGCTGTAAATTGGCAGATTATTGCTGCAACATCATTGAATGCAATTGGCACATTGATGTTAAATACAGCATAGCAGGCATCGGCATCTTTGGTAAGCTGGTAATCGCAAATAAAACATTTAGTGTCTGCTGAAGCCTTGTAAAAGCCAGCAACACCATTTTTTTCTATACCGATTTTTTTGTGCGTTATTATGGAGGCTGAAGGGTGCGTATGTAATACCTGAATGGCAGTTATGGCAAGCAGGTTCAACAGCAAAAAAGCCGCTGAAATCTTTCCAAACAATATTTTACTTTTTGCTGCCACAGCGCAAAGGTAAAGCATTGCCAATACATTCCTGCAACATTGTTGCAAAATATGGTTAATTAATTATTAACGGCATAACAAAAGGATGGACAGTGATAACTGATTAACGGGCTGCTATTTCTTAATAAAATTCCGTTAACTTCAAATCAAATACTACTTGCTATGGATCAATACATTCTCGCCCTTGACCAGGGCACTACCAGCAGCCGTGCCATTATTTTTGATAAACATGGTTCTATTATTACTGTTGCACAAAAAGAATTTACCCAATTTTTTCCGCAGCCGGGCTGGGTAGAGCATGATGCCAATGAAATATGGAGTACACAATTGGGTGTAGCCGCCGAAGCAATTTCCAAGGCCGGCTTAACGGTAGAAGATATTGCAGCCATTGGCATCACCAATCAAAGAGAAACTACAGTAGTGTGGGAACGTTCAACAGGCAAGCCTGTTTATAATGCCATTGTTTGGCAAGATAGAAGAACAGCGGCTTTTTGCGATGAACTGAAAAGAAAACAGTTGGATAAAACCATCAAACAAAAAACAGGATTGGTTATTGATGCTTATTTTTCTGCCACAAAAATAAAATGGATATTGGATAATGTAGAAGGTGCTAGAAAAAAAGCGGAGAACGGAGAATTATGTTTTGGCACAATTGATAGCTGGTTATTATGGAATTTAACCAGGGGGCAAATTCATGCAACAGATGTGAGCAATGCATCGCGTACCATGTTATGCAACATCAACACATTGCAATGGGATGGCGAACTGGAAAAAATATTTACCATACCAGGCAGTATGTTGCCGCAAATACGCAGCAGCAGTGAAGTGTATGGCCATACACAAAATATTTTATCTGCAAAAAATATTCCTATTGCAGGCATAGCAGGCGACCAGCAGAGCGCTTTGTTCGGCCAAATGTGTACACAGCCCGGTATGGTAAAAAATACTTATGGCACTGGTTGTTTTATGTTGATGAATACCGGAGTACAACCTGTAGCATCAGCTAATAATTTATTAACTACGGTTGCCTGGAAAGTAAATGGCATTACACAATATGCGTTGGAAGGCAGCGTATTTATTGCAGGCGCAGTAGTTCAATGGTTAAGGGATGGATTAGGCATCATTCATAAATCATCTGATGTAGAAGCATTAGCGGCTAAGGTTAACAGTAATGATGGTGTTTATGTAGTGCCGGCATTTACAGGCCTTGGTGCTCCTTACTGGAACCAGGATGCAAGAGGGACCATTGTTGGCCTTACAAGAGGCAGCAATGCATCGCATATTGCAAGGGCGGCATTGGAAAGCATTGCTTACCAAACCATGGATGTGCTGAAAGCGATGGAAGCAGACTCAGGTATTTCCATAAAAGAATTAAGGGTAGATGGTGGCGCAACTGCAAACGATTTACTGATGCAGTTTCAAAGTGATATTTTAAACACAAAAGTATTGCGCCCAAAAATTACGGAGACAACCGCATTGGGCGCCGCTTATCTTGCTGGCCTTGCTGTAGGTTTTTGGAAAAGCATTGATGATATTCAGCAGCAATGGCAGATTGATAAAACATTTTCACCGTCAATGGAAACATCGCAAAGAAATGAATTAACTGCAGGATGGAAAAAGGCGGTGGATACAACTATTAGCGGAACGAAATAAATCTTGCAAATTAAAAGATGTTGCCAACAACCCCTTCAGCGGTTAAAAACTCTGACGGCGATTGTAGAAAAGAACTATAACTTATGAACAGAACCCAAATGTTGCAACAACTTGATGAAACACCCCAGTGGGACATCATCATTATTGGCGGTGGTGCTACAGGATTAGGCACTGCTGTTGATGCTGCAACAAGAGGCTACAAAACTTTATTGCTGGAACAATATGATTTTGCAAAAGGCACATCAAGCCGCTCAACAAAACTGGTACACGGCGGCGTTAGGTATTTGGCGCAAGGCAATATTAAATTGGTAAGAGAAGCATTGAAAGAAAGAGGGTTGCTGTTAAAAAATGCACCGCATCTTACCAACGGCCTTTCTTTTGTAGTGCCATGTTACAGTTTATGGCAAAAAATATTTTACGGTATTGGTTTGAATGTATATGATTTGCTGGCAGGTAAATTAGGTTTGGGAAAGACAAAGATTGTCAGCAGTAAAATGGTACCGCAATACCTGCCGACCATCAATACAAAAAAAATAAGCGGTGCCGTTATTTATAAAGATGGGCAGTTTGATGATACAAGGCTTGCCATAAACCTGGCGCAAACGGCAGCAGAAAATGGAGCTGCTGTTTTAAATTATTGTAAAGTAATTCAACTGACTAAAGAAGGTAAAAAAATACGTGGCGTAGTTATAGAAGATGTAATTAATAAAAGACAATACAAGGTAAAATGCGAGGTGGTCATCAATGCTACCGGTGTTTTTACTGATGAAATTTTGCAGATGGATAATGCAAATGCAAAAAATATCGTCAGCCCCTCGCAAGGCATTCATTTGGTAGTTGATAAAAATTTCTTTCCTGGCAATGATGCCATGATGATTCCTAAAACAGAAGATGGAAGAGTGCTGTTTGCCGTGCCCTGGCATGATAAAGTAGTATTGGGTACAACAGATACACCAATAGAAAGCCCTTCGCCGGAACCCAAGCCACTGGAAGAAGAAATTGAATTTATATTGCACCATATCAATAAATATTTAAACGTAGTCATCAATAGAAGTGATGTAAAAAGTATCTATGTTGGCTTGCGTCCATTGGTAAAAAAAGGCGCTGGTAAAAAAACAGCAGTAATGCCACGGGACCATACTATTATTGTAAGCAGCAGCGGTCTGGTAACCATTACCGGCGGCAAATGGACAACATATCGCAGAATGGCAAGCGATGTGTTGAACAAAGCGATACTAACTTCTAATCTTGTAAAGAAATCCTGTACAACCGAGCATTTAAAAATTCATGGCTGGGTAACTACTATTGATAAAAACAATCCTTTGCATTTTTACGGTAGTGATGCAGTACAAATAAAAAATCTTTGTAAGGAGGATGAAACATTAAGTGAGTTAATTCATCCATCTTTACAAAATATAAAAGCCGAAATTGTTTGGGCAATAAAAAATGAAATGGCAGTAAACATAGAAGATATTTTGGCAAGAAGGACAAGAATATTATTTTTAGATGCCAAAGCTGCAATTGAAGCTGCACCTACGGTTGCACAACTAATGGCAAAAGAACTAAATTATAATGACGATTGGAAACAACAACAGGTAAACGGTTTTATTGCACTTTCAAAACAATACCTGCCGTGAATTGTGAATGGTGTAGGCTTGTTGTTTGTCGTCCGTGGTCAATAAAGCTGTAACAATATAAAAACATTCGACGTTCAATATTTCAACATTCAACATTTAAAACTATGTCTCCAATTGTAGCAGAATTTACCGGCACCGCATTATTGCTTTTATTAGGCAACGGCGTTAATGCCAATGTATCATTAAATAAATCTTATGGCAATGGCAGCGGATGGATAGTGATTGCATTCGGCTGGGCCATGGCAGTTTTTGTAGGTGTGTATGTATGTGCATCCATGGGTGGCGAAGGGCATTTAAACCCTGCAGTAACCATTGCCGATGCCATAAAAATAGATAACTGGTCAAAAGTGCCGGGTTTTATTGGCGCACAAATGCTGGGCGCTATGACGGGTGCAACTTTTGCCTGGCTGGCCTACCGCTCTCAATTTGACGAAACAAAAGATGCAAATGCCATGCTTGGTGTTTTCTGCAATGCACCTGCTGTACCCAATACTGTAAATAATTTATTGACCGAAATAATAGGCACCTTTGCGTTGGTGTTAGGTGCTTTTTTTATTGCCGGCGCAAAAATGAATGATGTCGGAATTTCTTTAGGAGCTTTAAATGCATTGCCTGTAGCCCTGTTGGTTTTTTCTATAGGCTTATCATTGGGCGGGCCTACGGGTTATGCCATTAATCCTGCAAGAGATTTGGGGCCACGAATTATGCATTTTATCTTGCCTATAAAAAATAAAAGAGACAGCAATTGGGGCTATAGTTTAATACCGGTTATTGGACCGGTTATTGGTGCAGTGATTGCGGCTTTTGTTTTTAGGGGGATTCATTAAAAAAAGGTTATAAAATTTGTGTAATGTGCGCTATTGATACATCAGTTAATAAACAGGCTTATATTTTCAATACGCACCCGTTAATCAAATTCGGAAATGAAATTTCTTCTGTTATCACTGCTTTTTTTATGTAATTCACTGTCAAGCCAGGTGAAATCATTTAAGCTTTATGGCAATCAACAGCTTAATGTAATTTATAGCACTTTAAATATGTATGCTACTCAAAACGATAGCATAAGGAAAACAAGTTATGGCATATATAGTGATTCGCTGATAAGGATGGGAGATATAAAACTCAAATCAGTAGAAAAAGGGAGCAGCCAATTTTCCACTTTAAATATCGAAGATTTCGATACAGATTTTAATTTACTGGCAGAACTTAAAGACAAAGTATATTTTGTAAACAGGGGTAATGCTATGGATTTTTATTATATAGAAAATGATAGTATCTGGGTTCATAAAACATTGCAAAAACAAATCGTATGGCATTTATTAAAAGAAGAATATGCTCCCTTTTATAAGATTGACCTTGGGAACAAACGCTTTGTTTACTGGGCTAATTCATCGGGGTTAATATTTAAAAAAGGGGGAGTACTGAAAACTAATTTTAAAGAATTTGAATATTATTACCCGGATACTACTACCCATTTTGTTGTTGTAAAAAAAGATTCCGTAAATATGAAGTATGGCTATTTTGATTATGGCGGTTACAAAGTTGAATTAGCAAATTATAATGATTTATTTGGGATGGACACCAGCTATGATAATAGCGGCAAGTACAGAACAATGTATCCAAAGCAAAATTTTAGTAATTATTTAAACTCGAAATGGAAGTACACCATAACCAAAAACGGAAAAGTTATATTGAAAGGTGTAGACCTGAAATATTTTAATGAAAAAACACTTATTGCATATAACGAAAATTCACTTTATTATTATAACTCAAAAATGGGTTTAGATAGCCAGTTCAATTTTAGAGCGAAGTATCAGAGTTGGTCGGAAATAGAATTTTTAGTGAATAATAAAATAAAGAAAATGTCACTTGTAGATTTGGTTTTAGCTATTCCAGATACAAGGCTTTTTGTTTGTGGAACAGTAACGCACTATAAAATGCAAATACGGGGTAATAGTATTATTGAATTTGTTAACGGAGAAATGGTAAATCAAAAACCCTATTCTAAAACAATAGAGATACAATCACTGCTTAGAATAGACTCAATGAGTTTTATGAATGCAACAAAAGAAATGAACTGGTCTGACAATGGTGGATTTGACAACCGAATAATATTATATAAAGACGGTAAATGCGGTTTGTATAAATTTGAAGTAAAAGACTCTATTATGACTTTGTTTGAAATGTTACCTCAGGAATTAGACAAGATTTACCTGGTAAACAATCTTGTTATTGTCAATAAAAAAAATCATGAAGATATTATTGACTATTATTTGCTAAATAAAAAAATGCGATTTATTAATATTATGTATGCGAATTCTGTTTTTTTACGCTATAAAATGAGCAACAATAGCATGGGATGGATAAGTCCGGGTGCGAATTTGTACGAAGATTTATAATAAATATTTGAATCACATTAAAAGCTGTACTAAAGCAATTTATCAGGTAACATACAGTGCTACTCTTTCCTTTCAATCTCAAAATCCGCTACCACCGGATAATGATCCGAATACTTCACATCATCAAATACATGATATTGCACTACATTAAATTTCTTATCAGCTAAAATATAATCAATCCTAAGTGTTGGCGAAATAAACCGAAAAGTTCTTCCAAAACCAGCGCCTTTTTTTAAAAAGGCATCCTGTAAATTTCGGCTTACAGTAAAATAAGTATAAGAACTGGGAACATCATTAAAATCACCGCACACAATTACAGGGTAGGGGCTTTCAGTTATTTTGTTATGTAAAAACTCCGCCTGCAAAGCTCTTTTTCTGTAAGCTATTTTTAATTTACCGCCAGCATTTCTGGTTTCCTGGATATTTATCTTCACAGGATTTTTTAAATTATGCAGCGCTTCATAATCATCATCTCCAAAGCGTACCGATTCTAAATGGGTAGTAAATACTCGTATAGTTTTATCATTCAATTTTATATCGGCATAAATCAAAGGTTCGGTTACTGCTTCTTCATTATAAATAAAAGTAGCCGTATTTACGATGGGATATTTCGACATAATCTCTGTTCCAGTAAGATGCAATTCTTTAAAAAAAGTGCCTGTATATTCTTTCTTTGCAAAGTAGACATATTGGTAGCCCATTGCTTTTAAAGCCGGAATGATGGTGTCCTGGTATTGCCCGTCGTTATAATATAAAAACTCTTCCAGGCACAATACATCTGCATTGGAGCTTTTTATCAAACCCACCATTGCTGCGGTAGTATTTTTATTATTGCCTTTTGCCGATACACCCCAGGCCGATAAATTCCACGTAAACACCCTTAAAGTATCCGGCGCTTTATTGGCATTAAATGTTTTAGTAAACCCAAAATTGAATACTACCCATACCTGCTGAGAGCTTAATAATAAAGCGGCAATGGACAAAAAGGCCCATTTTGACCTGCGGATAAGCCAATAAATAAAAAAGCACAATACCATTAAAAACAAAAGAGGAAACACCAACCCAAGCAAAGCTATAAATGTATGCTTGCCAGCGTTTAAAAAAGGAACAAGGCAAGCCAGCAATAAAAAAAGTACAGTAACAATATTGGCTGCAATAAATACAAACCAGATATTCCTTTTAAGTTTCGGAGACATATAATTTTATAGGCAACAAAATTAAGCATCTTCATTTAACTCAAAACAGGCCTCGCTTTACATAGCATTAAATTTTCATTAGAATAATTATAAAAGAATACGTTTTTCATCGTAAAAAGTTAATGTATTTTCATTTAAAGTTGAGTATTGGGCATTGAATATTGAATATTGCTGCATTTCATCCTTAAGCCAGGGGATTGAGTAAATAACTCCTAAAAACCCTGCTTTCAAATTTCAATTTTCCACCTACAACCCTTACCTTTGCGCCCTAAAATATATACTTTATATAATTTAATACTTTTTTATGGCCAATACGGGTAAGGTAAAATCAGTAATCGGTGCGGTTGTCGATGTACAATTCGACAAAGACAGCAAACTTCCGGAAATTTTAAATGCATTAGAATTAAAACGTGAAAATGGCGATACGCTTGTATTAGAAGTACAGCAGCATTTGGGCCAGGACAGTGTTCGTACTATTGCAATGGATGGTACTGAAGGTTTGGTACGCGGTACTGTAGTAATTGACACCGGTATTCCTATTGCAATGCCGGTAGGCGATGGCATTAAAGGCCGTTTGTTCAATGTAACAGGCGATGCAATTGATGGTTTGCCACAGGTAAGCAAAGTTGGCGGCCGCCCTATCCACAATAAGCCACCATTATTCGAAAACTTAAGTACTGCAACTGAAGTTTTATTCACAGGTATTAAGGTTATCGACTTGATTGAGCCTTATGCAAAAGGGGGTAAAATCGGGTTGTTTGGTGGTGCCGGTGTGGGTAAAACAGTATTGATTCAGGAATTGATTAACAATATTGCAAAAGCATACAGTGGTGTATCGGTATTTGCCGGAGTGGGCGAAAGAACCCGTGAAGGAAACGATTTGATGCGTGAGATGATTGAAGCAGGCATTATGAACTATGGCGATAAATTCAAGCATAGTATGGAAGAAGGCGGCTGGGATTTAAGTGCTGTGGATATGGAGCAACTGAAAGATTCAAAAGCAACTTTCGTATTTGGACAAATGAACGAACCGCCAGGTGCCCGTGCCCGTGTGGCTTTGAGCGGATTGACTGTTGCGGAATACTTCCGTGACGGCGATGGCGAAGGACAAGGAAAAGACATTTTATTTTTCGTAGATAATATCTTCCGTTTTACTCAGGCTGGTTCTGAGGTATCGGCCTTGCTTGGCCGTATGCCAAGTGCGGTGGGTTACCAACCAACACTTGCGACAGAAATGGGCTTGATGCAGGAACGTATTACTTCTACCAAAAATGGTTCTATCACTTCAGTGCAGGCGGTTTATGTACCTGCGGATGATTTGACCGATCCGGCTCCGGCAACAACATTTGCCCACCTGGATGCAACAACCGTATTAAGCCGTAAGATTGCCGATCTGGGTATTTACCCTGCGGTGGATCCTTTGGATAGTACTTCTCGTATTTTAACTGTAGCAATTGTGGGTGAAGAGCATTACAACACTGCAGACAGAGTAAAATTAATTTTACAACGTTATAAAGAGTTACAGGATATCATCGCCATCCTTGGTTTGGATGAATTGAGCGATGAAGATAAATTGGTGGTATCAAGGGCCCGTAAAGTACAACGTTTCCTTAGTCAGCCTTTCTTTGTGGCAGAACAATTTACCGGTTTAAAAGGTGTGTTGGTACCTATCGAAGACACAATCCGTGGTTTCAATGCCATTATGGACGGTGAAGTAGATGAATACCCAGAAGCAGCTTTCAACCTTGTTGGTACTTTGGAAGATGCTATCGAAAAAGGTAAAAAATTGATGGCGGCAGCACAAGCGTAATTAATTTGGAGATGAGTTGATTTGAAAATTTGAAGATGAATTGAAACTGAAGTTATTGGATTTACAAATTATCAAATCACCAAATTGACAAATCACCCAATCACAGATATGAACTTAGAAATATTAACACCAGAAAGCAAAATTTTTAGCGGCGAAGTTTACGGTGTACAATTGCCGGGCATCAGCGGTTCGTTTGAATTGCTGGATAAGCATGCGCCAATGGTAAGTGCTTTAAAAAACGGCAAGCTAAAAATTCTAAAAGATAAAAATGCTTCATCTTCTTTTGATATACAAAGCGGCTTTGTAGAAGTATTGAACAACAAAGTAACCGTATTGGTAGAAGGTGCAAAAGAACTGTAGGAATACGCCTGTGGCGTGTTCGATAAAAAAATATCCCGCCTTTGCGGGATATTTTTTTATCCTGTACCTGGAAGCTCCGGCTTCCGGCCTTTTTAAATTCAATCCAATTGCCTCTTCAACTGCACATGTGCCCAAGCCGTAAACGGCATAACCAACAACAATAAAAACACCCATGGGTTATGTGTAAACGCAAATACAATCAAAGAAACAACCAACACATACAACGGATAAAATAACATTAATATACCCACCATTACCGAATCAAAATGATCGGTATGAAAAGATAATTTTTGTACCAGTTTTTGTACCGGAATATATAAAGGTGCATGTAAAACCCAACCCATCACCGAAGGAATAAATAACAATATCTTTTTCAATAGCGGCTGTGGTGCATAAAATTTTTGCTGCACCATCTCTTTATCATCTGGCTTAATTTCAAAAACAAAAGGTTGCAGTTGTTGCAAAAGCGCAGCATTGAATAATTGTAGATTTTTTCCTTGGCTATTATTTTTGTCAATACTATCAGCGGTAATAAATTCTCCAAAAAACATTTTCATGTTCTTGCCAAATCTGGAGAATGAACTGTAGTTAATACCAACAGGCAACACCTTTAAAGGAATACCATCTTCCCAACTACTTAGTGCAAGCCTTGCCGTTCCTTTTTTAAGTGGGCGCAAATGCCATTCGTTAATGCACTTACCTTCGCTAAAAATTAAAACAACACCGTTTTTCTTAAATATTTCTTTGCACTGGTCAAATGTTTTGTAGTTCTCCTCCAAATTTTCAACACCTTCACTCACACGGTAAACAGGCAATAATTTTAAATCAAGTAAAAGTTTGGTGATAAATTTTCCTTTAAACGCATCGCCCCTTGCCAGGGAATAAATTGGCTTGTCGAACAACGTACAAAAAATGATAGCATCTAGAAATGAATTGGGATGATTAACAGCAAGCAAAAGCGGACCATCTGTTTTTAAATATTCTTTTTTGTTAATTGCAATATCCCTGCAATAAAATTTGATGGCTAATCGGGCAATAATTTTTATTAAGGGGTAAAGCATGGTTCAAGATAATACAATAAAAAAACGCAACGATAAAAAGAGGGGCAAATATCAAACCGTATCGGTCATTTAATTTAGTGAGTGGTGAATCGGGAGTGGTGAGTTTTCAAAGCGCAAAAATCCCCAATGCCTAATCCCCAATTCCCAATTACTTTAATTCAATTGCGGATCTATAGGGTAATTCACCAGCATTTCATAATCGCCGCCTAGATGTTTAAGGCTGCCTTTCCATACTTCTTCGGGTTGGGTATTAAATACCAAATTTTTTGTTGCGCCGACAGTAAGCCAGCTTTTTTCTTTCAATTCATTGCTTAGTTGTCCATCGCCCCAGCCGCTATAGCCAATAAAAAATTTTATTTTATTTAAATCGAGGCTGTCGTTTTTTATTAAAGCACTAACCGATTCGAAATTGCCACCCCAATACATGCCATTGCATATTTGGTAAGCATCTGGTATAAGGTCGGGGTATTGATGTACAAAATGTATGGTATCTGTTTGCACAGGGCCACCGTAATACACGGGAACTTTATAACCTTCAAAATTATTCAACAATTCATCAAGGGTTTGCTCAATCTGTTTATTTAATACAAAACCAAAGCTGCCCTCTTGTTTATGATCGCATAAAAGCACTACCGTTCTTAAAAAATTGGGGTCTTTTAAAAACGGATCTGCAATCAATAATATGCCTGGTCCCGGTTCAATCATATTTCTAAAATACTGCTTAATTTTTATAAAAAATAAAAATCTTCCCTGCACCCGCTGCACCTCTGGATGCCAAATTAGTAAAACACTTTTACCTATCTCCCCTTAAACCGGTAATTTTTATTTTTCAGCAACAGCTCGGTCCAAAGGCATCTTTTTTACCTAAACCTTCGTTAAATTTACCATTTGCCGCTTTTACCATATTTTACACCCAATAACTGATTTACTTTTGCATAGATGAAGAGAATTTTTCCTATTATAACTATACTGATCTTTCTTTCGCTGCTGGGCCTGATATTTTTTCAGGTACTGTGGATACAAAGTGCAAAGGATGCAAAAGATAAGCAGGTAGAAGGTCATATCATAGCAGCACTGACTGCTGCAGGCGAAGCGCTCTCTCAAGATAAAAGTTCCATCATTCCATTTGGCAACAGAAACGACCTTGGTTTTTCCGGTAGTGATAAATTGCAGTATTTTAAGCCTTCGGTAATGCAGCGGTTTTCAAAAGATGATATTTCTGAAATTATACGCAATGCCTTTAATAATAACAATCTTAAAAATTACCCTTTTGAATTTGCCGTTATTGAGAATACCATAACCGGCAAACAGTTGCTTAGCGATAATTTTTATAATCTTTATCAGGACACTATACAAAATAGAAATTATTCTATCGCCCTGCTTCCACCAAGCGGTAGTAACTATGAAAACCTGGCCGGAGAGGAATTATTAAATGTAATTGTGCCCAATCAAAAAGCCATTATTTTAAAAGAGATGTTTTGGTTTATTATTGGCGCTATTGTGTTTACCTTAATTATTACTACGGCATTTTTTATCACTATAAAAACATTGCTGAAACAAAAGAAATTAAGCGAAATAAAATCTGATTTCATCAATAATATGACGCATGAATTTAAAACACCGCTGGCCACTATTTCTTTGGCGGTAGATGCGTTAAAAAATGAAAAAGTAAAAGAAAGCCCCGAAAAAACAAATTACTTTACCAATATCATTAAGGAAGAAAACAAACGGATGAATAAGCAGGTGGAAACTATTCTGCAAGCTGCTTTGTTAGATAAACAGGAAGTACAACTGAACCTTAAAAAACTACATGCACACGATATGATCACCAGTGCATTAAACAATATCACTTTACAGGTAGAAGAAAAACAAGGTTCGCTTGATGTATTCCTTGGTGCAGAAAAAGATTTGATTTTGGCAGATGAAGTACACTTCACCAACCTTATAAACAACCTATTGGATAATGCCGTAAAATATTCCAAAGATAACCTTGCCATAAAACTAACGACAGAGAATAGCGGCAATCAATTAAAAATAAAAATTGAGGATAACGGTATTGGCATGAACAAAGAAACCGTTAACCGCATTTTTGAAAAATTTTACCGTGCCCACACAGGTAATATACATAATGTAAAAGGCTTTGGGCTTGGCCTAAGTTATGTAAAAACAATGGTGGAAGCACACCATGGAAATATAAAAGCAGAAAGTGTTTTGGGTAAGGGAAGTACCTTTGTGGTGAGTGTTCCCCTGGTTCAGGATTAACTTATCTTTTCTCTACCGGCACCACCAGCTTTAGCCCACTCCACAATTCATCTACTGCACAGACTTTTATATCTACCAAACCATTTTGTAATGCCAAATTTCTTATCGCATCTTCGTTTAGGTTAGTTGCAATACCCGAGGCTTTTTTGTACCACGATACCCAAACAATAACCGATGTATTTTTTGCAGTACACGCCAATACTTTTTCCATTCCTTTGATAAATGCGGTTAAATCTTTTGCAAAAAGATGAATAAAATCGGGGATTTGCCTGGCAGCAGCCAGTTGCTGGGTAATATCCTGACCCAATAAGCCGAAATAAGTATCTGGTGCATTCAGTAGCAAAACTTTCATTTTGGGGTAATACCCAATTTTTTTATCAGCGGAGTTCCGCAATAACCTGCTATTGCCATAAACAGTTCAATTTTTTTCCTGAAATGAGTTATCAACAGCTTTGCACAGCTATGCACAGTTAATGCACATTCCAATTATTCTTAAACCACCTCAAAGCAAGGCTCATACTGGGCAAAATACATGTGGATAAAAAACTTTATCTAAAAAATGATTAAAAAGTGGTAAAAAGTGTTATTTTGTGTAAGTTTCTGTTTAAGCAGGGCTAAATACTTGAAAATGATAGGTTTCCTAGGTGAATATGAAGCAACTTTAGACGCAAAGGGCCGCTTTCTGTTACCAGTTGGCTTTAAAAAGCAACTGCCACAGGAAGGCGCTACCTCTTTTGTGCTAAACAGAGGGTTTGAAACCTGTCTCACCTTATACCCAACCGCTAACTGGGAACCTATTTTTACCAACATCAGCAAACTGAATGATTTTGACCCTAAGGTAAGAGAATTCAGGCGTTTTTTTTTGAACGGGGCTACAGAATTTGAACTGGATTCGGCAGGCAGGTTATTGATACCAAAAAACCTCTGTGAGTATGCAGGCCTCGACAAAGACATTGTGCTGGTATCGGCGATCAACAAAATTGAGATCTGGGACAAAAGTAAGTATAAAGAGTTCTTTGAAACTTTTACACCGCAGGCTTTTAGCGATATCGCTAACGAGGTGATGAACAAAGTAGCTGAATAGTTTAATGGTTAATTAGTTAAAAAGTATGGATAACAAAGGGGAAAAGGCAAAACCAATCAACCAGTTAACCAATGAACCAGTTAACTACCACACCCCCGTATTGTTAAGCGAAGCCATAGCCGGTTTAAATATTAAAGCGGAAGGTATTTATGTGGATTGCACATTCGGTGGTGGTGGACATAGCCGTGAGATTTTGAAAGCTTTGAATGAAAATGGCAGGTTATATGTGTTTGACCAGGATGCTGATGCAAAAAAGAATTTGCCTGATGACGAAAGGATTGTTTTTATTCCTCAAAACTTTCGTTACCTGCAACGCTTTTTGCGCTTGCAAAAAGTGAGCAGGGTAGATGGAATTCTTGCAGATTTGGGGGTATCCAGCCATCAGTTTGATGAAGCGGAAAGAGGTTTCTCTATTCGCTTTGATGCAGAATTGGATATGCGTATGGATCAGCGAGGCACCGATACTGCAGCAACAGTGCTCAAGAATTTTACTGAGCAGCAATTGCACAAAATGTTTGAGCAATATGGCGAAGTAACCAATTCTAAAACATTGGCAAAAACAATTGTGCAGCAAAGAGCGGTAAGGCCTATCCGAACTATTAATGAATTTAAACTGGCTGTTAAAGATGTGGTGAAAGGTAACCCTCAAAAATACTTTGCCCAGGTATTTCAGGCTCTTCGCATTCAGGTAAACGACGAATTAGGCGCACTAAAGGAACTGCTAGAACAAACAACTACACTATTACAGCCAGGCGGACGCATTGCTATCATCACTTTCCATTCTTTAGAAGACAGGATTGTTAAAACATTTTTTCGCAACGGAAATTTTTCTGAAAACGAAACAGACGAAGTGTACGGGATAAAACCCGAAAATCCCTTTCTAATCATTACCAAAAAACCAATTGTATCTGGGCAAGATGAATTAAAACAAAACCCAAGAGCTAGAAGTGCAAAGTTGAGGGTTGCTGAGTTGAAGTAAAAGTTTGGAAATAAAAAATATAAAAAGAAGACCTATAAGGTTTTTAAAACCTTATAGGTTTCGAAAAAATATATGCAGCAAGAAAATAACACAGCAGAAAAACAATCCAGCCAAAAAATTGACTGGAGAAGTTTTTTAAGTTATAAATGGGTGGTAAGAAACATCCCGTTCTTTTTGTTTTTAGCGGCATTGGCAGTGTTGTACATCTACAACGGCCACTATGCAGATAAATTAACAAGAAAAATTAATGCAACAGAAAAACATATTAAAGAACTGGAGTACCAATATAAAACCATAAAGAGCGAAGTGATATTTAGAAGCAAGGCAAGTGAGTTGGTAAAAGTGGTAGAGCCAATGGGCTTAAAAGAATTAACGCAGCCGCCAATTTTATTAACTGCAGGGGAAAAGAAGAAATAAATTTTATAAATAAAACATAATAGTCCCCTAAAGGGGACAGGGGCCGATGGATGTAAAAAAAGACATATTGTGGCGTGTGTATCTCTGTTTTTTAGGGATGATACTATTAGGCTTAATAGTGTTTGGCAAAGCTTTTTATATTCAAAACGTACAGGGAAAATATTGGAAGGCAATGGGCAAAAGCATACAATTAAAATACCTGCCTATTGATGCAGAAAGAGGAACGATTTATAGCGAAGATGGCAATATGCTCAGCACATCAGTTCCCATTTTTGATGTGTTCATTGATTTTGGAGCAGATGGATTGCGAGAAAAAAATGGCAGGCGATTTAAAGATAATGTAGACTCGTTAAGCATTAACCTGGCTAATCTTTTTAAAGATAAAACTGCAGCGGAATATAAAAAAGAATTGAAGGCTGCTTATGATGATGAAGACCGGTATTATATTTTAAAAAGAAAAATTTCTTTTGCAGATTATGAAGCGATGAGAGATTTTCCACTGGTGAAACAGGGAAAAAATAAAAGTGGTTTCATTTTCGACCCAAGGGATAAAAGGATTAATCCTTATGTTTTACTGGCCAACAGAACAATTGGTTTATCAAGAGAAGATTCTTCAAAAAATGTTGGGCTGGAAAGAAGTTATGATAGTTTGTTGAAAGGTGCTTCAGGCCAGCGTTTGATGCGTTATGTTGCTGGTGCCTATGTACCTGTGGATGGAGCAGAACTGGAACCGGCAGAAAATGGGAAAGACATCATTACCACTTTAGATACTTATATGCAGGACGTTGCCGAAAATGCTTTAATGAAAATGATGGTGGGCAATAATTCCCTTCATGGTACTGCTATTGTAATGGAAACCGCAACTGGAAAAATAAAAGCAATTGCCAATTTAGGACAAAGATTGAATCCTGATAAAACCGTAGTAAAAGATAAAGACGGCAACAGTATTTATGATGAAGATTTGAATTACGGTATTGGAAAAGCAACAGAACCAGGTTCTGTTTTTAAACTGGCAACATTAATGAGTTTGTTGGAAGATAAATATATTACTATCAATTCTACCGTTGATTGCGAAGGTGGTGTAAAAGAATTTTATGGGTTAAAAATTCATGATACACATCCTAATCATGTATTAACAGTAAAAAATGCATTTGCTGCAAGCAGTAATGTAGCATTTGCAAAAATGGCTGATCAGTATTATCACTCGCAGCCAACAAAATTTATCAATCACCTGCATTATTTCAGGTTAGATACATTGACAGGAATTGATATCGATGCAGCATCTGCAAAAACAACTATTAAAAAACCAACCAACAGAAGCTGGGCAAATACCACCATTCCGTTTATGGCCCATGGTTATGAAGAATTGGTTACGCCATTGCACATGTTGATGCTGTATAACGCCGTTGCCAACAATGGAAAAATGATGAAGCCTTACCTGGTGAATTCAGTAAGGGATTATGGGGTAGATGTAAAAACAATACAACCGAAAGTTTTGGTAGAACATATTTGCAGTGACGAAACATTGGCGCAACTGAAAGAATGTTTAAGAGCAGTTGTTGATAGTGCACATGGTACAGCGCATAAAGTTTTATCTAGTAACACTTATGGCATTGCAGGTAAAACAGGTACTGCTGTAACAGCGTTGGATAACAAAGGGTATAACAAAGGCAATAAGATTTACCAGGCATCTTTCATTGGATATTTTCCTGCTAATGCGCCGAAATATACAATGGCTGTGGTGATACAAAATAGCAAGGATTCGAAATTGGTTTTTGGTGCAGATGTATCGGGTACTGTGTTTAAAGAAATAAGCGATAAGATTTACGGCCGTTATTTAACCAGCCCGCAAGTTGCACCAACTACAAACACCGATAGTGCACAATACAATTTTTACGGAACAAAAAATGATTTGGCTGCACTGTTTAATTTTTTAAAAACACCGTTTGCCGATTCTGGAGCTAAAGGCAATATGAGGCAGGCAAATATGAAAAATAATATTTCAACCTTGAGTACACCGCTTTATTCATCTACATCATCCGGTTCTGTAACCCCTAACGTTGTCGGAATGGGCTTGAAAGATGCGGTGTATTTATTAGAAAATTCAGGATTAAAAGTTAGTGCTGCCGGAAGGGGAAGAGTGATGAACCAATCGTTATTAGCAGGAACAAGCTATAAAAAAGGACAAACTATTTCATTAGTATTAAATTGATATTACAAGACATACTATATAAAGTTGCTATCCGCTCTGTAAAGGGGAATACCAATATTGAGGTAAAGGATTTGCAGATTGATTCAAGAAAAATCACTGCTGGTTCCTGCTTTATTGCAGTTAAAGGAAGTGCTGCGGATGGCCATGCATTTATTGATACTGCAACTGAAAAAGGTGCAGTTGTTACTGTATGCGAAGTATTGCCAACTGAATTGAAAGAAAATATTACTTATATACAAGTTGATAATAGTGCAGCAACCGCAGGTTTGATGGCACACAATTTTTATGGTGAGCCTTCTGCAAAAATAAAACTGGTTGGCGTAACGGGTACAAACGGCAAAACAACTATTGCTACTTTATTATTTAAACTGTTTACGGCTTTACATTATAAATGCGGTTTGATTAGTACCGTACAAAATCAAATTGATGATGTTATCATTCCTGCTACACATACTACACCAGATGCCATAAGCCTGAATGCTTTATTGAAACAAATGGCCGATGAAGGTTGCGAATATGTGTTTATGGAAGTGAGCAGTCACGCCATTGATCAGCATCGCATTACAGGTTTGCAGTTTGCCGGAGCCTTGTTCAGCAATATCTCTCATGACCATTTAGATTATCATAAAACATTTGATGAATACATCCGTGTAAAAAAATCATGGTTTGATAATTTATCATCATCAGCTTTTGCCATCAGTAATGCAGATGATAAAAGAGGAGCAGTGATGTTGCAAAATACCGTTGCAAAAAAATATTTCTACAGCCTTAAAACAATGGCTGATTTTAAAGGGAAGATTTTAGATAATAGTTTAACAGGTTTGCATCTTTTAGTAAATGATACTGAAGTACACTTTAGGTTGATAGGAGAATTTAATGCCTATAATTTATTGGCAGTGTATGGCGCAGCTATTTGTTTGGGCGAAGAAAAAACCGAAGTGTTGCAAATACTCAGCAGCCTTGATGGTGCAGAAGGAAGGTTTGATTATATCATAAGCGATAGAACAAAACTGATTGGCATTGTTGATTACGCACACACACCTGATGCTTTACTGAATGTGCTGGCAACGATAAAAAAATTAAGACAAGGCAACGAACAGGTAATAACTGTTGTGGGTTGCGGTGGTGACAGAGATAAAACCAAAAGGCCGATAATGGCGGAAGTGGCGTGTGAGTATAGTGACAAAGTAATTCTTACTTCCGATAATCCACGAAGCGAAGACCCGATGGCAATATTGCAGGATATGCAGGCCGGCGTAAATGCAGCAGCAAAAAAAAAGTGATATCTATTGCTGACAGAAAAGAAGCTATTAAAACAGCGGTGAGCCTGGCCCAAAAAGAAGACATTGTTTTAATAGCGGGAAAAGGGCATGAGAAATACCAGGATATAAAAGGGGTGAAGTATGATTTTGATGATAAGAAAATATTGAATGAAATGTTTGAATTGCTGGAGAAGTAGAAATAATCTGCAAATTGGAAAATATGCAGATATGGAAAATTAGGATCTAAGAATAAAACTGAATTGTAACAATATAAAATTAGCAGAATTGCATATTTGCAAATTTGCACATTTAAAACATGTTCTATCACTTATTTAAATGGTTAAGTAATGCAGGGCATAAATTTCCTGGCAGTGATTTATATCGCTTCCTGAGCTTTCGTGTGATATTGGCTATGATACTAAGCCTGGTAATTACAACGGTATTTGGTAAAAAGCTGATAGCCTTTTTACGCAAAAAACAATTAGGGGAAACCGTAAGGGATTTAGGGTTGGCAGGCGAACAACAGAAAAAAGGCACGCCAACAATGGGCGGTATCATTATTATATTGGCCATTGTAATTCCAACATTGTTATTTGCAGACTTGGGTAAAGTGTACATCCGCCTGATGTTGTTGTGTACGGTTTGGTTAGGTGGTATTGGGTTTATTGATGATTATCTGAAAATAAAATCAAAAAGAGACGCACAGAAAAAAGGAGAAGCTTATAAGAAAAGCGATAGTGATGGATTAGCCGGCAGGTTTAAGATTTTTGGACAGGTGATGCTGGGCATTATTGTAGGAGCGACATTGTTTTTTACAAAAAGTGTGGTAGTTGAAAGAGAAGTATATAATCCAGACCTGCAGTATGTAAAATCACAACTGCATGCGGGCGAACATCTGGCAACAGATTCTTTTCATGTTGTAACATTAGAAGGTAAGACACACATTTTTGCAATTGTAAAAACACCTATCACTACAATACCTTTTTTAAAAACGCATGAATTTAATTATGCCAAACTATTGCCTAAAAGTTGGGAAGCTATTACTTACATACTTTATATCCTTATTGTAATATTTATTGTAACGGCAGTAAGCAACGGTGCAAATATTACAGACGGGCTTGATGGACTGGCAACTGGTGTAAGTGCTGTAATGGGTATTGGTCTGGGCATATTTGCATATATAAGTGGTAATATAAAATTTGCCGAGTACCTCAATATAATGTATATCCCAAATATTGGGGAACTCTCCATTTTCATTGCAGCGTTTGTTGGAGCATGTATTGGTTTTTTATGGTACAACTCTTACCCTGCACAGGTTTTTATGGGAGATACCGGAAGCCTTGCATTGGGTGGTATTATTGCGGCATTGGCAATAATTGTTCGTAAAGAATTATTGATACCTATTTTTTGCTTCGTGTTTTTAATAGAGTTGTTGAGTGTGATGATACAGGTATCTTATTTCAAATATACCAAACGAAAGTATGGCGCAGGAAAGCGGATATTTTTAATGAGCCCGCTGCATCATCATTATCAAAAACTGGGATATAATGAAAGTAAAATAGCAGTAAGGTTTTGGATAGTAACCATATTGAGTATGATTGTAGCGATAGCAACATTGAAATTAAGATAAAATATTCCCTTGCGGCTGGGATAAAATGTTATTGAAAAACCGCAATTATAATAATTGATTTCTGAGTTTTTCAATTATTGGTAAAATCAGTATCTGTGAAAAGTTTGAAAGATCAGTGAAACCCTATACCCGTTAAATTCTATGCTGTTGAAGAACCATTTTAACAAACACGGGTGTAAACACTGAAACCAGTAGATGATCTGGTAAATGCTAATGCTAATGAAAAACCAATTTTTTATTTCGTATAAAACGAAATGAGTAAACAATTCTTAAATGATGAAACGGTTAGTCATATTGGGTGGAGGCGAAAGCGGAGTGGGTGCTGCCATACTTGCTAAACAGCAAGGGTATGATGTATTTGTTAGTGACGGAGGAATAATAAAAGAAGATTATAAAACAGAACTGATCAGCAGCAATATTGAATTTGAAGAAACGATGCACACCGAAGCAAAAATTTTAAATGCTGATGAAGTGATGAAAAGCCCGGGCATACCAGAAAAAAATGAACTGGTAAAAAAGATACGGGCCAAAGGCATTGCCATTATCAGCGAAATAGAATTTGCTTACCGTTATAAAGGTAATAGCAAAATTATTGCCATCACCGGCAGCAACGGAAAAACAACTACCACAGCATTAACCTATCACATTTGTAAAAATGGCGGTAGCGATTGTGCCATGGTGGGCAATATTGGTTTTTCATTTGCAAAACAGGTTGCTGTAGACCCAAAGCCTTTATACGTTGCCGAAATAAGTTCTTTTCAATTGGATGATATTAAAACATTCCGGCCGGATGTTGCAGTGTTGACCAATATAACAGAAGATCATTTAGACAGGTATGATTATAAAATAGAGAATTATATCAACAGCAAGTTTCGCATTGCTATGAATCAGCAAGCCGATGATGTTTTTATTTATTGTTTAGATGACCAAACAACAACAAAAACGATTTCTAACTATCACATTAAATCACAACTAGCCCCATTTACCATGAGTAAACCACTGCCGCAGGGTGCATACCTGATGAACGCAAAAATGCACATGAAATGGAAAAACGAAGAAATGCAAATGAGTATCGAAGATTTTGCTCTTAAGGGCAAGCACAACCAGTACAACAGTATGGCCGCAAGTTTAGCAGCATCTGCAGTGGACATTAAAAAAGAAAAGATCAGGGAAGCCCTGCAAACATTTGAAAGTTTGGAACACCGCATGGAGCCAGTTGCTTCCATAAAAAATGTGGAATTTATCAACGACAGTAAAGCCACTAATGTAAACAGTACCTGGTTTGCATTGGAGAGTATGGAAAAACCAACCATACTTATTTTGGGCGGTGTTGACAAAGGCAACGATTATTCTTTATTAAAAGATTTAGTTAAAGAAAAAGTAAAAGCCATTGTATGCATGGGTACAGACAACAGGAAAATTCATGAGGCATTTGGTGATATCATGCCATTGATGGTAAACACCGAATCGGCAAAAGACGCAGTACAGGCTGCATTTCATTTTGCTGCAAAAGGCGATGTGGTTTTGCTGAGTCCAGCATGCGCAAGTTTTGATTTATTTAAAAACTATGAAGACAGGGGAAAACAATTCAAACAGGCAGTAAAAGAATTATAAACACTGTTGAATAAAGATTCAAAAGTTTAAATGCTTAATTACAAATGTTGATTAAAATATAAATGCCTGACCTCCTTCTCCTTAAGGAGAGGGAATGAGGCTGAGGTTTATGGCAAACTTTATAAACATAAAAGAATTATTTACACCAAACATCAGTAACAACCTGGTTAATAAAACCAAGGGTGACCGTGTTATTTGGGGTATTGTAGTAATTCTTACATTGATTAGTTTGTTAGTGGTATATAGCAGTACCGGTTCATTGGCTTATAAATATAGCAAGAGCACGGAAAGCTATTTATTCAAACAGTTTGGATTTATCATTTTGGGATTGCTGGTGATTTATTTTGCTCACCGTGTTAACTATACCATTTATGCAAGGGTGGCAAAAATTTTATTTCTGGTTTCTATACCGTTAATGATTTATACCTTATTATTTGGCTCAAGCCTCAATAGTGCAAGCAGGTGGATTACATTACCGGTAATCAATATGACGATGCAGACATCTGACCTTGCAAAGCTGGCGTTGTTCATGTATTTGAGTTTGCAGTTAAGCCGCAAACAAGCTGTAATTAAAGATTTTAAGAAAGGTTTTTTACCTGTAATAATTCCAGTAGTAATTATTTGTGCATTAATAGCACCTGCAAACTTGTCAACGGCTCTGCTTGTTGGTGCTACCAGTTTTATGTTGATGTTTATAGGCAGGGTTAGAACAAAACATATTTTAGCCTCGCTGGGTATTGCATTAATTCCAATATCGCTGTTGCTTATTTTAGCTGTAAGTACTTATGACAAAAAAAATCATAAGACAAAAGAATTTCCTGCAATACTTGATGTAGCTCGTGTAAAAACATGGGTGGGCCGCATACAAACTTTTATGTATGCTACTAAAGAAGATGAAAGTGATAAGTCTTACCAGATCAATCAGGCAAAAATTGCAATTGCAAGTGGAGGGTTTTTAGGAAGAGGGCCGGGCAATAGTGAAGCAAGAAATTTTTTACCGCATTCCTATAGCGATTTTATTTATGCAATTATCATTGAAGAATATGGTTTGTTTGGTGCAGCGTTCATGATTTTTATTTACTTGTTGTTTTTACATCGATGTATAAGGTTATATAGAAAATGCCCTTTTGCTTTTGGTGCATTTTTGGCATTGGCATTAAGTTTTACATTGGTGATACAAGCCATTGCAAATATGGGTGTGGCAGTAAATGTATTTCCTAATACAGGTGTTACGTTACCCTTAGTAAGCATGGGTGGAAGCAGCTTTCTGTTCACCTGTTTATCTATCGGCATCATTTTAAGTGTGGCAAGAAACGTGGAGCAATTGGAAGGTAAAAACCAGCCGGTAATTGCAGCGGAATAAATTTTGAATAAAGATTGAGTAAATGAGTACTAAAATAATAATAGCAGGGGGCGGAACAGGCGGACATATTTTTCCGGCAATTGCAATTGCCAATGCCATAAAAAAAGTACAGCCGCAAACTGAATTTTTATTTGTGGGCGCCAAGGGAAAAATGGAAATGGAAAAAGTGCCTCAGGCTGGCTTTAAAATAGAAGGGTTGGATATAGCAGGTTTTAACAGAAGCTCTTTGATAAAAAATATTGGTTTGCCTTTTAAGCTGATAAAAAGTTTTGTGCAGGTAAAACGAATTTTTAAATCGTTCAACCCAACAGCAGTAATTGGCGTTGGCGGTTATTCAAGTTTTCCTGTATTGCGTTATGCTCAATCCAGGGGTGTAAAAACTTTTATACACGAAAGCAATTCTTTTGCCGGTAAAAGCAATATTCTTTTAGGTAAAAAAGCAACCAGGGTTTTTGTTGCAAGCGATGGCATGGAAAAATTTTTTCCAAAAGAAAAAATAATGATAACGGGCAACCCGGTGAGGGCAAGTATTTCGCAAAGTAAAGTGACAAGAGAAGAAGGCATAAAATTCTTTGGCTTGGACCCTGCGAAAAAAACGGTTCTTTCTATCGGCGGTAGTTTAGGTGCTAAAAGCATTAATGAAACAGTTGATAAAAACATTGATGCATTTGGAAACAATGATTTGCAACTGATTTGGCAATCGGGCAAACCTTATGCAGAAAAAGGCAAACAGGCGGCCGCTGGCAGAAGCAATGTTTGGGTAAATGATTTTATCATCCAAATGGAATACGCCTTTGCCGCAGGCGATGTGGTTATCAGCAGAAGCGGCGCTATGTCAATTGCAGAATTATGTGTGTCTAAAAAAGCGGTGGTATTTGTGCCTTTTCCCTATGCTGCCGAAGACCATCAAACGGTAAATGCACAAAATTTAGTTAATAAAGGCGCAGGCATAATGGTTAAAGACAGCGAAGCGTTAGAGAAACTGGCAACAACCATTATCAACCTGGCAAAAGACCAAACAAAGCAGATTGAATTAATAGCAAACATCAGCAAACTGGGAATTACCAATGCGGATGAGATAATAGCTAAAGAAATATTGAATAGTATACAGTGATTGAAATAAATAAAATATCGGCGATTTATTTTGTAGGAATTGGAGGAATAGGAATGAGTGCATTAGCAAGATACTTTAATGCAAAAGGTGCAAAAGTAAGCGGCTACGATAAAACAGAAACAATACTTACCAAACAATTGGTAAGTGAAGGAATAGAAGTTCATTACGAAGATAATATCGAGTTCATTGACAAAAATGCACAGTTAGTAGTTTACACACCTGCTGTTCCAAAAAATCACCAGGAGTTAAATTATTATCAGCAAAATAATTACACTGTTGTAAAACGCAGCGATGTGTTGGGTGCCATAACAAATAGTTCTTTTAATATCTGCGTAGCCGGCACACATGGTAAAACAACAACAAGCACAATGGTTGCGCACTTGTTGCGCGATAGTGGCTATGGCTGCAATGCTTTTTTAGGAGGTATAGCGGTTAACTACAACAGCAATTTTTGGAGCAGCGAAAAAAATGTTTGTGTGGTGGAAGCTGATGAGTACGATAGAAGTTTTTTGAAATTAAGCCCTGATGTTGCCATCATCACAGCAATGGATCCAGACCATTTGGATATTTATGGCACAGCAGAAAATGTAGAGCAGGCCTTTATTGATTTTTCTGCAAAAGTAAAACAAGGCGGTTTGTTGCTGAGTAAGTTTGGATTGAAACGTGCCAGTGAATTGAAAGCGGGAAAGCATTTGACTTATCATTTGAATAATGAAAATGCTGATGTGTATGCAGCAAATATCAAAACCAATAACGGCAGTTATCAATTTGATGTAATAAAAAAAGATTGGCAGTTGAATGAAGTGGTGTTGAACATGGGTGGCATGCACAATATTGAAAACATGATTGCCGCCATAGCAGTAGCACACGAGTTGAAGATTGATAATGAAAAAATAAAAGCAGCAGTAAGTTCTTTTAAAGGCGTTAAACGGCGGTTTGAGTACATCGTTAAAAATGAAAATCAAATTTTCATAGATGACTATGCACATCATCCGGATGAATTGAATGCATTATTGACTGGGGCGAAAAAAATGTTTCCCAATAAAAAATGCACCATCATTTTTCAGCCACACCTGTTTAGCCGCACCAGAGATTTTGCAGATGGCTTTGCGGAAAGTTTGAGTTTGGCAGATGAAATCATCCTCTTACCCATTTATCCGGCAAGAGAATTACCGATGGAAGGTGTAACAAGTGAATTGATCTTAAATAAAATGAAGAGCGCCAATAAAAAAATATTGGATAAAAACGAAATAACAGACTGGATAAAGAATAACAAAACAGAATTATTAATAACAGCAGGGGCGGGAGATATTGATACCTTGGTGCAACCAATAAAAAATATTTTAAATAATTAAAAAGTTGCACAACCCTGCCGGCGGTTGAAAACCCTGAAAGCGGTTGAATAAAATGGGTGAAACAAAACGATACAACATTAAAAAAATTCTCTTCGCCATACTATGGTTAACCGTAGGCGTTGGAACAACTGTATTGTTGGTGGCAGCCATGCATAATAAAGATCAAAAAAAATGCAGGGGTGTAGTTATAAAAATATCAGGTATAGAAAATAATGATGGTCCCAAATTTGTAGATGAGGAGGATATTTTAAATACCGTTAAAACTATTTGCAGCGGCGACCCAAACAATAAATCAATCGGCAGTTTCGATTTGAACAAGATGGAAGCGGAATTAGAAAAAAGCAAATGGGTTAAAAATGCAGAGTTGTTCTTTGATAATAATGAAGTATTAAAAGTCAATCTTCAGGAAAGAGAACCGGTGGCAAGAGTATTTACAACAGGCAATACATCTTTTTATGTTGACACTGCATTAGCAATGTTGCCCGTGAGCGATAAATTTTCTGCCAGACTACCTGTATTTACTGGTTTCCCATCGGATAAGATGGTGCTTACGCCAGCGGATAGTGGCTTGTTGAATGATGTAAAAAATATCAGCCTCGCTATTCAAAAAGATTCTTTTATAATGGCAATGATTGACCAGGTTGATATAACAGCACAACAAAATTTTGAAATGATTCCCAAGATGGGGCATCAACTGATTGTATTTGGCAATGCAGCAGATGCGGAAAGCAAAATCAGCAGGTTAAAATTATTTTATCAACAAGTTATGATAAAAGCGGGGTGGAATAAATACAGTGTAATAAATGTGCAATATAAAAACCAGGTAATTGCAAAAATAAAAGGTGCAGAAGATAAAACTGCTGATTCAGTGAGGGCATTGCAGATGATGCAGGTGATAGCAGCCAATGCACAAAAGCAGGCAGAAGATTCTTTGCAAACAATAATACAAGATAATAATAACAATACCGCCGATAGCAGTATGATTCAGCAATCAATACAAAGAGAAGATAATTTTGAAACATCAAATACAACAGATTTACCTCTGCAGCCAGTTAACAACAAGCCGGTTCTTAACCCTGAAAATGGTAATCCGTTACCCCCTGCAAAACCAGTTTTATCCAATCCAATTCCCGCTAAAAAACCAACGCCGGCAAAACCTGCGGCAACATCCAACTCCAATGCAGCAGCTAAGAAGCCTGCCGTTAAAAAACCAACAAACAATACTAATATTAAAACAAAACCACCTGCGGTAAAACCAGGTGCAAAACAACCAAAGGCAACAATGCCCAATAAAAATGATTATTAAAAACAGTTCATAGTTAATGGGTAATAGTTCATGGAAGAAAAAATGTTTTCCATCAATCATCAACGATAAACAATCAATCATAACACACACACATACAAAACATACAATTATGAATTACGAACAACCCATCATTGTTGGCCTGGATATCGGTACTACAAAGATTGCCGCTATAGCTGGCCGCAAAAACGAATACGGCAAGCTGGAGATACTCGGTTTTGGCCGTGCCAACAGCAACGGTGTGCAACACGGCATGGTGTTGAACATTGACCAAACCATCAAAGCAATTGAAATGGCTTTAAAAAACTGTTACGACTCCAATCCTAATTTAGAAATTGGCGAAGTATATGTTGGTATTGCCGGACACCATATCAAAAGCTTACAAACAAGAGGAGATATTGTTCGTCAATCCATTGAAGAAGAAATTCGCCAGGAAGAAATTGATCGCTTAATTGCTGATCAGTATCGCACTTATATTCCTGCTGGTGATCAAATCATCGATGTTATTCCGCAAGAATTTACGGTAGATAATTTTCAAAACATACCCAACCCCATTGGTTACAGTGGCGTAAAAGTAGGCGCAAATTTTCACATCATTACCGGTGATAAAAATGCTATCCGCAATATCAACCGCAGTGTAGAAAAAGCAGGTTTGCAAACCAAGGATCTGGTATTGCAACCATTGGCATCTGCCGCAGCAGTTATGTGTGACCAGGATTTGGAAGCAGGTGTTGCCATTGTTGATATTGGTGGTGGTACCACTGACCTTGCCGTTTTTTATGAAGGTATTTTAAAGCATACTGCGGTTATCCCTTTCGGTGGTGAAAACATTACCAACGATATTAAAACCGGCTTAGGTGTTTTAAAAACTCAGGCAGAACAAATGAAAGTGCAGTTTGGCAGCGCATTGAGTGACGAAGCAAAAGCAAATGCATTCATTACTATTCCGGGTTTGCGTGGTATGGCGCCAAAGGAAATTTCTGTAAAGAATTTGGCTGCAATTATACAGGCCCGTATGAGTGAAATCATGGATTTTGTTACCTATCATTTAAAACAAGTTGGCCTGGATACTCGAATGTTGAACGGCGGTGTTATTTTAACTGGTGGTGGTTCTCAATTAAAACATTTAATTCAGCTAACAGAATATGTTACAGGATTAAATGCAAGAATTGGTTATCCCAACGAACATTTAGCATCAGGCCATATAGATGAACTGGCAAAACCAATGTACAGCACTTGTATTGGTTTAATATTGAAAGGCTACAATGATTATGAAAATAAAAACAAGCAGTTTGAAGAAACCTTTAAAAAAGTTGCAGTACCTCAAACCTTGCAGGAAGAGCCAGTTGATGAAGTATTGGATATAGCAGTTGAAGAAAAAGCAATGAAAACCAAAAACAGGAAAACATTGAAAGGCTTTATGGATTCTTTTAAAATTGGATTGATAGATTTATTTAAAGAAGAAGAAGACGCAAAATTGTAATATAAAATGTTGAAAGTGCGAATATCGAATGTAGGCAAGCTTTAAAAAACATTCGATATCCGACATTCAAAAATTCGATATATAAAAAACTTACTAACGCACTAACACAAACAACTTACTATGATACATTTTGATTTACCAAAAGAACAGTCCTCCATCATAAAAGTGATTGGAGTAGGAGGTGGCGGCAGCAATGCGGTAAACCACATGTTCTCACAAAATATTGAAGGTGTAAACTTCATTATTTGTAATACTGATGCACAGGCGATTGCATTAAGTAAAGTGCCCAACAAAATTCAGTTGGGGCCACACTTAACACAAGGGTTGGGCGCTGGTGCCAATCCTGCCATTGGCAGGCAGGCAACAGAAGAGAGCCTGGAAGAGATAAAAAAGATTCTTGAAGTAAATACCAAAATGGCATTCATAACTGCGGGTATGGGTGGTGGTACGGGTACCGGCGGTGCACCAATTCTTGCAAAAATTTGTAAAGATTTGGGCATACTTACCGTAGGTATTGTTACCACGCCATTTGCCTATGAAGGTAAAAAAAGAATTGCCCAGGCAGAAGAAGGTGTGATGCTGTTGAAGAACCATGTAGATACGTTACTGGTGATCAGCAATGATAAATTGCGCCACCAGTTTGGTAATTTAAAAATGAAAGAGGCTTTTGCAAAAGCCGATAATGTATTGGCAACAGCTGCAAAATGTATTACAGATGTAATCAATAGCACCGGACAGATCAATGTGGATTTTGCCGATGTATGTACTGTAATGAGCAATGGTGGTGTTGCTATATTAGGCAGCGCATCTGCCGAAGGTGAAAACAGGGCACAGGAAGCCATTGAAAATGCATTGAACTCTCCATTGCTGAATGATAATGATATCCGAGGCGCAAAATGGATACTGATCAATATCAATTCTGCCGAAGGCGAACACGAGTTTACAATGGACGAAGTGGAAGTAATTCAAAATCATTTATTGAGCAATGCAGGAGAAGATACCGATGTTATTTTAGGTTTAGGGTATGATAACACGCTAGGCAGCCAGATCGGCATCACTTTAATTGCAACAGGTTTTGAACATAAAGACCCATTTGAAAAGAAAGCCGATACTGTTGCTGTAGAACAGAAAAAGGATGATGGAAAAATTATTATGACCCTGGATATGCCGGTTAAGGAACAGCCAGTACCTAAAATTGTAAAAATACCTGAACCAATCCTGTTGTTTGATGATAAGGATGATGACCAGGCAATTGCCGAAATAAGCGAAGCTCCTTTGCAACTTGTTGAAGATGTGATGATGCCAAAGCTGGTAGATACAAAACCTGCTGAAGTGAAAGTAGAATTACCAAGTAAAAATACTGGGGAAAAAATGAGCGATGCGCCGGTGTTTTTTGAGATATCTTCGGCAGCAGATCAAACGCCTGTAGTGGCTTTTGATATACCCACAACTCCGGCTCCTACCGAAAAAACCAACAATAAAACCAGCGTTCAAAATAATATTTCAGCAACTGATAAAGAAGCTAGCGCAACCCCTTCGTCGGGGGTGAAATTGGCAAAGCCTTCGCAAATTTATGTGGAGGACAAGCCTAAATCGGAACCCAATTCTATGGAGGAGCTACCCGCTTTGCAGTTAACAATTAAGGCCGACGAACCTGAAATTGAAATGCAGATTGTGGTTAAATCCCATCAAGCGGCGGAGGAAGAGCAACTTGTACAACAAACTCAGCCCATCATGAAATCCAATGTTGAGGAGCCTGCACCGCAGGACGAAACAGAGGAACTCAGGCGCCGGGCTATAGAACGCATTGCGAAGCTGCGTAATTTGTCATTCAACATCAATGCAGCCGATCCGAATAATGAGTTTGAAACGGTGCCAGCTTACCTTCGCCGCAATATGGAATTGCACAATTCTATTGCCGATGTAGAAAATTTTTACAGCAATTACACTGTAAAAAGCGACGATAATAACCAGGCTGAAATAAGTACTATCAACAGCTTTTTAGAAGGAAAGAAACCCGATTAATTTATTAATGCTTGCCTTTTTTGTGCAGGCATTTCTTGTACAGTTTTATAATTTGTATGGATGTGTGACCCCGCTTGAAAAAGCGGGGTTTGTGTTTATGTAAAAGGTCAATACATTGATATTGTCGTATTAGACAATTTTATTGTGTTTAATGAATAATAAAGCCTACCTTACTAATTAACCTTATATGTTTATGCGTAAAATTTCGCAAAACACTAGCATCCAACCAACCAATACAGTGAAAAAACCCATACCTAAAAATACCGATAAACAACTTCATCAGCTAGCATTTGATAACAATGTACAAGCCAATATCATTACCATAGCAGCCAATGGAAAAATACAAATTGCAAACAATGCTGCATGTAAATTATTGGGCTATTCTAAAAAAGAAATACTTACTAAAAGTCGTTCTACTGTTTTTAATATTAAAGAAAGCAGATTTAAAAAAATGTTTCAGCAAAGAACTGCTGAGGGTAGTTCCAGTGCACTGGTAACCGCTATAAAAAAGAATGGTAAAGCATTTGCCTGCGAAATTACTTCTGCCGTTTTTATGGATGCGGATGGTATAGAAAAAGCCATCACTACACTCCATGATATGACCCAATATATTTTGGATCAAAGAAATATTGATATTATAAAAGAAAAAATTGTAGCGAATAATATTGTTCTTGCCAAATCAAAACAGAAAGGGGTTGATTTAAAAAATAAGAAAAATGTGGCGGATAATATATCAATTGCAAAATCAAAACAAAAGGATATTGATGTAAAAAATAAGAAGAACGTTGCAGAAAATATTTCGATTGCCAAATCAAAGCAAAAAGACATTGATGTAAAGAATAAAAAAAGTGTTGCGGACAATATTTCAATTGCCAAATCAAAACAACTAAAAATTGATGTTAAAAAAGACAAGATAGTGGCGCATAATATTAATGTGGCTAAATCAAAACAGATTAAGGTTGATATTAAAAAAGAAAAAATAGTTGCAGATAATATTGTAATTGCGCAGGCAAAATTTGATTTTAGATTGGCTGAAAATAATGAATGGATAAAATACATTGCTAAAACATCTTACGATGTAATGTGGGATTGGGACCTGGCATCACAAACCATTTATGTAGGCGAGAGCATTCACGAAGTTTTTGGTTACAAACTAAAAAAGAATATAATGGCATTTGCCGTTTTTTGTAAATGCCTGGTGGAGGAAGAAAGAGAAATGGTATTGGAGGAACTTAAGCAGGCACTTTCATCGGGCAATAAAAGATGGAAAGCTTCTTTTCTTTTTAAAAGGCAGGACGGCACTATTGCCTCTACTATTTGCCGGGCCAGTATTGTTCGTGATGATACAGGCAAAGCTATCCGGTTGATTGGCGCTATACAAGATATTACCATTTTAGAAGGCTTGGAAAGAAAATTAAAAGATCAGATTACTATTCAGGAGGCACAAGGCGAAAAGTTTTTATTGGCAGCAAAACTTTCCTTTGATGTAATATGGGATTGGGACATTACAACCAATGAAGTATTTATTGGCGAAGGGTTTGAAGAACTGTTTGGCTACAAAATAAAAGACAATAAGGGACATATGATTTCAGACTGGTCTGCCTACATGCACCCAGATGATAAAAAAGAGATTGAAAAGGAATTGTATGAAGCCATTCGGTCAACTGCAGTAGTATGGGAACATGCTTATCGTGTTACACGGGCCGATGGCTCCATTGCAAAAGTATACGCACGTGCAAGCATTATCCGGCACAGGGATGGAAAAGCATTTCGTATGATTGGCGCATTGCAGGATCTTAGTAAACAAAAAGAATTGGAAGAAAAATTAGATCATGAAATTAAATTAAAAGACCGCCAGATAAACGAAGCAACAGAAGATGCCAAAGAAATGGAACGCTCCAACATTGGAAAAGAATTGCATGACAATATCAACCAGCTCTTAGGAGCTTCAAGAATGTATCTGGAAATGGCAAAAAAAGGCGGCAATAACAGCGCCATGTATTTAAGCCGCTCTTCGGAATATACACTTACTGCAATTGAAGAGATAAGAAAACTGAGCAAAGGGCTTACAACAGATATCATTAAAAACCTGGGGCTTTGCATTGCCATTGACAGCCTCGCCATTGATATGTCGGAAGTAAACCCAGTAAAAATATCCTGCTCTCTTGAAGATTTTAATGAAAAAATTGTAACAGATAAATTCAAAGTGAATATTTTCAGGATTATCCAGGAGCACCTGAATAATATTTTAAAGCATGCACAGGCCACAAAGGTTGCTATTCATCTTTCTCTAAAGAAAAATGAAGTACTGCTGGACATTACCGATAATGGAATTGGCTTCGATACCCAAAAAAAGCAAAACGGTATCGGGTTGGAAAATATTAAAAGCCGTGCAGCTACTTATAACGGAACTGCCGATTTTGTATCGCAACCCGGCAAGGGCTGCGTTTTAAATATCGCTTTTCCAATTGCAGTATAAAATTTCAAATATAAGCTTACTTATATAAGTAGTATAACTTCTAACCAGACTGTAGTGAGAGTTTTAAAAATCCCCAATTGGTAATTGAAAATGCCAATTCAAAATACTTTTTTCCAAAATCTCCGTTAGTATTACAATACAATTTGCAGAAGCATACCTTATGATCATCGCTGAATTACCAGTTGACGAAGAACTACGCCTGGCAGACCTTGCCTCTTATGATATCATGGAATCCATTGAAGAGGATGATTTTAATGACTTGGTAGAACTGGCTGCACAAATTTGCAAATGCCCCATTTCACTGATAAGTTTATTGGATAAAGACAGGCAATGGTTTAAGGCCAAAAAAGGAATTGCAGATAGCAGTACACCTAAAGACATTGCCTTTTGTTCCCATGCTATTTTGGGAAACAAAGTAATGGAGGTTTCAGATACCACTAAGGACGAACGCTTTTTTGATAACCCGTTTGTAACAGGAGATCCTAATGTACGCTTTTATGCAGGGGCGCCGATTGTTTCTGCAGCTGGCCATAAGTTGGGTACAATTTGTATAATTGATACGCACCCCAGGAAGCTTTTACCAGAAGAAGAAAGGGCATTGATTATTCTGTCCCACCAGGTTACCAAACTATTGGAGTTGAGAAAGAAAAATATGCTGATACGCCAGCGTGCTGAAGAAATGATTGCGATGAAAAGCAAAGTAATCAACAATATGATTCAGCAAGAAGAAGCCGGTAAAAAAGCTATTTCTTATCAATTACACGAAGGCCTGGCGCAGTCAATGGCATCGGGGTTAATGTTTTTAAATATGGAGCTGCTGAATAAAGAAACTATACCTCCGCATATTCAAACAGCAAGAAAGCAGTTTAACGAAGTTTTGACTGGAATTAAGAATCTATCTTATGATATTACACCACCTACCGTAGCATGGATATCAGCAGAAGAACTGGTGAAAGAGTTTATAGAAAAAGTTACAGGCACTTTCCCGTATCAATTAAAATTAAAGATCGACAGCAAAAAAAGCAGCTATGGCGGCAGTAAGACAATTGTTATCATAAGAATAATTGAACAATGGCTTAAAGCACTTGCCAATAAAGAAAATGTAACAGGTGTTGGCATTACCATACAAACAAACGATAATTTTGAATTACTGATTGAAGATAATTCCCCAGTGCTGGGTTTTGCATTGATGCGCAAGGAAATTTTTGAAAGCGTAGTTTTTGATATGGCACAATCCATCGGCGCTTCAATAGATCTTTCCGTTTCTTCATTATCCAAAAATTCATTCAGGCTTATATTGCCTTTGGGCAGTGCAGAACTATCGCTGAATTAAATTGCAGGTAATCGTAGCTTTTCTTTCTCTTTTCATTACATATCATTTTATCTTTTACATCATTTACAGGTGCCAATAATTTATTGTCGTCCCTATTGAAAATTAAACAATTTAATTTTCAATACATTTGTTTTATAAAGATGAAATATGAAAAAAATAATTTGCTTCCTAGCGCTCTTTATTAACGTTGCTGCAACTGCCCAAAATAAAATGCTTTCCATGGAAGATGCCATGGTTAATAACCGCACTACACTGGCTGCAGAAAATTTAAAACAACTGCAGTTTGTTTATGGCACCAGCGATTATGTGTATCTAAAAAAGATCGATGGCAAAGATGTTTGGGTAAAAGGGAATTTTAAAACTGCAGAAACGCCTTTTCTTACCTTAGAACAATTGAATGATAAGTTAAAAACCTCGGGCTATGGCGAATTAAAAACTATGCCTGCAATTCAATTTAATATTGCTGCTGATTGGATATTTAATACCAATGGAAATAAAGTTGCATTGAACCCTGTTACCAATCAAACCAGGGAAATAATAAAAAATACTATTGCAGATAAAACGGCTGTCGAAGAAAGCAACGCAGGCTTTGTTGCCTATGTTGATAATAATAATTTATTTGTAAACTCCACTGCTTACGGCACCAAACAGGTAACCAGGGATGGCAGTAAAGATATCGTGTATGCACAATCGGTACATAGAGATGAATTTGGTATAACCAAAGGAACATTTTGGAGTAATAGTGGGAAGATGCTGGCCTATTACAGGATGGACCAAAGCATGGTGACAGATTATCCAATTATTGACTGGACAAAATACCCTGCAGTAAACGAAAATATAAAATACCCGATGGCTGGCGGTAAAAGCCATCATGTAACAGTAGGTCTTTACAATGCAGTCATTAATTCTACCACATGGATAAAAACGGGAGAGCCTGCAGAACAATACCTTACCAATATTGCCTGGAGCCCCGATGATAAATGGGTTTACATAGCCGTGTTGAATAGGGAACAGAACCACATGAAACTGAATCAATACAATGCAAACACCGGCGAGTTTTCACAAACTTTATTTGAAGAAAAAGATGATAAATATGTAGAGCCATTGGTGCCGATGTTGTTTGTAAAAAACAAACCCAATCAGTTTATATGGCAAAGCAACCGTGATGGCTGGAATCATTTATACTTATATGATACCAACGGAATGTTGCTGAAACAATTAACTAGCGGGAACTGGGAAGTGTTGGAAGTAAAAGGCTTTGATGCAAAAGGAGAAAGTTTATTTTATACTTCAACTGAAGAATCTCCCATCACAAAAAATTTATACGTAGTAAATTTAAAAGGCGGGCAATCAAAAAGAATTACAACTGCCGGCGGTGTGCATGCAACACAGTTAAGTGCCGATGGCAGCACAACTATTGATAGTTACAGTACTGCTGATGATCCAAGGACAATTTTGGTAACCGATATAAAAACTGCAAAATCAAAAACATTGTTACAGGCTGCAAATCCTGTTGCAGATTATGCAATGGGCAAGCTCAACATCTTTACTATAAAAAACAGCACGGGCACTGATTTGTATTGCAGAATGTTTAAGCCTGTGAATTTTGACACCTCCGGCACTAAAAAGTATCCTGTGATTGTATATTGGTATGGCGGGCCTCATGCACAACTAATTTTAAACGGCTGGAATGGTGGCGCTGGTGATTACTGGTTTCAATACATGGCTGAAAGAGGCTACATAGTTTTTACGATAGACACAAGAGGAAGCGATAACCGCGGCAAAGCATTTGAACAAGCTATTTTTCGCAAGGCAGGAGAAAAGCAAATGGAAGATTTAATGGATGGCGTAAATTATTTAACGGCATTGCCTTATGTAGATAAGTATAAAATGGGTTTATTTGGTTGGAGTTACGGCGGTTTTATGACAACAGATTTTGTACTCAACCACCCCGGTGTTTTTAAAGCAGCAGTTGCTGGCGGCCCTGTAATGAACTGGAAATATTACGAGATCATGTACGGCGAAAGATACATGGATACACCGCAGGAAAACCCCGAAGGTTATGAAGCAACCAACTTAATAAAACAAGCCGGAAAATTAAAAGACAAATTATTATTGATACATGGCCTGCAAGATCCAGTTGTAGTGCAACAACATTCGGTGATGTTTGTAAAAGCCTGTGTAGATGCCGGTGTGCAGGTTGATTACATGATTTATCCGGGACATGAACATAATGTGTTGGGAAAAGACAGGGCACATTTGTATCAAAAGGTTACGGACTATTTTGCGAATAACATAAAATAGTATGGGGGAGGCCGAACTAATAAAGAGCACCAGTCAACTCATCATCCACGCTGTGATATTTATTTATGGCGATGCCGCCAGTGATGATATTGCAAAATTTATTGCTGCAGATATTGCACATTTTTGGAATGAAGTCAATGGAAAAGTAACTATCAAAAAACAAGTATTTGATGTTGTATTTGATATGGAAGGTATATGGAGTAAAAACCTGACACCAGAAATGATTTATGAAAATACCAATCCACGCAATAATTATTTCAGGATAGAGGATTTTGCAACCGGTAATATTTCTTTTGTAGATGGATTGAACAGCAATACCGGTTATTTCTTATTGGTAAACCTGTTGAATAAATCTACTACAGCAGCACATGAATTTGGCCACACTATCGGGCTGGATCATCCTAAAGATTTAGATATTCGCCACAAAGAAACGCCGGGCATAATGTACCCCAGAGGAACCTTGGTAGCGCCGCAGTTTCAATATTATCCTGACGTAGCGCCCGGTACAAAAGGCGGCACGCTTAATCCCCATACACGAAAAGTATTGCAGGAAGATATTGATAATTTGCGATTGCATAAATTGGATTTCAATAAAAATGGCTTCGCAGTTTTGGGAGGCTTTTCCTCAGTTTGGCACGATAAGCATATGCAATAATTCGCCATTTGTAAAATCCCTTGTCTTAACATTATAAAAACCCTTAACTTCAAACTCTAAATAATAAACAAGTTATGTCTGTTCTTGCAATAGAAAATTTGTCAAAAAATTATGGAGGAATAAAAGCTTTGCAAAATATAAGTTTTGCTGTTCCTCCTCAAACAGTTTTTGGCATTTTAGGCCCCAATGGCAGTGGCAAAACTACTTTGCTGGGCATTGTAATGGATGTATTAAAAGCAAGTAGTGGCACCTATTCGTGGAATGGTGAACAAAGCAGTGTTGCTATAAGAAAAAGTATTGGAACTCTTTTAGAAACGCCTAACTTTTATCATTACCTGAGTGCCGAAGATAATTTAAAGATAGCTGCAAAAATAAAAGGAAAAGGAGAGGATAATATTGATAACGTATTGAAAGTGGTAAATCTTTATCAAAGAAAATCTTCAAAATTCAGCACCTACTCTTTAGGTATGAAACAAAGGCTTGCTATCGCTTCTGCATTATTGGGCGATCCTGATATTTTGGTTTTTGATGAACCGACAAACGGATTGGATCCAGCAGGTATTGCAGAAATAAGAGAACTGATCAAAGATTTAAACCGAAAAGGCAAAACCATTATTATGGCCAGCCATATTTTAGATGAAGTAGAAAAAGTGTGTACACATGTTGCCATTATTCAAAAAGGGGTTTTAAAAACCGTGGGCTCGGTAAAAGAAGTTATGAATAATACTAGCGGCGGTAATACAGCTTCTACAAATGTTACGCTGATAGAGTTGAGTGCCGATAATAATGAATTGCTTAAAAATATATTGCAAGAGATGAATGGTATTTCGCAAATAGTTATTATTGATAGTTACTTGCAAATTACCTGCAATGAAAATATTGGCGCAGCAGATGTGAACCGGTTTTGTTTCGAAAAGGGTGTTGTATTGAAAAAACTCAATGAAAAACACAAATCTCTTGAAACAAGATTCCTCGAAATTACAGGCAACCAAAGTGACAGATAAAATTTACTACTACTAAAAACAGATTATGCTTAATCTTTTCAAAATAGAATGGCTTAAAATAAAAACATACAGAACTTTCTGGATATTGTTCTTAAGTTTTTTAATTTTCTTTCCATTGGCATTTTATTTTTCAGCAGCTAAATACATGGAAAACGTTTCTGCAAAGATGGAAGAGCAGATGTTGAAAGCTATGCTGGATGCGCCATTTGTATTTCCAAAAGTTTGGCTTGCTTCAAGTTGGATGGGGGGCTTGTTTTTTATAGTGATAGGCATGCTATTTATACTGCTTATTACAAATGAAGTGCAATATAGAACCCACCGCCAAAACATCATTGACGGATGGAGTCGTACAGATTTTTTAAAAGCCAAGTTCTCTCTCCTAATATTCTTTGTTTTAGTAAGTACTGCATTAGTATTTCTGTGTGGCTTATTGGTAGGTCTTGTTTATTCTTCCTCTAGTGCTGATGTTTTTGACGGCTTATATTATGTTGGTTACTTTGCTTTAATGGCTACTATGTATTTGATGTTGGCTTATCTGGTGGCTATATTAGTAAAACGCACGGGGTTATCTATAATAATTTATTTTGCCATTGTATGTATTTTAGACAATGTACTATGGCTAATTTTTACTTTAAAAGATAGTCAGGTTGGATATTTTATGCCTTTAGAAGTTGTGGATTCTTTAGTTACCAATCCCTTTAAACCAAGGGTACTGGAACGTAGAACCGTAAGTGATATTTCATTGATTATATCGGCAGTTGTTTATATAAGTATATACTTTTCTGTTATTGTCAACTACTTCCGTAAGTCTGACTTAAAAACCTGAATTATTTTTTTACCAAATCCTCCAGAGCTGCATCAATGTTTTCAAATTGAAAACTAAAGCCTGCATCAATTATTTTTTTGTCACTCACCGCAGTGCTCTTTAATATTTCAATGCTTCTGCCACCCAACATTATTTTAAGAATAAACGAGGGTACATAAAAAGGAATATAAAATAAACGCTTCATTTTTTTTGCCAGCGTAATAATAAGTGTTTTGTTGTTTACTGGCCCGGGCGCTACTGCATTATACACACCTTGCAGCTGTTCATTTTCAATGGCAAATATGAATTGGCGACACAGATCATCAATATGTATCCAGCTGATCATTTGTTTACCATTACCTAAAATGGCAGCCATGCCAAATTTTATGGGCATCATAAATTCTCTTAAGGCACCACCATACTTACTTAGCACAATTCCAATTCTTAATGTTACCAATCTTTTATTTAAAGTTGCAATTGGCTCCATGCTTTCTTCCCAAACCTTGCAGGTCTTTCCTAAAAAACTGTCATCAACGGTTTCATCTTCTGTATGTATAATTTCATTTGGCTTATAAATGCCAATAGCGCTGGCACTAACAACAACTTTAACTTTATTAGAGTATCTTTTCAAACTTTCAACAATTAATTTAGCGCTTTCCACCCTGCTGTCAATGATTTCCTTTTTGTAAGCATCAGTCCATTTTTTTTCCATCACACCTGCTCCCGCAAGATGAATGATATAATCTGCTTCCTGCAATGCAGCTATATCGATTTCCTGTTTTTGTATATTCCATTTTGCAAAATTCACCTGGTCATTTTCCGGTTTTTCACCTTCAGGCAAATGCCTGGTTAAAACTATTACCTTATAACCTTTATTTATTAAATGCTTGCTCAATGCTTTACCCACCAAGCCCGTTCCCCCGCTGATTAAAACTGTTTGCATTTTTATGATAATTTAAACATTTATGTAAAAACAAAACTTTGCTCATCCTGTTTTTCGTATATAGATTGTTGCTGCTAAGTTTGGCTCATCTTTTGAGTTTATTTAAAGCCCAACGCCATATTTATACCACCAATAACGTAATTTAACGCTATTGGTTTTTAAATCGTAATTTTAAAGAAAGAAAATATTTTCATGAACCGTAGTTTATTTTTTAATATCGTATTGCTATTGATATTGCCTGCAGCCGCCCTGTGTCAAAAAGTTACTTATTCTGATTTTGAAACCGAAGACAGCCGCGATATTAACTTTGAGATCATCGGTAAAATGAATGGCAATTTTTTAGTGTATAAAAATATAAAATGGCGCCATAAGATATCCATCTTCAATGGCGAGGATATGAAAATTAAAGAAACCGTAAAGCTTGATTTTATCCCTGATAAAACTTTTAATGTTGATTTTATAATTTACCCCGATCATTTTTTTATGGTGTATCAATACCAGAAAAAAAATATTTTACACTGCATGGCAGTAAGGATGGATGGCGATGCAAAAAAAATAGGCGAGCCCGTTGAGCTTGATACCACACAAATTCCTATACTGGCAGATAATAAAATTTATTCCACCATCAACAGCGAAGACAAGCAAAAGATTGTGATATTTAAAATGCCTAAAAAGAATGACCACTATAGTATTGTTAGTTTATTATACGACAGTAGTTTGAAATTAATCTCTAAAACAAGGCAGCCGCTTGATTATAACGATAGAAGAGATGCATACACAAATTTTTTAGTAGATAACGAAGGCAATTTTATTTTTACTAAAGATTCTAAAGAAGGCAACAGGGATAACAGCAGTTCGGTTAGTTTGGTTACTAAGGAACCCATGCAGGATACTTTTGCTTATCATACTATTGATCTGCAAAAAAATTACGTGGATGAAGTGAAATTAAAGATCGACAACCTGAATAAACATTACATCATTAATTCTTTTTACTATAAGAGAAACAGGGGAAGTATTGACGGATTGTTTACCTGTGTGTGGGATACCAAAACAACAACTTCCAATATACAGGGGTTTACAGCTTTTAACGATTCTCTGAGAGAGGAAGCTAAATCAAGCGGCCTTTTACGGTTTGCAATGGACGACTATTTTATACGCCAGGTATTTGTAAAAAAAGATGGTGGCTTTTTACTAACTGCCGAAGATTATTCTACCCAGGGCCTTAATGCTAACAATCCATGGAACAGGTGGGATTATCTTAATAGCTACGGTTACCCTTATAGCTCTTATTCATCTCCCTATTATTATTACAACTACAATAGCCCCTTTGGTTATTACAGGCCGCTGAGCAGCTTTGGCAACAACCAAAACACAAGATATTATTATGCAAATATTTTGATACTAAGCGCCGATAAAACAGGTAAACTGGAATGGAGCAGGGTAATTCATAAAGACCAGTTTGATGATAATGAAGATAATTTTTTATCCTTTTCAACTATGAACCGCGGCGGGGAAATTCATTTTTTATTTAACAACGATAAGAACAGGAACCAGATCATTGCCAATCAAAGCCTTGCTCCCAATGGCGATATTACACGTAACCCAACATTAAAAAGCCAGGAACGTGGATACGAATTTATGACCCGTTTGAGTAAACAGGTAGGAGCCAATCAACTGATAATCCCTTGCAGTTACCGAGGTTATATTTGTTTTGCAAAAGTTGATTTTTAGGGATTACTGCAATCGCTAAAAAATCTTTTTATTCATTGTAATAATTAACCACCTTTGCAAAGCATTATTAATTATTCATTTTCAATTATTCATTACTAGTGACGGGCACTTTTAAAGCCAACAATCCTTATAACACTTTTCTGTTGCTCATTTACGGCATATTGCTTAAGCTGCCCATGTTCCTGTATCCAAAGGTGCCGAAGGAACAATTGGTAGATGGTTTTCTGTACCGTGCCTTGCTAAGTTGGTTGCATCCTGTTGCTGGCGGCTTGCCAGTTTTGTATGCCGTAATTGCCTATCTTTTATTATATACCCAGGCTATTTCCTTTAATAGACTGGTGAACGACCTTCGGTTGATGCAAAAGCCCAATTACCTTACCGGTATGAGTTACCTGCTGGTTACTTCCTTATTTTCAGAATGGAATATGCTTTCGGCTCCGCTTATCATCAATACTTTTTTAATTTGGGTTTGGGCCCGTTTGAGCGGCTTGCATAGCGACAATAACCCTAAAACCTCCTTATTTAATATCGGTATCGCTATCGGCCTGTCTACTTTTTTTTATTTTCCGTCAATGGCATTTGCTGCACTGATTATTTTTGGCCTGGCCATTATCAGGCCGTTTAAATTATCGGAGTGGCTTATTGCGTTGCTGGGCATTGTTACGCCTTATTATTTTGTATTGGCATGGTTTTTTTTAACCGATAAATGGAAAGGCTACAAATTTCCCGGTTTTGCCATTACCAGCCCAAAATTCAATCAAACCAACTGGTCTTATCTGGCAATTATTCTTGTACTGCTCATGGCAGCTATGGGTTTGTTCTTTATTCAGCAAAATTTCAGGCGCCAGCTAATACAGGCAAGAAAAGGGTGGAACCTCATCTTCTTATATCTTGTAGTAGCGGTGTTTGTTCCATTTATTAATGCCACCCATACTTTTGAATACTGGATATTATGCGCTGTACCGCTTTCGGCAGTTTTAGGCGCCGCATTTTTATATCCTCAAAGAAAAGTCATACCTCTTTTAGTACATTGGGCAATGGTGGCTTTTGTTATTGCTATCGGGTACTTTGTGCATTAAAATATCGAATTTAAGAATATCAAATGTGCAAATGGAGAATATCGGATGTTATTCCGGTTCAGCAGTTTTCACACATTGGCCATTCGGTATTCTCTATTCCACATTCTTGTTTTACATTTGCAATCTAAATACTTCAATACATGAAATTTGGCGTAGTAGTTTTTCCGGGCAGCAATTGCGACAGGGATATGATGGAATCTTTGAAAAATGATTTGAAGCAAGAGGTAATTCAGCTTTGGCATAAAAATAAAGACCTGAGTATGTTTACTACTGATGATTGTATTGTATTACCCGGCGGTTTTAGCTATGGCGATTACCTGCGTTGCGGTGCTATTGCTCGTTTTAGTCCCATGATGCAAAGTGTGATTGAATTTGCCAACAAAGGCGGAAAAGTATTGGGTGTTTGCAACGGCTTTCAAATTTTATGCGAAAGCGGTTTGTTACCCGGTGTTTTATTACGCAACAGTCACCAGCAGTTTGTTTGTAAAAATGTATTTATAAAAGAAGCGGCTTCGGAAAGTTGTGAAGCGCTTAAAATTCCGGTAGCACACGGCGAAGGGCAATATTTTGCCAATATTAAAACTTTGGAAGAGTTGGAAATGCACCGCCAGATTATTTATCGCTATTGCGATGAAAATGGAAATATTACCAAAGAAAGTAACCCAAATGGAGCTATCCATAACATTGCCGGAATCTGTAACAAAGAAAGAAATGTATATGGTATGATGCCACACCCTGAGAGGGCTACCAGCAGTTTGCTAAGCAATCTTGATGGTAAAAGCGTGTTCAACCATTTGTTTGGCATAAACTAATGTTAAAGTAGGCTTACGCCTCAGGGGAGTTACTGCCTTTGAAAGCTAAATTGTAATTTCGAATATCAAATATCAAGTATGAAAAAAGTATTTTTTGGAATGATTTTAATATTTGGGGCAATTGCTGCCAATGCTCAAATATTAAACCCCGTAAAGTTGAGTTATACCGCCAAGAAAACGGCGGCTAACCAATATGAATTGCATATCAAAGCAATGATTGACCCTAAATGGCACCTGTATTCTACCGTAAACCCTGATGGTGGAGCACAACCAACAGTATTTACTTTTACCGGTGTTGAAACATCGGGTAAAACAAAAGAAATTGGAAAGATGAAAACTGTTTTTGAAAAATCATTTGGCGTAAACCAAAAGTTTTTTGAAACCACAGTTGAATTTGTACAGGTTGTAAAAGTAAAAGCCGGCCTAAAAAAAGTAACAGGCTCTATCGAATACATGGTTTGTAACGATAAGCAATGCCTGCCACCTAAGGAAGTTGCTTTTGAAATAAGTTTGTAAGATTTTTTTGTAAAAAAACTTAGGATAACGATTGGTTATCCTTTTTTTTAACTGCTAATTATGAAATTTAAAAAGATACTCTTTACTTCTCTCTTATTATTGATAGGCATATCGCTATTTGCACAAAATAGAACAGGGGTGCAAAATGAACTGGCCAATAAATCTTTGTGGGGTATTTTTTTAAAAGGGCTTGGTGTTGGATTTTTAGCGGCATTGCAACCTTGTATTTATGCAATGATACCAGTTACAGTAAGCTTTTTTCTTAAAAGAAGTACCAGCCGTTCCCAGGGTTTAAAAAATGCACTTTTTTATTCGCTTTCCATAATATCAATATTTACTGTTATTGGTGTAGGTATTACTTTAATTTTTGGAGATAATGCACTGTACCAAATATCAAGCAGCGCTGGCTTTAATATTTTTGTTTTTATATTATTCCTCATTTTTGGTATTTCTTTCCTGGGTGCTTTCGAAATAAACCTGCCTTCTTCATGGGCTAATAAAATTGACAGTAAAGCAAGTACCGGCAGTTACTCCGGTATTTTCTTTATGGCTTTAACTTTAGTAATTGTTTCTTTTTCCTGCACTGTTCCTTTTATCAGCGGGCTTACAAAATTAATTTCGCAAGAGAAACAACGCCTGGCTCCGGCTCTTGGATTTATGGGCTTTTCATTAGCGCTGGCATTACCTTTTGCCTTATTTGCCTTATTTCCAGGATTATTAAATAAGATGGCAAAAGCAGGCGGATGGTTAAATACCATGAAAGTTTCTTTCGGATTTTTAGAACTGGCGCTTTCATTAAAATTTTTATCCAATGCCGACCTTGCTTATCACTGGCGTATATTAGACAGGGAAGTTTACCTGAGTTTATGGATTGTTATCTTTTTGCTTTTGGGGATTTATTTATTGGGTAAATTAAAATTCAGCCACGATGACGATCTTCCAAAAAATGATTATGGCCATCCTTATCTTACTGTAACCAGAACTTTTTTTGCAATAACGGTATTAGCTTTTGTTGTATATATGATTCCTGGGTTATTTGGCGCTCCGCTTAAAGGCATCAGCGCATGGATACCGGAAACGAAAACACAGGATTTTAATTTAAATAAATCGGCATTGCAAAATGCGACTGATACCAGTGCAAATAAAAACCTGGTTGCAGATACTGATAAAGTAAAGCCAAAAAAATACACCAATTTTTTAGAATCAGAAATTTTAGGTGCCGATGCTTTCTTTGATTATGAAGAAGCTTTAACTGCAGCAAAAAAAATGAACAAGCCTGTAATGATAGATTTTACCGGACATAGCTGCGCCAATTGCCGTAAAATGGAAAGTGAAGTATTGAACCAGGATGAAATAAGAAACACTTTGAAAAACGATTTTGTTATTGCATCATTATATGTAGATGACAAATTTGAATTGCCTGAGAATGAACAATACACCAGCAAAAATGACGGCAGCCTTATAAAAAGAATGGGCGCTAAAAATTTAGACTTTGAAGCTACCATTGCTAACTCTAATGCACAGCCGCTGTATATATTTGTTGATAAAGATGGAAAACTGATTACTAACGCAGGTGGTTACGAACCTGGTATCGACAGGTTTAAAAAAATACTGGAAGATGTAAAAACGGAATTTAAAAAACGTTTCCCGTAGGAACATGCCACAGGCATGTTTCTACTTTTTATCAAAACTCACACACTCTTTCAATTCTTTTTCGGTGTAAGCCATATTGTATTGCTTTAATACATCATCAGGCACACCATTCCATTGCGTAGGTGTGTTACCAACATAACCAATATCCTTTACGCCGATTTCTGAAGTATAAAAACCAGTAGCTGTAAGATTTCTCATTAAATTAAAGAATTGTACACCCTGGCTCATTTCCGGTTTTGCTTTTTTAGGATAAGCAATCATATCCACCATTTCAATCTGTTGCTGCTGGGTGCAATCTTTAAATCCATTTCCATACCGGTTTAGGCATTGCACATCTAACCAGCGCAAACCACCCCTTAATGGTAATTGATGCCTTGGCATATCTTTTACAATAAACTCTATAAAGTCGGGCACTTTGGCATCACTTGCGCTGCCGCTCAGGGCATCTTTTGGAATAATGATATCTCCCAAAATAGTTATGGTTGCCATTTCTTCTGCAGTAAAGAATTTCTCCTGCGCCAAAAGTGATTTTTCATATTTTAACTCAGCCGGGTTACGGTCTAGATTAAACGTAGGCTCGCCGGCATCTGCTGTTTTTTTATCTTTATCATCGGTATTACAACCAGCTAATATTGCCGGAGCTGCAATAGCTCCCGTAGCTAATAATTTTAATGATTTTCTTCTGTCCATAATATTTTAATTTTCACGCAACGTAAAAAAGGAGCAAAGCCGCAAAAATTTTTACTTCTTAGCGTCTTTGCGTGCTACTTATAAATTGTTCTTCTTTAATTCATCTATAATATATTCCGACGCTCTCATACTCAAGGCCAGAATTGTCCACGTAATATTTTTATCTGCCTGGCTCACAAACTGTCCCCCGTCTACACAAAATAAATTTTTACAATCATGCGCCTGGCTATTTTTATTCAAGGCAGAAGTTTTAGGGTCGTTGCCCATTCTAACCGTTCCGCCTTCATGAATAATTTCTCCAGGCTTGGTGAGCCCCCAATTGTTTTTCTCACTGTTATCGCCACCCGAAGTTATTATGGCTCCCATATTAGTCATGATTTCCTTAAAGGTTTCATTCATATGCTTGGCCTGCTTTATTTCATAATCGCTCCATTTTACATTGAATTTTAAAACAGGAATACCATATTTATCAACGGTGTTGGGGTCAATGGCACAATAATTTGTTGCTACAGGAATAGCTTCACCTCGGCCAGCCATACCCACACCAGTTCCATAAAAATACCGGTAATCTTCTTTTAGCGATGCGCCATATCCACCGGCTTCTTTTTGTTTACCATGCACTGCAAACTTGCCGTTTTTGTTTTCAATATTAAAACCAAAGCCATAGGCAGGTTGCTGCATGCCGCCCCAATATTCAATATGATAGCCACGGGGAAAATCTAATTTTTTATTATCCAGCCACCAGGGTGAATATACATGCAAACCGCCCACGCCATCTTCGTTATATCTTTTTCTGTTGAATAATTCCGGCAATACGCCGTCAACAGAGGAGCCGGTAGAATCATGTAAATATTTTCCAACCACATCACTACTATTAGCTAAGCCATTGGGGTGCCGTTGCGATTTTGAATTTAATAACAGCCTCGCACTTTCGCAGGCGCTGGCAGCTAGTATTACCACTTTGCCATTCACCTGGTATTCCTGCATATCATCTTTACTCACATAAGAAACACCAGTGGCAAGACCATCTTTATTAGTCAATACCTCTCTTGCCATTGCATTGGCAATTATATCAAGATTGCCTGTTTTTTTTGCAGGATAAATTAATACATTGGTAGATGAAAAATCAGCTTTTGCCATACTGCAGTTTCTTCCGCATTGGCCGCAAAAAAAGCAAGACTTTCTATCTGCATCATTTTCTATTGGCCTGGTAAGAATAGACATACGGGAAGGAATTACCGTTACTCCGGTTTGTGCAGCTGCTTTTTTTACAAACAGTTCATGCAACCTTGGTTTTGGCGGCGGTAAAAAAACTCCATCAGGATCATTATCCAATCCTTCATTGGTACCAAATATGCCAATCAGTTTATCAATTTTATCGTAATATGGCTTTATATCTTCATAGCCTATCGGCCAGTCATCTCCCAGGCCATCAATACTTTTTCTTTTAAAATCTTTTGGGCCAAAGCGCAATGATATTCTTCCCCAGTGATTGGTGCGGCCGCCCAACATTCTTGCACGCCACCACATCCAGTCGGTACCTTCTTCTTTTGTATAAGGTTCGCCTTCCAAACTCCAGCCACCATAGCAGGCATCAAAATCGCCAAAGGGCCTGTTAACTGTACTGGCGCCACGTCTTGGGCTATCCCAGGGATGTTTTAATTGTGTAATATTTTTTTGAGGGTCGTACATATAACCGGCTTCTACCACACATACTTTTAAGCCAGCTATTGTTAACACATAAGCCGCCATACCACCACCTGCTCCGGAACCTACAATCACCACATCGTATTGTTTAGGCTGCTTTTTTATTTGAAGATCTCCCATACAGCAAAAGATTTTATTAATTGCAGCAAAAATTACAGCAATATTTTTTAATAAAACATTTTTACCTCAACATTTTATGGTTAAAAGTTGGAACGGTTATTAGGTATTATAAAATCCTTTCATTTAAGTTGCACAAAATAAAAAACCCTTCAATTACTGAAGGGTTTTAATTTGAACTTGGGAGTTACAAAATTTATAAGAATTTATAAGGCAATTTGCTTTTCTGTCATCAGTTTACGCAGGTTAATTAAACCATAACGCATGCGGCCCAAGGCAGTATTGATGCTGCATTTAGTAAGGTCAGCAATTTCTTTAAAGCTCAAATCGGCATAATGGCGCAGGATGATCACTTCACGTTGGTCTTCAGGAAGCATATCTACCATTTTCCTGATCCTGTCGTGGCTTTGGCCATTCATCATTTTTTGATCGGCACCAGGCTCACTGAAGTTCAATACTTCAAAAATGTCCCTGTCATCGCTGGTTTTAATTGTCGGGCTACGTTTTACTTTTCTAAAATGGTCTACACACATATTGTGTGCAATACGCATTGCCCAAGGTAAAAACTTGCCTTCATCGGTATAACGGCCACCTTTTAAAGTGTCAATGATACGGATAAACACATCCTGGAAGATGTCTTCAGTTAAATACTTGTCTTTTACCAATAAATAAATAGAGGTGTAAATTTTGTCCTTGTAACGTACTACTATCGTTGCAAGAGCATCAGCGTTTCCGTCCATATATAAATGGATCAGTTGCTGGTCGGTTAGATTTGTTAGGCATTTCATAAACTTCTACAGTTTTTGTGTGTTAGGATCTTGTTACAGGACCAAAATAGAAAATAGCGTAGAAGTCTTTAGATAGGCTTTTTGGCTTTTCACTTTTTTGGATATTGGACTGTAAAAATAATAGATGTTTTGAAATTATTATGCGTACAAACACTCAATTTTATAACACCGTTAACATGGTAAAAATACTAAAAGGTTATTCACAGCAAGGGGATAACAGACGCTTTAAGAAAAGTTTCACACTTTTTACCCAACGTAATTTAATGTAGGTAATTTTGGAGGCAAGCTGATACAAAACGTAAAAGGTATAGCAATAGTATATTAAGCAAACTAAGTAGATAAAGAAATAAAGTAAATAAGGTAATGGCAGTAAAAAAGGCTGATAAAGCAACAGCAGTAAATAAAAGATCGGTTACAAAACAAACCGGCATTGAAATAAAAGGAGCAAGGGTACATAATTTAAAAAATGTTTCTGTAAATATTCCCCGTGACCAATTGATTGTAGTTACCGGTGTTTCGGGTTCGGGTAAATCGTCTCTTACTATAGATACCCTTTTTGCCGAAGGGCAGAGAAGATATGCAGAAAGCTTAAGCGCTTACGCCCGACAGTTTATGCAGCGTATGGATAAACCGGATGTTGATTATATAAAAGGTTTGTGCCCTGCTATTGCCATAGAACAAAAAGTAATTACCCGTACACCAAGGAGTACTGTGGGCAGCATGACAGAAATTTATGATTACCTGCGTTTATTATTTGCAAGGGCCGGACGAACAATTTCGCCGGTAAGCGGAAAAGAAGTAAAAAAAGATGATGTGAATGATGTGGTGAATTTTATTGCAGGCTTAAAAGAAGGGGATAAAGTTTTGCTGCTGGTTCCTTTTAAGCAGCAAAAAAACAGGGACGCAAAAGAAGAGCTGAATATTTTATTGCAAAAAGGTTTTTCGAGAGTATATAAAATTAAAGAAATAGTAAGAATAGAAGATTTGTTAGAATCCGATAAACTACCAAAGAAGATAGACCCTAAAACAACTTTTTTGTTGGTAGACAGATTTATTGCTAAAGAATTTGATGAAGATGATAAACACAGAATAGCCGATTCGGTAAACACTGCTTTTTACGAAGGTGAAGGAGAATTGTATGCAGAGATAAATGGCAAAGAGCAAAAACAGTTCTCCAATAAATTTGAAGCAGATGGTATTGTGTTCGAAGAACCAGTACCTAATTTATTTTCTTTCAACAATCCTTATGGCGCTTGCCCTACCTGCGAAGGATTTTCTCAAATATTGGGCTTGGATCCTGATTTAATTATACCAAACAAACAATTAAGTGTGTACGAAGGAGCCGTTGCGCCGTGGAAGGGAGAAAAACTGGGGCAATGGAAAGAAGCTTTTATAAAAGCATCCAGGAGATTTGATTTTCCTGTGCATACGCCAATCATCGACCTTACTAAAGACCAGTTGAAAGATTTGTGGGAAGGTAATGGTCATGTGGAAGGTATCAATGATTTTTTTAAAGAGGTGGAAGCTAATTTATATAAAGTACAGTACAGGGTTTTGTTGAGCCGCTACAGGGGAAGAACACAATGTACAGATTGTAAAGGTTACCGCTTGCGCAAAGAAGCATTGTATGTAAAAGTTGGCGGCAAACATATTGGTGAATTGTGCGAAATGCCGGTGAAAGATTTGCAGGTATGGTTTGCAAATTTAAAACTGAACGCTTACGATCAACAGGTGGCAAAAAGAATTTTAACAGAAATTCATCACCGCATAAAAACATTGATGGATGTTGGCCTGGGCTATCTTACCTTAAACCGTTTAGCCAATAGCTTAAGCGGCGGCGAAAGCCAGCGCATTCAGCTTACAAGAAGCTTGGGCAGCAATCTCACCAATTCATTATATATTTTAGATGAACCATCAATTGGTTTGCACAGCAGGGATACCGAAAGATTAATAAAAGTATTGAAAGAATTACGTGACTTAGGCAACACCGTTATAGTGGTGGAACATGATGAAATGATGATGAGGGAAGCTGATCATATCATTGACATGGGACCTTTGGCCAGCCACCTGGGCGGTGAAGTGATTGCGGAAGGAAATTATGATGCCATTGTTGCCAATCCAGAAAGCCTGACAGGAAAATATTTATCGGGTGTTTTAAAAATTGAGCCACCCAAAACAATCCGTAAATGGAACCGATCCATAAGAGTGGAAGGTGCCAGGCAAAATAATTTGCAAAACATTACGGTGGAATTTCCCTTGAATGTATTGTGTGTAGTGAGCGGTGTAAGCGGTAGCGGAAAAACAACATTGGTAAAACAAATATTATATCCGGCATTGCAAAAACTAAAAGGCGAGTATAATGATAAAGCTGGATTGCATAAAGCCATTACTGGTGATGTTGAATCTATTTCTCAAATAGAAATGGTGGACCAAAATCCCATTGGCAAATCATCAAGAAGTAATCCCGTTACTTATATAAAAGCTTATGATGAAATAAGGGATTTGTACAGCAGCCAGCCCTTGGCAAAAATGCGTGGCTTTCAACCCAAGCATTTTTCATTTAATGTAGATGGTGGCAGATGTGATGCCTGCAAGGGCGAAGGCGAACAGGTGGTAGAAATGCAATTTTTAGCAGATGTACATTTAACCTGCGATGTGTGCGGAGGCAAACGTTTTAAGGATGAAGTACTGGAAATAAAATACCACGACAAGAATATTTATGATGTACTGGAAATGAGTGTAGACGACGCCGTTGATTTTTTTGCTGATGAACCATCAGTTGCCAATAAGATAAAGCCATTGAGCAGTGTAGGATTGGGTTATGTAAAACTGGGGCAATCTTCGGATACGCTTAGTGGTGGTGAAGCACAAAGGGTGAAGCTGGCTTCGTTTTTAGGGAAAGGTAAAGCACAGGGAAATATCTTGTTCATTTTTGATGAACCTACAACCGGATTGCATTTTCACGATATAAAAAAATTGCTGGCTTCCTTTAATGCGTTGATAGAACAAGGCCATTCAATATTGGTGATTGAGCATAATACTGATGTAATTAAGAGTGCAGACTGGGTAATTGACCTTGGGCCGGAGGCTGGCGATGGCGGCGGAAAACTGGTTTTTGCCGGAAAACCAGCTGATTTAAAGAAAAATAAGGAAAGTAGAACTGCAACGTATTGCTAATCAACGCTGTTATTGTAGTAACCTTTCGACAAATGAAAAATTCTTAAAAAAATGTTGTAAATTCAAAACCAAATATATACTTTTACGTCCTGATAGTAAGTACCCTAACATTTACTCTCTGGTTTTTTGCTTGTAACCCATCAAATCGAAAGCAGAATAATTTATTGAAAATTTGAGCTGGCTAAGTTGTTATTACTTCAGTGTAGTAATACCTCAGTGTCTGATTTTTCTCCAATCCACCGAAAAGCTAGTATTATCCATCCATTCTGTAAACCAGAGTTTACCTTAAAATTATTTTTTAATGTAATTGTAATGAAGATTGTGTGATTTTAATACCAATCTGCACTATATTTATCCTCCAATTCCTGCGAAGCCCGGTCTATCCACCCCTCTTAAACCAACGTTTAATTCAATTTTATTTATTTAAAATATTGTGTTTCTGTGTTTCGTTTTTATTATTATTTAAAATCGATACACTCAACTTCTTCCAATTCTAAAAAAACCGTGTGTCCACTTCCTGCTGCTTAAACCACAGCTTATCAATTTTATTTATTCAAAACAAAAAAATGGACAACATGAAAAAGTATTACATTATTTTAAGCTTATTGCTTATGTGCGGAGCAAGTTCCTTTGCACAAACAAATGGAGATTATCGGGTAAAGGCTAGTGGTGCCTGGACTACTTTAACTACTTGGGACAGGTACAATAGCGGAACCTCAACCTGGGCAACCCCTACTGCGGGTGAAGGCTATCCTGGTCAGAATTCAACACCTGCTCTAGTTACTATTGGAGATAACTTCGATATTACTTACGCAACTGGATTGAACCTTACAATAGGTTCATTGGTATATTCTGGTGGTGCAAACGAATCTACACTTACACTCGCTGGAACTGCTCAATTACACGTGAATGGTGCAATAACAATAAATGGTTCTACAACAACTAGCGGTACCCATGCAACTTTGCTTGCAATAGGCACTGGTACTGTATCATGTGCTTCTCTGGCACTTAACACTAATAACCCTACAAGTAGTAACAGGCGTACTGAAGTAACTGTAACTACAGGAACACTTACAGTAAGCGGAAATATCACTTGCAATGCCAACGTAAAGACAGCAGGGGGAGCTACTGGTATCAATTTCGGCGCTTCTGCCGGCACTTTAAATGTTGGTGGTAGTTTTATGGCTAGCCCTAATTTTGGTATTTTTACCCAAACAGGCGGTACTATAAATTTCAATGGTAGTGCTGCAAGCCAAACTATTGATGTGACCAATTATGTTTATAATAATGTTACTACAAACAATACTAATGCTGGAGGTGCAACATTTGGAGCAGCAGTAACAGCGACCAATATTACAGGAAATATTAATGTAGCAAGCGGTTTATTAAACACAAACAACCTTGCAGTAGTTTTTGGTGCAGCAAACACTTTAACAGTTGCCACTGGCGCTACTTTTAATGCTGGAACAACTTCCTTAAAATTTAATGGAGGAACTGCAACAATCAATGGTACTTTCCAAACAGCAAATACCACTGCTTTTACTGGTAATACTGCTGGAGCAATCAGTTCTACAACGCCTCCAACTATCACTTTGACAGGTTCTACAATTGAATACAACGCTGCAGGTACACAACCTGTAACAGCAAGAACTGACTATGCCAATGTTACTTTAACTGGTGGCTCAAAAACAATAACTGGTACAGTAACACTTTCTGGAGATCTTACTATTAATTCTGGTGCTACCTATAATGGAGCAGCAAACCCAACTTTAACAGTAAAAGGAGATTTTGTTAACGCTGGTACGTTCACTCAAGGTTCAACTGCTGTAACATTAAGTGGTGCTGCTGCGCAAGTAATAACACCAACTGCTGCTACTACTTTTACTGCATTAACAATTGCTAATACTTCAGGCGGTGTTACGTTATCTGGTAACGCTTCAGTAAGTGGTACATTAACCCTTACAAGTGGTATTTTATCTATAGCTGCAGGCAGCACTTTAACCCTTACAAATGGTAATGCAATATCAGTTACCACTCCAGGTACAACTAAGCATATTGCTACACTCGTAAATAATGGTACTGGTGCAGAAGGAATGATCAGGGTAAACAATATGGCTGTTGCGGCTTATACTTTCCCAGTTGGTACAGGTACTAATTATTTGCCTGTAACTGTTACTCCTACTAATGCCACCACTTCTAGCAATTCTTATAGTGTTTGTGTTTTTACAGGCATTACTGATGATGGAACTCCAAATGGAACTCAGGAAGCGAACAAAGCCAATGTTGTAGATGCTGTATGGACTGTAAATTACAATGGCCCGGGTTCTCCTTCGGCTTCTGCTACTACTTTAAGTATGAACTGGCCTGGAACTTTAGAAGGTGCAGGTTTTACACCTTTGCCTAATGCTGGTATTGGTATTTCTCACTTTGCTACACCAGCTTGGGGCGATTATCAACAAAGTAGCGGTACCAATGGTGTTACTAACATAGTTACCTTATCTGGTATTACTTCTTTCTCTCCATTCTCTGTAGGTAAATTGGGAACTTCAGCTGCAGCTTTGCCAATTAAGATTGCGTATTTCAACGCATCTAAAGGAACAAGCACTAACACTATAAACTGGAGTGCAGATTGTGGTAGCCCGGTAGTTACTTTTGAAATTGAGCGTTCTGCAGATGGTAAAAACTTTACTACTATCAATTCTATTACTGCAACTCAGGCTCGTTGTGCATCACCATTCAGCATTGATGACGCAGCTCCTTTAACTGGTACAAACTTCTACCGTATTAAAATGATTGATATCGATGGAAGGGTTACTTACACTTCAATTGTAAAAGTTGGTAACGCACCAAAAGAAATACAATTGGTAGGCGTATTGCCAAACCCTGTAACTAATGCTGCTCAATTAAGCATCACTACTACCAAAAAAGATAATATCGAATTAGCTGTTATTTCTCTTGATGGTAGAATAATGTCTAAACAATCAATACAGGTTCAAACTGGCTCTAGCCTTGTTAGCCTTGATGTTTCAAAACTTGCAAGAGGAACTTACTTTGTAAAAGGAACATTCAGCGACGGACAATCAAACTCAGTTAAGTTTGTAAAAGAATAACTTACACATAAACTATAATAAAAAAATGCCCCCCAACTTGTTTGGGGGGTATTTTTTATATTCATTTCTTTTGAGAATTATCTTAATCTGTCGCTGTCTTTTATCAGCTTTTCATCTTTATTAATAGCCCTTGCCGCTAAAAAAAAGGAAATAACAATAACGCTGTGTAAGATGGCCCATAAAGAATAAGTGCCCTGCGTAAAAGTAGTTACCTGACGATAATATAAAAAGATAAGCAACCCTTCCAGCAAAATACCCAATACGCATAAACGCAACTGTACCGTTCTTTTTTTAAATAGAAAAATAATCATTACAGCTAAAATGCCAATAATGATGGTTAGCGCCATTAAGGGGAAGGTTTCTGTAGCATTTAATTCGTAACTGGGAATAGCTTTTGCATTGGTGCCGCTATAAAAAGATAGTTTAAAAGTGGCAAAAGCGCAAGCTGCCGCAAGCAACAGCCAGACAGATTGTATGCGTTGTATCATAAAAAATAAATTTAGGTGATTAAAACAACAGAAGAAAAGCAGCTATCACTAATCCGCTAAGCTCCCAAACCTTCAACCTTCAACCTTCAACCTTTAACTTTTAACCCAGCTCGGGGTATAAAGGAAACTGCTGCATAAATGCCTTAACCTCTTTTGCAACGGCAGATAAAACAGCTTCATCATCTGCATTCATCAATGCTTTATCAATAAAATTAACCACAGTTTGCATGTGTTCTTCTTTCATGCCTCTTGTAGTAATAGCGGGTACGCCAATGCGTATGCCACTGGTTACAAAAGCACTTTTATCATCGTAAGGCACCATGTTTTTGTTTACTGTAATATCCGCTTTGCCTAAAACCTGCTCTGCTTTTTTACCGCTGATGTTTTTATTTCTAAGGTCGATAAGCATTAAATGGTTATCGGTACCGCCGCTGATGATCTGGTATTCTTTTGCTGTAAATGCTTTTGCCATGGCTTGTGCATTGGAAATAATCTGTTTGGCATACACGGTATATTCATCCGTTAATATTTCTCCAAAGGCAATGGCTTTTGCAGCAATAACATGCTCCAACGGCCCACCCTGTGTCCCAGGAAAAACAGCCATATCAAGCAAATTACTCATCATCCTTACATTGCCTTTTACATCTTTTAATCCAAAAGGATTTTCAAAATCCTTCTTCATTAATATTACGCCGCCACGTGGCCCACGCAATGTTTTATGTGTAGTGCTGGTTACAAATTGGCAATGGTCAAATGGTGAACTTAATAAACCTTTCGCAATCAAGCCTGCAGGGTGTGCCATATCGCACCATACAAAAGCGCCAACTTCATCAGCCACTTTTCTAATTCTTGCATAATCAATATCGCGGCTGTACGCACTTGCACCGCAAATAATAACTTTAGGTTTTACAGTACGTGCTTTTTCTTCCAGCATTTCATAATCAATTAAGCCGGTGTCTTTTTTTACACCATAAAAATGCGGCTCGTATAATTTACCGCTAAAGTTCACCGGGCTGCCATGGGTAAGATGTCCGCCCATGCTTAAATCTAATCCCAATATTTTATCGCCCGGTTGTAAAATAGCCAATAGCAAAGCTGCATTGGCTTGTGCACCACTATGCGGTTGTACGTTGGCGTATTGGCAATTAAAGATTTCTTTTAAACGATCGATGGCCAATTGCTCCACCTGGTCTACTATTTCGCAGCCGCCATAATACCGGCGGCCGGGATAACCTTCAGCATATTTATTGGTTAATGATGTGCCCATAGCTTGCATCACCTGCAAGCTGGTAAAATTTTCAGAGGCAATCAATTCAATTCCGTGGCGCTGCCTTTCCAATTCTTTATCAATAAGGTCAAAAATTACAGTATCTCTTTGCATTAATTATCAATTTGGCGCAAAGATAATTGCAAGAGGGTTGCCAACCTTGGTATTAATATAACAATTTTTGAAGGAATTACCAAGGTTTGTAACCCCGTGGATGACAATAGTGTAAAAAATACATCAGCTTATTAAAAAATGACTAATTTCACATCCTTTTTAAAAAAGACGCTTCACAAACCATTCAAAGCATGAAGGCCATTATACCGGTAGCAGGCGCAGGCACTAAACTACGTCCGCATACATACACACAACCCAAAGCGTTGATTCCACTGGCAGGAAAAACCATTCTTAGTATTATAATAGATCAGTTACAAGATGCAGGAATAAATGATTTCGTTTTTATTATTGGATACCTGGGCGAAAAGATACAGGACTACGTAAAGGATAAATATCCGCAACTGAACGCTCATTTTGTACAGCAAAATGAAAGGCATGGCACAGGGCACGCTATTAATCTTACCAAAGAAATTATTGGAGACGATGAAATACTGATTGTATTGGGCGATACCATTGCAGAATATGATGTAAAGGAAATTTTAAGTACGCCTTATTCCATGCTGGGGGTAAAGAAAGTAGATGACCCGCGCAATTTTGGTGTGGCGGAAATAGAAGAGGATGGTTTTGTGCACCGTGTGGTGGAAAAGCCCGCTATTCCCAAAAGTAATATGGCTTTGGTAGGGGTATATAAGATAAAGGAAACAGGTTTTTTATTCTCCTGCATTCAAAAAATAATTGCTGCTGATATTAAAAGCTACGATGAATTTAATTTGACCGATGCACTGGAATGTATGATACAAAATGGTGTTAAGTTTCAGCCCTTTAAAGTGCAAAACTGGTTCGATTGCGGAAAAAAGGAAACTTTACTGGAATCAAATGCCACATTGCTTAAAAAATTTGGCGGTAATATAGAAGAGAAACATACTTTTGAAAATACGATCATCATTCCTCCGGTAAGTATTGGCGAGGGCTGCGATATAAAAAATTCGGTTATTGGCCCCAATGTAGCTATTGGGGAATATTCCAAACTAAATCATGCGATTATTAAAGATTCTATTATAGGCGCTTATTCCAACCTTTTTGAAATTGTATTGAATACCTCACTTATTGGCAGTGATGCCGAAGTCAGGGGCGTAAGCCGCAGCCTGAATATTGGCGATAATACAGCAATAGACCTGGGTGGTGGTACAAAAGCCTAAATTAAAATTCCAGATCAACACATTAAAAAATCTTGTTTTTATAAAATAAAACAGTTTACTTTGCGTTTCAAAGTACTTTCTGCTTTGTTTATTTTTAACAGAATGAATATAAATTAAAGATGCATAACCGGCTAACACAGCTTTTAGATATTGAATACCCTGTTGTACAGGCGGGTATGATATGGGCAAGTGGCTGGCGCCTTGCCAGTGCGGTTAGCAATGCAGGTGGCCTGGGTTTGATAGGAAGCGGAAGCATGTATGCTGAAGTGCTGAGAGAACATATAAAAAAATGTAAAGCAGCTACCAGTAAGCCTTTTGGCGTGAATGTGCCCCTGCTTTATCCTGCTATTGATAAACATATTGAAATCATCATTGAAGAAAAAGTTCCGGTTGTGTTTACATCGGCAGGTAATCCCAAAACCTGGACAACCCTATTAAAAGATAATGGTATTAAAGTAGTGCATGTAGTCAGCAGCAGCAAATTTGCCCTTAAAGCACAGGAAGCCGGTTGCGATGCAGTAGTAGCAGAAGGTTTCGAAGCAGGCGGGCATAATGGAAGAGAAGAAACTACTACTATGGTGTTGGTTCCTGCGGTTTGTGAGGCAGTTAACATACCTGTAATTGCTGCAGGTGGAATTGCCACAGGTAAACAGATGCTTGCGGCAATGGTGCTTGGTGCCCAAGGAGTGCAGATAGGAAGCCGCTTTGTAGCAAGTGAGGAAGCCTCCTCGCATATCAATTTTAAAAATGCAGTTTTACGAGCTAACGAAGGTGATACGCTGTTATCATTAAAGCAATTAACCCCGGTTAGGCTTTTAAAAAATGATTTCTTTAAACAGGTAGTGGAGGCTGAACAGAACCATGCAACTATCGATGAATTGAGAAATTTATTAGGACATGGCCGGGCCAAAAAAGGCATGTATGAAGGTGATTTGGAACAAGGAGAATTGGAAATAGGACAGGTAAGTGCAACCATAAAATCAATACAACCTGCTGCAGAAATAGTAAAAGAAATATGGAATGAGTTTAAACAGGAGCAACAAAAAGTATCAAATTTTTAATTAATTATAAACGAAAAAGGATAATAAAATGGGGAGTTAAATCAACTGTCCCTTTTTAAATTACAAGGCTAAATATCATTAAAGCGCCTAGTGAAATAATATATTATCTTTGCCAACAATTTTGAAAATCAATCCCCAACAAATGTTAGTAAACAAAGGAAAAGTAGGTAAATATATACACAAGGTTTTATTAATATCTTCTTTATTAATTTTTGTAAGTATAAGTTTTGCGCAAGGCCAGCCGCCTAAAGTGAAGATCGATCCGAGCAACCCTCCAGATGGTATGCCTGATGTTCCGCCAACAACAATGCCTAGTGGCCAGTTGAATAGTTTTCTAAAAGATAAAAATGCTAGCTCCTCTATCGGTAAGACACAAAATGGGGCACTTGAAAAAAAATTAGACCGTGATAGTCTTGTTAAGGAAAGTACCCCCCAATCCAGCAATACTCCTGATGATACTTATGGTATGCATTTATTTAGGGGCGGTACGATAGCAAGTATGACTAACCTTTCTACACCACCATTGGATTATCCTATAGGTGTAGATGATCAAATAATTGTATCGCTCTGGAATGGTGCAGAAGCTACATTGGATTATACTGTTGCAAGGGATGGTTCTATATTTCCAACAGGGCTGGGTAAAATATATCTACAAGGCTTAACTTTTGACCAGGTACGCTCCATGATTATCCAACGATTTAAATCTTATGTTCCTGCAACTACAAATATTACAGTATCATTGGGTCAATCACGTACCGTTTCAATAAATGTGGCAGGTGAAGTAAATACCCAGGGTCCGGTTACCATTTCTGCATTCAACAATGCATTTAATGTAATTGCGCTTGCAGGCGGGCCTACTGATATGGCCGATCTGCGAAACATATTGATCAAACGTAATGGAAGAGTGATTGACGAACTGGATGTATATAAATATTTAACCACAGGCGATTTCGGTAAACACATTTACCTGGAAAATAATGACTTTGTTATTTTGCAAACAGTAGTAAAAAAAGTAAAAGCAGAAGGTAAATTTAAAAGGCCGATGTACTACCAGTTACGGGAAGGCGAAGGCATGAAGGCGCTATTAAAATACAGCGGAGGGTTACAAAAAGATGCGTTTTCGAGTGGTGTAAAAGTATATAGAACAGAACTGGAACAGCAAACCATAAAAGATGTAAATGCTACAGCTATAATAAATCCTACTAATGATAGCCGTTTATTAAACCAGGATTTTCCCTTACAGGACGGGGATATTATAAAAGTAATTGCTGTTAACCCCGGCTTAATGAATAAGGTAGATATAAAAGGTGAAGTATCTTATCCGGGCCAATATGAAATAAGAAAAGGCGATAAATTATTTGATGTGATCAACAGGGCCGGTGGTATTACCCGTAATACCTATTTACCAAGAGCTTATGTATTTAGAGGGAGTGGTGATAGTACTAAACTAAATTCGAACAGGCTGGAAGTAGATTTGAGTGGAATTACTACTGCTAATGGCGAAAACAGCGAATATAATGTTGAACTATATGCTAATGACCAGATATTGCTTTTTAATACCAATAGTTTTTCCGACAGGCAATATGTTGAAATATTTGGTGAAGTAAGAAAAGCGGGTAAGATAAACCGTTATGGTGGTATGACATTGCAGGATCTGTTGTACCTGTCAGGCGGCCTCAAGCAATCTGCGGAATATGGCCGTATTGAAATATCCAGTGTATTGGATGTTGATTCGGCTAAAAGAGAACAAACGCCTACAAGGGTTGTATTAAGACAAATAAAAATATCACCTAATCTTGATATTGACAGCGTATCTGCTAAAATTCAATTAAAACCTTACGATCAGGTATATGTTAGAAAAAATCCAACATTTGAATTACAAGAGTTGGTACAAATGAATGGATTGGTAAAATATCCAGGTCCATACCCACGGTTAAGCAAGTACGAAAGATTATCATCTTATGTGGACAGGGCAGGGGGAATAAAAGAAAATGCAGATTTATCAGGAGCTATTTTATACCGCAAAAAAACTCAATACTTCAGGGATAATGTAACCAGCAAGGTTACATCGCTTACAGATTCTTTGGGTGGTATAGTTTTAGATTCCGTAAAAACCGATTTGAGCGAAGTTGCGCAAGAGCCGGTAAGTATTGATTTGTATAAAGCAATGAAAGACAGAGGGTCCAAATTCGATATTGTTCTGCAGGAAAGTGATATTATTTTTGTGCCTGAAATTAATCCTTTTGTAAGCGTAAAAGGAACTGTACAGTCTCCTTTAAAATTAACTTATGATAAAGAACACACCGGGTTGATGTATTATATAGATAAAGCCGGTGGATTTGGAAGACGCCCATGGAAGAGCCGTGTATATGTTCAATACGCCAATGGAAAAAGTAAACGTACCAAGAACTTTTTCTTCATGCATTTTTATCCCAGGGTAGCAGAAGGCAGTACCGTGAATGTGCCGCTTCGTGAAGAAGGAAAAGAAGTAACTGATACAATAAGACAACTTGTAGTTTCAGCTGTGCCTGTTGCTGCTGCTGCATTAATTGCCAAGTTCTTAGTTAAATTATAACCGTATTAAATTAATAATATTCAGATGAATAGCATAGAACTTATCAAGCAACTTATAAAACGGTTAAAAAAATTCAGTTGGCTCATAGTCATTCTTGGGTTAGTACTCGGAGGTGCGTTTTATTATATGGCAAAACAAGGAGTGCCAATATATACTTCAAAAGCTACCGTATATCCTTTAAACAGCAGCACCGATAATAATATTACAGGTTCGGCAATAGGTAATATATTAGGATTGTCTGATGCGCCTAAATCATTCAGCGGCGAAGCTTCTATTAATATTGTGGAGCTTGCTACAAGCCGCAGAACGAGAGAAGCTGTAGCTGTAACAAAAGTGCCTTCTTTAGGTAATAAAACTGTAGCCCAACTGCTTATTGAAGAAAATAACAAGCACCTTGAGTATAATCAAAACGCAGAAATACCACTTAAAAAACTGGATAGCGCAACTTTGATCAATATCGCAAGCAATATTTTAAGTGGAGGCTTTTCTGCCAAAATTAATAAAAACGGAATACTTGAATTATACTATAGTAATAGCAGCCAGGAGCTGGTAAGAGCTATAAATTATGTATTTATTGATAGGATTTCGAGTTTTTATATTGACTTGAAAAAGAAAAAAGCACAAATCGATTACCAGTTTGCGGTTAATAAAGCAGATTCATTAAATAAAGTTTTAGATAGTATAGATAACTACGCTATTCATCTTGATGAAACTACTTTTTTTACCAATGATGAACTAAAGCGTTTTAATATACCCAAATTCAATCTTGAACAAGATAAACAGACGGTACAATCGCAATATTATTATGCTGTTAATAACAGGGAATCGGCAGCATATAAATTGCAAAAGGAAACGCCCATAATCGAAATATTAGACAGGCCTGAAGGTCCATATCCTGTAGAGCAGAAATCGACAAAATTGTATGCCATCATAGGATTTTTACTGGGTAGTTTAATAGGCATTATTTTGATAAGCTGGAAAATTATCAGTAAATTCCTTAACGCCGAATTGAATAAGGCCATCGAAAAAGCTACCAAAGGAAAAGAACAGCCGGTACCGGTAGTAACACCAGAAGTAAAAGCGTAAGTTGTTATTATAAAATAAAGGACCGTCCACGACTTATATTGTGGACGGTCTTTTATTTTATAGCATTTTTATTTTCTAAAAGCCCATTTTATCATTTCTTTCCAGCTTGGTTTTTTACCATACATTAAAATACCAGTACGGTAAATTCTTCCGGCAAACCATGTGGTAAACATAAAGCCTGCAATAAGTAATACCATTGACAAACCTAATTGCCACCACGGTACTGTGTTAGGTACTCCAAAAGGTATACGTGCCATCATTACAATAGGAGAGCTAAAAGGTATAATACTGGCCCATACAGCAACTGAACTGCTGGGGTTTGCAATAGCCGGAGTCATCAATGCAATAGAAAAAATGATGAGCATGGTAATAGGAAAACTTAATGATTGCGCTTCTCTCATATCTTCATTAATAGCGCTCCCAATGGCTGCGTATAAAGAGGAATAAAAAAAGAAGCCAGCCAATAGGTAGAATATAAAGCAGCCTATTACCAATGGTATATTGATGCTGGTGAATACTTCCTGTACTTTTCCTACCATTGTTGATGCAGCACCAGTATTGCCTGTTGATTTGGTTACATTGTAAATGATAAAAATGCAAATTATCCAAATGAGAAATTGTGTTAAAGCCACCATACTGATGCCGATAATTTTACCAATCATTAATTGAAATGGTTTTACAGATGACACCACAACTTCTGCAATGCGGTTTGTTTTCTCTTCAGTAACACCCATCATTACCTGGCTGCCGTAAAGCAATAAGATGAAGTACATTAAAAAACCACATACGTAACCGATAGTAGTAGCAATGCCAGCATTGGCATTTTTATTTTTTTCATTATTTAATTTCAGCTCCACATTTTTTCCTAAAATTTTTTCCTTGGTACTATCAAGCCCAAGGCTGTCACGTTTTATAGCATTCCATACCTGGTTTATTTTTTTCTCCACCGGAGTAAGTGCCCCCATACCAAAAGATTTTTTGGTATTAACTAAAATGCTGTCAACTCCTGTTTTCCAGTTGAAGTTTGCTGGTATAATCACGTAACCATCAAATCCTTTTGAGTCAAAACTGTCTTTTAGTATTTGAGAGCTGTAAGTAACCAATTGCAGGATGTTACTGGTGTCCCTTTCACTAACAGCATTAATCCTACTTGTAGTAAATAAGCCAGATTGGTCTAATAACGCAATCTTCATATCTTCTTTCGTTTTATTTGCAATATATCCTGTTCCAAAAATTAAACCGATATATAAAACCGGAAAAAGTATAGTGCCGATAATGAAAGTCCTTTTTCTTACTCGTGTAAGAAATTCTCTTTTTATTATTAAAATAATTTTATGCATTGTATTTAAATTGAAATATAGAATGAAAGGTTAAAGAAATTGTGCCAAATATTCATTAATAAATTATCCATTATCCATTTTCTGAAACTGCCTTGCAGTTGGCGTGCCTTCTACCAGTTTAATAAATATATCATTCAGTGATGGCAATATTTCTTTAAAAGATACAATTCCGGTTCCGGCATTTATGAAATACCCCAGCACATCATTAGCCTTATAACCTTCGTGAATTTTTACTGTCAGTCCGTTGTTTTTGGTATTGATTATTTCAAAAGCATTGCTGGTAATGGCATCGGGTACATTTTCTAATTGCACACTAAAAAGATTTTCTTTAAAATCTTGTTTTACATTTTGAACTGTACCATCTAAAATTTTCTTTCCTTTATTTACCAGTATAATATTGTTACAAATTTCTTCTACCTGTTCCATGCGGTGGGTACTAAAGATTATTGTAGTGCCATTTTGCGCCAGCCTGTAAATTTCATCTTTGATAAGATTGGCATTGATGGGATCCAAACCGCTGAAAGGTTCATCCAAAATAATCAACTCAGGCTCGTGCAAAACAGTAATTACAAACTGCAATTTTTGTCCCATTCCCTTGCTAAGGTCTTCCACTTTTTTATTCCACCAGCTTTCCATTTCCAGCCGCTTAAACCATTCTTTTATTTTTTCCATAGCATCTTTCCTGCTAAGGCCTTTTAATTGGGCAAGATATAATGCCTGTTCACCAATCTTCATCTTTTTATACAAACCTCTTTCTTCGGGCATATAGCCAATGAATTTGGCGTCATTCTCCGGTTCAAACTTTTTTCCATTCAATAAAATGCTGCCGGCATCAGGATAAAAGATGCCCGTAATCATTCTTATCAACGTTGTTTTACCTGCACCGTTTGGGCCTAATAAACCAAAGATGTTTCCTTTGGGAATAACCATACTAATATCATCCACCGCTTTTTGAGTGGCAAAATATTTTTTGAGGTTTTGTAATTCTAAGATGTTCATTAATCTATAGTTTTATGAATCAAATGTAAATAAAGGAAAGTTTGCAGCAGGGCAATTATGTTACGAGTGGCAAGTTCACCAGTATTAAAGATAGCAATAAAAATAAATGAAGATGTTATGCTTTTATAATAGCAATCATATTAGCTATTCTTTCGCCGTCCATTGCAGCGCTTACAATACCGCCTGCATAGCCGGCACCTTCGCCGCAAGGGTATAAGTTTTTTATTTGCGGATGTGTAAGGGTATCATTATCCCTTGGAATGCGAACAGGCGATGAAGTGCGGCTTTCTGTTGCAACCACTACGGCATCATTGGTAAAATAACCCGGCATTTTTTTTCCAAATTCAACAAAGCCTTTTGCTAATGCCTTATAAACAAAATCAGGCAACACCTCTTTTAGAGATACACTTTGCAAGCCGGGCTGATAGGAACAAACAGGCAAAGAAGAAGATATTTTTCCATTGCTGAAATCTGCCATACGCTGTGCAGGCGCAACAAATTTTCCACCGCCACTTTCAAAACATTTTTGCTCCACCATTTTTTGAAACTCCATTAATACCAAAGGATTCTTTTCTAAACTTCCTAAACCCTCTAAACTCCCAAACTTTCCTAAACCCTTCACGGCGTCATCCAACTCCACCTGCACCACCATTCCACTATTTGCAAAAGGATTATTTCTTTTAGATGGGCTCCAGCCATTCACCACTACTTCTCCGGGTGCAGTTGATGCCGGCGCAATAATACCGCCGGGGCACATGCAAAAAGAAAATACACCACGTCCATTTACCTGCTGCACCAGCGAATAGGCAGCAGGAGGCAAAACAGGATTGGATGCATTGCTTTTATACTGGCAGTTATTGATAAGCACTTGCGGATGTTCAATACGAACACCCATGGCAAAAGCTTTTGCTTCTATCAATATATTTTTTTGATGCAGTAATTCAAAAATATCCCTGGCGCTATGACCCGTAGCTAAAATAAAATCATCAGCATCAAAAACATTTCCATCAGCAGTTTTTACTACCGTTATTTTTTCTTTTTCAAAGATGAAATCAGTTACTTTTTTTTCAAACAAAAATTCGCCGCCACAATCAGTAATTTGCTGGCGCATGGCAGTAATGATATGTGGTAATTTATTGGTGCCTATATGCGGATGAGCCTGGTATAAAATTTTTTCTTCAGCACCAAAGCGTACAAATAAATTGAGTATGCGGTCGATATCACCACGTTTGTTGCTTCGGGTATATAGTTTTCCATCGCTGTAAGTGCCTGCGCCGCCTTCGCCAAAGCAATAATTACTTTCAGTATTAATAATGCCTTCTTTATTCAATGCAGCCAAATCTCTACGCCTTGCCCTTACATCTTTCCCTCTTTCTAAAATGATGGGTTTAATACCTTTTTCAATCAATTGCAAAGCGGCAAATAAACCAGCTGGACCAGCTCCAATAATTATTGCTTTTTTATCGGCGTTGGCTACATCTTTAAAATCAAAAGACTGAATAGCCCTTTGCTTAAAAGGTTCATCAATAAAAGCATTTACAGTAAAGTTAACCCAAATGGTTTTTGCCCTTGCATCAATGGATTGTTTTAAAAGATGAAAACCCGTGACGGAGTTTTCTTTTTTGCCAGTAGTATTGGCAATTATTTTTTTTATGGCAGATTCATCCTGCGCTTCGGAAGGAAGCAGCTTGAAAGAAATTTTTTGTTGCATATAATGAATGCCGGATACTTATTCCGGAAATTTTATTCGCTTAGATCTTATAACAAAATCTACTCCATAGTTCCCCTTCCGGGGGCGGAGAGGGTTTAAAACGGCAAATCATCAACCGCGTCCGGTGGCGTTGAGGAAAACGTATCCAGTGGCTCTAAATATTCATTATCCGTTTTTGCAGTAGCGCCAGGCTGTAAAATTTGTTCAATTCTCCAGGCGTCTAAATTGGTGATATAATTTACTTTGCCATCTTTTTCCCATTTGCTGCCCTTAATATTAAAGTACACTTTTACTTCATCACCAATATTCACTCTGTCAACAATGGCAGTTTTATCCTGTACGCATTGAAATTTTACATAATTGGTAATGGTACGCCCATTTATATCGTCAGTTTTTTCAACTGCAAATTCTCTTGTTTTAAAAGTTTCCGTACGTTGAACGATATCGTACTTGGCAACTAATTTGCCTGTTAATTCGTAACTCATATTTATAATTTAATAACCCAAAAGTAATTCTATTTATTGATAAAAATTTTGCAGGATATTTTCTTTGTTATTAATAAAAATAACTATCTTCCTTTTGTATAAAAACCGGCCAGTGAAAACTCATCTATTTTTTCCATGAAAATAAATTGAAATGCTGATGTTGTACAGTAAAGTTGTTACAAAAAGCAACTGGACAGTACCAGATAGTTTTGTGTGGCACGGCAAGATTTTATTGCCGAAAAATGAAAAAAGATACTTTATTTCAGTTTAGGGAAATTATGGCGCCAACAGTAAATGTTTTGAAAATAAAATTTGTAAAATAATTATTTGTAAATAAGGGTGCAATTATTGTCTTTTTATAGCTAAATCACCCTTGTTTATTTGCCGGAATTACCTTAAAAAAAATGCCAAAATCCAATACTGTGATTACTGCGAAAAAAACAATTGAATAAAAAATTTTTTTTTCAATAATTTATTCGATATTCGCTGTCCTGCAAAAAATTAATTTTTAATCAAACTAATTTTAACGGGTTAAAGTCCTTCAAACCTATTTTTTACTCAACACGTATATAAAATTGCTTAAGCACTGATGGATAAAGCGTTCGAAAAAGTATGGGCTAATTGTTTAGAGATCATCAAAGACATTGTTGAATGGCAACATTTCAAAACATGGTTTGAACCTATTAAACCTGTCGCGCTTAAAGAAAAAATATTAACCATACAAGTACCAAGTCAATTTTTTTATGAGTACCTTGAAGAACATTATGTTTCGCTTTTGGCAAAAACATTAAAAAGAGAATTAGGAAAAGAGGCAAGACTCGAATATAGAATAATGGTGGATAGCGGCAACAGTAAAAACAAGCCGCTAACAATGGATGTGCCTGGCCATGGTTTTAAATCATATTCAAACAACGAAATGGATTTTCCGCTGGTAGTAAATAATCCTGTTAAGAACCCCTTTGTAATACCGGGGCTTAAAAAGATGCAGATTGATCCGCAGCTTAACCATGCGTATACATTTGATGCATTTATAGAAGGAGATTGCAACCGCGTTGCCCGCCGTGCAGGAAAAACCGTGGCAGAAAAACCAGGTACCACTTCATTTAATCCATTAGTTATTTATGGCGGTGTTGGTTTAGGAAAAACGCATTTGGCCCAAGCCATTGGCAACGAAGTAAAAAGATTACATACCAATAAAGTGGTGTTGTATGTAAGTTCCGAAAAATTTATCAATCAATTTATAGATCATAGCCGCAACCAGGCCATCAACGATTTTATACATTTTTATCAATTGATAGATGTATTAATTATTGATGATGTACAATTCTTCAACCGTGCCGAAAAATCGCAGGAAGCTTTCTTTGCTATTTTCAATCATTTGCACCAAAGCGGCAAACAATTGATTTTAACCAGCGATAAACCACCAAAAGATTTGGAAGGCGTACAGGAAAGGTTATTGAGCCGTTTCCGCTGGGGATTAAGCGCCGACCTGCAGGTGCCTGATTACGATACCAAGATTGAGATATTAGAGAAGAAAATGAAGAATGATGGGTTAGATATGCCCCGTGAAGTGGTGAAATATATCGCCTATAATATAAATAGCAATGTAAGGGAATTGGAAGGTGCATTGATATCATTATTGGCACAATCTTCGCTTAACAAGAGAGAAATAGACTTGGAATTGGCTAAGAAAGTATTAAGAAATTTTGTGAAATCATCAAGCAAGGAAATCACTATTGATGCCATACAAAAAATGGTATGCGAATATTTTGATGTGCCTTATGATAAATTGCTGCAAAAAACCCGTAAAAGGGAAATTGTGCAGGCAAGGCAGATTACTATGTTCCTTTCTAAAGCCTTTACCAAAAATTCTTTAAAAACTATTGGTGAGCATTTTGGCGGCAGGGATCACACCACCGTAATTCACAGCTGCCAAACCGTAAAGGATTTGATGGATACCGACAGCCTTTTTAAAGAAAGTGTATTGGAATTGCAACAGAAGGTGCAGTTGGCAGCAATGTAAAAGAAATTTTTCTAGATAATTAAATCCCAAATTCGATTCCGAATTTGGGATTTTTGTTACCAGCAGTAGTTCTTATCCCATCTTCATGGGCTTCGCACTCTTCAACAGCAGCACTTTATTCAACTTTTCAGAATTATTTACTATAAAAATGCATTTAGTTTTGGGTAATAACGGTTGGAATTGTATTTTTGCCACCCCTTAAACAATACCGTAGTATTCGGTATGAATTTGGGCAGGTTTAGGAGAGGTGCCTGAGAGGCCGAAAGGAACGGTTTGCTAAATCGTCGTACGGGTTAAACTGTACCGTGGGTTCGAATCCCACCCTCTCCGCAAAAAGTTCTTATTTAAGTTTTTTAATGTTCGGGTGTTCCCAATAAACCCCAACAAATATTTTTATCGTTCGGGATGTAGCGTAGCCCGGTTATCGCGCCTGGTTTGGGACCAGGAGGTCGCAAGTTCGAATCTTGCCATCCCGACTTCACAGGACAAATTGGAATTATTCTGGTTTGTCCTGTTTTTATTTCCGCTAAAACCTGCATCCAGACTATATATCACCTGCATAGCTTCATTGATTCTGGTAGTTCGAAATTCATTTCCGTCAAAAGTCAATTTTTCAGGATAAATCGAACTTATTATTTCTCTTTTCTTTTCTGGTTCTGAAGTTTCATACATTGAATCTAACTTCAACAAGTTATTTATGCCTTTATCAATCAGGCAATGTATGTTTACTTCATCATTTTTTGTGGTGCTTAATTTGACTTCAAGCTTTTCTAATTTGGCACTATATGCTGATTTCATTTCCCTGAAATCGGATGGTTCAATTTGCCTTGAGGAAAGTAAATCCCTGATATAAGAAAGTTTATCTTCCAGTTCCTTTATCTGTATTCTTAATTGCTTACTGTCATCTTCTGCAACTTCAGTTTGTTCGTTCCATGCTTCGGAAATAACTATTTTCAAAATATCTGCATTCTCTGAACGTGGAACATACTTTTTGAGTTCGTAGATGAACTTGTCGTTTGCATTATCAGCCCTGAAACGGCAACTGCAACCATCGGTGCAATGATAATAGGAATAATATTTTGTCATGCCTTTGGATGCACTGCCGGTTAATACTTTGCCGCAGGCAGGGCACAAAAGAAAACCGCGTAAGGGCAGCGAAGCGTTAGAAATAACCTTTAATTTGTAATGTTGCCTCTTTCTTCCATCCAAAACATCCTGTACTTCATAATATAAAGATTCCGGTATTAAAGGTTCGTGTGAACCTTTCACGAAGCGGCTTTCTTCATCTTTGTATTTTGAAATAAATATTTTGCCGCAGTAGACAGGGTTACGAATTGCGAACCAAAACAAGCTCTTCGTACCTGTAAACCCTTTTAATCTTGCCTGTTTATAAATTTGTTCGGTATTGTAAACTCCTTCCGCAATCTTTTTAAAAGACCAGCGTAAAATATCTGCATGTGGCTCTATGGGAGCAATATATTTCCGCCCTGTTTCATCGGTCTTGTTGATATAACCAATGGGAGCAAGTCCCATATACCGGCCTTCTTTTCTTGCCCTGCGCATCCCATGAATGACATTTAAAGCCCTCCGGTCATTTTCTACTTCAGGAGCAGCCAGATAAAAGGCGAGCATCATTTTATTCTCCGGAATGGAAAGGTCTAACGGCTGTTCAATGGCCTGAGGTTCAACACCCAATTTGCGAAGCAGGTTTATCATTTGGTAGGCATCGCCTGCGTTGCGGCTGAAACGGTCCCATTTCAGAAATAACACCAGGTCAGTCTTGCATTTAAATTTGCGCAGGTCAGAAAGGTATTTACTCCACTCAGGACGGTTAAACGTCTTTGCAGAGTGGTCTTCAAAAACTACATTGCGAATTGCAACTTTGTTGATGTCGCAATATTTACGAAGCAGTTCTTCCTGGCTGCGTTGGGAATAGCCTTTGTCAGCTTGTTCATCGGTGCTTACTCGGATATACAGATCAGCAATTTTCATAAAATTCAAATTGAGTCGTTTATAGGGGTTTATTTTTTTTGTTGCCTCACACTTTCAAGATGATTGGAAACAATGATATGGGCAAATTTCCGAAGTAATTCAAGAACCTGCGCTGCCTGCTCCACTGAAATATCCACACCACGACTATGCAGCATTTCTGCTACCTTTTCCGGTTTTATCTTTTCCATACACTACACATTTAAATCACACTCAACAAAATCGTTCTTTAGTATAAAGAATTATCAATGCTAATTTACAAAATGTTTCGATATAATTAATAATTACCTGAATTAATAATTGACTTTTAAATATTTTATGATTTTAGGTTTAAAATATTTTTCATTAAGTTGAAGAAGTATAAATTTGACTTCTAAAGAAAACACCGCAAATGGAGAAAACCTACAAAGTCGGTTATCGGGTGCATTTATATGAAAGGCTGCAAAAAGTGAATTTTCACGGAGAACTTACTTTTCCAATATATATACAAGTGACTTTTGACAGAAAAAGTATCATATTTAAAAGCTACTACTTTGAATTGTTTTCAAAACCCAGGTATGGAAAAAATCTTCAAGGCAGGAAATATGGCCCGGTAATCAAAGACATCATTGAAACGGAAAACAGGCTTATAGATTTTATTATTGACAAAAATATCGAGGACTTTTCACTCGACTTATTTAAAAAAGAATATGACTTCTATTGCCGTGATCTCTGCGATTTAGCAGAGGAAGGCTTTATTGATTATGTATTTACTTACTTTAATGATCAAGGATTACCTGCTTTTGCAGAAACTTTAAAAAAAGGCGGTAAACTTGGATTATTAAGTGATCTAATGAACGATATGAAGACAGCCTTAAAAGCAAATATTTATAATAAATTCATTGAAAATTCTTTTCATTATGCACCTCCTTACTTAACCTTGAACAATTTTGTTCAACACACAAAAAAATGGCCTTTAAGGTATTTTAGTGTAATGGAATGGCATGACGATAAGATAAAACAGACTTTTGAGACTTTTATAAATAAGCATTTCAAATATTCGGATATACAAAAAATAAGAGAAGAAATCGTGCTGCTAAGTATGTAAGATTATCGAATTAAATATTTATTATCTGTTATATTTTATCTACTCATTATCGTTAATGATTCCAACAACCAAATTACCAGGTATGTCTGCTTCCGAAATAAAAAACAATGCTATTAACGGGTTGAATTTCTATAACAGTCTAAATCAGTGGTGGCAAACTAACTTAAAATATTATGGAGATTATTTAAAGAAAATAGCTGAATCAAGTAAATAAATTACTTATCTTAAAAAATTATTTATATATGAAATTGGGGAAAATTGGATTTTTATTATTTTTGACTTTCTTTTTAGTAAACACATGTTTCAGTCAACCTATAATACAAGTAAATAAAAATGTAAAACTTACGGTAAAAGTAATAACTATTAAATCGAAACATTTTATTATTCCTAACCTAAAAGTATTTTCAGATACTCAGGACATTCAAGTATATAGACAGATTAGCTATGCAAATGATAGAAATCCTGTTGCAGATTGCTGTTTTTTCTTAGCAAAAGTAATTAAAGATAAATTAGTAAATATGTATGTAAATCGATCCTATGATCTAGATGTGGATAGGGATTTAAGAAAATTTACAACTAAAGACTTACTAACCGATACTATTTGTATAGAAGATTTTATTCCTCTTGAACCTGGGCAATATGCAGTTTCATTAGTATTTGGGTATTACCGAAATGGGGTGAAAGATGTTATAAATTCTGACGATTTCATGTTTTTTGTAGCCCCCCAAAAACCTATTGATTCAGGTCGTATTAAAAAGGGTAATGTATCATCACCAAAATGAGTTACGATGGGCTAGGCAATAATGAAGAATTTAAGCAGCATATAAAGCCTGATTTGCCGATTGATAAAAATGGGTATCTTTATGTATATGTTAGCAATGTTACGCCCAACATAGATGTGTTCTTTGATAACCTGCAGGTAACGCATACACGGGGAGCATTATTAGAGGAAACGCATTATTATCCGTTCGGGTTGGTTATGAGTGGGATCAGTTCAAAGAGTGCAGGCTCGATGAGCAATAAAAATCTTTATAACGGAAAGGAATTACAATCACAGGAATTTAGTGACGGCAGTGGATTAGAACTTTATGATTATGGAGCAAGAATGTATAACGCACAAATAGGACGATGGGGAACAACCGATCCACAAGCAGATAAAATGCGTAGATGGTCAACTTACTCTTACTGTTTTAATAATCCAATAAAATTTACTGACCCTGATGGCATGGCACCTGGCGACCCTGTTACCGATAGGTTAAATATCATGTCGCAACAAATGAATGGTGTGCTTACAAAGATGACCGAAAAAACCAATCAAAAAACATCAACAGGGGAAGTCGCAGAATATTCAAATCATTTTTTCAGTAGCGGAGAGGGGGCGAATACAACGTTTAGAGAATATAAACCTGATGGAGCTTATCCTACAAGAAACGGAGAAGTTTATGAAGTTCCTGATGGTACAAGTGTTAAAATGGCTAAGCCATCATCATACGCTAATGTTGTTGGTAGCGGTTTACTTAAAAAAGGTGAAACCTACGAAGTTGAAATCCATACACACCCTGAAATAATGGGCTTTAAAAATACTCCACAATCCGGTGAGGATGTTGCAGGCATGACAATAAAACAAAATTTTGTATCTCTGGTAGAAGCTAAAGACTCACGGTTTGCAATGGTTGTAGAAGATGAAAAGCTGGCTGGTAAATCTTTCGGAAAAGCAAATTCTGCCGCAATTACAGAAGCATACGACAAAGCATATGACAAAGCTAAAAGCTCAGGAAAAGGAGACCATGACAGTTGGTGCCTCGATGCATTAAAAGCGGTATTGGGAGACTCAAAGAAAACGGGTGTTGGACTGTACATTGCAAAGGATAAAAAAGATTTTGAAAAAGCAAATTAAAGTAAGATGAAAAACATTTTTATAAGTATTTTTTTTAGTGTGATGCTGTTGCTAAATGTAGTAAACTCATCTGCTCAAAATAATAGCAGTTCAAAAAAGCAAACCAAAACAATTAATTATTCCAAGTATATAGGTAAAACGGTAGAGTATTTTTTTTCTCATTTTAATTTACCAATACAAGACACAATTGGAATACGAGAATATTTTGGAGTAGTTGGGTTTATTCTAAAATTGGATAGTGCCAAGTCTTTGTATGTTTACCCTCAAGTGATAAACGATTCTGCAAATCGAAAAAGAAAAATAGAAGATAGTTTTGATCTTATTTTTTTTTACCATTATAATATCAGAAGCATCCTATATAGAAAGAATGGAAAAACAATAAAAGTCTATGGAAAATATAACGGACGACTTAAAGATTAAATGTATCGCAGTTCGTCGCCGCTCCAATCTTCGCCGCAGCATGGTTTACAACCAGCGGCGTATGGTAGCTATACAAAACATTTACCAATCTACACGAAGCCCAGTGCGGTAACTTCCAAAATTTCTTGTATTTAACAGCGGTTATGTTTATATTTACTATACAAATGATAAGTTCTTTGATGGCCTACAGGTAACGCATACACGAGTAACGATATTGGAGGAAACTCATTATTACCCTTTTGGCTTGACAATGAGTGGAATATCTTCTAAGGCGGCAGGTAAGCTTCAAAACAAAATCAAGTACAATAGCAAAGAATTACAGTCAGCGGAGTTTAGCGATGGGAGTGGATTAGAGTTATACGACTATGGTGCAAGAATGCAAGATCCTCAACTCGGAAGATGGTTTGCAATAGATCCATTGGCTGATAAGAGCAGAAGGTGGAGCCCTTATAATTATGCGTTAAACAATCCGATTCGTTTTATAGATCCAGACGGAATGGCTGCGTGGGTACCCGATGCCCAAGGGAATTTAATTGCTGAAGAGGGTGATAATGCACAGACACTTTCAAAATTTCTTTCTGTCAGTGAAAAAGATGCTGCTAAATTAATAAGCGACCAAAATTTAAAGAGGGAACAAATCACGACCCTTGAAACCAACCCAATAGATGCTACCAAAGATTTTGTAACAACACAAGGTGATGTTGAAGCTGGACAAAATTTGAAATTGGATAACGTTTACACTGAGTCAATAAAAAATTCTACAAGTGATTTTACTTTGGATGCGGCAATTGCTGGAACTTCCAAAACAGGCGCTACACCAGAGGATAATTACAATTGTTGGGGTTCTGCTATTGCAGGAAGTAGTGGGCAACCAATTGCAGTGGGTGTTGGTATTCCTACCGGAAATACATTTGACAATGATTTAAAAACTGATTATACACCCACTGCTGCTTCCAGTGCACAGTTTGGGAAAACAGTTTTACGATTTGCAGATGGCAGTAATGATGTACAGCATGGAGCAGTTTTTTATGGTCAAAGTAAGGATGGGACAGCTTATGTGTATACCAAAAACGGCTGGCAGTTAAAACCAGAGGTTATGAAATTATCCGATTTACAATCAAAAATTCCTTCTTATGGCACAGTTCAAGGTATTAAGTCTTCTGATAGCGGCTACTATAACCATAAGTAGCAAGTATTGTAAAAATATATCAAAACAGGATTGTGAAATCGTGTTTGTATTAAATGATAGCAAGATGATTAAACTATTAAAGGCAGATTATGTATTAATAGAAAATCAATCAGGCTATGAACTCAAAATTTTAAATAAACAAAGCAAATTACTAATTGAGGAATTAGTAAAACCGCAGATTAAGTTTTGTGTAAAAGGGAAAATTGTAATAGCAGAAGGAAATCCTATGTTTAGTTCTTCGGTTCCAGTTGGGGCTGAAAGCTTTTATCCTTTATCAAATAATAACAGAATTGCTTTTTCTGCTGAGGATAAAATTTTAATTTCAATGATTAATAAAGTAATGAGAAAAAGTTAAGTGTATGAAGTTTTTAAATAGGTAACAACAAAGCCACTCAACCGAGTGGCTTTGTTGTTACTGCATAGTAGCAACAAAATCTTTAAATTTCTTTTTAGTGATAATGGTATCAATCAGACGGAACACCATTGCTTTATCTTCTTCATCCAGCGTGCCGATAAGTTTTAATTGCTCCATTGCTGTTTTATCTTCTATTTTTTCTTCGGTAGGCACTTTGCCTTTAAAGTTTACCAGTTCATCGAGTGTCATACCAAAATGCTTTGCCACTTTAGCCAGGGCGGTAACAGAAAGCTCCCGTTCGCCACTCTCTATTTTAGAATAGTTGGAGCGGTGCATGTTCACCAGCTCTGCAAGCTGCTGCTGCGTAATGCCTTTTTGCTCCCTTATTTTACGGATGGTCTTGCCAATGCTCATATAAACGTATTTACGCTTCAAAAGTAGTCAATAAGAGTGCATTTTTATACTTATGCTGCGATTAAGATAATTAATGTTGTCAAAATAAAGACATTGATTGTGTATTTGCCACGTATCAAATAATCACACAATTTTTTGGCTATGGCAACAGATTTAAAAATAGATACCAGCAACCCCAACGCAATCACCTACTGCACGGAGGAATTAGCCCTAACCATCTTAGGCGGCATAAGAATGGACGGACTGGACAGGTTGCGGGTAACGATACGGATAGAAGTGACCAACCGCAAGTTTGAACACTACCAGAACAATGCAGAACTGGCAGCGTTGCCGCTCAACCACAACCTTGACCTGTACAACGATGTGCAGGTAGAAAAACTGATAAGAAAAGCGGCAGAGCGGTTGGAAGTTGGTACGCTGCAAATAACAAAAAGCATTGCAGACATTACAAGGCAGTTGGAATTGTACAGGTTGCAAGAGTTGGAACAACAGCAAACCGCCAAGGAAATAAAAAAGAAAATACTCACTACCGAAGAAAGAACCGATGCCATAAATTTTTTGATGAAGCCCAACTTAATGGAAAGGACAAACGAAGCGATAGGCAAAGCTGGCGTTATCGGAGAAAATTACAACCGTCTGTTGATGTATATAATTTTTACAAGCCGTAAAAGAGAAAACCCGTTACACATCATCAGCTTTGGCAGCAGCGGAGCAGGTAAAAGCCACTTGCAGGAAAAAGTTGCAGAGTTGATACCGGAAGAAGATAAAATAGAAAGCACCTCATTAACAAGCAATGCACTTTATTATTTTGGGGAGTATGACTTACAGCACAAACTTATTTTAATAGAAGATATGGACGGAGCGGAAACCGTAATGTATGCACTAAGGGAATTAATTAGTAAAAAGCACATCATTAAAATGGTTCCGCTGAAAGATACAAAGGGAGTTACAAGAACAATAACGTTTAAAGTGAAAGGCCCTGTAACTGTTGCAGGATGCACCACACAGGAAAGAATATATGAGGACAATGCAAACCGCAGCTTCTTAATCTACATAGATGAAAGCAAACAACAGGACGAGAACATCATGCACTACCAAAGAAAGAAAAGTGCAGGAACAGTAAACACCGAAGAAGAAAAAAACATCAAAGCATTATTGCAGAACACACAAAGACTTTTACAACCTGTACAAATACGAAATCCTTTTGCAGAACTGTTACAGATACCAACGGAAGTTTTTAAACCGAGAAGAACCAATGCACATTATTTACAGTTCATCGAAGCCGTAACTTTTTATCATCAATACCAAAGAGAAAAGCACACAGACAAGACAACAGGCGAAACATACATCAATACTACCTTAGAAGATATTGCAGAAGCCAACAAGCTGATGAAGGAAATATTATTGAGAAAGGCAGACGAGTTGAGCGGAGCAGCAAGAAATTATTTTGAGCAGCTTAAAGAATTATTGCAGCAACAAAAGCAAAGCAGCTTTACAAACAAAGACATCCGCAAAATATTACGATTGCCAGGTACAACAGTAAGAAGATACCACAACGAACTTTTACAAAATGGCTACATCAAATTACAGGAGAGCAAAAAGAAAAAAGGTTACCTGTTTGAAATCGTCAGCTACGAAGAATATACACAACTGCAAAACAGCATCAGCATTGTATTGGATGAAATCTTACAGCAGTTAAGAACCACTAAGCCAGCAATGAGCCAAAGCGGTAATGGCTCAATGAAAGGCAAGGCTGCAAAGCTTTTAATTGAAGTGAGCCAGTAGAATTACAAAACGTACAGCCGAGCAAAAATTTATTTACATCAAATCAAACGGAAATGAAAAGATTACCCGTAACGGCTCCGCCGTACCAGTACATTGAAAAGAGTTTTAAGGAATGGTTACAGGCATTAGGTTACTCATGGCAGGGTGTGTATTACATGCCGATACAGATACGGGGATTATTAAATTACTTAGAAAGGCAAAATAAGACCCAATTAGCGGACATCACAGCCGAAGCCATAACAAACTATTACTACAGCGAATTAAAGCAAAGAAAGAACTGTATGAGGGATGCAGGGACATTAAGCAATAAGCACCTCAATAAAAATTTACAGGCATTAAGAAAGTTCGTTGAATACTTACGGCAGACAGGAAAATTACAAATCCCTTTACTCAACATCAGCCAGGAAGAAATCATCAACAACAAACCAACCGTATTAACCGAGGAAGAAATAAAGCAACTCTACAAAGCAACAGAGCAGCCACATGAGCAAAAGAAATATCAGAAAGGAGAAATCATTTACAAAGCCCTGCAACAAAGAGATGCAGCGATGTTAAGTATTTTTTACGGTTGCGGTTTACGAAGAAATGAAGGCTATTATCTGAACATTACAGACATCAATATAGAAAGTGCAGTAGTGCATGTAACAAAAGGGAAAGGCTATAAAGAAAGGTTTGTACCGGTAAGTAAAAAAGGAATAGAATACATAACTACTTATCTCTACGATGCAAGACCCATGCTGATTACAGACAATAAAGAAGAAGCATTTTTTTTAAATCACAATGGCAAAAGGTTAGGCGGCCAGATGCTTATGAAATGTGTACAGGCTCTTGCAATAAGAACAAATGATACAGGACTGCAGCAAAAAGAAATCGGCTTGCACACATTACGGCACTCAATCGCTACACACCTGCTTGCACATGGAATGGACTTAGAAAAGATAAAAGATTTTTTAGGACACAGCAGTTTAGAAAGCACACAAATTTATACTCACTTAATAAACGAAGACAATGGACAAGTTTAAAGAATGGCTGATAATAAAAGGCTACACAAAAAAAAGTATTGAAACAATCATACAGGCAACAGGATATTTTTTAGTGTGGAGCGAAAGCGAAAATGTAACAGACATTGCAGCGGTAACACATAACGACATCATAGCTTACATACAACATTATAACCTCAAAGGCACAGGCAAAAAAACGATAGCACATTACATCATGCACTTAAAAAAATACTTTGATTGGCTGATGAGCGAAGGAGAAGTGAACGACAACCCATGCAGCAACATAAAAATAAAAGGCATCAAAAGAAAAGTATTGCATGAGATATTAAGCGTTGAGGAACTTGAAAAACTATACAATGATTATGCAACTGAAATCACTTTGCAAAAAACGGAACGGATGAAATGCCTGCCGCCAATGACTTTACACACACTTGCAAGAAAGCGGAACAAAATTATTTTAGGCTTGATTGTTTACCAGGGCTTACGGACACATGAAATTATACAACTGCAGATCATTGATGTAAAACTAAGAGAAGGAAAAATATTTATACCAGGATCAAGGCGAAGCAATGAACGGACATTAAAGTTAGAAAGCCAACAGGTTTTTGATTTACTGGATTATATCAACGATACAAGAAAGCAGATTTTACATCACCGGAATTTTACATCACCAACACAGGAACTGTTTTTGAACCTGGGCGAAAGCAGCAGAAAAAATAACCTGTTTGGCATGTTGCTTACTCATGTAAAAAAGATGAACGGCAAAATAAGAACACTGGAACAGTTAAGAGCTTCTGTAATCGTTCACTGGCTAAAACTTTATAACCTTAGAAAAGTACAAGTCATGGCCGGCCATCGTTACATCAGTTCAACAGAAGCATACAAAGCAAATAATCTTGACGACTTAAAAGAGGACATTAAAAACTATCATCCGTTTTAAATAAAATTGGAGGGTGCAATTTGCGACCTCCAATTTTTAAACTTTATATTTACAAATCAAAATTATTGCAATGGCAAAGAAAGAACTACAGGCATTAGTAGCAGAACAAAAAATACTGAACAGGATTTATGTTGTCCGGGGGCAAAAGGTGATGATAGATGAAGATCTGGCGGAAATGTACAGCGTAGAGACAAGGCGGTTAAATGAGCAGGTAAAGCGTAATGTAAAACGATTCCCGAAAGACTTCATGTTTGCACTTACACCAAAAGAGTTTGAAAACTTGAAGTCGCAAAATGCGACATCAAGTTGGGGAGGAAGAAGAAAATTGCCTAACGCTTTTACAGAACAAGGCGTAGCGATGTTATCAAGTATTTTAAACAGCGATACGGCTATTGAGGTAAATATCAGGATTATCAGGGTATTTACAAAGCTGAGAGAATATGCACTTACACACAAAGAAATATTATTGCAACTTGCCAAGCTGGAAAAAGAAGTAAAAGGCAACAGCAAAGACATTGAAAATATCTTTATGGTGCTGAAAGAACTTTTGGAAAAAGAAAGCAAACCAACTCCCAGAAATAAAATAGGCTTTAAACATTACGAGTAAAACAAGCCCAACCCACAGGCACGGCTGCATCGCCGCCAAAATACAAGGGCGGCGCTGCCTTCGGTGATGCAGTCAGTTTTTTATGTCATGGTTTTTGCAGCCGACACACTTGCACTACTTTATTTTTTGTAAATGGATCTGTTGCTTTTAAAAAGTATTTACAAAAAATAAACAAGTGCAGCCAACGCCACGAAGCAAAAACCCACGCCATAAAAAACTGCCTGAAGCTATATTAACATAATGTGCCATTATAGTATTTTTTGCCATGCTCATGCAAGCATGCTCTGCCCCGAAAAAAATCCTATAACATCACATTATATTAAATAGCCACCACCGCATTGCAATAAAAAAAATAATCCCACGCCAACATTGCCAACGCTATTATTTTTTTTATTGCAGCCGTGCCAAAGACAGCCAACGCTTCCTGAAAGCGGCCATGCGAAGCATGAATCTGTATTGCTGTCCGTTGCACTTTACAGCAGGCCTGCGGCAGCATGGCAGCTTCGCTATATTTTATTTTTGATGAAGATTAAAAAGCTGTCGCAGCCGCCGCAGGTTGCCTTTAGGTTGAAGGATCTGCCGGCGGCTTTGACTTGCACAAAAAACATAAACGATTGCCCGTAAGCTGCATTAAACTTTAAAGGTTATGCAGGGCAATCATTTATATTTTTTGCGCCGATGCAACCCTCTGCAACTTTAAAGGATGGCTATAAAAAGAATGCAATCGACTGCAATAAAAAACCGATGAACAAAAGCAGCATACCGTTGCGTGACATCTTGTTTTTGTATTTATCTTTTTTTATTATCTGCTGCATCTCTTCATGTTTATAAAGAAATGTTTGTGAGTTCGCGGGCGGAGCGTTGCGGTACATCAGATAAGCACCGGCCATGTTAACGACCATGCCGGAAAGGTTAAAAATATTTTGTAGGTTCATAACGGTAAAGCTCATATTTTTTTCTTAATTTACAGAAGAAGTTCTTTGATGCACACCGGATTTTTTACTGTTGAAGCTTAGGGAAAACTGCAAGTGCGGAGAAAAAGAGGGAACATATTACACCGCCTTTGGGTTGACAATGGCGGGGATATCTTCTAAGGCTGCAGGAGGTTTAGAGAATAAAAAGAAATGGAACAAAGGTTCTGAGTTAGAAAGTAAAGAGTTTAGCGATGGCAGCGGGCTTGAATTATATGCAACACAATATAGAAGCCTTGATCCACAAATAGGGAGGTTTTGGCAAATAGACCCTAAGCCGAATCCAGCAATCAGTTTATATGCATCCATGAACAACAATCCGATTCTATATAACGACCCATTAGGAGATAGTGCATTAAATAAAAGGGATGAAAAAAGAGCCAATAGACTTATCAAAAAACTAGACAAGGTAAATAATGGATTAAATAAGTTGTCAACGTCTTTAAGTAAGCAGATTGCTAAGGCTGAAGCTAAGGGGAATGTGGGCGAAGCTAATAACTTAAGGAAAGAGCAATCTGAAGTCAATTCAAAAATTTCAATTAATAGTAGAAGTGTTTCTCGTATTAATGAATTACTTAATGATAAGGTGGGGCTTGCATTTACGTTTAATTCCATATCTGGTACAGAAGGGGGGACTAAATACGGGGTGGTAAAAAATCCCAAAGGCGAAGACCAAGTTGTTGTAGTTATGAGTGTTGTAGGGGATGCAAATGATATACACGAAATTAATCATGTTTATCGAGGCATTATAGAAAAATCAATTACTTTTAATACAGAAGGGGCATCATTTCCAGGCGTTTCTAAATTTGATCAGCAAATGTCAAATACATTGTTTGAAATTGATGCGTATAAGGCACAATATAGTTTTAATCCTACATCGCTGCCCCCTTCAATAGGAGGTGTAATACCTCAAAATATCAATGGCATAGATGCTTTTTATGTGTCTGGAATTATGGAGCCAGGTACTACAAAGCCTCTTTATTCCAACGTTCAAAATATGTTAAAAACAATTTTTTCTTCTTTAATTTATTAATATGAAATTTTTAATAATTGGGTTGTTTTTTTTTGGCATATTCTTCGGAAGTTGCACCAATATAAATCATATATCAGGTACTTATACTAACGTATTTAAAGGGATTATGGGTAGTGAAATTAGGTTTCTTCAGACTCCCGATAGTTTTAAGTACTATCTTAGAACAGAAGGTAGCGTTAAAGATTATTCTGCTGGCAGCTGGATTAAAATGAAGAATAAAATTATCCTCGAGGGTTTTAACAATAATAATATCAATTTAATTGCTGTTGAAAGTACTTTCGAAAATTATCCAAGCTATAATCAAGATATGGTTGTTATTAGGTACAGACCAAAACAGCTAGATGTCTTTACTAAGGTAGATGTTATAATAAATGAAGATAAACGAATTCGTGTGTCAGGTGACACTGTTTTTTTTAGTGCTAAAAAAATCAATAATATAAGGGTAGTATCTTTTTATAATCATGATGGACTATTATTATTTAACCCTGAAAGAATAGATACCTTATCTTCTTCGAAGATTACTATGTCAGTTAATAATTATAAGCGGATAGCTTTGAATTTTAGCATAAAACCTGAGGATTTTTATAGAATTAAACTGCTGGATACTTTAACAATAAAAAATAACAAGATTCTTTTATGGGGAAATAGAAAGATGAAGAAGGTAATATAAGAGATATTGTCCAAAACCGATTTGCCAATTAACAAAAATGGGTGCCTTTGCGTATATATAAGCAACAGTACGCCTAAGATAGATGTGTTCTTTGATAACTTGCAGGTTACGCATACCCGAAGTTCTATATTGGAGGAGACGCATTATCCGTTCGGGTTGACGATGGCGGGGATAAGTAGTAAGGCGGCAGGTGGAATAGAAAATAAATACAAGTATAACGGTAAGGAGGAACAGCGGAAAGAGTTTGGAGATGGCAGCGGATTAGAGTGGTTGGATTATGGGGCAAGAATGTATGACGCTCAAATAGGCCGCTGGCATGGAATAGACCCTCTCTGTGATTTGTCAAGAAGATGGTCGGTGTATAATTATGCGTATAATAATCCAATAAGATTTATAGATCCTGATGGAATGCTTACATATGATTCTCAGTCAAAAACTTATTCCGATGCGGATGGAAACCCTGTAAGCAATGAAGATGCTATGACGGAGATGAAATCCAGGGGTAAGTTACTATATAATAGTTCAAGCGACAATGAAAAAGGAAACAGTTCTTCATATGATGACAAAATTGAAGTCAAAACAAAAGAGTTGATTCAATCTGGAGACTATATTGGCGCCTATAGATTTATTTTCAACAGTTATTCTGTAATTAATGAAGATTTAATTGAAAATACAGACTATTATATTGCCGATAACTTTTTACCGACAAGTGATAAAGATGGGTTTCTTACAGCCCCCAGTTTCAAGAAAATTGACAAGAATGGTTACCCATCATTAGCGACAACATGGGTTAATTCGCAGATAATGACAGATTTTTTGTCGCAAAAAACCTCTTTCGGACTTCTTGTTAGAAGCGTATATCATGAATCAGTTCACATAAGATTATTGTTGGGAAAAGAAAAGGGCTTTCCAGAAATTTATCCCTCAGGTGCTGATAAAGCATTTTCTTCTGAAGTTGTTGCTTATAGTAAAATGATCTCAAATACAACGTTGCCTCAATTTAGAAGTTCTGAAATATGCTTCTTTGCATCAAATGGATATAGGTATTATAATAGTATTAAACAACAATATTGGAAAGACTTATTAGCTCCTTGTTTTAAAGCTATACTTGGGGCAATTGGGAGCTCTCAATAAAATTAATTATATATGAAAAATATCATTGTTTTTATTTGTTTATTTTTATTTAAAAACTCTTATTCTCAACGGGTGGATAACATTAAGTTAAGTGCAAACGTAGTATATAGCGATTCAGAATATTTGCTGGTTCCTAAATTGGAAGTTTCCGACAATAATCGTGAAATGTATATTCCCAAACACATAAGTTATGGGAATGAAATAGATTTGGTTGATTGTAATATATATATGCAAAGACTAATCGGGAAATCATATTTAAATATATATTTAGCTGGATTTCATGATAAAATGTTTAACGATTCCTCTAATAAATTGATGCATTTTACTCCTGGCAGTACTCTGTTAGATACTATTAACCTTAAGGGTTTGATTCCTTTGGAAATAGGGGAATATAGAGTTATGTTAGTTCTTAAATATTTTGACAGAGGTCGTGAAATGACATGCGATTCGAAGTGGCACGAATTCTCAGTTTTTATAAAACCAAGGAATTCGATATTTTAGGTAATGGATACTGTTCCATTCGTCACTTGTCCAAAAATTGGTAGTGTATCAATTTATCAGGTTTTTAAAAAGGTCAATAAAATAAAGCGTTTACGACGGCTCGGCCTTCGTTGGTATCACTGCTTCTTTGGCATTGTAGGGATAAAAAATATAATTATTGCGCTGCATTTGCAAAGCAAATGCAGCGCAATAATTTGGATAAGAATACTCGACGCAGGCAAGTCCTACAAAGACAGCCCCACTGGGTACTGTTCCATTCGTCACCTTCAAAAAAAATAAATATACAAGATGTTCGTTAGTAATAACCGGCGGCTTTTTTTGTGGCTATTTTGTAAGCGGTAAAAAGCATGGGTATAAACATTAAGCCGTCAAAATGAAGCCTATATTGCGTTGTACAAACTATCGTGTACCAATTGTTACCTCCTATGGAATGTAAATAAAGTAATGCGCCATGTAATAAAAAAGGGTTTTATAAAACGGCGCAAAAATTCTATTGTAAAAAGTGCAGTAAATACCAACGACAAAAATATACTTACAGGTTAACAACACTTGCTACAGATAATAATATAGCACTGCTTACAAAAGAGTGCATGAGTATAAGTTCAATAGCACGTTATCTGCAAATGGCTAAAACAACAGAGCAAAGGCGGATATTAATAATAGCTTCGGGTATTAGTGAACCAGAACTTACAGAAACAAACCAGGTATATGAAGTAGATGAAATGCAAACATTTACTATTTTCACAAAAAGCATTGGAAATGGAAAACCAATTCCAAAAAAAAGGAAAAGACTATCGAAAAAAACA
>Ga0265327_10000100_pt1 | contig 189591 bp, 201 predicted proteins | sample 41621metaG_FD_202089 | JGI IMG/M metagenome (GOLD analysis project Ga0265327, IMG submission 202089) | Rhizosphere microbial communities from Carex aquatilis grown in University of Washington, Seatle, WA, United States - 4-16-21 metaG | ecosystem: Host-associated > Plants > Roots >...
ACCGCCACCGTCAACGCGCCGCCCGATTACGTCCTGCATTCGGACCTGTTCAGCGGCTTCGGCGGCACCCTGGTCAACGCCGTCCTCGACGAGGGCACGGTGACGATGCCGGTCGACACGGAATCCACCTGGGCGCAGCACTTCACCGGGCATGGCTGGGACAGCCCCGCAGGCCAGATCGGCGCCGGGTTCCCGATCTTCGCCCAGCCGGCGCTGGAATCCGGGTTCTACGAGGAGGTCATCGATTACGGCGCCACCTTGGCCGCCACCAATGTCACCGTCACCCCTACCATCCTGGCGCTGGCCGGCAGCCCGTCCTGGTCGATCGACATCGCCAGCGGCAATGCCGGCCCCGCCGGACCATGGACCGATTACGCGGGCGTCACCCAGGTCTATCTCACCAATTTCCGCTGGCTGAAGATCCGCGTCACCGTCTCCTCGCCGGACAGCGTCTCCCTGCTGGCGATGAGCGCGCTGGAGATCAAGCTCGACGTCAAGCTCAAGAACGACGCCGGCACCGTCATCGCCAACGCCGCCGACGCGGGCGGCACGGTGGTGCCGTTCAACGTCGCCTTCATCGACGTCACCAGCATCACGCTCACCCCCCAGGGCGGTTCGCCCCGCACGGCGATCTACCAGTTCGCCGGCCAGCCGTACCCCAGGAATTTCCAGGTGCTGCTGTTCGACCCCACCGGCAACCGCGTCTCCGGCCCGGTGTCCTGGGCCGCCAAGGGCTACTGATTCAGAGGAGGGCAGGATGTCCAGTTCGGACTTCTCCAAGCCACAGGTTACCGACACCTATCTCAACGTCACCGCCGAGATCAACGCCATGGCCGGCGATCTCGCCAAGGGGCTCGACCCCGCCACCACCAGCGCCGCCAACCTGCCGACCGGCGCATTGCGCTGGAACAGCGCCAACGGCTTCTGGGAGAAGTTCACCGGCACCACCTGGAATGCCCTGGCCACCATCTACAGCATCGTCGCCGCGCAAGCCGCCAAGCTGGCCAGCGCTGTTACCCTCGGGATCTCCGGCGACATTTCCGGAGCCGCGTCCTTCGACGGCAGCCAGAACGTCACCATCACGGCGACGCTGCCCACCGTCAATGCCAATCCCGGCACGGTGGGGAGCACCAGCAGCGTGCCGGTCATCACCACCAACGCCAAGGGCCAAGTGATTGCGGTGGGATCGGCCGCCATCCCCCCGTCGATCCCCACCACAGCCCAGGTCACCGCCGCGCTCAATGGCGCCGCCCTGGCCGGGCCGCTGACGCTCGCGGCCGATCCCGCCGCCGCCCTGCAGCCGGCCACCAAGCAGTATGTCGATGCCGGTGTCGCCTCGGCCAATTCGGCCGCCAGCGCCGCCAGCAGCGGCGTCGCCAACAGGGTGGCCAAGGCCGGCGACACCATGACCGGCGCGCTGGTGGGGCCGCAGTTCAAGACCAGCGGCGGCAGTTCCGGCAGCACCGGCTTCAAGATCGCCGACGGGACCGATCTGGCTTCCGTGTTTCTGAACCAGATCAACACCCTGAGGGGAACCGTCACCTACAACAATCCGGGGGCCGGATATGCGAACGCGATGGCAAATTCCTCTTCGAATTGCGGCGGATGGCAAGGCTTCAGCTCCAGTGGCACGCGCATCTGGGAAAGCGCGGATGGAAAAACCCTGTGCTTCGAGGCTTGGTCGGCGTCCTGGGACTGCAACTGCAATGGATGAGGCGACACCATGATCGTAACCCACAGCGACGGCATGAAACTGCCCTACGGCATGCGCCTGGAGGTCACCACCGCCGGCCTGTCGGTCACTCCTTACCGCATCCCCGCCGACTTCGAGACGGCACAGGCGACCGCCACGCCCGGCGAGGATTTCGACGCGGCTCTGGCCGGCAAGCACATTCTGGTCGGCACCACCTTGCCGGTGACCTTCGCCGACTTGGTCGAACGGTGGGAGGTTCAGGATTATTCCTGCGTGGTGTTCCCCTTCACCAAGGACCCGCTGCCGCAGATCACCTACCCACACAACCGTTACGCCGAGACCGTCTCGACCAAACGCGACACCGATGCCACGCAGCGCTACCAGGAGCACGCGGCGCTGCATCTGTTCGTCCCCTTCGTCGCCGACCCGAGTACCTGGGCGCTCCACGTCATCACCCATCCGGACTGCCCGCTGCTTTATTCCGGCACCGTGACCGAGATGGCCCGATCGGACGCCCTGCGGCAGGCGATGCCCACACTCGCCCTGTCGGGGGACGCCACCGTTCCGGCCGGTGGCTATGCCTCGGTCACCGCCCAACTTCGGGACGCCGCCGGGGCGCCGCTGGCCAAGACCACCACCCTCTATCTGGAGGAAACCGGCGGCTACCTGACGCGGCGCCGGCTTCCGCTGGTCAACGGCACCGGCAGCTTCAAGGTAGGCGCCATCGGCCTTGATGCCGGCGAGACCTTCAAGGTCAAGGCCGGGTTCCGCCTCTACTCGGGCCTGTCCGAAATCAACTTCACGGTGGTGTGATGTTCAAGCTGACCTTGGAGCGGCGGGACGGCTCGCCCTTGACCCTCCGTTACGACCCGCACAAATCGCTGCTGACCGACCAGGCCGGACACCGTGTCGACCTGTCGCCGGTGGGCTTCGGCCACCTCGATACGACGGTGCCCGGCGACGTGGTCAAGGTGTCGGAGGACAATCCGACGCCCAAATCGCACCACATCACCCGTCTCAAGATCCAGCTTGGTCTCGCCTGCAATTACGCCTGCTCATACTGCTCGCAGGCGACCGACCGCCAGGCCGATCGCCCCGATCTTCGGGAGGATGATGTTGGTGTCTTCCTGGCCCGGCTGCCCGAATGGTTCCACCCCGTCCCCGGTGCCGATCTCAAGATCGAGTTCTGGGGTGGCGAGCCGCTGGTCTACTGGAAGACGCTGAAGCCCCTGGTCGAGGGGCTACGGGCGCGTTACCCGGCGGTCGTCTTCTGGATGACCACCAACGGCAGCCTGCTGGACGATGACAAGATCCAGTGGCTCCACGATATCGGCTTTTCGATCAACCTGTCGCATGACGGCCCCGGCCAGCCCCTCCGCGGACCGGACCCGTTCGACGATCCGCTCAAGCTGGCGGCGTTGCGGCGCCTTTACGCGACGTTCGCTCCGCTGGGGCGGATGTCGTTCCACTGCGTTCTCAGCCTGCCGCATCACTCCCTGCTGGCGGTGCGGAGCCACATCGCCGGGAAGCTGGGCGTGCCGGTCGAGCGGGTGCCGATCTCCACCGAGGGGCTGCTGGTCGTACATGACGGGGCGGGCCTGATGGTCTCGCCGCGGAGCGAAGAGGACCAGAGGAGGATCCGCCACGATCTGTTCGAGGAGATCGCCCGGGCGGACATGATCACCACCAATGCCGGCGCCTACCGCCTGATCGGCTTCTTCAAGCGCCTCGGCGAAGGTGTCGGGATGGCGGGGCAGTACCAGCGCTGCGGCATGGACCGGCCCGACCAGATCGCCGTCAATCTCGATGGCGACGTGCTGGTCTGCCAGAACACCACCGCCACCACCCACAAGATCGGCAGCGTCTACGACTTCGACACCATCCGCCTGACCCACAGCACCCACTGGGGCCACCGGCCGGAATGCAACGCCTGCCCCATGCTGGAACTGTGCGGCGGCTCGTGCATGTTCCTGCGCGGAACCCAGCGACAGGCCTCGTGCGACAACGAGTTCACCCTGGCGCTGCCCTATTTCCGGCTGGCCCTCTACCTGCTGACCAACGCCCTGCTGACGCGGATCGAGGGCGAGCGGATCCGTTTTCCTGGCGTCACCAGCTTCGAGTTCTGATCCGGGGCTCCGCCCCGCACCCCGCCAAGGGCACGGCCCTTGGGACCCGTTTCTCTCACGATGGAGATGACCATGCCTTGGCGCAGCTTGCCGCCCGAGATGCAGCACACCTTGGCCGGCTTCGTTTGGGCCATCTGGTGGGCGCTGATCGGCCGAAGCCTCTACCACGCCAATCTGGTCCGCCAGGGGCGGCGGCGCTTCTGGTCCTTGATCCTGGCCTGGGAGCTGATGATCGCCATCGGCATGGGCGTCGTTGCCGGCGGTGCCGCCGAATGGCTTCAGCTCACCGGCATGGCCGCCGCCGGCTTCATCGCCGCCATCTCCTATCTCGGTCCCCGCACCATCGAAGCCTTCCAGGTCTGGGCGGAGCGCAAGGCCGGCATCGACGATCCGGAACCATGATTCCCGCAACCCTCCAATCAAGGGGAAGTCCCATGCCCGAAAACGATATCGACATCATGGCCCGCACCATCTGGGGCGAGGCGCGCGGCGAGCCCGATCCCGGCATGGCGGCCGTCGCCTGGGTGATCCAGAACCGTGTCCGCCATCCCCGCTGGTGGGGCAGCAACATCGACGCCGTCTGCACCACGCCATGGCAGTTTTCCTGCTGGAACAGGAACGATCCCAACCGGCCCAAGCTGCTGGCGGCGGATGAGCAGGACGCGGTGTTCGTGAGGGCCCTGGCCATCTCGAGCCATGTGATCGCCGGCACCATGCCCGACCCCACGGCAGGCGCCACCAGCTACTTCGACCGCCGCATGCCGGAATGGCCCGATTGGGCCAAGGGGCGCCAGCCGGTCGCCACCATCGGCCATCACCTCTTCTTCCGGGACAAATAGCTCGTCCCCGTTTGACCCTGCCAGCCATCGGCCTGGCAGTCCCCGCCGCCCAGGTCGCTCCCGTGGCGGCTTTTTCATGCGCATGAAAGGAACATCATGGACCAGACCAATCTGGTGGCCATCTGGGCCGCCGCGTGGCCGTTCATCGCGGCCATCGTCGCCGTCGCCTCGACGCTCGATGCATCCCTGCCGCAGCCGCAGCCGGGCTCCCACTGGCTGATCGTCCGTAAGATCATCAGCTTCCTGGCGATCAACGTCGGCAACGCCAGCAATGGCAAGCAGCCGGACTTCGTTACCTGGATCGTCCGCATTGCCACCCCGGTGCTGCTGGCGCAGGGGGCCGGCGTCCGTCCGGTTGCGGATGCGCCGGCTGTCGCCGGTCCGGCGCCCGCTCCGGCCGCCTCCGGCGGCGGTGCCGCTGCCGCCGCCCTGCTGCTGGCCATGTGCCTCGGCCTCGGGCTCTCCGCCTGCGCGTCGAAGCCGCCGGCCACGGTGCTATTCGAGACCCGTGCCGCCTACGACGCCTCGGTGCTGGCGCCGTTGGTGCAGTACCACCAGCTTCCCGCCTGCCCGGCAGCAGCCGGCGTGATCTGCAAGGACACCACCGTCGATGCCCAGCTGATCAAGGCCGATGCCGACGCCAAGGCCGCCCTCGATGCCGCGGAGGACGCGGTGCGCAACCACCCCGGCACCGATCCCACCTCGCTGATCGCCGACGCCCAGAATGCCGCCAATGCAGTTGCGGCGATCCTTGCCAATCACGGAATCAAATAGGAGGAAGACCATGCCTTTCCTGCTCGCTGCCCTGCAACTCACCCCGGCCATCGTCGCCGCCGGGGAGGACATCGTCCAATTCGTCGAATGGGCGATCGCCGTCTACAACAGCCCCACCGGCCCCGTCGATGCCGACTGGGATACCCTGCGTGCCAAGGAGGCATCGTTGCGGGCCAAGCTCGGCGAATAGCGCCGATTTCCAGAACCTTTCATCACGATGACGCGGCCGGCCGAGGGAGAAATCCCTCGCCGGCCGCTATTGTCGTTTTCGGCCAGTATATTAGGCAGGCCGCTGGTGGGCACATGACAGGGGGGCGACATGCAGCCGGGTCAACAATCCAGAAGCGCGCAGACGGCATTCACCGTAAGATCGTCCCCATGGGGGAGACGAACTCGAATGATGCTTAAGACCAACCTGCGCGGCCAAGTGCGCCAGACGAAGCTTCCAGAGAGCAAGCCGCTGCTGCCGCTGTTCGAGGCCGTCATCAACGCCTTCCAGGCCATCCAGGAGGCGCGCGACGTCGCTGCCCACCGGATCGCCATCGACATTCAGCGCGAGGTCGTCGGTCTCGACCTCGGCGATAAGCGGCCGCCGATCACCGGGTTCACGGTCGCTGACACCGGGGTTGGCTTCAACGACGCCAACTTCGATTCCTTCAACACGGCCTATTCCGAATACAAGCTCGCCCGCGGCGGCAAGGGGCTGGGACGGTTCCTCTGGTTGAAGGCGTTCGAGCGCGTCGAGGTTGCCAGCGTGTTCACGCCGCCGGACGAGAAGCAGACCTACCGCCGGGCCTTCACCTTTGACGACGACTACGACCCGGACAAGGCTCTCCCGGCGCCGATCGACGCCGCGCCTTCCGGAACGGTGGTCCGCCTGTCGGGCTTTAAGGCTCCCTGGAACGGCAAGTGCCCCCAGAAGCCGGAGGACATCGCCCAGCACCTGGTCGAACACTTCCTGCTGGTCTTCCTGGAGCCGGGCTGCCCCAAGGTCGAGATCCGCGACCAGAGCGTCATCCTGTCGGTCAACGACGTCTTCGAGACCGAGTTCAAGGCTCCGGCCAAGGTGCATGAATTCAACCTCAAGGGCGCCGACTTCACCGTCCACGGCTTCCGCCTGACGGGCGGACGCGCGGTCAAGCACCGGCTCACCTATGCGGCGAACCACCGCGCTGTCCTGAGCGAGAACCTCGACAAGCACATCGCCAACCTGGGCGCCGGACGCCTCGTCGACGCCGAAGGCACCGGGTTCGTCTACCTGGCCGTCGTGCAGAGCCCGTACCTGACCGACCGCGTAAACGGCGCCCGCACCGACTTCGACATGGTGCGCGACGAGGATGGGGAGGCCGACCAGCAGAACCTTCTGCGGGAGGAAATCCGGCTAGCCGAAATCCGGCAAGCCTGCATCGCCTGTGTCCATGAGGACCTCGCCGACATCCTCACCGGCATGAACGAGGCCAAGGAGGAGAGCATCGTCAGCTACGTCCAGGACGAGGCCCCCCACTACAAGATCCTGATGAAGTCCCTGGGCGAGTTCGTCGCGCAGATTCCGCCGAACCCGTCGAAGCCCGATATCGAGGCGGCGCTGCACCGCCAGATTTACGAGCGCGAGGTCAAGCTCAAGCAGGAAGGCTCCAAGATCATCAAGGAGGCCGACAAGATCGACGACTACGTCGACTACAAACGGCGCCTGACCGACTTCATGGATAGGTACAACGAACTGGGGGTGTCGGCGCTGGCCCAGTACGTCGGCCACCGCAAGATCATCCTGGACCTGCTGGACAAGGCCATCTCGGCCGACGCCGAGACCGGAAAGTACCCGCGCGAGGCCGCCGTCCACGACCTCATCTTCCCGATGCAGTCTACCTCGGAGGATGTCCCCTACCACAACCTCAACCTCTGGCTCATCGACGAGCGGCTGACCTACCACTCATTCGTCGCCTCGGACGTGGCGTTCTCCAGCATGGGCCAGTTCGACAGCGGTTCCGACGACCGCCCCGACCTGTTCATCTTCGACCGCAAGCTCGCTTTCGCAGAAGGTGAGCAGCCGATCTCCTCGGTAGTCGTGGTGGAGTTCAAGCGCCCGCAGCGGAACGACTACAAGATCGGCGACAACCCGCTGCTCCAGTCGTTCCAGATGGTCGAGCAAATGCGCGCAGGAACCTTCACAGACCACAAGGGGCGCCCGGTCTCGACGACCAACGACAAGATACCGGCGTTTTGCTACGTGATTTGCGACGTGACGCCTACGCTCCGAAGGGCGCTTGAGGCTTTCGACGCCACCGTCATGCCGGACAACCAGGGCTACTACGGCTTCCAGCGGCACTTCGGCGCCTATTATGAGGTCATCGACTACAACAAGCTGCTGCGCGACGCCCGGAGGCGGAACCGCATCTTCTTCGACAAGCTGAACATCCTGGGCAACAGGTGACCCGGCCGTGGATCCCTTCAAGCCGTATACCCCGTCGAAGCGACCGGCCGCGCCGCCCGCGCTGACGCCCCAGGATGCGCAGGCGGTGGCTCTCCAGGCTGTGGCCTTCATCGCGACCGACGACAAACTGCTACTGCGGTTCGCCGCGCTCACCGGCTGCGGGCCGGACGACATGCGACAGCGGGTCGCCGACGCCGCTTTCCTCGGCGGCGTCCTGGATTTCGTGCTGGCGGACGAGCCGACATTGATGGCCTTCGTTGAGGCCACCGGGCTGGCACTGGCGACGCCGATGGCTGCCAGGGCGAAGTTGCCCTAAGGCTTCCTGCGAGCATCGACGATGCGAAGCAGTTGGGACGCCAGCACCACCTGCTCCTGGGCGTCGCCCGGGTCGGTAATGCCTACGGTGCGGTGGGCGTGCGGATTTCTGTAGACGCCGATGGCGCCTGCGAAGAGATGGGCAAGGGCCTCGCGCTCAGCCGGGTCGGTGATCGACATGTCGGTGAGCGCCCCAGTGTTCTTGTCGAACGCCTTGCGCATCAGCACCGTGCCGACATCGGAGGCCGTGAACCCGCCCGCCGTGCGCACGGCTTCCTCGACGGCCTTGAAGGCCGCCATCACCGCGTCGTCCAGTTCGTTGCGCATCAGCGCTCGCCACACCTTGTCGGCGATCAGTGGGTGCAGCAGGGACTTGGGGAATTCCGCTGCCCGGCGTAGCCGCTGGAAGTCCTGGGAGTCCGAAATCTGTTCCCCTTGCGGCGTGAACATCATCCAGCCGTTGCGGCCGTTCATTCCCGGCGCCCGAGTAATCAACCCATGGCGTTCCATCCAGCCCCAGGCTTGGGTGAGCAGCGGCTCGATTCGCTGCCGTTCGTGGGGCGAGTAGCCCGGCTGCGTCGGAGCAAGGTTATTCGCGCCTGTGGCGATGTCGTTGACGGTGTCCGGCCAGAACATGCCGTTCTGCACCGTCACGCGCCCGAACTTCAGGAGCACAGAGGCCAAGTCTTCGGGCGGCGTGGCCAGCAGATCCGCGAGGTTCGGGTAGAAGGTCTGAAGCGTTTCCATCTCTTGCACCTCAGACGTCGCTGTCGACCAGCAGCCTGTCGTCGACGCGGCGCAGGACCTCGTTGAGCCGCGCCACCACGTCACGCGGTGGCTTCCGGCCATCGGCGAATTGGACGGCGACGGAGAAGCGCAGGTCGTACCCGGCCACCACGTCGCCGATGTCGCCGACTGCCTCCGCCAGATCCTGGATGCCCGAGATGGGGAGGAGAGCCGATGAACTGGCATGCATGTAAGGCTTCTGACCTTCGGCCAAGCCTGACGTGCTCGGTGGCGACCGAGGCTCGGGGACGGGTACCACGGGCTGGCTGTCTGGGACGCTGAGTGCCAGGGCTGCGGCCTGGGCGGCGTCGCACGGCCAGGCGCCGGACTCCGGCGCCACCACGAGCCACCGGGTGCTGATGGCCGAGTTGATGGCGCGCTTGACGAGCACCCAGGGAAGGACGGTTCCACCCTGGCGGTTCGAGAGCGCCGTCTGGAGCGCGAGGCCGGTAGTGCGCCCACCGTTCCAGGCGTCGGCCAGCGTCTCCGGCATCAGGTCCGAGACGTCGATGGGCGCTGGCGGCGCGAAGAGGCGCGCCGACGCCGACATAATACCGGGCGGCGGTTCCTCGCCGAGGACCGATGCCGGGCCATTGACCAGCCACAGGTCGCCGCGCCGGACGGCCTCGGTCAACGCCTCACGCACGACGGCCTCTGAGGCAGCGGGGATCACGAGTTGTTCATCCCACTCTGTGCCGCTGGCTTCGTCCCGGCGCTTGACAGCCACGGTGCGCCCGCCGCTGAAGAACCTGAAGGCGTCCGAGACGACCAGAGCGTCGCCAGCCCACAGCCCTTCGATGACGTTGGGCAGCAGTTGCGGCGGTTCCAGGGAAAGCAGCGTGGCCGTACCTGGGAGCTCCAGTTCGAAATCCTTGTCGGCCAGGGCCGTCTCGTCCACGGCGCCACGCCACCACGTCCTGGCGCTGCCGTCGGGGCGGCGCAAGCGGGCAACCAGCAGGCCGTCGCGGACACCGGCGACGACGGTGTCAACGATCTGCTCGCGCCGAAGCATCCTGGGCAACCTTGGCTGCCGGGCGAAGGCGTCAACGATGTCGGCGAGGCGCCGGGTGACTTCCTCTGGCCGCCACAGACCGTAGGGGTGGCCGGGCAGGAGCGACTCAACGGCGATGGCCGTGTCGATGATGCGAGCCTTGGGGTCAGCCTTGATGGACGGCAGCAGGCCGCCATCGGTCGGCGTGATCTTGAACGCCCGGACCTCGTTCTGCTCATCGACAGCGACGATGACGCACCACGCCTGTCGAACGGCGCCCTGTATTTCCGACTTCGTGCCGTCGACCCTGGCTCGGACGGTCTGCTCGCGCAGCGGGTCGGGTTCGGAGCCGAGCTGCCCCTTCACCTCAAGCCAACCGAGGTGCTCCCGAATCTTCTGCTTGGCGGCGTCTAGCCCCGTCCGCGACGGCACGGCCACGATGACCGCATTGCGGCGGACGCGGGGATCGGTTGGGCCGGTCTTCTCGTCGATGAACCGCTTGGCGAAAGCAGACGGCGATCCCGACTCCGACGCCCCCATAGCACCGAGGATGGCGAGACGGATGGCGCCGTCGTCATCCACCTGGTCAGGCGTCGGAGGAAGCAGGTGGGTGCGAACGCCATTCGCCTGGGCGCCCTTCGTCAGCCACTGGAGGCTCTGAAGCTCCTTCACCAGGCGGTCGTCGACCATCGTCCCTTGGACCCGGTAGCGGCAGGCGTCGTCGTGCATCTGGGTCAGGTTCGGCTTATTCCCGAGTTTCCAGGTGCGCGGCAATTGGTCGCCATTTGCGTCGGTCCCATCATCTTCCTCGTCAAGGAACCAAGATATCTTGGACCATCCCCGCAGCCCCTTTTCGAGACCGATCTTGTCGGGGCCGGAGCCGGACACCAATAGGAGCAGGTCGCGCAACTGTGCGCTCCGGCCAACCGGCTGCGAGTGCAGGAATACCGACACGACGGCCTGCTCGACCTCGCGGGCGCGAAGACCGACGACGTCGTCTTGGACCCGGCGCGCCTTCTCCAGTTCGCCGGGCAGAATCTGCGGCCACTGCTGGGCGCTGCCTTCGACCCGCTCGCTGGCCGCCACCGACGCCAGTTCGCGCAGTGCGTCGCAGAGCCCTTCCTCGCCGGGCTTTGACAGGAAGACGTTGGGGCCGACGAGCGGCGCACCATCCCATCCTTCGGCGTCACGCAGGGCGAGCGCGAAGGTGCGCAGGACGCCGCGGGCCTTCTGGAAGGCGTCGAGGCCAGTCCACTTCGAGTACAGGACTTCGGTGAGTTCGGGGTGGAAGGGGTAGCTGGCCAGGAACCGCTCCTCGGTCCTCGCGCGGTCACGCGCCGTCTCCGGGTCGATGGCGGCGATCGACGAGACCACGGCCGCGACCTGGCCACGGAAGGCGTCGGTGTTCGCCGCCGTGTCCGGGGTGAAGAAGCGGCGCCGCAGGATCTCTGCGACGTCCTTCTTCTCGACCGGCACGATGCCTTCCTCGCGCTGCCTGTTGAATATCTCTTGGACGGCCCGGATGAGGCCACGCCCCGTCTCGTCCATGCGCTCGGGGTCGGACGCCAGCAGCGACGCCACCATGGCGCAACGGTCCACCTTGGCCACCGCCTGGGTCAGGTACTGGAAGAAGTGGACCATGATCTCCCGCCAGCCTGGGTCGCGTTCGACCTGGAGGCGGAGGTACATCATCATCTCGTCGATCAGCACCAACGTCGACAAGCCTTCGCGCTGCGGCAGCGACAGCAGCTCCGACAGCAGAGGCTCGGCCGGAGGCATGTCCCGTTCCTCGGCCAAACCGTCGGGATGGAGGACGCGCAGACCCTCCGGTCCCGCCACCTGCCAGGCCAGGACGCTCCATGGGAAGCGCAGGTCTCGCATGGTGCCATCCGGTGCCCGGACGTGTTTGAGGCCGCTCTGAACGTCGAGCTTGTCGAAGCACAGGCAGGCGACCCGGGTCTTGGGCGGCGGCGAGCCAATGTGCTGCAAGAACTGGTCGACCGCAGGCAGGTGGGGGAGCGCCGCCGGGTCGGAGAACAGATGCAACAGGGTCACCAGGGTGTGCGTCTTGCCGCCGCCGTAGGTCAGTTCCAGCTGGCGCACGGCCTTGTCGCTGCGGCCGAGGAGCCGGAGCGCGACGTCCTTGCAGAGGTCCCGCAGCGGCAGCGTCGGGTACGTCAGTGCGAAGAAGGACGCAGGGTCTTCATACGACGGGCGCTTGCCCAGACGCTGCGCCACCTCGTGCAGGTCGGCGGCGAACTCGGCGAGCGAGAGTTCTCCGGTCTTCACGTCATCACGCAAGGTGACGACCTTGTGCCACGCCTTCGCCATTTCCTAGTCCCCCTTAGACAAGACGCGCCTGCGCAGGCATCCCAATGCCCGCGCGCGCAACGATATGAGACGCCACCGATTCCAGAATCGAGCGCTCGTCCGAGCCGTGCTCGGCCAGCTCGGTCAGCGCCTGGAGCAGTTTGTGGAAGAGTTCGTCGCGCCACAGGCCGTTTCGCTCCAGATACTCGTCAACCTTGGACTCATCCCCGACCCGCCATAGCTGCATCAGCTTGTGGACGATGTCGATACGTGGTGACGGGCGCCCGCCCGGCCCCGATACGCCAAGGTTCCTGCCCTGCCGGGCATCCCAAGCTTTCAGCTTCACCGTGTTGCCGCCGCCTGAGGATTCGGCCTCGTCGCCGCTCTCCTCTTCGCCTTCATCGGATTCTTCGGACCCGTCGTCGTCCTCAACAGTGGCCGCCGCTGACCCGGCGCTTCCAGCCAGAAGATCGTAGGCATCGACCAGTGAGGAGTCGCTGACGTTGCAGGACAGCGCGTACAGGATGACGGCCCCGATGGGGGCGGGCCCCAGTTTGAAGGCGTTGCGGTGAAGCAGGTAGTAGATCGTGACGTCGTCCAGGCCAGAGGCATCGCCTCCGGCGCCACTCCTTGCCAAGACCTGCCCGACGATGAACTCGATGACCAAGCGTCGCACGGCCCCCAGAAACTCCGACACCGTCATCGGTGCCTTAGGCTGGACGTTGGCCTTGAACACCACGGGGTGGCGACTGAATACCTCGAGCGCCGGTCCGAGCGCGGCCCAGATGAAATCGGGACCGCGGATGCCAGCGTCCCAATATTCCCGCAGTTTGGCTGTGACGTGTAGCCGCATGTCGTCGAGCACCTGGACGTCCCAGCCCTGCTGAGCATTCGGCTGTCGCTTCTTGCAGACCAGCCAGACCGAGGAGGCCAGCGAAGCCGCCGTCAGGGCGTTGGTGCGACTCTGGCGCTCGGTGGCGATTGGCCATGAACCATCGACCACGAACCCTGAGCGAACCAAGGCCGACACCAGCGTCTCCCAGGCCGTGGGCGACTTGTTGGCGAAGACCAGCACCAGTCGGCCGTCCGGGCGCAGGGCGGTATGGCACCGTGCGAACACGCGCGCCATGCCATCTTCGTAGTTCGCCCGCGACGTTGCCGCATCCGCGTTGAAGCGCCCAGGCTGGTCCACCAGTTCCCCATCTCGCGCTTCCTTGTCCCACTTCGGCCCGAGCGGGCTGGAAAACGCTTGGTCGTTGACCGCGCTCGTTCCGAACAGCGTCCGCCTGAACCAGACATGGAAGAAATCCATGATGTCCGAGTATGGGATTGCGTCGTAATAAGGTGGGTCGGTGAGAACCACGTCGACGGTTCCGATATCGGCCGTAAGGGAAGACTGGTTGATCACCAACGGTGCAGGCATTCCCTTGCAGGCGGCCAACGTATGATCGAGTACCTCGGCAACCCACTCGACAGCTTGGCCGAAGCCACCTGAGGCGTCAGCGTGGGGGACGCACTCCGCGAAATCCCATGTCATGGCAAGAGCGAACCGGACGAAGGTGTTCCGCAGCAATTCGCGGCTGATGGACCACGTCACGATGGTGCTAAGCCGGTCGGCGAGACGGCTGACGCAGGCGCCGAGGTAAGAGACGATGGCCTCGCCCCATTCCTTGTCGGCGTCCATCGTGGCGATGTGCTCGAAGATGCTTCTCGTCGACACCACCACTGTTCCGATGGCCAACAACTGGCGATCTGTGTACGTCTTCTTCCAGGTGTCGATACCGTAGCGCGTCAACCCTGACGCCCCGCGGGTATTGGGTGACGGCCTGTTCGGGGAGATTGGGTCGTCCGGAAACCCGAAGGGAATCAGGTCATAGAGGCCGTTCAATTCCGCCGCCGGGACATCGGCGGCGGCACGTTCGACGTCGGTCGGAAGGCGGTATTCCTTTCCGTGCGGGCCATCCACGACGACGGTGGTCATCACGGCCCCGAGACGCCCAGCCATGGCTTCCTCGCGGATCTCCTCCATCGTCATGATGAGACCGCAGCACGGGCAGCGGACACCGCGCTTCGTCATCGTGCCTTCGCCGAGCTTCCGGTCATTTTCCCGGCGTTGCGCGGCGTTGCCGCCCACCTTGGGAGGATTGACCAGGAGGCCGAAGACGACATCAGTTTTGTCTGTGTTCGGCGTGACCTCTAGCACCGCGCGCTTGTTATCTTTCGTGCACACCCACTTGGTCTTGAGGAGCGGCACCGTGGCGCGACAGGGACGGCACGCGACGGTCCTGGCCCAGAGGTAGGCCACCGTCGACTTGGCGACCCAGCGGGGGAGCCATGGGTCTTCTAGGTGCTCGGGGCTGAACTCCAGATTCAGGGCGTCAACATCCGGGGTACCATCGGCACGGAAAGGCACCTGCACGGACTCACGCGATTCATATTGGCGACCGGGCTTCACGGGCTGGAAATCGGCATAGACCGGGTAGCGGTGCCCCAGGTTCTTATGGACATCCTTTAGGACCCGGCGCCCCCAGGCGCGGACGTGCCAAGCCAAATCGGCGCTGGTAGGTGGCGCTTCAAAATCGAGGCGAAGGGTGCCGCTGGTCTCAATAAGCCCCAGTGCGGCCAAGGCAGAATTCAGCCTAGTCTTGCTCCGATACCCCTTGGAGATCAGGAACGCTTCCATGAACTCGCGGTCGGCAAGGGCGAAGTCGGGAAGAGGCTTCTCGACCCCTGCGAATCGCTGCGGGAACTCCAGGGTGCTCCTGAGGATGGTCCAGGCGACCGGGTTCACGTCGACGGCCACTGCTTCGCAGCCGAGCCTAATCGCCTCAAGCGGAATGGCGCCACCGCCCGCGAACGGATCAACGACGCGAGGCGCGCGTCCGCCGTGGGCCTCGGCGATCTTCTCGCGGAACCAAGCGACGTCCGCCTCGCTCTCGCGGCCCCAATGCAGGATGCCGTCGACTGTTTCGCGCTTGAGCTTCTCGACGACGCGACCGTTCTTCTTGACCGACACGACGTTCTCGACAACGCGACCACCAAGCCGATTCAGCAACTCGTTGCGGTCCTTCTCGTTGCCTGGGTCCGGCAACAACGTAGCGATCAGCGCTGCGCGACAAGCGGCAAGCGGGCGCCTGGCGGGCCAGATGTGGAGCGTTGAGATGTGTCCATGCCTCACGTTCTTCTCGTGGACGCTATCCAGCGACGTCGCCTCCAGGGGGAAGGCCACCTCAATCAGGCGTTTGTCGGCTGTCATCAAATTCGCTCCCACATAAACATTAGTTCGTCTCGGTCTCGGTTTCGGTCTGTTCCGCCGCCGCCGCCAGCACACCGGCTTCGATGCGGATCACGCCCCGCTGGCGCCAAACCAGCGCGCCCCAAGGGTCTCGGATTTTCATCAGGCGGGGACGCGGCGTCGCGCAGTCGAACACCACGTAGAGCCAATACTCGGCCCGCAGGTTACATGCCTTGGCCCATTCGTTCTCTGTCAACTCGACGCCGGTCGTGCCGGCGCGCCCCTTGACCTCGATGCTCCGGCGCTCGCCGGTGGCGGGGTGCCGGGACTGGACATCGAAGCCGGGCCAGTCGACCAGCCCAGCCCGGCGGGCGAGATCGGGCTTGGAGACGTCGAACACTTGGCTGCCGCGCGTCTGCTCGTGGGCAGCGGCGATCCGCATGGCGATCTCCTCGACGCGTGCCTCGAAGTCGCGGATCTCATCGGGATCGGTGGTCGGCAGCACCAGGGCGCGCGCCAGCATGCGCACCTCGCCGATGGCGACGCGATCCGGCTCGGACGCCACCTCGGCGATCTTCACCTCCCGCTCCCGCTGCAACCCCTTCTGCTGCTCGCGCACATGGTCCAGGTCCACCCGAGCGCGGGCGTCGCCGCCGCGGACGGCTTCGTAGAGGATGGCGCGCCGTTTGGCCAGTTCTGCCTCCTGGTAGCCGAAGCCGCGCCGGACATAGTCGAGCCTCTGCTCCAGGTCGGCTGCCAGCGCGTCGTGCCGGGTGGCGACCAGGGCCTCGCCCACAGCGGTCCTGACGTGTTCCTCAACCCGAGGCAGAAAGGACTGCGCCTGGCGAGCCAGCGGGTATGCGCCGGGCACCGCGTTGGCGACACCGCGGAGCAGCAGCAGGTGCTCGACGGCGCATTCCTCGGTCGACCCGTCGCCGAGTTGCCGGATCGCGAACAGGCGGCGCTCGATGACCAGCGGCTCCTCGGGCCGCCCAGGCACTTCCAGGGCCAACTCGCCTTCGGCAGGCGGCGGCTGGAACGGCGCCATGGTGACGTCCACGCGTCCGATGTGGACGAGATACGGGGCCTCGGCTGCCGGGTCAGTGAACACGCCGCCGCGCACCGCGTCGCTGGCCCACAGGCTGACGACGCGGTCGGCGATGGCATCGAAAACAGGCTCGCCAGGGTGGACCCAAGAAACGGCCTTATCGTCGGGACGACGCACTGAGAGCTTTGGCGTGCCCGAAGTCACCGGCAGGGCGTCCATCGCGTCCTCGAGGAACTCCATGGCCCCCTGCTGGGTCGGCAGCAGGGTGAACCCGGTTTCGAGGTCGCCACCGATGTGCAGGTCAAGACCCGGCGCCGTCCGCTCCAGGAACCTCCGAATGTAGCCGGGTAGGAGAGCGACATACCGCTCAGTATCGAGAGAGTCTTGAAGGGCGGGCAGCGCCACCTTGACGTCGCCGCCATCGCCGTAAATGCGCCGCTCCCGGTCGGCCAACGCCTGCACCTGTTCCGCCGTGAGCGTCCCTTCGAGGCGCGCCACGGCCGTGTCGGCATTTTCACCGCTCAGGGAGGCTTCCAGGTAGCGGGTCAGCGGAACGTCGCTGAACAACCGTCCAATGACGTCGAACACCTTGTCGGAGCCGAGCTGGTCGCGGATTTCCTCGAGCTTCTCCAGCAGGGTCTGCATGACCTTGCCTTCGCGGGTGTTGGCCGCGACGAAGTTGACGATGATGACCGGGTCGTGCTTCTGGCCATAGCGATGGATGCGTCCCATGCGCTGTTCGAGGCGCGCCGGGTTCCACGGGATGTCGTAGTTCACCATCAACCAGCAGAATTGCAGGTTGATGCCTTCCGCCGCCGCGTCGGTGGCCACCAAGTAGCGGGCTCCGCCGTCCGCAGCGGGCTTGCGGAACAATTCGACCTGGGCGTCGCGCTCACGAAAGTCGTGGCCGCCATGGATCAGGGCGACCTCGCCCGCATGCCCGAGTCCTTGCAGGCGCCGGACGAGGTACTCGGCCGTGTCGCGGTGCTCGGTGTAGATGATGACCTTCTCGTCGAGGTACCTGGGGTCGCGGAGGAACTCCTTGAGCTTGTCGAACTTGGATTCCTGGCCCCGGTCGACGAGCTGCCGCGCCATCCGCTCCAGCTTGCGGACCTCGTCCAGTTCCACCATCAACTCGGCCAGGGTCGATACGGCCGTCGCCCCCAGGACGTCGGCCTCGATTTTCTCGTGCTTCTCGCCGCCACCATCCTCGTCCGCGTCGTCGTCGGCAGCACCCGCGAACGGGTCCTCGGCGCGCCGCTCCAGATCCCGCTGGCGCCCGGCCAGCGCTTCGAGGCCGCCGTCGCGCACGGCCTCGATCATCTCCTCGAGGCGTCCCATGCGCCGCTCGAACGACCGCAGCACAGCCCAGGTCGAACTGGCGAGTCGGCGCTGGAACACGGACATGGCCAATTTGGCCGCCGAGCGGTTCAGGACGGCGGCGCGGTTATAGTAGGTCTGCATGTAGGCCGTGGTGGCCTCATAAAGTTCCTCTTCGCCGCCCGGCCCCTTGGAGAGCTCGTACCCAATGGTGTCGCAGACCCGCTGCGGGTACAGCGGCCTGCCGTCCAGGGTGACCATCTCCTCCTTTGTGCGCCGGATGAAGTGGCGCGCCCGCCGATCCGCGGGAAAGGCGTCGAAGGCTTCCCAAGTGGTCAGGGTGTCCGGCAGCAGCAGGCGCCAAAGCATGTAGTACGGGAAGTTCTTCCCTTGATGGGGCGTCGCCGTCAGGAGCAGCAGGTGCGGCGCCGCCCAGCCGAGGCGCCACCTGTCGTCCTCCGCCAGCCCGATCAGGGCCTCGGCCAAGAGGTAGCGCGTCCGCTTGCGGAGGTAGAGGTCCGGGTCGCGGTCGGCCGACAGTTTATGGGCCTCGTCGAAGACCACGAGGTCATACGGCTCGGCCTCACGCAGCCGGGCGATCATCTTCTCACCGGCGAGCGTGTCGACGGACACGACGACCAGATCGCTGTCGGGGCCGACGAACGGATTGCTGTTCCGGGCGTCCGCCCCGGTCACCACCTTGAACGGTAGCCGGAACAGCGTCCGCATCTCCCGCCGCCAGTTGCCGACCAGCCCGGCGGGTGGCACCACGATGACGCGGCGTATCGTCCGGCGGGCGAGGCTCTCGCGGATGTACAGGCCGGTCATGATGGTCTTACCGGCACCTGCATCGTCGGCCAGCATGAAGCGCAACGGCCACCGGCCAAGCATGTGCTGGTAAACGGCCAGTCGCTGGTGGGGCAAGGGGTCGATGGCCGACACCTCGGTGGCGAAGGCCGGATTAAACAGGTGGCCAAAGCCCAGGCGGTATGCTTCCACCACGGCGGCGACGCGGTCCGGCGCCCCGGTGAAGTCCAACGGCACGGGCGCCTGCGGTGCGACAGCCGCCGACGGCATCTCCTCCAGGCGCTCGATCTCGCGCCACGCCAGCGCGTTCGGCTTCGTGCGTCCGCGCTCCCAGCGGTTCACCGAGGCGTAGGCGACGCCCAGCCGCTCGGCCATCTCGCCCTGGGTCAGGCCGAGCCGGATACGGAGCGCTCGGATACGCCGGTCGTAGTCCTTCGGAATCGCGCTGGACATGTCCCACCTCGGCAACTGCCGGATGAAGATGCACCCATAATGTTGACAATGCAATGGCCGTATAACAGGTGTTACATTGGATTCCGGGATGGATGTTTGCGGTGGAGCACGACGGGCGCCCGCCGCGAGGCGGCGTCATTGCCGGACTGGCCGCATCGGCCTATCCTGGCTGCCGAACCAACCACTGGTTCAGGGGGGGCGGCGATGAAAGCGACGGGTTCGATCTTCGTGAACGCCGAGGCGATGCTCGCCGCGCTGGCCACGGCGGCGCCCAAGCGGCGTGGCGGCACCAAGAAGAGCCGCGCGGCGCCGTACCCGGTTACGATTTGGTTCGACCGGGAGACTGAGATGATCGAAGTCGTCGAATCGGCGCACGCGTTGCGAGGCGAATGCCTCCCTGCCGAAGGGGCGTGGCCCAACCAAGTGCAGATTGACGGCAGGATGCTGCGGCGGCTCTTCGAGGCGATCCCCAGGGAAACGCGGGTGGAACTCGTCGCCCTGGAGGACGCGTTGGCCGTCCTGTTCGGTCGGTCGCAGACGCGGCTGCCACGTCTAGACCCTGGTGGCGTCGGCGGCGTCAAACGGCGCCCGATACCCCGCAACCCGGAGCACAAGGGCAAGGTCGAGGTGCCGCCTGACCCTGTCGGCAAGCGCGTCGAGCTCGCTGACACATGGGCGTTCAGCGCCCGCGTGCCCGTGCCGCAGCACCGCATCCCGAAGGAGGATGGTCAGGACTGACCACGGGTCGCCTGGGCCGCGGATCAATGCAATCAGCTTTCCCCGGCGTGTGGCCGCCCGTATGATCATCGAGTCCTCACCCGCTGGCAAATAGGCCCGGCGCAGATCGGCAGGCCCGGTGGGCTCCGAGCGGGTTCGCCGCCATCCCCACCCCCGCCATTGATCCGTCCATCACGACGGCGTCTCCTGCGGTCCCCGATCAAAATTTCGGGCACGGGAGATTGCCGATTCGTAGGGGGGGCTACGGGAGATCGGTTGGGGACGTTTTTGGCGGTATCCGTCGGTACAGTGGCACCTTCCTGAGATATCCCTCTTGAAATAACGTGTCGCCTGAGAGACTTGTATTGGGGGGCATTTTTGATAGAATCATCTGACCATTCCGAGAGGTTACGGCGCACACGCCTCCATCCCTCAACGGCTGTCATTTTAGAGAGGGTGCTGTGAATTCGGTGGTACAGGACAACAATAAGGGAGACCGCTACGGATCTCGACGGAACCGCCGATGACATCCGCGCGCCATCTTGTTGCTTTGTTACAAAGCCATCTTGAGGGCGACGACGAGCAATTTCTGACCGTCGCCATGCAGGCTGCCGCCAATGAAGCCCGGCAGGGTCACGGCAAACTTGCCCAGCAGCTTCGTGAGCTGGTCGATGAATCGCGCGCTCGCGCGCAGTCAGGGAAAAGCGCAGTACGACAACGCGGACCAGTGCCGTTGGCCCAGCCGCGCGGCGACCTCGCTAATCTGATTGCCGCCCAATATTCGGAAACGCGGCTATCCAGTATGGTCTTAGCGTCGGCCCTTGAGCAGCGATTGCGCCGTGTTCTGACCGAACATCGGCAGCAGCAGCGGTTGCGCAGCCATGGTTTGCGCCCTCGCCGCAAGCTGTTGCTATTGGGACCACCCGGTGCCGGCAAGACGATGACGGCTGCGGCGCTGGCTGGCGAGTTGCATACGCCGCTATTTACGATCGTTCTTGATGGCCTTATGACCAAGTTCATGGGGGAGACCGCCGCCAAGCTGCGCTTGGTGTTCGATGCGATCCGCGAAACCAGGGGGGTCTATTTCTTCGACGAATTCGACGCCATCGGGGCCAAGCGCACCGAGCGCAACGACGTTGGTGAAATCCGCCGTGTCCTGAATTCTTTCCTGCAATTTCTCGAAGTGGATGACAGTGACAGCCTGATTATTGCAGCGACCAATCATCCTGAATTACTCGATCCGGCACTCTATCGCCGATTTGATGACGTGATCGAATATTCCCTGCCTAACCGCGAGATTGCCCAGCGCATCCTTGAAAACAGGCTGTCTTCTTTCAAGACCAAGGGCGTTGACTGGCCGGCGGCGGTTGCCGCCGGTGCCGGATTGAGCCAGGCGGAATTTGCGCTAGCGGCGGAAGATGCCGCCAAGCAAGCTTTGCTGGATGATCGAGAGACCGTTACCGCCGAGGATTTGTTGGGCGCCATCGCGGAGCGCAAAACTGCGTTAAGACACTGAAAGTTCCTTCCCGATGGCTGATGAACCGCTGCGGGAGCGCCCGCATATCTACTTGCCGGGGCACGGCGCGGCCCAAGGCTACACCGCTCACCGTGCCCAGGCGAATGGAGCTGAATTGCCGGTACGCGACCGGCTGAGCCATGCCGACCAGATCACCAGGGCCTTGACCAATGCTGTCAGGGCGGGTGAGGCGCTGTTGGCACAGCGTGATAGTACCATCGCCGGCGGGGCGCGCGGCTTCTACCTCGAATTCGAGCTGCCGGCAGCCCAGGCTGACATCATTGATAGCCTGGAAAAGCGGGGCAAAACCTTTCCGATTGAATTGGCCAGCGTGCGCCCGTTGCCCGGCGACAAAATTGCGGCGACTGTTTTTGTGCCTGAAAATCAGCGGGACTATTATCTGAAAAAGGTTGCAGCCTATCGGGATGAGGACCGGAAACCAAACAAAGATGGCGAGACTGGCCCGAAGAACGAAACGCTGGTCGCCTCAATCAATACTGTACGCTTGGCGGTTGCCCGCTCCCTTTACACGGATCGGGCCGAGCTGTTTCCAGATCCGGGGCAACCGGCCTGGTGGGAGGTTTGGCTTCGAATCGGGACCCGGCCTGTTTTTGACACTGCCGCGCAGCACCTCAATCTGATGGTGCGCGACCACGCACTGACCTTTCCCGACCGGGAGGTGGTTCTGGTTTGCGCGACGGCCGACGTTCTGGGGCGCATTGTCGCCAACACCGACAGCATTGCCGAGCTGCGCTTGGCGCGCGACACGCCCGGCCTGTTCATGGCCATGGACGGGGCCGAGCAACGGCTCTGGTCGGATGACCTAGCTGCGCGGATCGTTGCGCCGCCGGCGGACGCGCCGGCTGTTTGCCTTCTGGATTCCGGGACGACCTACCGCCATCCTTTGATTCAATGCGGCCTCACTCCGGCCGATCAGCAAGCCTACAGGCGTGACTGGTCCGCCGAGGATATCAGCCGTTTCGGTCATGGCGGGCATGGCACCCAATTATCCGGGCTGGTCCTGCATGGCGATCTAGCGGACTTGTTGGCGAGCAACGGCCCCGTGCAGCTTCGACATCGGCTGGAATCTGTGAAGATTCTCCCCGATCGCGGTGCCAATGACCCTGACCTTTACGGTGCCATCACCGCCCAGGCAATTGCCGCCGCTGAAATCGTGGCTCCCCAGAGGCCGCGCGCCGTCTGCCTCGCCATCACCAATCCCGGCGATGACTGGCGCGGCAGGCCCTCATCCTGGTCCGCAGAATTGGACAATCTCGCGTTCGGTGAGGAGGACATTCGGCGGCTGATTGTAGTTTCCGGGGGCAATATCCGGGAGGTGGTGGCCCCGACGGATTATCCCGCCCGAAATGACACGACGCCAATTGAGAGCCCTGCCCAAGCATGGAATGTGCTGACGGTTGGTGCCTACACCGAAAAGATCACCATCGTCGATCAGGACTACGCGGGTTGGCGTGCTTTCGCGCCGGCCGGGGATTTGATGCCGACCAGCCGGACTTCCGTATCATGGAACCGGGATTGGCCGTTGAAGCCGGATGTGGTTCTGGAGGGAGGTAATCTCGGCATCGACCCGGCGACCCATGCCGGCGATGATGTCGATGACTTGGCCCTGTTGACCACTTTCCGCCGGCCGGAAGAGCGGCACTTCACCACGACCGGGGAAACCAGCGGCGCGACGGCCCTTGCCGCCCGTATGGCGGCGCTGATCCTGGCGGAGCGGCCCCAACTCTGGCCCGAGACGGTGCGTGGATTGATGGTTCATTCCGCCCAATGGACCCCGGCGATGACGGAACATTTGGGCGAAATTGACAAGAACACCCTGCTTCGCCGCTACGGTTTTGGTGCCCCATCGCTGAACCGGGCGCTGCGCAGCCTGGATCATGATGTCACGCTGGTCGTTGAAAGTACCATGCAGCCATTTCAGGCCCAAGGAAGCGAGATCAAGACCAAGGATTTGGTGCTGCATCAATTGCCTTGGCCCAAGACCATTCTGGAGGACCTGGGCGCGGCGGATGTCGAGCTGCGGGTAACACTCAGTTATTTCATTGAACCCAATCCAGGCGAGCGCGGCCAGACCAAGCGCCACGGCTATGCTTCCCATGGTTTGCGATTCGAGGTGAAGCGCAGCAAGGAGCCAGATGACGCCTTTATCCGCCGGATCAACTCTCAGGCCGGTGATCGGCCAAAATATTCGCCGAATGATCCGGGCTGGATCATCGGTCCACGGCTCCGCAATCGCGGCTCCCTGCACGCCGACATTTGGAGGGGATCGGCCGTCGATTTGGCAGCCCGTGGGGCAATCGCGGTATATCCAACCGGGGGATGGTGGCGAGAAAACCCATTGCATGATCGCGGGAATTCCAAAATTCGCTATAGCCTGATCGTATCCCTGCGCACAGCAGAAAGCGTAAATCTATACAACGCTATTCAGGCACAGATTTCGCCTGAAATCACCATCGAAACCTAACCGGAATGATTGTGCCTTGAATGAGGAGAAGGTTCTCCGCCAGCCCACTTCCCTCCGCCATCCCACCCGAAGGGGGCTGGGATCGAAATTTCTCCGTTCGTCCCTGCGATGAGAGCGGCGGGCGCAGAGTTCTGCCCACTAGCATTTCGCTTCTAAATTCACCATAGTTCGGCGAGTCGGGTGGAACCGCTCACTATGACTCTGAGTGATGGATAATATGAAGCCCCGCCGTGGATACAACCCGAAGCGCAAGATTGAGGTGGCAGAGGCTCTGACCGAGGCGAATCGTAATTCGTTGGCCCTGCGTATCGCATATGGCGGAAATCCAGAACATAAACGTACGCCGGGCAATTATGGGCTTTCGCCACCTCGGAATCCTAGGCCGATGAAGACTCTTTGTGACGCGGATCGGCAGTTTCCTAAAGCTGAGGCCGAGGCGCTTCTGAGGGCAGGGGCGCGGAAGGGCTTGGTAAGCCAACAGCGGCGCAATGAATGGCCGCAAAATATCTGGGCCGTATCGGAAGGCGTCCCGTTTGAGGCACAACTGGAAAACAGCGAGAAGGGGGTCTACCACGGCTACCCGATGCCAGCCGACGATGACTTCAAGGACATCATCGTTAAGGAGTGGTCGGCAAGGTGACCAGCATTCTAGGAATAGAAACGAATTGGGAGCGTCTGGACTCTGGCGCGCCAGAGGAGCGGGCGTGTTTCGCTGCCCTCTCCATTCGATTCGGCCAAGTGTGCCTTACCGAGGCGGATGACCGCTTTGTAGGGCGAGTTCGGCAAGATATCCCTTTGTCAGCATATAAAATGGCCGAATGGCTGGCGTGGAACTGGTGGCGCCTCAGGTGGGAATCCCGGAGAGATGATGAGGGATGGAGACTCGCGCATCGCATGACGACGATTGGCGGCGGTTATGTATGGCCGAACATTACTGTCGTGTCCGACGGTGAGCGTGTCGCGCTGATAGCCAAACCTACCCAGGCACGAGCGACCGAACCCGTGCGGTATATTTCCGATGTCGCCGTTGTTGTTCAAGCGGCAGAGTTTGAGGGTATGATCGATAACTTTCTTGCTCAGGTGTGTGGACAACTTCGGTCTGAAAATATTTGCGATACAAATGTTGATCGGCTTTGGGCCGAAATTTCTGAAGAACGTCGTGATCCAGAAGCGACGAAATGGCGGAAATTCGAGGCCATGGCCGGGTACGAACCCGGTGAGGCCCCTTCCTCTATTATAGAGAGCCTAATCGCCGACGCAGGCGACCTCGGACAAGGCGCCGTCGCGGAAGTTGCGACTAGCCGCGCTGCCGGCGAGGAGATCGTGTCGGCGGTTCAATTGCGCGAACACGCTACGTCGATGGGGTTCGTTGCTTGTCCGAGTGATGCTGTGCGGCTTTCCAGCCCGCTGTCGCCACTGGGAGACAAAGCCGCATGGAAGCGCGGCGCGGAGGCTGCCGGGATTCTTCGGAAACAGGAACAGCTTGGTGCTGCTCCGATCTCTAACCAGAGATTGGGCGAAATGGCCGGCGTCAGGAAGGAGGCGATCACAAACAACAAGTCGACAACTTATTTTTCGTTTGCATTGGATGAAACACAGCAGACCGGCCATGTGGCTTTTCGCTCGAAGTGGGAGGCCGGGCGGCGCTTTGAACTGGCGCGCCTTCTTGGCGACCGTATCGCAGGTTGGTCGCCGGAACGGCTTTATCCGGCCACGCGGGGGCATACCTATCGTCAAAAGTTTCAGCGATCATTTGCGGCAGAGCTACTCTGCCCCTTCGATGCGCTTAATGAAATGTTGCGGCGCGACTACTCGTTAGAAGCCATTGAAGATGCCGCTGCCCACTTCACCGTATCGGAACGCACGATCCGCACACTCCTCGTCAATCATGGGTGCCTTGATCGTGAAGACCTTGAACGAGATATCGAGACCATATCGGCCGCATAGGTCTGGGCGGTAAAGAACCATGAGCTCCAACGACAAGTATGGAGAAGGTTCCCCGCCGACCACCTCCCCTCCGCCACTTGCCTTGCGAAATCAGTTCTCCGGCTTCGGGCGCCCGAGCGAAATCCGGGCGCTCCGCGCCGTTCATGCCGCGAAGCTGCTGACCGCGAACCCGAGACGCTGCGGGTTTGAACGGGTCATTGGGCGGCAGGCGGGTTTTCAGGCGCGTAGAGGCGGGCGATCGCGTGCAAGCAGGCGCTGGCGATGTCTTCCGCAAGGTGGCTGTATGTCGTCAAATCGAGGCATTCGACCTCCCAGCCGAGATTGCGGCCGAGGGTATTCCGCGCCTTGGCGGTATGTTCTGTCATACACCCCTCCCGTCATGCCCCCACCCCGCCGCCTTGCGAAGCGGGTCATCGGACATTATCCTGATACCGAACGCTCCAGCCCGCAACAGGCGAAAACTCAATGGCCACCACCCTTCAATACGTCATGCAGCGGCTCAAGGCGACGGAGCCGGAGCTTCGCCGCCGGGGCGTTGCGCATCTGTCCGTGTTCGGGTCACTGGCCCGCGGTGAAGCCCGCGACGACAGCGACATCGACATCGCCGTCGAGATCGAACCTGGCCGCTCGTTCTCGCTGATCCGAATGGAGGATACCCGGTTGCTGCTGGAGGATGCGCTCGGCCAACCTGTCGATCTGGGTGAGGTGGCGTCGTTCCGCCCCGCCGTGCGGGCGGCCTTCGAGTACGATCAGGTGCGAGTGTTCTGATGCCGCGCGGCCATCGGGATCGCATCAGCGACATTTTTACCGCTATCGCGGATATCCAGGCCGACACCGTGGGCATGGATTTGGCGGCGTTCGAGAAAAGCCCCACCGTCATCCGCTCAGTGCTTTATTCCATCGGCGTGATCGGCGAGGCGGTCAAGGCCGTCGATCAGGATTTCAAGGATGCCCATCCCGAAATTCCCTGGCGCGCCATCGCCGGAATCCGTGACCGCATTGTCCACGAATATTTCCGCACCAACACGCGACGTATCTGGGACGTGGTTCAGGACGATCTTGAACCGCTGGAAATTACCCTGAAATCCGCTTTCGGCGGCGATGCATCCCATTGATTTTCAATAGGAGAAGGTTCGTCGTCAGCCAAAATCGCCCCGCCAATTTCCCAATCCCCCCGCGCTCGGCCCCGCCCGAAGGCCTGATCACCGTATCGAACCTCGCGCCCAAGCCCCCTCCGTCCTGGCGCAAGGCGCCGACCAAGCCGACGATTGCGGCCCCCACATACCGGCGATATAGTCCACAAGGGGAAAAGGTGATGGGCTACCGCGGCGTGAAATCGCTCAGCCGCACCTGTGGGGATTCCATGAGCGTCGGCGGCCAAACAGTACCGAGTTCCGGCGGCAAGCCTCCGGCCCAGTCGCCCCGCGATTCGGATCGAGCCGGTGCCATCCTGCCGCTGGCCACGGCGGCCGTGCTGACCATTGCCGCCGTTTTGGCCGCCGAACTGCCGCTGCGGGACTTCTTCATCACGCCGGCCAATTACCTTCCCCTCCACACCTCCCTGGAATTCGTCGCCATTTCGGTCTCGGCGATGGTGTTCGGGTTGGGCTGGAACCTGCGCCAGCAAACCGGCAACGCCTCGCGGGTAATCCTGGCCCTGGCCTTTCTGGCGGTCGCCGCCATCGATTTGGTTCACACCCTTTCCTACATGGGGATGCCGGATTTCGTCACCCCCAGCGGCCCGGAAAAGGCCATCAACTTCTGGCTGGCGGGCCGGTTCATCGCCGCCCTGGGTCTGGGCGGGCTGGTGTTCCCGCTCGACCGCCAATGGCCCGCGGCGGCCTGTGCCGCCGCGCTGGCGGCGGCCGTCGCCATCATTGCCCTGGTTTGCTGGGCGGGGCTCTACCATGCCGATCTGCTGCCCCGCACCTTCATCGTCGGGCAGGGATTGACCGCCACCAAGGTGGGAGCCGAATACCTGTTGATGGCGCTTTACGGCCTGACCGCGGTGCTGCTGTCGCGACGGGGCGAGGAGGCCTGGTCCGCGAGCCGGCTGTGGCTGGCCGCCGGGGCGTGGACGCTGGCGCTGGCCGAAAGTTTCTTCACCCTCTACGCCACCGTCACCGACCTCTTCAACCTGCTGGGCCACGTCTATAAGGCGGCCGCCTACCTGATGGTCTACCGGGCGCTGTTCGTCGAGGGCGTGCGGGCGCCCTTCCGCGCCCTCGACTGGGAACGGGCCCACCTCAAGGCGTTGCTGACCACCATTCCCGACCTTGTCTGGCTGAAGGATGTCGAGGGCCGCTACCTGACCTGCAACCCGATGTTCGAGCGGTTCTTCGGGGCGAAGGAGGACGCCATCGTCGGGCGAACCGACCACGACTTCGTCGATGCGGCGTTGGCGGACTTCTTCCGGCAGAAGGACCTGGAGGCGCTGGCCGCCGACCGCCCCTCGGTCAACGAGGAATGGGTGACCTTCGCCGATGACGGCCACCGGGCGCTGCTTGAGACCATCAAGACGCCGATGCGCGACGCCTCGGGCGTCTTGATCGGCGTTCTCGGCATCGCCCGCGACATCACCGCCCGCCGCCAGACCGAGGATTCGCTGGAGAGCGCCAACCAACACCTGGAGCAGTTCGCCCACGTCGCCTCGCACGATCTGCGCGAGCCGCTACGGACGGTCAACAGCTATGTCGCCCTGCTGGAGCGCCGCTATGGCGGCCATCTGGACGACGAAGGCCAGCAGTTCATGAAATACATCCGAGATGCCGCCCAGCGGGCTGACCGCATGGTGCTCGATCTGCTGGAATTCTCGCAGCTGGCGCGTTCGGCCGAACCCTTCGTCGCGGTGCCGATGGGCGAGGTCGTCGAGGCGGCGACCGCCGCGCTGGCACGCCCGCGCAACGAGGCCGGCGCCGAAATCGCCGTCACCACCGAACTGCCGGTGGTCATGGGCTCGCGCGTCGAGCTGACGCGGCTGCTGCAACACCTGATCGGCAACGCCATCAAATACCGCCATCCGGAGCGTCGCCCCAACGTGACGATCAGTTGCCGCCGCCACCCGGAAGGTTGGCTGTTCGCCGTCGCCGACAACGGCATCGGCATCGAGGCGGCCTATTTCGACAGCATCTTCGCCATTTTCCAGCGCCTGCACACCCGCGAACGCTACGAGGGCAACGGCATCGGCCTGGCCATCTGCAAGAAGGTGGTCGAGCACCATAACGGCCGGATCTGGGTCGAGTCGGTGCCCGACCAGGGCTCGACCTTCCTGTTCACCCTGCCGGAGAATTAGACCGCGACGACCATTCGCGACCGGTCCGGTCCCGCGAGGATAGCCCGCCGTCCTTGCCCTTTTCGCATCGCCTCGGATACCTTCGGGGAATGAGCCGCACCCGCCCCCAGGCACAGCCCCGTCCGTCCGACGAACCCGCCCTTGTCGCCCAGGCGGCGCGGATGGCCGTCGATGGCGATGTCGACGGCGCCCTGCGCAGGATCGCCGCCCTGCCGCGACTGGCGGCCGCCCCCCGGCGGGAGCGCGACCGGATGGCGGGGCGGGTTCTGGGCGACGCCCTGTTGCAAGGCGGCGCCTTTCCGGCGGCGGAGGCGCTGGCGCGGCACTGGACGGCGCGGTCCCCCGGCACCGCCGAACCGGCGCTGCTGCTGGCCCGCGCCCTGTTCGGCACCGATCGTCTGGACGAAGCGCTGGAAGCGGCCCGCCGAGCCTCGGCGCTGGCGCCCGGGGACATCGAATGCCGCCTGCAAGAGGTGGTCACCCTGTTCGACCTCGGCCGCGGCGACGAGGCGCTCGCCGTCACCCAGGCGCTGGTCGCCAATGCCCCCGGCGTGGCCGAGGCGGCGGCGCTGCACGGGCTGGTGCTGCGCCGGGCGGGAATGCTGGACGCGGCCATCCGCCAATTGGAGCAAGCCGTCGCCGCCCATCCCGGCCATCCGCAGCCGCTGCTGTGGCTGGCCCACGCCCTGCACGACGCGGGGCGCAACGAGCTGGCGGCGGCCCGTTACCAGGCGGTGATCCGCCTTGCCCCCGGCTCGGACGAAGCCCATTTCGGACTGTCCAACACGCTGGCCGATGCCGGACGATTGGCCGAGGCGGCCCAAGTCTACGGCACCGCCGCCCGCACCCTGCCCGGGTTCACCCAAGGCTGGCCCGATTTGCTGCTGCCGCTCGACCTGCTGGCGGCGCCATTGCCGAGCGGAACCCCGACGGGGCCGGAAGGGTTGAGGGCGGTCGTCGCCTTCGTCCCCTTCGAGCGCCCGGTGGTGCCGTTATCGCCGGCGGCGATCAAGGCCTACGTCGAGGCCCATTCGCCCCATCGGGTCACCGCCATCGACCTCAACGCCCGCTTTTTCGCCGCGACGCGGGAGGCGCTGGCCCACCGCCTGACCCCGTTCGAACTTCCCGACACCAAGGGCTTTCTGGCCGCCGCCGAATTGTTGTCGGCCGACAGTCCCGCCTTCTTCGATCCCGACAGCTTCGGACCGGCGGCGGCCGCCTTCTTTCAGCAGGCCACCGCGCTGAAGACCATCTTCACGCGCCAATGCCACCGCATCCGCCAGTTCGACGGCCCCATCCCCTGGCATGCCCGCGCCATGGCTCGGGCCATGGTGGCGGCCGCGCCGGCGGTGATCGGCCTATCGGCGATGTTCGATTCGCAGTTGCCGATGACCCATGCCCTGGCCCGCGCCATCAAGTCTTTGGCGCCGACGATCAAGGTCATCCTCGGCGGCAGCGCCTTCAACCGCAATGGCCTCGAGGCGGTCCTCGGCGCCCCCTACATCGACTTCGTCGGCCTCAAGGACGGCGAGGAATTGCTGATCGGGCTGATGGACGCCCTGGCAAGGGGCGAGACCGAGCCCGACCTGCCGGGGCTGAATTTCCGCCGCGCCGACGGCGGCTTCACCATCCGCGACGACACCAAGCCGCTGCGCCAGGACCAAGTCCCGCCCGCCGATTTCGACGATTACGACCTCGGCGCCTATTTCACCCCCCGGCTGGTGCTGCCGGTGCTGACGTCGCGCGGCTGCTATTGGGCCCGCTGCACCTTCTGCAACGCCTTCGACGTCTATGCCGGGCGCTACACCGCCAAGACGCCGGTCCACGCCGTCGACGAGATGGAGGCCCACCAGCGCCGTTACGGCGTCCGCCATTTCTACATGGTCGACAAGATGATCTCGCCGGCCCGTTTCCGGAAAATGGGTGAGGAGATTTTGGCGCGGGGCCTTGACCTCACCTATTACGGCCTGTCGAAGCCCACCGCGGACTTCACCCCGGACATTCTCGACGTCATGTTCCGCTCGGGCTGCCGCTACGTCCATTGGGGCCAGGAATCCGGGAGCGACCGCATCCTCGACCGGATGGACAAGGGCAACACCGCCGCCGAATCGGGGGCGACGTTAAGGGCGGCGGCGGCGGCCGGCATCCGCAACCACCTGTTCATGATCGTCGGCTTCCCCGGGGAAGGCATCGACGAACTGGCCGAGACCGTTCGCTTCCTGGTCGACAACGCCGCCGCCGTCGACCAGGTGCAATGCGGCCCCTTCGTGCTGGAGAAGGGCACGCCGCTGGAACGGCGGCCCCAGGATTTCGGCATCGCCCGCATCTTCGACCGCCGCAGCGAGGGCGCCCTGCAATTGCTGCGCTTCGAGTCCGCCATCGGCTTCCAGCCGGCCCAGGCCCAGGCGGCGGAAAAGGCGCTGCGGCGGGAATTGCTGGGCGAAATCGCCGGCTTCTCGTCACACCTCGGCGCCCTGTGGGATCACGCGCTGATCGTCTACTCCGAACTGCCTCGTGGGGACGGTCGCGCGGTCACGCGACCGGCGGAAGCGGTAATCGCGGCGATCCGTGCCGCCGTGAGCGAGAACTGACCCCAACTTAGGCATGCATCAGGCTTTCGCCCGATGGTCGACGCCACGTCGAAGCGTTAACATGACTTTTGGGCGAAGGTTATTGCGCACAGGGGGCAAGTACCGTGCCGCAGGTTGGCAGACTCGCCGAGTTGGCGTGGCGGGATGAATTGTGCATCGGGGAAGCGACCATTGATGCGCAACACAGGGGATTCATCGATCAGGCCCGCCACATCGGGGCGCTGATCGATTCCGGCGCGCCCGCCGCCGATGTTCTCGCCAACATCACCGCCATCGTCGCGGCCACGGCCCACCACTTCACCTCGGAAGAGGAAATCGTCGCCCGCCACCGAATTCCCGACTCGATCGACCATCGCATGGATCATGTGACGATCCTTCAGCAGATCACCGACCGGGTTGCCGAGTTATCCACCGAGTCGCCGGCGGAAGAGATGACCACCGTGGTTCGCACCGTGGTGGTCATGCTGCTTGAACACATGCTGCTGCGGGACATGGAACTGCGCCGCCATTTCCTGGCCATGGAGGCGGTGACATGTCACTGAGCGAAGCCACCGCGCGTATCCACCCGGCCGAACCGGTCGCCGAATCGCGCCGGGTGCTGGTGGTGGTCATCGACGGCGCCGCCGAACATCGCGGCCAGGTCAAAAGCGCCCTGAATTCGTTTTACCGCATCGCCGCCTTCGACGACGGCGACCTGGCGGTGTCCGAGATGGCGCGCTGTCCGCCCTGCGTCATTCTCGTGGATGAGAAGGCGCCACCCTCGGGTGGGCCGCGCATCATCGCCCGTATCCGCAAAGTGCCGGCACTGGCCAATGTGCCGATCATCTTCACCACCGGCCGCGACCGCGTCAGCCTGGGCCAGGAGGCGCGGCAGATGGGCGCCAGCGCCGCCCTGGTCAAGCCGTTCCGCCGCAGCGCGCTGATGAAGACCATCTCCGGCCTGGTCAACCGTTCGATCGAGGCCAAATGGGAGCGGCTGCCCGAGGAACAGCAGGCCTGCCTGCGCAAGACCGTCGACACCTTCAACGGCATCTCGGATCTGATCGAATCGGGCCAGCCGATCACCTATTCCCAGGTTACCGAGGCCTGCGGCCCGCTGGTCGACGTGGTGCAGAAATCCGATTACCAATCGATGCTGTCGGGCGTCCGCGATCACGACAACTATTCCTACGTCCACTCGCTGAGGGTCGCCACCCTACTGTCGGTTTTCGGTAACGCCATCGGCCTTGCCGAGAGCGACTTGCTGGTGCTGGCCTCGGGCGGCCTGATGCACGACGTCGGCAAGATGTCGATCTCGCACGAGGTGCTGAACAAGCCCGGTCGCCTGTCCGAGGAAGAGTTCGCGGTCATGAAATCCCATGTGGCCAAGACGGTGGACTTTCTCAAGGAAAGCACCACCCTGCCCAAGGGCGTGGTCGCCGTCGCCGAACGCCACCACGAGAAGCTGGACGGCACCGGCTATCCGCGCGGCCTCAAAGGCGCGGAACTCAACGACCTGGCCCGCATGGCCTCGATCGTCGACGTTTTCAGCGCGCTGACCGACCGCCGGGTCTACAAGCCACCGATGACGCCCGAGGACGCCTTCAAGCTGATGGGCGACCAGATGATGGCGCATCTGGACCAAAGACTGCTGACCACCTTCCGCGACGTGCTGCTGTCGGTCGGCGCGTAGGGGCTTGGCCTATTCCAGGTGGCGCTCGATCTCGGCCTGGCACTGCGCAAGCCAAGCCAATCGAAATAGCCGATGGCGTTGCTCCAGTTCCTCGCGGCGCTGCCGCTCGTCGCGCTCGGCGTTGCGGATGTCGCCTTTGTTCAAGTGGTTCATGCGATCGTCGACCTTCTTGCGCTCCTCCTCCTCCTGGGCCATGCGTTGGGCCGGCAGCGCCGCCAGGCGGTTGGCCTCGGCAAGACCGGCATTCAACTGGCGATGCCAGAACCAGCTGCCGTAGATCGCGGCGCTGACCGAGGCCGGCCCCCCTTCGGGCCGGCACTCGCTATCAAGGGCAAGGTCGCCGGGCGGCAAGGTCGCCCAGATCGCCCAGACAAAAAGGCCCCCCATCAGCCACAGGTTGCGACGCTTGCGCTTCAGCGCCTGGCGTTCGTCGTTGATCATGCGATGACCCCCTCGCCGACACGTCAGGACAATGTTACCGCTAACCGTCGACGCGGACAATCTGGCTCGGCAGGAGTCGCTTGGCGCCGGCTCGGGCCGCCAGAATGCGATGAGTGGCCGCCAATCGCTCGCCGGCAAGGGACCGGGCCTCGACCAGCGCCTGGTCCGCCTCGGCCTCGCGCCCTTGGGCGAGCGCCGTCAGGATCGCTTCGTGCAGCGGCCCCAACCGAGCCAAGACCTCCAGCGGTCCGTCCCACAACGTATGGGCGCGCACCGGAGCGGCGCGCCCCTTGACCGTCACCTCGTCCAGCACCAGCCAGGGTAGGTGGGGAACGGCGGCGCGCGTCCCCTCGGCGGCGACCAGGCGGACACCGTAGGTCTTGGTCAGCCCCTCCATGCGCGAGGCGACATTGACGGCGTCGCCGACGACCGAATAGTCGAAACGCTGCTCCGAGCCCAAATTGCCGACACAGCACGGCCCGGTGTTGAGCCCGATGCCGACGCCGAAGGCGGCCAATCCGACAGACTTTTCCGCCACCGTCAGCATCGACCGCGCCGCCTGGCAGGCGTGCAGCGCGTGGTCGGGATCGGCCAAGGGCGCCCCCCAGAAGGCCATCAGACAGTCGCCGATGAACTTATCGACGGTGCCGTGGTGGGCCATCACCACATCCACCGCCGGCGTGAAGAACCCGTTCAACAGTCGCACCAGATCCTGCTCGGCCATGGTCTCGGACAGCGTGGTGAAATTGCGGATATCGCAGAACAGCACGCTCATCACCCGACTTTCGCCCCCCAACCGCAGCCGTTCCGGATGGGCCGCCAGTTCCGCCACCATGGCCGGCGCCAGATAGCGGCGGAAGGCCGAGCGCACGCGGCGTTCCTCCCGATCGACGACGACGATGCGCCAGCCCAACACACCGACCATTGCCGCCGCCAACGCCGCCAACGGCGCCGCCACCGACAACCAGAGCCCGACCGACAGCGCCCATTGCGCCGCCGCCGCCCAACCGGCCAGTACCAGCAGCCACACCATCGCGGCGCTCCAGGTCGGCAGCAGAATGCCGGCGGTACCGGCCAGCGCCGCGACCGCCACCACCGCCGCGCCCTCGGCCAGCGGCAACGCCTCCGGCCGGCCGATGTCGGTGCCGTGAAGCGCCGTATCGATGACGTTGGCCATACGCTCGACACCGGGCAGCGGCACCGAGCCGAAGGGCGTGCGGAAGGTGTCGTTGACGCCGATGGCGGCGGCGCCGACCAGAACGATGCGGCCCCGGAAAGCATCGGCCGGCACCCGCCCCTCGACCACATCGACGAAGGAATGGGTGGGGAAGCTGGCGCGCGGCCCGCGATAATCGATCAACAGGCGCATGGCGGCGTCGCTGGGCACCGCCAGCCCGCCGATATCGACGCCGCCCCCCAGTCTCAGCGACACCTCCGACCAATCGACGCCGCGAAACAGCGCCAGGGCGCGAACGGTCAGCGACGGCAGGTAGTCGGCGCGATAGGGCAGCGCCAGATATTCATAGCGGGGAGCGCCATCGGCATCGAAGGCGACGTTGACATGGCCGATCCCGGCGGCGGCGGCGACCAGCGACGGGATCGGCATCAGCGGCGCCGTCGGCTTCAGCGGGAAAACCGGCGGCCGTGGACTGTTGCCGAAGCTGGCGAAGGCCGCCGCCTCCAGGGCCGGCACGTCGCCGACGTCCTCGCCCGAGAAGGTGAAGGCGAAAGGGATCAGAACCTTGCCGGAGCGCCGAAGGGCAGCGGCCAGTTCGGCGTCGGGATCGTCGGCGGCCAAGCCGGCCAAGGCCGCCGCCAGTTTGGGCGACCGCCGCTCCAGTTGCCGCCCGGCGGAGGCCGCGGCACCACGCAACGCCTCGGGGATCGGCCGCTCGGGCTCGCTGAGCAACAGATCGAAGGCGATCACCTTCGCCCCCATGCCATCGATGACGTCGGTGGCCCGAGCCAACAGCCGGCGGGAGAAGGGCCAGCGCCCCAACTTTTCCAAGCTGCGGTCATCGACCAGCACCAGCGCCACCTCGGCGCCGGGCGGGCGCTCGCCGCGCAGCCGCATGCGCAGATCGAGCGACCAAGTTTCCAGCGCGCGCAAGGTCGGCCATTCCTCGGCCCGCCACAATGCGGCGCTGACGACCAGCGCCACCGCCACCGCCAGCAAGGCTTCGGCGAGTCGGCGGCGGCGGAGCATTACGGCCGCGCCTTAAGGGACCGCGGTGCGGGCGATGTACTCGTCAAACTCGGGCTGGGACCATAACCGGGGCTCGATCGGGTCCTTGCCGACCTCGACGCGAGCGCCGAAGCGATCCGGGATCTCGACCGAGCGGTGGGTGGCGTTGCTGGTGAACGACACCCGCCCGTCGAGAACGCCAACTCGGGTCATTTGCGGCAACGCCTCGACGAACCAGTCGGTGGAACGCACCGCCGCCACCGCCGTGGCGGTGCCGACCTCGAAGCGCGATGGCTGCCCCATCTTGCTGACCACCGCCCGCAGCAACCCTTGCGCCAGCGACAGCGAGACGTCGCGACCGTCCTTGAGCCCATAGGAATCGATGGTCAGGCGGCTGTTTTCGGACAGTGCCAGCACCGAGCCGTCGACCATCCGAAGTTTCAGCCGGCCGCCGGCACCGACGGCGACGGTGTCGCCGCCCGATACCTTCCGGCCGGCGGCCAAAGACTGATGGCCTTGGGCATTATCGACGGCGCAATCCCCGGCCATGGCCAGTACCTCACCGACGGGTTCGGCGGCCCAGGCGGGCAAAGACAACAGCAGCAGCGTCAGCAGCGGAACGACCTGTCTCATGGCGGTAACCCCAAACCTCGGCGGTAAGCGCTCCCGAAGGATATGGGGCCTCACCCCCTGGATGTCAGGGGGTGGTAATCAGGCCTTTTTCGGCGTGGTGGCGATCCTTGATCGCCTTGACCTCGGCGGCGTGGGCGGCCAGCCAGGAATCGAACTCGGCGACCAGATCGGGCCGGCGGACGCTGGAAACCCGGTAGGAATCGCGGCTATAGGGTTGCGACGGATCGAAAACCAGCGCGCCCGGCATACGGAACTCGGTATCGAGCATGTAATTGGCGACGGCGACGCTGACATAGGCGCCGTCCAGGCGTTCCAGCAGCACTTGGCGCAGCAACGGATCGAGCTTCAGATTTTCCTTCAGCTGGACCTTGCCGGCCTTGATGCGGTCAAACCAGGGGGTGGGGGTGAAGCCGGCGACCGTCCCCAAAGTCCCGACCGCCCGCCCCTTGCGCTTGGGCGTCACCATCGTCCCGTCGATGAAGTCGATGACCGGCCGCGAATAGGCGACGGCCACGCCCCGCTTGGCGTCGGGGGCCCACAGCGCGTTATCGGGGAATTTGAGATCGATGCCCCCGGACGTCAGCTCGGCGAACAGCCGCTTTATCGGCAGCGGACGATAGACGGCCTGATAGCCGTTGGCGGCGGCGAAGGCGTCGATGATCTCGCGCGCGGCGCCGCCATAGGAATTGCCGTGCCAACCGTAGGCGGGCAGGTAATCGACGTCCTCGACGCCAACCACCAGGTCCCGGGCCGCGGCCGGGTGGATCATGACCACCACCAATGCCAGCAAGGCCGTCGCGATCAGCTTGCGCATCGAATTTCCCCGAAAGCGGCCGGCATTATACCACCCCGAGCGGATCGCACGCCACCCGGGTGACCGTGCCGCCTTTCAGTCGGAACAGAGCGTCCTGGGGCGAATCCTCGGCCAGCAGGGATTCGGGATCGAGATTGCCGAAAAGGCCGCGCATCACCTTGCCGGCGACGCCGTGGCTGACCACCAGCACCTTCTCGCCGGGACGCAGTTCGGCCAGCCAGTCGCCGATCCGGGCGGCCATGTCGTCCCAGGTCTCGCCACCGGGACAGCGGAAGAAGAACGAGTCGAGGCCGGTTCCCGCCATCAGCTCGGGATAGAGGCGCTTCAAATCGGCTTTCAACAGGCCAGAGAATTCGCCGGTATTGACCTCCTTGAGGCGGTCGTCGAAGGCGACGTCGGCAAAGGACAGGCCGGCGGTCTCGCACAGGATGGCGGCGGTCTGGGTGCAGCGGGCCAACGGGCTGGAAACCACCCGCCAGCCCGGCTGGTCGCCGATCAATCGACGGGCCGTCTCGCCGTAGGCGCGGGCCTGGGCGATGCCTTTCAGGGTCAGCGGCGACACCGTATCCGCCTGCCCCTGCACACGGCGCAGGCGGTTCCAGTGGGTTTCGCCGTGGCGGAAAAGCAGGATGGTCGGCATCAGCCCCTGAGGGTTCCCCCCGTCGCCTTGGTCACCGCGGCGACCACCTTGGCCGCCACCGCCTCGATCTCGTCATCGGTCAGCGTCCGCTCGATCGGCTGCAGGGTGACGGTCAGCGCCAGCGACTTCCCGCCTTCGCCGACACCAGGACCTTCGTAAAGGTCGAAGACGCGGGCATCGGCGATCAGCGCCTTGTCGGCGCCCTTGGCGGCGCGCACCAGCGTATCGGCGGCCACACCGGCATCGACGACGAAGGCGAAGTCGCGATCCAGCGCCTGGAAGGGCGACGCCTTCAGCAGCGGCCGGGCCTTGGTCGCCTTGGCCTTGGCCGGCGGGATGGCTTCGAGGAACAGCTCGAAACCGACCACCGGCCCCTTGACGTCGAGCGCCGCCAGTACACCGGGATGCAGTTCGCCGAAGAAGGCAACCGGCTTGTTGCCGAGCCGGAAGACGCCCGAGCGGCCGGGGTGGTACCAGGCGGGAGCTTCCGCAGCGACCTGGAGCGAATCCGGATTGACGCCGGCAACGACCAGCGCCGCCAGCGCGTCGGCCTTGGCGTCGAAGGCGTCCACGGCGCGGACCGCCACCGACCAGTGGCGGGGACCGGCGGCACCGGCGCGGATGCCGGCGGCGACGGCGCGCTGCTGGCCGGGCTCGGGGCCATCGAATTGCGGCCCGATTTCGAACAGGCCGAGATCCTTGAAGCCGCGATCGGCGTTGCGTCCGGCGGCCGCCACCAGATTGGGCAGCACCGAGGGGCGCATGACGTCGAGGTCGGCGCTGATCGGGTTGGCCAGCCGCATGGCGTCGTCGCCGCCGCCGAACAGCTTGGCCTGCGCCGCCGGCAGGAACGACCAGGTGACGGTCTCGACCAGACCGCGACCGGCCAATTGGCGGCGCACCCAACCCTGACGGCGCTGGGCCGGCGACAGCACCGGCTTCGGCATCGACGGACGCGGCAGCGGCACCGCCGGGATGGCGTCGAAGCCATTGACGCGGATCACCTCTTCGACCAGATCGTGCTCGCCGGAAATGTCGCCGCGCCAGGACGGCGGCGACACCAGCAGGCCGTCCGCATGCTCGGCCACCGTGCAGCCCAGCGCCCGGAGGATTTCCTCCTGGCGGTCGGTCGCCACCTCGACGCCGCCGAGACCGGCGACGCGCTCGGGGCGCAGGACGATCGAGCGGAGCCAGTCGGGCGCCTCGCCGGCGATCACCAGCTCGGACGCCTCGCCCCCGCACAATTCCAGGATCATCCGGGTCGCCACCTCGGCGGAGGCCTGGACGAAGGCGGGGTCGACGCCGCGCTCGAAGCGGAAGCGGGCGTCCGACAGCACCTCGAGCTTGCGGCCAGTGGCGGCGGTGCGGATGGGGTCGAAATAGGCCGCTTCCAGGAAGACATCGGTGGTCTCGGCGGTGCAGCCGGTCGCCTCGCCGCCGATGACTCCGGCCAGGCCTTCCGGCCCGGCCTCGTCGGCGATCACCGTCATCGCCGGATCGAGCGAATAGGTCTTGCCGTTCAGGGCGGCCAACGTCTCACCGGGCTTGGCCAAACGGGCGTGCAGATCGCCCCTGACCTTGGCGGCGTCGAAGACGTGCAGCGGCCGCGCCAGGTCGTAGGTGATGTAATTGGTGATGTCGACCAGCGCCGAGATCGGCCGCAGACCGATGGCGGTCAGCCGCTCCTTCAGCCAGGCCGGGCTGTCGCCGTTCCTGACACCCCGAATCAACCGGCCGACGAACAGCGGACAGGCCGACGAGGCGTCGGGGGCGAATTCCAGGCGCACGCCGATCGGGCTCTTGAACGTACCGGGCACCGGATTGGTGTCGAGCGGCTTCAAGGTTCCCAGGCCGCTGGCCGCCAGGTCGCGGGCGACGCCGCGCACACCCAGGCAGTCGGCGCGATTGGGGGTAATCGAAATCTCGATCATCGGATCGAAACTCAACACCTCCACCAGCTTGGCGCCGGGGGCGAGGCCGGACTCCAGTTCGGCGATGCCGTCGTGATCCTCGCCCAGGCCGAGTTCGCGCCACGAGCACATCATGCCCTGGCTTTCGACGCCGCGGACGTTGCCCTTCTTCAGCACCTCGCCGCTGGCGGGGATGAAGGTGCCGGGACGGGCGAGGATGACCTTGAGGCCGGCCCGCGCATTGGGGGCGCCGCAGACCACCTGGATGGTCTCGGCGCCGGTCGACACCTTGCAGACGCGCAGACGGTCGGCGTTGGGATGCTTTTCCGCCTCCAGCACATGGCCGACGATGAAGCCGGCCAATTGCTTGGCCGGGTCGTCGATGCCTTCGACCTCGAGGCCGAGCTGGGTCAGGCGCGCATCGATCTCGTCGAGCGAGGCGGTGGTGTCGAGATGGCTTTTCAGCCAGGACAGCGTGAATTTCATCGGGCGAGCCCCCCGGCAACGGTCGGCACGTCGCCCGGGGCGAAGCCGTAATGTTCCAGCCAGCGCAGGTCGGAATCGAAGAAGGTGCGGAGATCGGGGATGCCGTATTTCAGCATCGCCACCCGTTCCACGCCCATGCCGAAAGCGAAGCCCTGGTACTCGTCGGGGTCGATGCCGCAGGCGCGCAGCACGTTGGGATGGACCATGCCGCAGCCGAGGATTTCCAGCCAGCCGGCGCCGGGACCGATCTTCAGTTCGCCGCCTTCGCGCGAGCAGCCGATATCGACCTCGGCCGACGGCTCGGTGAAGGGAAAGAAGCTGGGGCGGAAGCGCACCGGCACGTCGTCGACCTCGAAGAAGGTGCGGACGAACTCGATCAGGCAGCCCTTCAGGTGGCCCATATGGGTCGCCTTGTCGATCACCAGCCCCTCGACCTGATGGAACATCGGCGTGTGGGTCATGTCGGAATCGCAGCGATAGGTGCGGCCCGGCGCGATGATGCGGATCGGCGGCTTCTCGGCCAGCATGGTGCGAATCTGCACCGGCGAGGTGTGGGTGCGCAGCAGATGGCGGCCGCCGTCCTCGCGCTCGCCGAAATAGAAGGTGTCGTGCATCTGCCGGGCGGGATGCTCGGCAGGAATGTTGAGCGCGGTGAAGTTGTGGAAATCGTCCTCGATGTCCGGTCCCTCGGCCACCTTGAAGCCCATCTGGGCGAAGATGGCGGCGATCTCCTCCATCACCTGCGGAATGGGATGGACGCGCCCCTGGCGCTCGGGGCGCACCGGTAGGGTAACGTCGACCCGTTCGCGGGCGAGGCGGGCATCGAGAGCGGCGGCCTCCAGCTCGGTCTTGCGGGCGGCCAGCGCGGCGGCGACCTCGTCCTTGACGGCGTTGAGGCGCGCACCGGCGGCCTTGCGCTCGTCCGGGGTCATCGCGCCGAGCCCGGCCATCAGCGCCGAGATCGAACCCTTCTTGCCCAGCGCGGCGATGCGCACCGCCTCGAGCCCGTCCAGGGTGGCGGCGGCGGCGGCGGCGGCCAGCGCCTCGGCGCGGATTTTGTCCAGATCGTTCATCGGGAATCCTCTGAAGACGCGAAAAGGGGCCGCACCTCGCGGGCGACCCCTCTTCAAAAATTCGCGGCCCTTCGAAAAGGGCGCGTTCTTACTGGAGGGCCGCCTGCGCCTTGGCTACCAGCGACGCAAAGGATTCCGGCTCGCGGGTGGCGATGTCGGACAGCACCTTGCGATCAAGCGCGATGCCGGCCTTCTTGAGGCCATCCATGAAGCGCGAGTAGGTCAGGCCGTTGCTGCGGGCGCCGGCGTTGATACGCTGGATCCACAGGGCGCGGAAATTGCGCTTCTTCGCCCGACGGTCACGATAGGCGTAGCGAAGCGCCTTCTCGACCTTCTCGATGGCGATGGTGAAGCAGGTGCTGGCGCGGCCGCGATAGCCCTTGGCCAGCTTCAGAATCTTCTTGTGACGGGCGTGCGTGGTGACGCCCCGCTTGACGCGAGCCATGGATCAGTCTCCGTAGGGCATGTAGAATTTCTTGACCTTGTCGGCATCACCCTTGAACAGGATGAACGTGCCGCGGGCCTTGCGCTTCATGTCCTGCGGCTTGGCCGACAGGCAGTGGCGCTTGTTGGCCACGTTGCCCTTGACCTTGCCGGTCGCGGAGAGCTTGAACCGCTTTTTGGCGGAGCTCTTGGTCTTCATCTTGGGCATTTTCGCGATCCTTACTCTTAGAAGTAGCGACTCGATAAGCGGCAAGGCATGCCCGTACAGGCCCAGTCCGCTCGGGAGAAGCGAGGCTTATAGCGAGTCGCGGGGGTGAATGCAAGGGCGCGGCGAAGGCGGAAACCACGCTAGCCGCACGCCGTCTCCGTCCATGCCCCCCCCGTGCGGCGACCGATGGGACATCGGGCTACCCCTTTAGTCTACAGTATGCTACCCATAAGGGTATGTTCCGCCCAATCGCGTCACGCCTTCGATTGCGCACGCGACGGTCGGGGCCGTAGACACCCTATCCTTGTGCCCGAGGGAGCACTGGACGATGCGCTGGTTCGACAGCCTGAAAATGCGAACCAAGTTCCTGGGCGTCATATTTTGCGCCGTCGCCGGCCTGACTCTGGTTTTCGGTCTGGCGTTGGCGCTCATCAACGATGAAATGGTCGGCGGCAAGAAGGCCAAGGTCGAGCAATTGGCCGAAGCGGCCCACAGCCTGGCCGCCCATTGGGAGGCCGAGGCGCGGGCCGGACGGATTTCCGAGGAGGAAGCCAAGCGGATCGTGACGGAGGAGCTTCGCGCCATCCGCTACGACGGCGACAACTATTTCTGGATCAACGACCTGACCCCGACGATGGTCATGCACCCGATCAAGGCCGAGTTGAACGGAACGCCGCTCGCCGACGTCCGGACGCCCGACGGGGCGCGGCTGTTCGTCGACATGGTCGAGGTGGCGCGGCGGGACGGTGGCGGCTTCTACCAATATCTTTGGCCGAAGCCTGGCGAAACCGCTCCTCAGAAGAAGATTTCCCGGGTCAAGCTGTTCGCGCCCTGGGGCTGGATCATCGGCACCGGCGTCTATGTCGATGACATCGAACGGGCGTTCCTGGTCCGCGCGTTGGAGTTCACCGCCCTGGTCACCATTGTCGTCGGCCTGATGGTGGCCCTATCGGCGCTGGCGGTCTACCTGACGGTCAAGCCGCTGAATTTCCTTGGGAAAACCGTCGAGGCCATGTCCTCGGAGAGCGTAATTCCCGACAAGCTGCTGGCGCGCGGCGACGAAATCGGCGGAATGGCGCGCGGCATCCAAGTGGCCATCGATCGCTTCAAGGCCAAGATCGCCGAAACCGAACAGTTGGAAGCCAATGAAATCGCGATGATCCGCGACAACGAAAACCAGCGCAAACAGTTGGTGAGACAATTCGAAACCCAGATCACCGCGGTGGCCACCGCCATGGACGAGGCCATTCACGCCCTGGAAAAGGCGGTGGGCGACCTGGACGCGTCGATCGGCTCAAGCCAGGCGGCGACCACCAGCCTGGCCGAAGGCATCTTCGAGGCCAACGAGAACATTCAGTCGGTCTCCGAGGCGGTCGAGCGGTTCATGGAAGCGATCACTGAGGTGTCCCGGCGCGTGCTGGATGCCAGCCATCTGGCCAATCTCGCCGCCAGCGACGCCGACCAGACGGATTCCAGCGTCGGCGAACTGCGCGACAGCATCCGCGAGATCGAGAGCGTCGCCGGCTTGATCCAGACCATCGCCAGCCAGACCAACCTGTTGGCGCTTAACGCCACCATCGAAGCGGCCAGGGCCGGCGAGGCCGGCAAGGGGTTCGCCGTCGTCGCCGGCGAGGTCAAGGGCTTGGCGAGCAAAACATCGGAAGCGACCGATGAGATCACCTCCCACGTCTCCCTGGTCCAGTCGGCGACCGGGTCGGTGGTCGCGACCATCCAGGAGGTGGCTCAGCGGGTCCGCACGATGAATCAGGATCTTTCGGCCATTTCGGCCGCCACCGAGACGCAGAACACGGCGCTGCGCGACATTAGCGACAATCTGGCCGCGGCGGCCCAGCGCTCCAACGCAACCGCCGGCTCCATCGGGCAACTGGGCGAAAATTCCGAGGAAATGCGAGCGCTGTCCGACCAAGTCCATCAGGCGGTAATCCGGCTGAAATCCTCGTCCGCCGATCTGCGCCAGCAATCCTGCAGCTTCATCTGGATGATCAGCGGCAAATCCGCCGAGGCGGCCGCGCCGGGGGGAGAGGAAGAAGAGGACGTCGAGCTGTTCGGCTGATCGCCGGCGATTGCCAGGAACCGGCGCTTGGCCCATCCTCGCCCGACCATGTCCGCCCGCCTGATCGCCCCCCTTCGCGACGGTTCCTGGCTGACGCCGGCGCGGCTTCGCGTCTATCCGGCGCTGGTGCTGGCCGGCTGGATGATCCTGGTCGGCGGCTGGATCGTCGGCAGCCACGGCCTGATCGACCGAAGCGGCCATGTGCTGGGCACCGACTTCCTCAACGTCTGGGCCGCCTCGGCGATGACGCTGGATGGACAGGCGGCGGGAATCTACGACTGGGCCCGCCACGCGGCGTTCGAGCGGCTGGTGGTCGGCGCCGACCACCCCTTCTATTACGGCTGGCATTACCCGCCGCTTTTCCTGCTGGTGGTCTGGCCGCTGGCGCTGCTGCCCTATGCCGGCGCCCTGGCGGTCTATCTCGGCGCCACCTTCCCCGCCTACTGGACGGTATTGCGGCGCATCTTCGCCGACCGCCGGGCGGCGGTGGCGATCCTCGCCTTCCCCGGCCTGTGGACCAACCTGTTGCATGGCCAGAACGGCTTCCTCACCGTCGGCCTGCTGGGCGGCGGCCTGCTGTTGCTGGAACGGCGGCCCTGGCTGGCGGGGGCGCTGCTCGGCCTGCTGGCCTACAAGCCGCAATTCGGCCTGCTGTTGCCGCTGGCGCTGGTGGCCGGTGGCCATTGGCGAGCGGTGGTGGCGGCGGCGGCCTCGGTCGTGGCGGCGGCCGGGCTGTCGGCGGCGATCTTCGGGCTGGACGCCTGGCGGGCCTTCCTCGCCAGCCTGGGGCCAACGCGAACCATCATCATCGAGGAGGGTGCCACCGGCTTCGCCAAAATCCAAAGCGTCTTCGCGGCGGTGCGCCTGCTGGGTGGCGGCGCGACGCTGGCCTGGAGCCTTCAGGCCGCCGCACTGCTGGCGGTGGCGGCGCTGATCGTCGTCCTGTGGCGGGGCACGGCGCCGATGGCGGTCAAGGCGGCGGCGCTGGTGGCGGCGATTCCGCTCTCCACCCCCTATGTCCTCGATTACGATCTGGTGATGCTGGCGCTGCCGATCGCCTGGCTGGCGGCCGAGGGCGACCGTACCGGCTTCCGCCCGTGGGAAAAGACCCTGCTGGCCGCCCTGTGGGTGCTGCCGATGATCGCCCGCCAAGTCGGCGACCACGTGGCGTTGCCGTTGACGCCGGTGGCGCTGGCGGCGGCGCTGGCGCTGCTCATTCGCCGGGCCGCCATCCCGGCGGCGCCAGGGTGAAGCCGGCGAAGTCGAAAGCCGGCGCCACCGTGCAGCCGACCAGCGTCCAGGCGCCCAAGGGCTCGGCCGCCTGCCAGTAGCCTTCCGGCACCACCGCCTGGGGCAACTGGCCATCGGTGAGACCGGGGCCCAGAATCAGCGATTCGACCGCCTTGCCGTCGGCCGACAGCGACAGGCGCAGCGGGTCGCCGGCGTAATGGTGCCAGATCTCCACCGCGTCGACCTTGTGCCAGTGGGACCGCTCTCCCCGGCGCAACAGGTAATAGATGGCGGTGCAGGCGCCCCGCCCGCCATCCTCGCCGGTATGGCGATAGGTCTCGGCGTAATGGCCGCCCTCGGGATGCGGCTTGAGGCCGAGGCGGGCGACAACCTCCTCGGCGGTCATTCCTTGGGTTCGGTGGCGACCAGCGAGGGCCGCGCCTTGACCTCATCGTACCAGGCGGCAAGCGCCGGACGGACGGCCCGCCAGTCGGCAACCGTCTTGCGGAAGTCGATGTAACCAAGCGCGCAGGCCGTCGCGATCTGGCCGATCAGGAACTCGCGCCCCCAGGCGACACATTCCTGGTCGAGGGCGTCGAGGCCGCGGAGCACGGCGGCGGTCTGGCGCTCGACCCATTGCGGCCAGCGCTTGTCCTCGGGACGCATGACCGATTCGATGCGGACGGCCAAAGCGGCGTCGAGGATGCCGTCGCCCAGCGCCTGCAGCCGCAGCTGGCGCCAGCGCTCGCCACCGGCCGGCGGAACCAGCTTGATGCCGTCGTGGAGCGAATCGAGGTATTCGGCGATCACCGGCGAGTCGTAAAGCACCTCGCCGCCATCGGCGATCAGGGCCGGTACCTTGCTGAGCGGGTTGTCCTGGGGCAGGTCGGTGTCGGGCGCCCAGGCGTTGGTGGGGACCAGATCGAGCACGATCCCCGCTTCGCGGGCGACGACGCAGACCTTGCGGACATAGGGTGAGGTGGCGGAGTAGCGGAGCTTCATCGGGTCCCTCGCGGCAAATGATCGGTCATTAGAACACATCCTTGCGTCGCCGCAATTCCCCCAGCACCAACGCCGGATCGCCGCCCGGTTCCAGCCCGACGGCGCGAGCCACGGCGGCGACGTCGGCGCGCAGGAAGGGATTGGCGGCGCATTCCGAGGCCAGCGTCGAGGGCACCGTCGGCCGACCGGCGGCGACCTGGCGGGCGGCCTCGTCGATGCGGGCCATCAGCGCCTTGTTGTCGCGCTCGACCAGGCGGGCGAAGCGGCCGTTCGACACCGTGTATTCATGGGCACAGAAGACTCGGGTCTCGGGCGGCAATCCACGCAGCTTGGCCAGGCTGGTCCACATGTCCCGGGCGGTACCCTCGAACAGCCGGCCACAGCCGAGCGAGAACATGGTGTCGCCGCAGAAAAGCGCGTCGCTGTCGGGAAACCAGAAGGCGATATGGCCCAGGGTGTGACCGGGGGTCTCGAACACCACGGCGGCGGCGGCGCCCAGCAGGAAACTGTCGCCTTCGCCGATCTCGACATCGATGCCGGGGATGCGGGCGGCGTCGCGTCGCGCCCCCACCACCTTGCAGCCGGTCGCCCGCTTGAGATCGAGGTTGCCGCCGGTGTGGTCGCCGTGGTGATGGGTGTTGAGAATGTGGGTGAGCGTCCATCCCCGCTCGGCCAGCGCAGTCAGCACCGGCTCGGCCAAAGCGGGATCGATTGCGGCGGTGGCGCCGCTGTCGGGCTCGTGGGCGAGATAGACGAAATTGTCGGACAGCACCCGAAGCTGTTCGATGAGCAGGCCAGCCATCGCCGCCTCCCTCGTTGCCAGCGCATCCTAGCCGACGATGCGGTAGATCACCACCTCGCGCTCGGCGCGGTCCTCGAGATCGAGCGAGGTCGTCACCACCATCCGGTCGACTTCCAGCAGCCCCATCTTCGGCAGGTAGGCCCGGCCCGGGTCGGCCATCAGCACGGTGGCGCCATCGGCGGCCAGGCGCCGCAACCACGGCCAGATGTGTTCGGTCATCGGTTTTTCGTAGCAGACGTCGCCGGCCACCACCACGTCCCAGCGGCAGGGGGCGCCGACGATGTCGCCCTCGGCCATTTCAATGGCGACGCCGTTGAGGTCCGCGTTGAGGCCGATGGCGAGGATGGCGACGGCGTCGATCTCGGCCGCCTCGACCCGTTCCGCCCCCCTCAGCGCGGCGGCGATGGCGGCGGTGCCGCAGCCGGCGGCGAAATCGAGCACCCGCTTGCCCACCACCAGTTCGGGATGATCCAGCAGATGGCGGGTCAGCGCCTGACCACCGGCCCAGCAGAAGGCCCAATAGGGCGGCGGCAGGTTGGCCTGGGCCAGTTCGCGCTCGGTCGCCTCCCACAATTTGGTCGCCTCGGTGGCGGTCCACATGCGGATCTCGGGGCAGGCGGCGGGCGTCGCCACCGCCGTGTTGGCGCGGATGAAGTCCTTCACCATACCCTTCCGGCGACAATGGCCGCCAATAGCCCCCAACCAAACCAGCGGGTCGACTTGAACTTGGCCAGGCAATCGGCGGCATCGTCGATATCCACCGTCGCCGCCTGCCAGGCCAGTTGCCCGGTCGCCAGCGCCAGCAGCGGATAGAACGGCCAGGCCAGCCCGGCCAGCCAGCCGGAAACGCCGATCAACCCCACCGCCAGGCCGAAGAACAACCACAACCAGCGCGGCGTCAACGCGCCAAGCGCCAGGGCGGTGGACTTGACCCCGACCATGATGTCGTCCTCCTTGTCCTGGTGGGCGTAGATGGTGTCGTAGCCCAGCGTCCAGAACAGTCCGGCGGCGTAAAGCACCAAGGGCGCCGCCGCCAGGTCGCCGCTCACCGCCGCCCAGCCCAGCAGCGCCCCCCAGTTGAAGGTCAGGCCCAGCCAGGCCTGCGGCCAATAGGTGATGCGCTTCATCAGCGGATAGGGGAAGACCAGCAGCAGCGAGGCGGCGCCGACGCCGATGGCGAAGGGATTCAATTGAACCAGGATGGCCAGCCCGATCAGCAACAGCAGGCCGAGGAAAGCCGCCGCCTGGCGCACCGAGACGGCACCGGACGGAATCGGGCGGCCGGCGGTGCGGGCGACCATGGCGTCGAACTTGTGGTCGGCGATGTCGTTGACGGTACAGCCGGCGCCGCGCATCACCACCGCGCCGATGCCGAACAGCGCCATCAATCCCCAATCCGGCCAGCCGGAGGCGGCGAGGGCGATGCTCCACCAGCAGGGGAACAGCAGCAGCCAGGTGCCGATCGGCCGATCCAGCCGCATCAGCCGCAGATAGGGGCGCAGGGCGGCGGGGACGTACCGGTCGATCCAGCCGCCCACCGGGATATCGCCGATCAGGGTTGGCGCCGGGTTCATCGGCGAAGCAATAGCCCAATCCGCCGCCGAAGGAAACCCGGTGGCGTTGACGGCTTGAACGCCCGAGGCAATGCGGATACCTTCGGCGGTCGCGCAACTCTCCTGACCACGCGGGGAAAACCATGCCTTTCATCGCTGACCGGCTGTCCGTCATCAAGCCGTCTCCGACCGTCGCCGTCACCACCAAGGCGAACGAATTGAAGGCGGCCGGCAAGGACGTCATCGGCCTGGGTGCCGGCGAGCCGGATTTCGACACGCCCGACAACATCAAGGCGGCCGCCAAGGCGGCGATCGACCGGGGCGAGACCAAGTACACCCCGCCGGCCGGCACCCTGGCGCTGCGCCAGGCGATCTCGGCCAAGTTCAAGCGCGAGAACGGGCTGGACTACACCCCCGACCAGATCAATGTCGGCGTCGGCGGCAAGGGCCTGATCTTCAACGCCTTCATGGCCACCATCAATCCCGGCGACGAGGTGATCGTACCGGCGCCCTACTGGGTCAGCTATCCCGACATCGCCCTGATGTTCGGCGGCGTGCCGGTGTTCGTCACCGGCCCCGAGAAGCACGGCTTCAAGCTGCAGCCCGAGGATCTGGACAAGGCGATCACGCCGAAGACCAAGTGGCTGGTGCTGAACTCGCCGTCCAACCCGACCGGCGCCGCCTATTCCCATGCCGAGTTGAAGGCGCTGACCGACGTGCTGCTCAAGCACCCGCACGTCTGGATCATGGCCGACGACATGTACGAGCACATGATCTACGACGGCTTCAAGTTCGCCACCGTCGCCCAGGTCGAGCCGAAGCTCTACGAGCGGACGCTGACGCTCAACGGCGTGTCGAAGGCCTATTCGATGACCGGCTGGCGCGTCGGCTATGCCGGCGGCGCCCTGCCGCTGATCAAGGCCATCAACATGATCCAGTCGCAGTCGACCACCCACACCAGCTCGATCAGCCAGGCGGCCGCCATCGAGGCGCTGAACGGCCCGCAGGACTTCATCCCGAAGAACGCCAAGGTGTTCCAGGACCGCCGCGATCTGGTGGTGCGCCTGTTGAACGAATGCCCCGGCATCACCTGCATGAAGCCGGAAGGCGCCTTCTACGTCTATCCGTCCTGTGCCGGGGTGATCGGCAAGACGACGCCGTCGGGCGCGGTGCTCAAGACCGACACCGACTTCGTCACCGCGCTTTTGGAATCCGAGGGCGTTGCCGTGGTGCAGGGCGCCGCCTTCGGCCTGGAACCCTATTTCCGCATCTCGTACGCCACCTCGAACGCCAATCTCGAGAAGGCCTGCGCGCGGATCAAGAAATTCTGCGAAAGCCTGAAGTAGAACCAGGGGCGGCGGGGAATTCCGATTCCCCGCCGAGCTTGCCGGGGGGACGCCAAGATGAGCGACATGCCGCAGGGAAGATTCCTTGATGGCAAGAAGGTGCTGATCGCCTTCGAGCACAAGCTGAACAAGGAATTGCTGGTCTCGGCGCTGAAGCAATGCGGCGCCGGCACCACCATCAGCGGCCCGCCGCCCGAGATGCTGTCCCGCATCAAGGAATTCAAGCCCGACATCGTGCTTTGCGAGTACGATATGGATCAGGTCAACGGCGCCGATTTCATCCGCTTCATCCGCAAGGAGATGCACATCGCCGCCCCGGTGGTGATGCTGGTCCATCGCGGCGACGCCACCGCCCAAAGCCGCTGCCGCGCCGTCGGCGTCGAGCAGATCCTGATCCTGCCCTTCGCCAACCTCGACATCATGACGGCGCTGAAAAAGGTCTCGGGCACCGAGGTGGCGGCGGTGAAAAAGGAACTCTATTTCGGGGAATGACCCGATGAGGGACGCGATCGCCCGCGCCGCCGCCCTGGTCGCCGAGGCCTCCGGCCTGCTGATCACCGCCGGTGCCGGCATGGGCATCGATTCCGGCCTGCCCGATTTTCGCGGCAACGAGGGTATGTGGCGGGCCTATCCGGCGCTGGGCCGCGCCCGCCTGGATTTCACCGAGATCGCCAATCCCGCCGCCTTCGCCAGAACCCCGCGCCTGGCCTGGGGCTTCTATGGCCATCGGCTGAAGCTGTACCGCGAGACGGTGCCGCATCCGGGCTTCGCCATCCTCGCCGCCCTTGCCGCCGCCAAGCCGGACGGCGCCTTCGTCGTCACCAGCAACGTCGACGGCGCTTTCCAGAAGGCGGGCTTCGCCGAGGAGCGGGTCTGCGAGATTCACGGCTCGATCCATTTCCTGCAATGCACCGGCCCCTGCGGCGACGACATCCGCCCGGCCGACGACCTGGCGCCCGAGATCGACGCCGAACGCTGCGAGATGATCTCGCCCCTGCCCGCCTGCCCGGCCTGCGGCGCCCTGGCGCGGCCCAACATCCTGATGTTCGGCGACTTCGCCTGGCTGCCCGAGCGCACCGAAGCCCAGCATTCCCGCCTTCGCCGCTGGTTGGACGCCGCCAGCGGGCCGGTGATCCTGGAATTCGGCGCCGGCACCGCCATCCCCACCATCCGCTCGCTGGGCGACCGCTCGGGCCCGCCGCTGATCCGCGTCAACCCGCGCGAGCCCGAGGTGCGGAAGGCCGGCGACATCGGCGTGGCGATGGGGGCGTTGGAATTCTGCGAGCGACTGCGGGAGGAACTGGCGGGGACGGACGGCGCGCGCCTCACCCCGCCGAGCGGCTCGGCACGGCCTGATTGACCACCAGCTTCCGCCGGGGTTTGACGACTACGGTGCCGCGCGCCCCAACGCCTCGGCGGCCCACTGGTTGAGGCTCTTGCCGGACAGTTCGGCGGCGGTGGCGACCCTGGCGTGGAGATCTGGCGCAACCCGCAGCATCAGCTTGCCGGAATAGGGCTTCTGCGGCTTCCGTCCGATCCGAACACTCGTGTCCAGGTAGTGGTCCACCGCCTCGCGGAACGCGGCCTCAAGTTCGTCAACGCTGGCGCCGTGAAACGTCACGATGTCGTCTATGCCGACCAGCCGCCCGGCGAAGATATGATCTTCCGCGTCGAATTCGACCAGGGCGGCATAGCCCTTGTGGGTCATCGCAGTCATGGCTTCACTCCCGCCTTTTCCAGGAACTCCCTGGCCGCCTTGATCCGATAGCGCAACGCTTCCTTGCCGGGATGGGGGCGATGAAAGTCCGCCCGGCGGCCTTGCAGCAGAATGGTGATCCGCGACCCACCGCCCTCGACGATCTCGGCACCCAGCGCCACGAACAGCGCTTCGACCCGCCGCCACTCGATGTTCCCGGAGACCGGGTCGGTGAAGATCACGTCGAGGACGGCGCGGTGCTTGCTATTCATGACAGCATGATAGCAAATTGTGCTATCATCGCGCAAGTTTGGACATGAGGCCGGTGAGGATGGCGCACCGTGAAAAGATTGGTGGGCCCGGCAGGACTCGAACCTGCAACCAGACCGTTATGAGCGGCCGGCTCTAACCATTGAGCTACAGGCCCCACCGCCCGCGACCTTGCGGGAAGGTCGCGGGGAATTCAAGGGGATGCGGTTGGTTGCCGGTCAGGTATCGAGGAAGCTGCGCAGTTTGCGGCTGCGGCTGGGGTGCTTGAGCTTCCGCAGCGCCTTGGCCTCGATCTGGCGGATACGTTCGCGGGTGACGCTGAATTGCTGGCCGACCTCTTCCAGGGTGTGGTCGGTGTTCATGCCGATGCCGAAGCGCATCCTCAGCACCCGTTCCTCGCGGGCGGTCAGGGACGCCAGCACGCGGGTGGTGGTTTCGCGCAGGTTGGCCTGGATGGCGGCGTCCAAGGGCAGAACCGCGTTCTTGTCCTCGATGAAATCGCCGAGGTGGGAATCCTCCTCGTCGCCGATCGGGGTCTCCAGGCTGATCGGCTCCTTGGCGATCTTGAGGACCTTGCGGACCTTTTCCAGCGGCATCGACAGCTTTTCCGCCAGTTCCTCGGGGGTCGGCTCGCGGCCGATCTCGTGCAGCATCTGGCGCGAGGTGCGGACCAGCTTGTTGATGGTCTCGATCATGTGCACCGGGATGCGGATGGTGCGGGCCTGGTCGGCGATCGAGCGGGTAATCGCCTGCCTGATCCACCAGGTGGCGTAGGTCGAGAACTTGTAGCCGCGGCGGTACTCGAACTTATCGACCGCCTTCATCAGGCCGATATTGCCTTCCTGGATCAGGTCGAGGAATTGCAGGCCGCGATTGGTGTATTTCTTGGCGATCGAGATGACCAGACGCAGGTTGGCCTCGATCATCTCCTTCTTGGCCTTGCTGGCCTCGCGCTCGCCCTTCTGCACCGTCTGGACGATGCGGCGGTATTCGCCGATCGGCAGCCCGGCCTCGGCCGAGATGCCGGCGACGGCGCCGCGAATGTCGGTGACCTCGGCCTTGTGCTTCTCCGAGAAGTCCTTCCAATGCTTGGACTTGACCGCCACCAGCGACAGCCAGTTGGGGTCGAGCTCGCGGCCGAAATAGGAATCGAGGAAGTCACCCCGCTTGATGCGGCAGCTTTCGGCCAGGCGCAGCAGGCGGCCCTCGAAGCCGATCAGGCGCTTGTTGAGGCCGTTCATCTGCTCGACCAGCAATTCGATGCGGGCGTTGTTGAGATGGACGCCGTCCATCAGCCGCACCATCTCGGCCTTCAGCTTGTCGTACTTCTTTTCCATGGCGGGCGGCACCGGGTCGCCCTTGGACAGGTGCCCCAGGCGATCGCGCTGCACCTTTTCCAGCTTCTTGTGGATGTCGCTGACCGACTCGAAGGTCTCCAGCACCTTCGGCATCAGCTCCAGTTCCATGGCGGCCAGGGAAATGGCGCTCTCCTCGCCCTCCTCGCCCTCGCCCTCGGCCTCGCCCTCGACTTCGGGGGCCGCCGGCTCGTCGCCCTCGCTCGGCTCGGCGTCGGCGGGGGCGCCGGCACCGGCCATCGCCCGCTCCTCCTCCTCGGTCGGCTCGCGCTCGAGGTCTTCCTCGGACAGTTCGCCGGCGGGGCCGGAGCCATAGGTGGCGTCGAGGTCGATGATGTCGCGCAGCAGCATCTTGCCGTCGCGCAGCGCGTCGTGCCAGCCGATGACGGCGCGGATGGTCAGCGGGCTCTCGCAGATGCCGCCGATCATCATCTCGCGGCCGGCCTCGATGCGCTTGGCGATGGCGATTTCGCCCTCGCGCGACAGCAGCTCGACCGAGCCCATCTCGCGCAGATACATGCGCACCGGATCGTCGGTGCGGCCCAGATCCTCCTCGTCGACGTTGCCGGCGGCGGAGAAGCCCTCGGAATCGGGTTCCTCGGCTTCCTCGGGGGCGGCTTCCTCGCCCTCTTCGCTCTCGACGACGTTGATGCCGAGTTCGGACAGCATCGCCATGGTGTCCTCGATCTGCTCGGAGGACACTTCATCGGGCGGCAGCACCGAATTCAGTTCGTCATAGGTGACGTAGCCGCGCTCGCGTCCGCGCGCCACCATCTTCTTGACCGCGACCCCCAGGGTATCGAGCAGCGGACCGTCCAGGGCCTCTTCCTGGGTCTCGTTCGTTTCCGCCGTGTTCTGCGCTTTGGTCGCCATAAAAACCACCGCTCCTGAATGCCATTCGCCGGGGCCGCCCTGCTGGCCTCCGAAGGAGGGGCAACGGTCCCGGTGTCGTCACGTTCAACCTTGACGGACTAGGTCTCGGTGTCGCCCGGCGACACCGCGTCCTCGTCCTCGACCTGCACGCTCCGCGCGCGACTGATCACGACGGCCTTGAGGCGAGCGAAATTCGCTTCCGAGGGGTCCCGGGCGAGGGTTTCGACGGCCAGACCAGCGTCCGCATGCAATTCCCTGCGCGAGTACAGGGTGAAGACATTCTCCCACAGCGACTTGGCGTCGCGGATCGCCTCGCGTCGGCTGATCTTGTATTCATCCGCGTCCAGCAACGAGGCTAGCGCCCGAGAATATCCGTCTGACCGGAGATGGGCGCAAATCGCTTCCTCGTCAAGGCCATGAGCCACGTCAAGGTGCTTTAGAATCCCACGTCGAAGATTGTCAAGCTCCGAATCGGAAAAGTGGAGTTCTCCCAGCCGTTCCGCGACCTGTTCGATCAGCCCGGGATGGCTGATCAAGAGCGCCAGAAGCTGCCGTTCCTGGGGGGCGGCCGGCGGCCTGGGCGGCAATGGCCGGGCCACCCCGGCCAGACGACCGTCGACGCCCCGAAGCGCCTCGCCCTCGCGCCGCTCGGCCGGACGCCGCCCCCTGGCCGAGGCGCCGGGGACGAAGGGCGGCCGGGGCGGGCGCAGCATCTGGCGCAGGCGGTCCTTGAAGGTATTCCAGTACTGCCAGCGCACGGTTTCATCGGCGATGGCGAAAACCTTGTCCTTCAAATCCTTCTCGGTGGCGGCGCGGCGTTCGGGCGTGTCGAGCGGCTTTCCCTCGACGTTGATCCGCCAGACCACCTCGATCAACGGCTGGGCGGCGTCGATCACCGCCTGCATGGCCGCCGCACCGCGCGCCTTGATCAAGCTGTCGGGATCCTCGGGGGCGGGGAGCACGGCGAAACGCAGCGATTTGCCCGGCCGAACCAGCGGCAGGCCGCGCTCGGCGGCGCGGGACATGGCGCGCTGGCCGGCGGCATCGCCGTCGAAGCACAGCACCGGTTCGTCGGCCAGCCGCCACAGCGCCTCGATCTGCTCCTCGGTCAGGGCCGTGCCCAAGGGCGCCACCGCGTAGCCGAAGCCGGCCTGGTGCAGGGCGATGACGTCCATGTAGCCCTCGGCCGCCAGCACGATCCCCTGGGAGCGCGCCCCTTCGGCGGCGTGGGCCAGGCCGTAAAGGGTCGACCCCTTATGGAACAGCGGCGTTTCCGGCGAGTTGAGGTATTTGGGCTGGCCGTCGCCGAGGGTGCGGGCGCCGAAGGCGATCACCCGGCCGCGGCGGTCGGTGATCGGAAAGATGACGCGATCGCGGAACATGTCGAAGCTGGCGCCGGGACCATCCGGCTTTTTCAACAGACCGACTTCCAACAGCGTCGACTCGGGCAGGGCGTCGCACATCAGGGCGGTCTTCAGCGCGGTGCGCGAATCGGGGGCCCAGCCCAGGCGGAACCGGGCGATGGTCTCGTCCGTCAGTCCCCGCCCCTGGAAGTAGCGCAACCCCTCGCGCCCGGCCGAGCCGCGCAGGTTCTGCTCGAAGAAGACGCAGGCCGCCTCCATGGCGTCGTGCAGCGAGGCCCGCCGCGCCTCCTGGCGGCGCTCCTCGGGGCTGGCCACCGGCACTTCCAGCCCGGCCTCGGCCGCCAGCTTCTCCACCGCCTCGGTGAAGCCGAGACGGCCGGCCTGCATCTCGAAGCCGATGGCGTCGCCATGGGCCCCACAGCCGAAGCAGTGGAAGAAACCCTTTTCCTCGTTGACGGTGAAGCTGGGGGTTTTTTCGTTGTGGAAGGGGCAGAGGCCGTGGTGCTCGCGCCCCTTCTTCACCAGCTTGACGCGCCGCCCCACCACCGCAACCAGCGAGACCCGGTTGCGCAATTCGTCGAGGAAGCGCGGCGGGAAGGCCATTGCGGCTTCAGCCGCCCAGCGCCGCCTTGGCCGCGGCTCCCGCCTTGGCGAAATCAAGCCGGCCGGCGTAACGCTCTTTCAGCGCCGCCATCACCCGGCCCATGTCCTTGATGCCGAGGGCGCCGATATCGTCGATCACCTGGGCGATCGCCTCGGCCGCCTCGTCGTCGCTCATCTGCTTGGGCAGGAAGCGCTCGATGACGGCGATCTCCTCGCGCTCCTGCTGGGCCAGCTCGGGCCGATTGCCCTGCTCGTAGAGGGTGATGCTCTCGCGGCGCTGCTTGATCATGCCCTGGAGCATCGACAGGATTTCCTCCTCGCCGATGCCGTCCACCAGCCCCTTGGGCCGGGCGGCGATATCGCGGTCCTTCAGCGCCGCCAGGATCAACCGCACGGTCGACACCGCGCGCGCCTCCTTGCCCAGCAGGGCGGCCTTCAACGCGTCGTTGAGCTGCTGGCGCAGCATGGCATGCTCCCTTCGTCCCGTTGACGGCATGATCGGAAAGGACACAGGCTACTCCAATTCCGGTCGAAAAGAAAGACTCACCGCACAGAGCCAGCCCTTTGATAAAATTCAGTTTTTTTCCGGGAGGCGGCGCTTGACAGCGGGCGGGGATTTCTTTAAACAGCGCGAAATTTACCTGCCGCCAACCGGACCTCCCCCTGGTCCGCTTGCGAGGGGACACGCGGAAGCGGTTCGGTCCCCGCGCATCCGTGCGGCCGGGTGAAACCGCTCTCCCACGCTGAAGGTGGGGCCGGGCGGCGGCAAAGGACAGAAGGAAGACCATGGCGCATTCCAAGGCCCCGATCCCCGCCCTTGACATGCCGCGGCCCCCCGGCGCCACCGGCGCCTTGGTGCTGGCCGATGGCACCGTCCTCTGGGGCCAAGGCGTCGGCGCCAAGGGGAAGGCCGTCGGCGAGGTGGTGTTCAACACCGCCATGACCGGCTATCAGGAAGTGCTGACCGACCCGTCCTACGCCGGGCAGATCATCACCTTCACCTTTCCCCATATCGGCAATGTCGGCACCAATTCCGAGGACGTCGAGACGGTGACCCCGGCGGCGCGAGGCTGCATCCTGCGCGCCGACATCACCGATCCGGCCAACTGGCGGGCCAACCGCCATCTCAACGACTGGCTGGTCTCGTACAACATGATCGGCCTTACCGGCATCGACACCCGGGCGCTGACCCGGCGCATCCGCGAAAAGGGCGCGCCGAACGGCACCATCGTCCATTTCGGCACCGGCGATTTCGACCTCGCCGGCGCGTTCGACACCGCCACCGCCTGGCCCGGCCTCGAAGGCATGGACCTCGCCCGCGAGGTCACCTGCCGCCAGACCTATACCTGGGACGAGGCGGAGTGGACGCTGGGCAAGGGCTATGGCCGCCAGGACGCGCCGCGTCACCACGTCGTCGCCATCGATTTCGGCGCCAAGCGCAACATCCTGCGCTGTCTGGCCGCCGCCGGATGCCGCGTCACCGTGCTGCCGGCCGAAACCACCGCCGCCGAGGTGCTGTCCTTGAAGCCCGACGGCGTCTTCCTGTCGAACGGGCCCGGCGACCCGGCCGCCACCGGTGAATACGCGGTGCCGATGATTAAGGGCGTGCTCGCCGCCGGGGTGCCGACCTTCGGCATCTGCCTGGGCCACCAGATGCTGGGCCTGGCGCTGGGAGCCAGGACCTTCAAGATGGAAACCGGCCACCGCGGCGCCAACCACCCGGTCAAGGACCTGCTCACCGGCAAGGTCGAGATCACCAGCCAGAACCACGGCTTCGTCGTCGACGAAAAGAGCCTGCCGGCCGGCGTCACCGTCACCCACCGCTCGCTGTTCGACGGCTCGGTCGAGGGCTTGGCGGTCAACGGCAAGCCGGTTTTCTCGGTCCAGTACCACCCCGAAGCCAGCCCAGGCCCTCAGGACAGCCACTACCTGTTCCAGCGGTTCGTCGAAACCATCGAAAAGAGCCGCTGACGCCTAAGGATTTTTGAATCGGACACAGATGAACGCGGATAGACACCGATGAAAGAAAAGCTCTCCAGCCTCCGGACCATCCCGTCGAGGCGGAGGGCTTTTCCATATCGACGTGTATCTGGATCCATCCGTGTTCATTTGTGTCTCTAGAAAAGAACGGCCGCCCCATGCCCAAGCGTACAGACATCAAATCCATCCTGATCATCGGCGCCGGGCCGATCGTCATCGGCCAGGCCTGCGAGTTCGACTATTCGGGCGTGCAGGCCTGCAAGGCGCTGAAGGAGGAGGGCTACCGGGTGATCCTGGTCAACTCCAACCCGGCGACGATCATGACCGATCCCGGGCTGGCCGACGCCACCTACATCGAGCCGATCACGTCCGAGATGGTCGCCAAGATCATCGAGAAGGAACGCCCCGACGCCCTGCTGCCGACCATGGGCGGCCAGACGGCGCTCAACACGGCGATGAAACTGGCCGACGAGGGCGTGCTGGAGAAGTTCGGCGTCGAAATGATCGCCGCCAAGCGCGACGTCATCGCCAAGGCCGAGGACCGCCTGCTGTTCCGCGACGCCATGGACAAGATCGGCCTGGAAAGCCCGGTGTCCCGGCTGGTGCACACCCTGGCCGAGGCGCGGGAAGCCCTCGAAGTGGTCGGCCTGCCGGCCATCATCCGTCCCAGCTTCACCCTGGCCGGCACCGGCGGCGGCATCGCCTATAACCGCGAGGAGTTCGAATCGATCGTCGCCGGCGGCCTGTCGGCCAGCCCGGTGCACGAGGTCCTGGTCGAGGAATCGGTGCTCGGCTGGAAGGAATACGAGATGGAGGTTGTCCGCGACAAGAAGGACAACTGCATCATCATCTGCGCGATCGAGAACGTCGACCCGATGGGCGTGCACACCGGCGATTCGATCACGGTGGCGCCGTCGCTGACGCTGACCGACAAGGAATACCAGATCATGCGCAACGCCTCGATCGCGGTGCTGCGCGAGATCGGGGTGGATACCGGCGGCTCCAACGTCCAGTTCGCCATCAGCCCCAAGACCGGGCGCATGGTGGTGATCGAGATGAATCCGCGGGTGTCGCGCTCGTCGGCGCTGGCCTCGAAGGCCACCGGCTTCCCCATCGCCAAGGTCGCGGCCAAACTGGCGGTCGGCTACACGCTCGACGAGTTGCTGAACGACATCACCGGAGTGACGCCGGCCTCGTTCGAGCCGACCATCGATTACGTCGTCACCAAGATTCCGCGGTTCACCTTCGAGAAGTTCCCCGGCGCCGACCCGGTGCTGACCACCTCGATGAAGTCGGTGGGCGAGGCGATGTCGATCGGCCGCACCTTCCAGGAATCGCTGCAAAAAGGCCTGCGCTCGATGGAGACCGGCCTGACCGGCTTCAACGAGGTCGAAATCCCCGGCGCCGGCGCCGGCGACGCCAAGGACGCGATCAAGGCGGCGCTGGCCGTTCCGCGCGCCGACCGCATCCTGGTGGTGGGCCAGGCCTTCCGCTTCGGCCTGACCGTCGAGGAGGTGCACGCCGCCTGCGCCTACGATCCGTGGTTCCTGCGCCAGATCCAGGCGATCATCGCCGCCGAGGCCGAGGTCAAGGCCAACGGCCTGCCGGCCGACGCGCCCGGCCTGCTGCGCCTCAAGAAGATGGGCTTCTCGGATCTGCGCCTGGCCCAGCTGTCGGGCAAGACGCCCACGGAGACCGCCTTCCGCCGCGAAGTGCTGAACGTCAAGCCGGTGTTCAAGCGCATCGACACCTGCGCCGCCGAGTTCCCCTCGAAGACCCCCTACATGTATTCCTGCTACGAGGGCGACGGCATCACCCCCGGCGATTGCGAGTCCGACCCGACCGATCGGGAGAAGGTGGTGATCCTGGGCGGCGGTCCCAACCGCATCGGTCAGGGCATCGAGTTCGACTATTGCTGCGTCCATGCCGCCTACGCCCTCGACGAGGCCGGCAAGGAGACCATCATGGTCAACTGCAACCCCGAGACGGTGTCGACCGACTACGACACCTCGGACCGCCTCTATTTCGAGCCGCTGACCGCCGAGACGGTGATCGACATCGTCAGGAAGGAGCAATCGAAGGGCAAGGTGCTGGGCTGCATCGTCCAGTTCGGCGGCCAGACGCCGCTGAAGCTGGCCCATGCCCTGGAGCAGGCCCGGATTCCGATCCTGGGCACCAGCCCCGATTCGATCGACTTGGCCGAGGACCGCGAACGCTTCCAGCAATTGCTGAAGCAGCTGGGCCTGCGCCAGCCCGCCAACGGCACGGCGCGCAGCCTGGAAGAGGCGCGGCGCATCGCCGACGACATCGGCTATCCGGTGGTCATCCGCCCCTCGTTCGTGCTGGGCGGCCGGGCCATGCAGATCGTCTACGACCACGAGGCGCTGGAACGCTACATGCGCGAAGCGGTGGTGGTGTCGGGCGACGATCCGGTGCTGATCGACCTTTACCTCAAGGACGCCATCGAGATCGACGTCGACGCCCTGGCCGACGCCACCGGCCAAGTCTACGTCGCCGGCATCATGCAGCACATCGAGGAGGCCGGCATCCATTCCGGCGATTCCGCCTGCTCGCTGCCGCCCTATTCGCTCGACGACGCCACCATGGTCGAACTGGAGCGCCAGACCACCCTGCTGGCCAAGGCGCTCAGCGTCGTCGGCCTGATGAACGTCCAGTACGCCATCAAGGACGGCGACATCTACATCCTGGAAGTCAACCCGCGCGCCAGCCGCACCGTCCCCTTCGTCGCCAAGGCGACCGGCGTGCCGGTGGCCAAGATCGCCGCCCGGGTGATGGCCGGCGAGACGCTGGCCTCGTTCGGCCTCGACCGCCGCCCGAAGATGGCCCACGTCGCGGTCAAGGAGGCGGTGTTCCCCTTCGCCCGCTTCCCCGGCGTCGACATCATCCTGGGGCCCGAGATGAAATCGACCGGCGAGGTGATGGGCATCGACGCCGACTTCCCCCGCGCCTTCGCCAAGAGCCAGTTGGCCGCCGGCACCACATTGCCGCTCCAGGGCACGGTCTTCCTATCGGTCAAGGACGGTGACAAGCCGGCGCTGGCCGAGATCGGCCGCATGTTGCTGGCGATGGATTTCAAGCTGACCGCCACCGCCGGCACCGCCAATTACCTGCGCGCCCAGGGGCTGGAGGTGGCGGTGGTCAACAAGGTGCTGGAAGGCCGCCCCCATTGCGTCGACCATATGTTGAACGGTGAGGTCCAATTGGTGGTCAACACCACCGAAGGCAGTCAGGCGATGCAGGACAGCTTCTCGATCCGCCGCACCGCGCTGGTGCGCAACATCCCCCACTGCACCACCATGGCCGGCGCCCGCGCCACCGCCGAGGCGATCGAGGCGCTCCGTCGCGGCGCGCTTGATGTCGCGCCTTTGCAATCGTATTTTAACGGTTCTTTCTAAGCGGAAGCGGGCGGCGGGAAAGCGCCGTCGGCGCTTTCCCGCAGTTTCTGGGGTTTTCTTCGATGGAAAAAATTCCGATGACCCCGGCTGGGTTGGCCCAGCTGGAGGAGGAGCTGAGGACTCTCAAGATCGTCGAGCGCCCGGCGGTGATCCGAGCGATCGCCGAAGCGCGCGAGCACGGCGATCTGTCCGAGAACGCCGAGTACCACGCCGCCCGCGAGCGTCAGAGCTTCATTGAGGGCCGCGTCGCCGAGCTTGAGGACATCATCAGCCGCGCCCAGGTCATCGACGTCAGCCAATTGTCCGGCGATCAGGTTCGTTTCGGCGCCACGGTGACGCTGGCCGACGAGGATTCCGACGACGAGGTGGTCTACACCATCGTCGGCGCCCACGAGGCCGACATCAAGGCCGGCCGCATGTCGGTGCATTCGCCGCTGGCCCGCGCCCTGATCGGCAAGCACATCGGCGCCACCGTCGAGGTCACCACCCCGGGCGGATCGAAGTCGTACGAAATCGTCGACGTGAGATTCGGCTAAACTGGCGCCCTCGGGCGCCGGGCGGGGGCCGAACTATTCGTACTCGGCTTCCGGCCCGGCATTGACGTCGATGGGGACGCCGGGCTGCAGCTTCGAGGTGCGAATCGCCAGCGCGCTCTTGACGTGACTGATGTTGGGCGCGGCGGTCAGGCGGGTGGTGAGGAAGCGCTGGTAATCGTCCCAGTCGTGGGCCACCACCTTCAACAGGAAATCGGTCTCGCCCGCCAGCATGTGGCATTCCCGCACTTCCGGCCAACCGACCACCAGCGCCTCGAACGAACGCAGATCCGCCTCGGCCTGGCTGTTGAGACCGACATGGGCGAAAACCGTGACGTTGAACCCCAGCGCCGCCGGTTCGACCTCGGCGTGATAGCCCTTGACGTAGCCGGCCTCTTCCAGCGCGCGGACGCGGCGCAGGCAGGGCGGCGCCGAAATTCCGGCCCGCCGGGCCAATTCGACGTTGGTCATGCGACCGTCGGCTTGCAGATCCGCCAGGATGCGGCGGTCGATGCGGTCGAGCTTGACCCGTTGCATCCGATTCTCCAGAAGGCGCGCTTTACGAAATTATATTACAATGCGATCGCTTTACCGCCAAGCGCAATAGTGCGGCCGCCGTTTGCTTGGCCGCCAGGGCGTTGCAACGCCGCCACAGATCGACCTCCGATATCGGAATCTCGTTGTGGAATACCCGGCTGCCGCCCTTATTAAAATTGTTCCACCTTGTATGACGGCCTCGGCGCGACTAGATTGCCCTTATTCCTTTTTCCAATTCTGGAGCCAGAAGCATGAGCGACGCTACCGTCAACCCCGCGGTGCTGGTTGGTAAGGCCGCGCCGGATTTCACCGCCGCCGCGGTGCTGCCCAGCAACGAGATCAATCCCGCCTTCAACCTGAAGTCCTATCTGGCCGGTTCCTACGGCCTGGTGTTCTTCTATCCGCTCGATTTCACTTTCGTGTGCCCGTCGGAAATCCTGGCCCATGACCACCGTCTGGCCGCTTTCGCCGAGAAGAACACCAAGGTGGTGGCGGTCAGCGTCGACTCCCACTTCACCCACCTGGCCTGGAAGAACACCCCCGTCGAGAAGGGCGGCCTCGGCAACGTCCAGTTCCCGCTGGTGGCGGACCTCAACAAGGACATCGCCCGGGCCTATGGCGTGCTGCTGCCCGGCGGCGTCGCGCTGCGCGGCTCGTTCCTGATCGACAAGGCCGGCAATGTCCAGGTCGCCCACGTCAACAACCTGCCGCTCGGCCGCAACGTCGATGAGATGCTGCGCCTGGTCGACGCGCTGCAATTCCATGAGGAGCACGGCGAGGTTTGCCCGGCCGGCTGGCAGAAGGGCAAGGCCGGCATGAAGGCCGACCCCAAGGGCGTCGCCGATTACCTGGCCAAACACGGCAAGGAACTCTAAGCCGTCCATTCTCACCGAGGGAGCCGCCGGGAGACCGGCGGCTCCCGACGTTTGTCCGCCCCGCTTGCGCGGGCGTTTGGCTGACTCTATCCTGCCTTTTTCCGCGTCAATTCCAAGGAACCGTCATGGCCACCACGCATCGCACCAAAGTCCTGATCCTGGGCTCGGGACCGGCCGGCTGCACGGCGGCGATCTACGCCGCCCGCGCCAATTTGGAACCGATCCTGGTGGCCGGATTGCAGCCCGGCGGCCAGTTGACCATCACCACCGAAGTCGAGAACTTCCCCGGCTTCGCCGAAGCGGTGCAGGGCCCCTGGTTGATGGAGCAGATGCAGAAGCAGGCCGAGCATGTCGGCGCCCAGTTCCTTTACGACACCATCCTCGAGGTCGACCTGTCGAAGCGGCCGTTCCGCGCCGTCGGCGATTCGGGCGATATCTATCTGGGCGACACCGTGATCATCTGCACCGGCGCCACGGCGCGCTGGCTGGGCATCGAATCCGAGCGCACCTACCAGGGCTTCGGCGTCTCGGCCTGCGCCACCTGCGACGGCTTTTTCTTCCGTGGCAAGGAAGTCGCGGTGGTCGGCGGCGGCAATTCGGCGGTCGAGGAGGCCATCTATCTGGCCGGCATCGCCGCCAAGGTGACGCTGATCCATCGCCGCGACAGCTTGCGCGCCGAAAAGATCGCCCAGGACCGCCTGTTCGCCAACCCCAAGGTCTCGGTGGTGTGGGACAGCGCCGTCGACGAGATTCTGGGCGGCGGCACGCCGCCCGGCGTCACCGGCGTGCGGGTGAAGAACGTCAAGACCGGCGCACTGTCGGAAATTCCGGTGGACGGCGTCTTCGTCGCCATCGGCCACAGCCCCAACACCGAATTGTTCAAGGGGGCGCTGACCATCGACGACGAGGGCTACATCGTCACCGTCAAGGGTTCGACCGCCACCAACATTCCCGGTGTCTTCGCCGCCGGCGACGTGCAGGACAAGATTTACCGTCAGGCGGTGACCGCCGCCGGCACCGGCTGCATGGCGGCGCTCGAGTCGGAACGTTTTCTTGCGGTTCATGGACACGCGGAAGAAGTTGCGGCAGAGTAGAGGAAAGACTTGAGTGCGGCGGTCCGCTCGGCGGGGCCGACCGTGAAAATACAGGTTGAGGCGTCATGGATTGGGATAAGCTGAGAGTCTTCCACGCCGTCGCCGAGGCGGGGAGCTTCACCCATGCGGGCGAGGTGCTGAACCTCAGCCAATCCGCGGTCAGCCGCCAGATCAGCGCGCTGGAAGAGAGCCTGAGCCTGCCGCTGTTCCACCGCCACGCCCGCGGCCTGATCTTGACCGAACAGGGTGAACTGCTTTACAAGACCGCGCGCGAAATCTTTTCCAAGTTGGCGATGACCGAGGCGTTGCTGACGGAAAGTCGCGAGCGGCCCCAGGGCCCGCTGAAGATCACCACCACCGTCGCCTTTGGCACCCTGTGGCTGACGCCCCGGATCAAGGACTTCCTCGACCTTTATCCCGACATTCAGGTCAGCCTGGTACTGACCGACAGCGAACTCGACCTCGCCATGCGCGAGGCCGATGTCGCCATCCGCATGATGCCGCCGCGCCAGCCCGATCTGGTGCAGCGCCACCTGCTGAAGATGAACTACAACGTCTACGCCGCGCCGGAATACCTGAAACGCCACGGCATGCCGTTGACCGCCGAAGACCTCGACAACCACCACGTCATCGTCTATGGCGACGACCAGCGGGTATCGCCGCCGGCCCCCAACGTCAATTGGCTGCTCGAGGCCGGCGCCGACCCGGCGCGCCCGCGCAGGGCGGTCCTCGAAGTCAACAACATCTATGGCATCTACCGCGCGGTGCGCTCGGGCCTGGGCATCGCCGCCCTGCCCGATTACATGAGCACCGAGGCCGACAATCTGGTCCATGTGCTGCCCGAACTGCGCGGGCCGAAACTTGACACCTATTTCGTCTACCCGGAAGAACTACGCCATTCGAAGCGAATCACCGTCTTCCGTGACTTCCTGCTGCACAAAATTCAGGAAGCGGCGTAATAGTTACGCCCAAAATACGGTCAATACCCTAGCGCTGCCCACAAGTCATGCAGAGGGCGCATGGGCGTTACCGATTTTTTAACGTGGTTGCCTCGCCGCTCATGCCGTAAGTAAAGCCTTACGGGCGTCGCACGCGATGCTCGGCAGGATTGGGCGGGCATTCCCCGCCTTGTTCTCCCTGGGTCCGCCCAGGTTCCTACGGGTCTTCGGATCCGACGTCTCCCAGACGTGAAGCCTCCCTGTTTGACTTAGCCCCGTGGGAAACCACGGGGCTTTCTTTTTCAATGTGTTATGAGGCTGACGCCCTGCCGCCACCCCCTGTTGCCATCGCGCCATGTGGCAACCATGTGGCATAGAGCGATGCCACCAACAGTAAAAATGCACCCGCCGTGACGATGGTTTTTACTACTCAGCCTTGTGGACCGCTGCGGCGGCATACGCATAATGGGGAGCCATCACGTTCTTCGGCGGATGGCGCAAATGACAACCTCTCCAGCAATCTCACCGGCGGCCATGAGCATCGCGGCATTTTGCGCGGCGGTGGGCATCGGCAAAACACACGCGTACGCTGAGGTCAAAGCGGGCCGCATTGTCATCATCAAGAGCGGGCGACGGACGCTCGTCCGTGCCGATGAACCTCAGCGGTATTTGGCGCGCCTTGAGGCTGCAAAATGAGCGGCCTTGGCTGGAAGATCACGTCGGCAATCTGGTCGCGGGGCGTTTTGGGCGGCTCGGCGATGCTTGTCCTGCTGTGCCTCGCGCACCGCGCAGATGGCAGCACCGGCACCTCCTGGCCATCGATCGGATGGATATCTGATCGATGCCGGATCGGCCCTCGGCAGGTGATGCGTCACCTCCAGAGTCTCAGGGCAAGCGGCCTGATTAGGGTCGCAGGTACCCATCCGTCTGGAGTGAAGATGTATGACCTGCGCCCCGTGCTGACAGCATGGGGGGGCGTCATGGATGTCAATACTTCCCATCTGTCGCTGGTGACAGGAGGAGGTGACATGGATGTCAGCCCCCCCTGTCACGAGAGTCGGGAGGGGGCTGCCTCAGATGGCACTGGGGAGCTGTCGCCAGCGACACCCAATCCATCTATTGATCCATCTATTGATCCTGGGCGGCAGCCCCTTACGGGCAAAGCCGCATTCCAGGCATGGCGTCGTCAACAGGGAAGAGCATCATGAGCCGCCTCCCGGCCGCCACCGTGGCGGCGGCCTGGTCGGCCTGGGCGGCACTGGCCTTGCCCAGCGCCGCGCAGTGGCACGCAGGCGACGGCGCCACCCGCGCACTCTGGCGCCTCGCACCTGCACTCGCGGCCGGGCTTGAGCCGCTGTCGCGGCCGATCCCCGCTGCGTTGCTGGACGCCGCCGGACCAGCGGCGGCGCTGCTCACCGCCGGTATCGCCCTCCGGCGCCACCCTGCTTGGGGTGCGGCCTTGTTGCTCGGCAGCGCCAGTTGGGGACTGGCGCCCGCGCATGACGCCACCGCCGCCCTACTGGCCGACCTGCCCACTGCTTTTCAGCATCTGCCATTTGCCCTGGAATGGCTGAAAGAAGCACATTTTCCATCCCTGGCGATCGGCTTGGCCGCCCTTCTTCCCCTCGCCCTGCCGCCACTGCAGAAATCGCTGATCGTCGCCCCCTGGCGGCGCGCCATCAACACCCATCACGATGCCAGCACCGGGTGGGCGCCGGCCGCGCTGGTGCGGCATATGGCGCGAGGCAACGGCATGCCGCTGGGTCGGATTGGCCGGAAAATCTTGCGCTATCCAGGAAATGACCCCACCGGCACCTTGTACCAAGGCCATCATTTCATCATTGCCGCGACGCGAAGCGGCAAAGGTGTTGGAGCCGTTATTCCAGCAATATTGGACCACGATGGCCCTGTTTGTTGTGTTGATATTAAAGGCGAGAACTACGCGATCTGCAAAGAAGCGCGCGAAGCGGCCGGATATTCCGTCTTTGCCCTCAATCCGTTCGACGTACTTGGTCTCGGCGGCGCTTCACTTAATCCCCTCGACTTTATTCCCTCCTATGCCGCCGATACTGGCGCAGCCGCGCTGGCGGTGGCGCTGATCCGCGAGGAGCCCGGTGCCGGCGGCGGCGACCACTTCGTGCGTCTGGCGCGCGCTCTGGTCGCGGCCGCCATTGAGGTGGTGTTGACAGTGGCGGAGCCCCCGGAGCGCCACCTAGTGACCGTGCTTGACCTCGTCTGCGGACCCGGTGCGGCCGACGCATTTGCCGCGTGGATCGCCACCCCTGACCTCTGTGGCGGCCGGCCTGCCCGAGCAGTCGCAAGCTTCATGGGCAAAGATACCAAAGAGCGCGACATGGTAATCAGCACCGTGAGGGCAAATATGGGATTCATTGGCGGCGAAGCTATGCAAAAGTTCTTCAAAGCCGCCGACAATAAGCTCATGTCCGACCATGTTCTTAACGGCAGGACGGACATTTTTATCATCATGCCGCTGGAGCAAATCGCTGCACAGCAGAACTTCTTCCGGCTGATTGTCAGCCTTCTCGTCAACACCATCATGGGATCAAAAAACAGAAAACTCTCCACAGCGATGTTGATGGTACTGGATGAATTCCCCGTTCTCGGCGCCATGGAACAAATCAAAGATTTGTTCACGATCGGCGCCGGCTCAAACATTCAGCTTCTGACAATCGTCCAAGACATCGCCCGGTTACGTGATGTCTGGGGATATAACGGCGCCCAATCACTACTGGCGCAGGCTGCTACAATCCGCATCCTGGGCCTCGGAGCCGGCGACATCGACACGGCTCGCCTTGTCTCTGATCTTCTACCACGGATCGACATCCGCAAAGAGAGCACGTCGTTCGATGGCGCCGACATCACAATGGATAGAGCGCAATATAATGAAAGAGAAAAGCCTCTAATGACGGCTGATGAGGTGCTTAAAATGCCGTCAGACAAAGGCATTTGCCTTATCAGAGGACATAATCCCATGCGATTTAAGAAAATACAATACTTCCATGACCGCCATTATGCTGCACGTGCCGGCGTCAACCCTTACCAGAGGAGTGTATGATGGCCCCCGGTTTTATCAGAAAGTTCGTTCGAACTGAGCGTGAGTTGCTTGATACTCTTGCCGCCGCCCCAGGCTGCCGGATCGTCGAGAGCGATTGGAACGGCCACCTTTTGATCCTTGATGGTGATCAGGTCGTCGCCCGGATCGCCGACGACAGCGACGCGGCCAGCTTGCTAGACCGGGCTTCCTCCCTGGACCACGCGGGCGATTACGCGGCGTGGGCGGCATGCCCCCTACGCTATGGTCCGTGTTGTAGCCAGTGGGTGCTGCCGACTCACCCGGATGCGCCTGGCGCCCCCGCTTTTTACAAGGGGGAGGGCACTCCATGCGGCCTTTAGAAGAGCAGCGGGCGGAGCTTCTTGGTCGCAAATGCGAGATCGAGGAACGCCTGCGAAAGATCGATGCAAAGGCCATGACCGAGCGTCGAAAGATTGACACGCGCCGAAAAGTGATTGTCGGCGCACTTGTCCTTGGTGCCGCCGAAGCCACAGGCGCCCACAGGCAATGGCTTTTGGCAGTGCTCCACGCCGCCCCCAGCCGCACCCAGGACCAGGAAATCATCACCGGACTAATCGCGGAGCTTGAGGGGATGGGCAAAGAAAAGGATGGGGGAGATGATGGCGGAACCATCCCGGAGTAGGAACGAAGGGCGCGCTTATACATCGCCCTTCGGGCGACGTGCGCGGTCCTCTCGGGGGCGAGCCCCCGGCCAGACGGCCTCCCCCTTTCGCCCTACTGGTCGATGGGGCGTTGCCCCAAACCCCACCAGAAAAAGGCCTGCGCCCCTTCCCTGGGCCCTTCCGCGTAAGTAACCATGGCCGAATATCGGTTTTCGGCACAGGTCATCAGCCGCAAGGCAGGTCGTAGCGCAACAGGCGCGTCGGCCTACCGTGCGGCCGAGCGCATCGTTGACCTGCGCACCGGTGACATCCACGACTACCGGCGCAAAGGCGGTGTCGAGCATTCCGAAATCATCGCTCCCGACCACGCCCCCAATTGGGTGCACGACCGCACCAATTTGTGGAACCGTGTCGAGGCGGTGGAACAGCGCCGCGATGCCCAGGTCGCGCGCGAATTTGAGCTGATGTTGCCCCGCGAATTGAGCGGCGCACAGCACCTTGAACTGGTGCGGGGGTTCGTGAAAGACGAACTAACCTCACGAGGGATGGTCGCCGACCTGTCAATCCACAACCCGCGTCGGGCAGTCGGTCGCGAGAACCCGCACGCGCATGTGTTGACCACCATGCGTGACATCGGCCGTGGTGGGTTCGAACAAAAGAATCGCGGCTGGAACAGCAAGGAGCTCCTCACGACTTGGCGAGAGCGCTGGGCCGACCACTGCAACCGCGCCCTCCAACGGGCCGGCCGCGTGGAGCGCGTGGACCACCGTAGCTATGCTGATCGTGGCATTGACCGAGAGGCCCAGCCCAAGCTAGGGCCGGCTGCTGCGGCCATGGAACGGCGGGGCGAACGCACCGAGCGCGGCGACCTCCTGCGAGAGGTGGAGGCCCGAAACACCGAACGCAGATCATTGATGGAATCGCTGTCGTCGATCCGCGAAGCTATCGTTGAAATCAGGAACCGGATCGATACCGTGGTAGGCATGGTGCGCAATCCGGTCGGCGCAATTGCTGGCGCGGTCCTGGGGCGGCTGTTGGGGGAAGGACGGGCCGATCCCACTGGGAACCGGCCGTCCCGCGAGGATCTTCTCGGTCGGCACCGCGAAGCGAAGGCCGACTATCACAAGAACGTCAAGCACTTCATGTCCGAGCCGGATCGCGAAAGAGGTGGCCGTGACCGCTGAATGGCTAAGGGGCTCCGCCCCCTCGCGCAGGGAAGGGTGCGGCCACCCAGCTTCGGCCACTACGCGGCCTGCCAGCCGGGTCCCTGTGCCTCCCCGTTCCCCTTGCTACCCCCGCGCTCGCCGCGTGGCAGGGGTGCAGGGCCAGCCTGCACCCCACACCAAAATCAATAACCCGCGCCCCCTTGCATCGGACCGGGACCATGAGACCCTTCCCCCCTACCAAGGAGACTATCATGGTGAAGCTTTACCGCGCCTTTCTGGCCGGGATCAGTGCCTTCGGCAAGATCATCGACGAGGAGCGGTGCCGGCTCGCCTATAACCGCGCCATGCGTTCGAGGTCTCGCTTTCGTCGAGCCACCGGCACCCCAATCTCTCACGAGGAACACAATGCCGATTACGCGGCTTGGCGCGAGAAATGGCGGCGAAACGTGACGGCGGAATAAACGTCGAGCCACATCCAGGAACTGAATTATCTACGCAAAGGCGCGCATTGCTTTTGCGGGCCTTTTTCACAACTTTACTGGAGAATTTGATGGCGCATGCAGCTCAAACCAAAATGACGCTGCGGCCGCATTCACACAATTCGGTTTTTTTGCGGCCTCGCCAGGATTATTATTACACTCTGCCATCTTTTTCGTCATCTCGTCCTTATGTGCTTTGTAGTATTCCACATCGTGGGTTTGTTCCGGCCAGCAGGCAGAGAGCGCAGCCGAGAAAATTACGGAAACAGCCAGAACTCTATACCATCCACCCATAACCCAGCCTCCTACCTCCGCAATAAGTCGAGGCAACTATATTGCCACATCAATTAGGCGCAATTGGTATTTAATATATCGATCGTATGGGGCATCAGCAAGGAAGCCAGCGTCAACGCCACTGGCGCTGATCAGCGCGGTAGGTACAGAACCGGCAAGGCGGCGTCCGTGGCCCGGCGGCCCAAAACTACGCCACTACAGCCCAGGAAATCAAACTTCGCATGGGAACCTCCGGCCTACATTCTGAGGGTCAGGCATACGCCTGACCCTCTGCCCCTCGGCGAGAGCAGGGGGGTAGAAAGGGGAAGCACGAGCCACAGGGACCCGGGGCTGGCAGGGCGCGCAGCGGCCGAAGCTGGGTGGGCGCAGTGGCTTCCCCGCGCGAGGGACCGGCGGTCCCTGAGGGCCTGCGTTGACTTGGCGCGGAGCGCCTCCAAAATTATGGGCGATTACTCACTGAAGCTGCGACAGCCCTAATAACGCTTTCAATCCGCCACTTATATTTATCGGCCTTATCAGATGGGCTGCAAACCAAACCCCACAAATCGTAAACCCATTGATTTCTACTGGTTAGCTCAACACCCTTGTTCTTGCCTGAGGCGGGCTCCAGCTTTTTTTGAGTAAGTGCCAGACATCCTTTGCGACCAAGGGTGGTGTTTAGATTTATTATGAAAGTACGCAGCAGGTCGCGCTCTCTTTGCAAGGCAGTATCTTTTCGCCTCTGACACGATAGCTGAGAAATTCCATATTCAGCAGATTCTCGCATAAAGTGCAGGTAATGTCGGCTTTTATTAAGTTCAGCCCCACGCACTGCGCGATAGGAGGTGTTGCTTAGACGCGATATAGACGCGTCGAGTTCATCTATTTTATTTATAAGCGACTTTAATTCGTTCTCAGCCGAGGTCGATGGCGGCTCAAGATCGTTATTTTTAATGTTATCAGCACAAATATTAAGCGAGCAAACTGTATCGATAATCTCGGCTTCGGCATCCGCTGGCAAGCCCGTCTGCCGCTGTATTTCTCGCCACAGCATCTGCCAGCTTGGGGACGAAAAGTCGGGAAGATCGGTCATGGATTCGCACTTCCATTCGGAGCGAACGCGATAACATTCGAACCAGTGGCCGCAGGTAGACGTTCCAACATGTCCGCCCATTTCTGCAGGGCAGCCTCGCGCTCGGCCAAACGGTTGTAGCGGTCGTAAACCCGCTGGATGCCCTGGGGGATGTGCCCGATTACCAGTTCTGCGGTTTCACCATCGACACCAAGCCGTGACAGGCCCGTCCGGACAGTGCGCCGGATATCATGAAGGGTGAAGTCACCATCGCCTTTGACTGCTTTCCTGAGCCTTCGGAGTGCAGATACGGCCCCATTGAACGGCTGCCCCTCTTTACGGCCAGAAAGTACATATCCCACCGCCCCCTTGGAATGGCGCGCCTTGATAATGGCGAGCGCCTGGCTGGACAGTGGCACGACGTGATCGATATGGGTCTTGTAGCGACGTGCGGGGATGGTCCAAATGGCCCGTGTCAAATCGATTTCTTCCCAGGTCATCAACCGGACCTCGTCTCGCCGCTGTCCCGTTAGGACCAGCAGCCGAAGGAAGTCTCCCGTCAGGTCTCCTATGCTATCTGCGGCTTCCCAGGCAGCCTTCAGTTCGTCATCGGTGAGGGTACGGGAGCGCGGCTGCTCCCTACTCGCACCATGAGGCCGGAGGTCTCGCTTGCGGATGGTCGGAACACCTTCGACGTAGCCCTTGGCCTCACACCAGCGAAGCAGCGCCATCAGTTCGGCAAACACCCTGTTCGCCTGAACCGAAAAGCCTTTCGCCGACACCTGCCCGACCACATCCACGATGTCAGGCCGCCGAATGGTCCGAACCAAGCGCTTGCCGATCGCGGGGGCGATGTGATCTCGGAACATCCCTTCCTTTAAGGTGATGGTGCCAGGGCGAAGCGTGACTCGGATGGCGGCAACATACTCACCATGGGCAGTCGAAACTGTCATCGTTTCGGCCTTTTTGCGAGCATCCAGCTCCTCCGGGCTGGCGCCATCCTTAGCGGCGGCTAGATACTCACCAGCTCGGCGCCTCGCCTCGGCGAGAGTGACGGCCGGATAGGCCCCAATGGTCTGCATGGTTCGCCGGCCATTGACTGTCAGGCGGATAGCCCAAGCTTTTTCACCGCGCGGGCTGATTCTGAGGGTTAGCCCACGGCACCCACCATCAGCCAAGTCACGCCATCCAACCTGGCGCCTCTCCGGCCGAGCGGTCTTGACGACGTTGTCAGTCAGTGGCGCAGCGATCTTCGGCATGCCCCCTCGCAAGGCTCATGTGGCAACCATGTGGCAAAAAGCAACGACCCGCAGCGAATATGAGGGGCATCCGACGAACCACCACGAACGATCATCGTGTGGCATTGTCACTGATATTCATATGATTTTCAATTGGCTGATCGATCGCTGACGTTCTCTGGCATTCGCCTCGTTTCAACCAGGTGACTGCGTCGGAGAAGTCTCCCAGACGTGAAGCCTCCCTGTTTGACTTGACCCCCGTGGGCAACCACGGGGGTTTCTTTTTCAAGGGGTTGGCGAGGAAAGCGGCGTCCATCGGAGTGGCCGCCACCGGCGTGGCGTCACCGGTCGAATCCGTGAATGACCAGACGGTTTTTGCCCGCCCGCTTGGCGGCATACATGCTGATGTCAGCCAGCCGCAGACACTCGTCGATATCAACGCCGTCTTTGGGGAAGAGCACCGCGCCGATGCTGGCGCCGACATGACCATGGACCGTCTCGCCGCCGCGGATCAAAGGTACCGGCGGCGCCAGGCTGTCGAGGATGCGCCGACCGATCGCCTGGGCGTGCTGAATGGGATCGTCGCTCTGGACCTCGGCGATGATGGCGAACTCGTCACCGCCGAGCCGCGCCAGGGTGTCACCGTCGCGGATACATTCGTTCAGGCGGCCCGCCACCACCTTCAACAACTGGTCGCCGGCATCGTGTCCGAAGCTGTCGTTCACCGCCTTGAAGCCGTCGAGGTCGAGATAGAAGACGCCGACGGTGGCGTCGCGGCGCAGGCATTGCGCCGAGGCCACCTGCAACCGATCCTGAAACAGCGCCCGGTTCGGCAGATCGGTCAACGGGTCATGGTGGGCAAGGTGCTGGATGCGTTCCTCAAGCCGCTTGCGCTCCATGGCGTAATGCAACGACCGCCGAAGGTGATAGCCGTCGGCGTGGCCCTTGACCAGGAAGTCCTGGATGCCGAGGCGCACCGTTTCGAAGGCGGCCTCTTCGTCGTCATTGCCGCTGAGGACGACGATGGCCGAGGACGGCGCCGCCGCCCTGACCTTCTCGATCACCGTCATACCGGTGGCGTCGGGCAGGCCGAGATCGACAAGGATGGCGTCAAAGCTTTGGTCGGCGATCAGGGCGAGACCGTCGGCCAAGCGGTTGGCCTCGGTCACCTCATATTCGGTGTTGCGCGCTTCGCGCAGCCATTCGACCACCAGCCGCACGTCGAGGGCGTTGTCCTCGATGAAGAGAATCCGCTTCCTGTCCTTCGCCGCCGACACGCCGCCGCTCCCCCTGGGGAAAATTCCCGCCAAGGGACGATAGCACGTTCCGGCGGCCAATCGAAGCCGCCGGGGCGGCCGGACTCTAACCTTCGTATAGGTGAAGAGTCTTCAGGGCGTCGGCCTTGCGCAGCCAGCGCGCCTTGGGATTGGGATGGGCCTCGACCCACTCGATGAACCGCTCCTCGGCCCGTCGCCAGGCTTCGAGGGCCGATTGCAAAATCGCCGGATGGCCGATCAGCCAGACAAGAAGCACGGCCAGCCGCGGAACCAGCCGCGGCGGCACATCAGGGAAGACGCTTGCGAAAGCCACGCCCATGACCCGCCCCCCTCCAGGTGTCCGCAAAGGGAGCCCCTTTGCATTGCTGGAGTAAGGTTAAGGCCCGATACAGAACGTTACAATGAGGGCTACCCACAAGTGTGGGCGGTCAGTGGCACCGGGGTCAGACGGCGCCGCCGGATTTCGATCAGGTAGGCTTCGAGCAGCCCCGCACAGAAGGCGGCGGCCAGCGGCTTGGGCGGCCCGCCATCGGCGGGGATTGTCGGCCAATCGTGGAGCAGCACCACCGCCCCATCCCAATCGGCGGTCGCCGACAGGCGATCGACGGCACCCGCCACCCCTTCCTGAATCCGGGCGGGAGTGCGACACGAATCGATGAAGGTCCATTCCTCGGCGCAGATGCTCCACTGCACCGCCACCGTCGCCGGATTCCAGGTGGCCACCGCCTGGCGGACCGCCGGATCGTCAACTCCGGCGCCGAAGGGAAAGCGCACCAGCGGCGCCGCCTCGGCGGGGCGGAAGCGAATCAGCGCCGCCTCGGTGCGTTCCAGCTGGTCGCGAATGCCGGCGGCGTCGAGGGTGTCGAAGGCGGGATGGTCCCAGGCGTGGCTGAACAGGCCGTGGCCTTCGGCGACAATGCGGGCCGCCAGCGCGGGGAATCGTTCCAGGTTGATGCCGCAGGCGAAGAAGCTGGCCTTGGCCCCATAGGCGGCCAGCACGTCGAGCATCGCCAACGTGGTGTCGGGATTGGGGCCGTCGTCGATGGTGACGGCGACCCGCCCCTCCCCGGCGGCCAACCGGGTCAGGGTGGGAAAATCGCTCATGCCGCCTCTTCGGCCGGCCGCCAGAAGCGCGACATCACCCAGTCGGCGGCGCGATTGACCAGCGGCGCCCAGGCCGCGTCGATGCGGGCGAACACCCACGCCACCGGCAGCGTTCCCGCCACTCCGGCCGCCAGCGCCAGACCGGCGGCGGTGGGCATGCCATAGACCGGCTCGGCCTTGAGCAACACCCAACTGGCCAGCGAGCAGTAGATCGGGGCGTGGACCAGGAAGACCGGCAGCGCCATCTGGCCCATCCACTCGGCCCAACGGCCGGTGATGGCCAGACGGCTCCACTTGAGGCCGACGCACATGATGCCGGCGGCGCCCAGGCTTTGCAGGAGAATGCGCTGGGTTTCCATCCAGAACCAGCTGTCGGGCTCGGGAATCCAGGCATGCATGCCGATCGGCTTGTCATAGGAATAGATATAAAGGCTGACCGCCAGCAGTGCCGCGAATCCCTTGTCGCCGAGGGCCTCGGCCACCCGATCGCCGGCCCGGAGCATCAGGAAGGCCAAGCCGAGGCCGACCATGAACGGCAGACCGTAATGAGGCGGCACCAGCGCCACCGCCGCCGCCGCCACCACCGCCACCGCCAGCCCGCGTCCCAGCGACAGGCGCGCCAGCACGAAGGCCACCAGCAGCGTCAACACGCTGCCCATCAGTTCGACGTGCATGGTCCACAGCGGCGGATCGTAGTCGCTGTGCTGGGTGACGAAGACGGTCGCGGCGCCCTGCACCACCGCGTTGAGCAGCGAGGGCTGGAAATCGGCCGGCTGACCGGCATTGGCGAACTGTTCCAGCCACTTCGACCCCGACAGCGCCCCGGCCGCCTGGTAGTAGTAAAGATCGAGCGCGTAGAGCAGCCAGGCGAACAGGCTGGCCAACAGCGACGGCACCATCAGACGCGGCCAGCGCCGCACCAGCGACCGCACCAGCGTCGTCGAGCTGGGGTCGCGGAACAGCGGCCGGCCATTGACCACCCCCGACAGCACGAAGAAGAAGGCCACTGCGGCGTTGCCGTTGAACAGGATGTAAACCGGCGACCCCGGCAGCACGAAAATCCACGCCGGCCAGAAGGCCAGCATGAAGTGGTAGAACAGCACCACCAGGGCGGCGACGCCACGGAACACTTCCAGCGACAGCACGCGTTTCGAGCTCATTCCCCACCTCGTCCCTATAAGCCACAACCGTTATGGGCCGGGGGCGTACAATTGGCAAGCCGATGCGGTTGGGAAGGCCTTGCCCCCCCTATTCCGCCGCTATTCGGTGGGGGGAAAGAAACTCGGCGATGGCGTCGAGGTAGGGCCTTACCGAAATCGGCTTGGCGATGTAGCCGTCGCAGCCGATTTCCAGCAGCCGCTCGCGGTCGCCATACATGGCGCAAGCGGTAACCGCAATGATGGGCGTATCCCTCAGAGCCGGTTCGGCCCTCAATTCTTCGATGGTGGCTTCATTGACGAGTTGCGGCGGCTTGATTTCGACGGTCATGAGATCGGGACGACAAGACCGCGCCAAGGCCAGCGCCTGATCGACATCCACCGCCGCCAGCGGCCGGTAGCCGGCCGCCGCCAGCAGATCGACGAACAGGCGGCGATTGGTGTCGTCGGCTTCGCAAACCAGAACGACCTTGGCCTTGGCGGCGCGAGACGAATCCAATTTCACGCCGGCCGGTTCGTCGACCTCGGGCACGTCCGGTCGGGCCCCACCCGATTCCGGCACGCGCGGCCGCCGAAAGAAACTCAAGAACCACATCACGCCCTCCCGCCGAAAATTACCCGGCGGCCAGAGCCCATCCGATACCAACGTATTACGCGGGACGGCGAATTTGAAGAAAAATTTGAGCCCCGAGCCGCTGCCGAAATCGGTCCATCTCATCGATTGCCGCCGGGAACGTATTTTGCGCGGCGCGACGACGTCCCGAGCCCGAAACTGTGCCTTTGGCTACAGATCACCGGGCGCGGCGACCATACCCTTCAGCCACCGGCGGATTGTCGCCGCGAGCAGGAGGATGCCATGCCAAAGATGCGTCTTTTCATCGACACCCATGACAAGCGGAACAAGTCGTTCCCCGGCGAATTGTCGCGCCAACAGTTCGTCGCCTTCTTCGCCGCCTACGAGGAGGCCTGCCAAGCCGAAGGCGTCGTCCTGGTCCGCACCCATGTCGGCTACGGAGACGGCCGCGCCTTCTGCCTGACCATGGCGGCAACCGCCGAGGCCGTCCGACGCGCCCATGAACGGGTCGGGCTCCCCTTCGACGACATCATCGAAGTCGAGAGCGCCGGCCCCGCCGACACATTTTTCCAAATGGCGCGCCAGAGCGCCTGACTCTCTCGCGGACGTCAGAATAGGGAGACGGGCATGAACGCCGATCTTTCCACCCTCCTTTTCGTCGGAGTGGTCGCCATTCTGACGGCCACAGCCGCCCTGGTCCTGCTGGTGCGAGGCGATCTCGCGCCAGCGGGGTCTGGCCGAGGCACTCCCACCGGACACGGACGTTGGTTCCTGGGCGCCGCCCTTGGTGTCGGCGTCATCGCCTTCACCCTTAAGGTCATCATCATCCTGATCCTGGCCAACTTCCCCAACCAGACGGTGGCGCCGCTGATCGCCGATGTCGGCAAGATCGCGCCGGCGGGAAACTTCGAGATCGATGTCGGCATGCAGGAACCGTTGGCCTTCAAGGCGCTCCCCGCCGTCGCCCCGGCGCCACCGGAAAACCCGACCACCCCCGAAAAGGTGGCGCTGGGCGAGCGGCTCTTTCACGATACCGCCCTGTCTCATGACGGGACGGTCTCGTGCGCGTCGTGCCATGACGTCGATTGCGGCGTCGGCAACGACGGCCGACCGACGGCGGTGGGAATTACCGGCATACCCGGCAAGCGCAACTCGCCGACAGTCTTCAATGCCGCCTTCCAGGCCCGGCTATTCTGGGACGGTCGCGCCGCCTCGCTCGAGGAACAGGCCATGGGCCCACCGCTCAACCCGGACGAGATGGGGATGCCGAACGCCGCCGCCATTGAGACGCGGATCGCCGCCGAGCCATCCTACCGCCGGGCGTTCGCCGCCGTCTTCGGCACCGACGAACCGATCAGCCTGCGGCGAATCGTCCAAGCCATCGCCGCCTACGAACGGACGTTGATCACCGCCGACACCCCCTACGACCGCTTCGTCGGCGGCGACCTCAATGCCCTGAGCCCGGCACAGCGGCGCGGCATGGGACTGTTCCAATCAATTGGCTGTGTCATCTGCCATTCGGGTCCGAATTTCAGCGGCGCATCGCTGATCGGCCCCAAGAACCCTTACGCGCCGCTGATGGCCCACCGCTCGCAATATGCGCTCAGCCACGACCTCCGCGCCGACACGGGCAAGGCGGCAACCGCCGACGGCGACGGCATCTGGCGGATCCCCTCGTTGCGCAACGTGGCGTTGACCGCCCCCTATTTCCATAACGGCCAGGTCAACGACCTGCATGAAGCCGTCCGCGTCATGGCCACCTCCCAGCTGAACGCGCTGATCAGCGACGATCCCCATCCGCGACAGACCTTCACCTGGTCATCCGAGCGCGGCACCTACGCGACGGTCAGCCGCATCGTCCTCGACAGCCGCGACGTCGACGATCTTGTCGCCTTTCTCAACGGGCTCAGCAGCGACCGGCTGGCGGCGCGTGCCTCGCGATAATCTGCTATCCTTGGCGGAGCCGTCGACCAGACGCGCCGGCGAGGGGGGATGCGATGGGCGTCGAGGACCTGGGGCGAGTCGCCGTCTTTCGGGAATTGTCCGCCGACGGACGTAAGCTGCTGGAGCGGGGTGTGGCCACCCACCGCTTCGCCGCGGGCAAGACCATCATCGAAAAGGGCCAGGACGTTTCCGGCGCCTATTTCGTCGTCGAGGGCCGGTTGCGGGTCTACTCGCTGCTACCGGGGGGCAAGGAGGTCACGGTCTATATGATCGAACCGGGGGAGACCTGTGTCCTGGCCCTGAACAGCCTGTTCAACGATCTGCTCTATCCCGCCTGGGTGCAGACCGACCGGGCGACGACGGTGGCCGTGGTGCCGGGGCGGACCTATCGTGCCCTGTTCGAGCGTGAAAAGCCGATCCAGGACCTGACCGTCCGCACTCTGTCGACCCTGGTTTTCCGCCTGATGGCCGAATTGGACCAAGTTCATTCCCGCACTCTGGAACAGCGCCTGGCCGGCTTTTTGCTGGTCCATGCCTCGGGCCAGGGCGTGGTCCGCCAGACCCAGCAGGAGATCGCCGGGCACATTGGCACGACCCGCGAGATGGTGGCCCGGCTGACCAGCCGCATGGCCAAGCGCGGCTGGATCGCCACCGGGCGTGGCGCGGTGACCATCCTCAACCGTCCCGCCCTGGCGGCGCTTACCAGCGCGGAGGACGACGACTAGGAGCGGCCGATGGAACTCGGCACCGCCAAACCGACCGAAGGCCAAGGATTCCGCGGGGCACGGAGGAGGTATCCCGATACCGCTACGGCAACACCCTGTTTTTGCTCGCTTTAATTCCGATTGACAGCGGCGCGTTCCGTGGCATACTCCGCGCCTTCCCGGCGGTGCGGTGTTCGCATCGCCGTCACTGGTTTCGCCATGGGTGCCATGAAGACCTATAACGCCAAACCGTCCGAAGTTGACAAGAAGTGGGTGCTGATCGACGCGGACGGCGTCGTACTCGGCCGCCTGGCCACCATCGTCTCGATGCGGCTCAGGGGCAAGCACCTCACCACCTACACGCCCCATGTCGACATGGGCGAGAATGTGATCATCATCAACGCCGAGAAGGTCAAGCTCACCGGCAACAAGCTGCGTGACAAGACCTTCTACTGGCACACCAACCATCCCGGCGGCATCAAGGGCCGCACGATGGGCCAGCTGCTGTCGGGCCGCTTCCCCGAGCGGGTCATCGAGAAGGCGGTGGAGCGGATGATCACCCGCGGTCCGCTGGGTCGCCAGCAGATGAAGAACCTGCGCGTCTACGCCGGCACCGAGCATCCGCACGAGGCCCAGCAGCCCCAGGTGCTCGACGTCGCCGCGCTCAATCCGAAGAACAAGAGGTAAGCCATGGCCGATCTCTCCAGCCTGGCGGAACTGCAGTCCGCCACCCCGGCCGTGGCCTCCCAGCCCGTGCACGTGCGCAAGGTCGACGCCCAGGGCCGCTCCTACGCGACCGGCAAGCGGAAGAACGCCGTCGCCCGCGTCTGGATCAAGCCGGGTTCCGGCAAGATCACCGTCAACGGCCGCGGCGTCGAAGTCTACTTCGCCCGCCCGGTGCTGCGCATGCTGATCAACCAGCCGTTCCAGGCGACCCGCAGCGAAAGCGGCTTCGATGTCACCTGCACCGTCACCGGCGGCGGCCTTTCGGGCCAGGCCGGCGCGCTGCGCCACGGCATCAGCAAGGCGCTGACCTACTTCGACCCGGCGCTGCGCCCGGCGTTGAAGGCCGGCGGCTTCCTCACCCGCGATCCCCGCGTGGTCGAGCGCAAGAAGTACGGCAAGCACAAGGCGCGTCGTTCGACCCAGTTCTCGAAGCGCTAATCGCGCCTCGAACCGTGGTACAAGGGAAAGGGTCGCCGGCAACGGCGGCCCTTTTCTCTTATGAGGGCCCTCGCCCGGCGAGGGAAACGATATTCACGGGAGGCAGGAATGGGCATCCTTTACGTCGCCGCCAGCAAGAACCTGCAGAAATGGGGCTCGGACGTCGGGTTGGGCAAGAACAACCTCTACCGGGTCGGCTGGATCGAGGATGGCACGCCCGAAGAGGCGCTGGTGGGCCTGGCCGGCGAGAGCGACTGGACGGTGCTGAAGACCGTCGAGACGGACGGCCCCGAGACGGCGGTACTGGAGCGCCTGGGCCGCAAGGAGAAGCTGGTCGACCCCAACTACTATCCGCGACTGAAGGGCGCCAGCGGCATCGTCAAGGTCAACCCGGTGGCGGTCGAGAACGCCATGCTGGTGGCCATCGCGCTCGACAACCGCGAGCCCCCCAAGAACTTCAAGATCAAGCCGATCGACATCGCCAACCATCTGGCGCGCAACGCCACCCCGTGATCTAGTTGTCCGTGAAAAAGTCCTTCGGCCTTTGGCCTCAGTGTACTTTTTCCCGAAATGATTCGGCCAACCCCGTACTCAAGGCGGCTTTCCGTGCGGGATTGGAGTTGTTTTCCCCAGAATGTCGAGCCTGCGGCCCGACATTCTGGGCCCCGGTTTCTCCGGGTTTGGTTCCCAAACCCGGAGAAACCTAACAAGCGAAAAGTGGCCGCTGGAGCCGCCCCGTTTCATGCCTCTTGGGTCGGCAACGCCGAGGGGCGGCTAACCGGCGGCGAGGCGCCGCTGGAAATCCTCGATCGCCCGCTTGAGCGCCGTGTGCTGATTGCCCAGCCGCTCGACCGAGCCCGCCACCGAGCCGGCGGCGGCGTCGGTTTTCTGGTTCGATTCCGCCAGTAATTCGATGGTATCGGTGACTTGGCTGGCGCCGTCGGCGGCACGGTGCACGCTCTGGGCGATATCATTGGTGGCGGCGCCCTGCTGCTCAACCGCCGCGGCGATCGCCGAGGCGCTTTCGTCGACCTCGCGGATGGTGGCGGCGATGGCGCCGATGGCCGCCGCCGTCTCCCGGCTGCAAGCCTGGATGTCGGCGATCTGGGCGCGGATGTCCTCGGTGGCCTTGGCCGTCTGGTTGGCCAGCGTCTTCACCTCGCCGGCGACCACGGCGAACCCCTTGCCGGCCTCGCCGGCACGGGCCGCCTCAATGGTGGCGTTCAAGGCCAACAGATTGGTCTGACTGGCGATGGCCGAAATCATCTCCAGGAATTCGCCGATGCGTTCAGAGGCGGCGTTCAAGGTCTCGACCGTCCGGTTGGCCTCGGTGGCCTGGCGGACGGCATCGCGGGCATGGGTGGCGCTGCTGGATGTCTGCTGAGAGATTTCCCGCACCGATGCCGTCAGTTCCTCGGTGGCCGCCGCCACGCTGCCGACGTTCTGGGACGCGCTTTCGGCGGCATCGGCGACCGTCCGCGCCTGCTCGCTGGTGCGCGCGGCCAAACCGCGCATGTCGCTGGCCGTCGCCTCCAGTTCGTGCACGGCGGCATCCACGCTGGACAGCACCGAAGCCGCCGACCGGTCGAAGTCGCGGCAAGCCTCCTGCAAACGGGCGGCCCGAGCGAGCTCGGCCGCCTGCGCCGCGGACGCCTGCTCCTGTAGCGTCTCCGCCTGCGCCGCGCCGATCCGCAGGGATTCGAGGGCGCCGGCCATCGCGCCCATTTCGTCCGGATGGGGCATCGGCGGCACCGACACCTCGAAATCGCGCGACGATAGATGCTGAATGACCGTCATCAGGGTGCGGATCGGCGCGGCGAACCGGCGCTGCAGGGCGATGGCTCCCGACAGCGACAGCACCACCGCCACCACCAACCCGGCCGCCGCCACCGCCAGCTTGACAATGGCGGTCGCCCGCTGCTCCGCGGCGTGGGAATTGGCCGCTTCCAAGGCCCGATAGCCAACGTCAAGCTGCGCACCGAAGGGTCCGTTGCACAACGCCGTCCATTCCTTGCTCGGCATCGCCGGCTGCCCCGAGCCGTCGGCCGCGGCGATCACCGCGTCCATCCGCTGCTGGGCGGCGGCGGTGGCGGCGCGCACCTCGGCCACCCGGTCAACCACCGTTCGCGGCGCGCCCCCACGCTCCAGAATTTCATCGATCAGGCGCAGAGTGCTGGAATAGGCACCGCGGTGCTGATTCCAGGTCGCCGCCACCGCCGGATTCAACGGCTCGCCCCGCTCGACAAAGGGGCGCAGCAACGAACATTGCAGGCCGTAACGGTCGCGCACCACCCAGATCAGGCGTCGGGTCTCAATCATCTCGGCGACGAAGGGATCGCTCATGCGGGCGGCGTTGCCGACCCGCCCCGAAACCTTGGCCAGCGTTTCGGTGACGGCCGAGACCGCCATCCGCCATGGCTCGGTCGGCCTCACGTCGCGCTGCGCGCGCGGCAACGCCGCCTGCTGGTCGACCAGGGCGTAGGTGGATTGGGCGGCATCCCAGGCCCGCCGTAGATCCGCTTGCAGCGCCTCCCGGCCGTCGAGGTCGGCGGCCTCAAGCCGGGTCAGGGCCGAGGAGAACGGTTCTCCAGCCGCGTCGCGCGCCGTCTTGATCGTCGGCCGCGGATCGTCCTCGGACAGCAGGGCGGTCTGCGCCAGCGCGATCTGGGCACGAACCTTGACGATGGCGTCAAAGACCGCCGACTCGGTGGAGATCAGGCTGACGCTTCGGTCGGAATTGCGGAACTCGCCGAGCGCCTGTGCCAGCCCCAGCAGCGCGGCGGCGAGCAACGCGACAAACAGGGCGGCCTCGATTGCCAGCAGGAGTCGTGCGACGGACGTCTGGAACATGGAGCCCCCCACCCGCGATTGCCGTGGCCTGTGCGTCCAGGCTAACCGATCGGCATTGCAAGCGCCAGTTCCAAAGATATAGATGATAGCTCAGATTTCGACCTGGCTTCCCAGTTCCACCACCCGGTTGGACGGCAGGTGGAAGAAGTCCATGGCGCTGGTGGCCGAGCGCTGCATCCCGGCGAACAGCTGTTCGCGCCAGGCCGACATGCCCGGCTTCGAACTGGGGATCAGCGTCTCGCGCGACAGGAAGTAGCTGATCGACATCGGCTCGTAGAAGAAACCCAACTGGTCGGTACGGGCGCAGGCCAGCGCCCGGGGGATGCTGGTTTCCTCCATGAAGCCGTAGCGCAGGATCAGCCGATGAAAATTGGCCGCTAGCGGGATTACCTCGAGCCGCCGCTCCGGGCTGATCACCGGCACCTCCTCCATCGCCACCGTCAGGATAACCACCCGTTCGTGGATCACCTTGTTGTGCTTGAGGTTGTGCAACAGCGCCATCGGGATGCCTTCGCTGGTGCTGGTCAGGAAGATGGCGGTCCCCGGCACCCGCCTTACCCGGTCCGACAGGGCGGCGAGGAAGTCCTCGACCGGCATGGCGTCCTTCCTGAGGCGCTCCATCAGCAGCCCCCGGCCCTTCTGCCAAGTCACCATCACGGTGAAGACGCCGACACCCACCGCCAGCGGGAACCAGCCGCCATAGGGAATCTTGGCGGCGTTGGCGAGGAAGAAGGCGAGGTCGGTCACCAGGAACAGCGCCACGAGAACCGCGCTGCGCCGTCCCCGCCAGCCCCAGATCAGCGTCATTACCATGGCCAACAGTATGGTGCTGATCAGCATGGTGCCGGTCACCGCCACGCCATAGGCGGCGGCCAGGTTGCCGGAAGTCTCGAAGCCCACCACCAGGGCCGCCACCGCCAGCATCAGCATCCAGTTGACCACGGGCACGTAGACCTGGCCGACCTCGCGCGCCGAGGTGTGGATGATGGCCATCCTGGGCAGGTAGCCCAGTTGGATCGCCTGGCGGGTCATCGAGAAGGCGCCCGAAATCACCGCCTGGCTGGCGATGATCGTCGCCACCGTCGCCAGGCACAACAGCGGCACCCCGGCCCAGGCCGGCGCCAGCCGGAAAAAGGGGTTCTCGATGGCCTCGGGATGGGCCAGGAGCAGCGCGCCCTGGCCGAAATACACCAGCACCAGCGCCGGCAGCACCAGCATGTACCAGGCCAGGCGGATGGGCAGGCGACCGAAATGACCCATGTCGGCGTAGAGCGCCTCGCAGCCCGTGACCGCCAGCACCACCGAACCCAGCGCCAGGAAGCCCGATGCGCCGTCATCGACCATGAATTTGACCGCGTGATGGGGCGACAGCGCCCGCAACACCTCGGGAGCCAGCGCGATATTGCGGATGCCGAGAATGGCCAGCACGGCGAACCACGCCAGCATCACCGGCCCGAACATCGCCCCGACCGCGTTGGTGCCCTGGCGCTGGATCAGAAACAGGCAAATCAGAATGGCCAGCGCCGCCGGGATGACGTAGGGGGTGAATTGCGGCGCCACCACCTGCACGCCCTCGACCGCCGACAGCACCGAGATCGCCGGGGTGATCATGCTGTCGCCGTAGAACAGCGCCGCGGCGAAGACGCCGAGCGTCGCCACCACGCTGGCCAGACGCCCGCTGTCCGCGGCGGCGCGGCTGACCAGGGCCTGCAGCGCCAAGCTGCCGCCCTCGCCGCGATTGTCGGCCCGCATCATCACCACGACGTATTTGAGGGTGACGACGACGATCAGCGACCAGAACACCAGCGACAGCGCTCCCAGCACATGGGGGCGGTCGATAGAGAGGGGGTGGGGGCCGGAGAAGACCTCCTTGATGGCGTATAGCGGCGAGGTGCCGATATCGCCGAAGACAATGCCGAAGGCCCCCAGCAGCAGCGCGCCGAAATTGCGAGTGCGGGGCGGAATCGCCGGATCGATGGGGGGAGCCACGGGCGCCATCGGCCTACAACTGCACCTGGGTGCCCAGCTCGACCACACGGCCGGCGGGAATGCGGAAGAAGTCGGTGGCCGACACGGCGTTGCGGCTCATCAGCATGAACAATTGCTCGCGCCACAGCGGCAATTCCGGCTGCACCGAGGGGATCAGCGTCTCACGCCCAAGGAAGAACGAGGTCTGCATGACATCGAACTCCAGCCCGAAGGCCTTGCACAGGCGCAACACCTTGGGAATATCGGGCTCCTGAAAAAAGCCGTAGCGCACGGTGATGCGGTAGAAGCCGTCGGCCAACCCCTCGGCCACCACCCGGTCCTTGGCCGGCACCCGCGGGTAAGCCTCGGTGACCACGGTGCAGAAGACCACCCGGTCGTGAATGATCTTGTTGTGCTTGATGTTGTGCAGCAGCGCGATCGGCACGGTGTCGACGTCGCCGGTCATGAACACCGCGGTACCGGCGACCTTGGGAATGGGCGCCTCTTTCTGCCGCTTGAGGAACAGTTCCAGCGGCAGCGATTCCTCGGACAGACGGCGCGACAGGATGCGGCGCCCTTGCTTCCAGGTGGTCATCAACAGGAACATGCCGCAACCGATCACCAGCGGGAACCAGCCGCCGCTGGGAATCTTCAACAAGTTGGCGCCGAGGAAGCCGCAATCGACCACCAGGAAGAAGGCGCCGAGCGCCAGGCACTGCCATTTCTTCCAGCCCCACAGCCGGTGGGCCACGACCAGGGCCAGCACCGTGGTGGTGGCCATGGTGCCGGTCACCGCGATGCCGTAAGCGGCGGCCAGGTTGGACGAGGACTTGAAGCCCAGCACCAGCACGATGATGCCGAGCAGCAGGCCCCAATTGGCCCGAGGAATGTAAATCTGGCCCTCCTCCTCGTCGGAGGTGTGGCGGATTTCGACGCGTGGCGAAAAGCCCAGTTGCACCGACTGGCGCGTCAACGAAAAGACCCCCGAGATCACCGCCTGCGACGCGATGACGGTGGCGGCGGTGGCCAGCCCCACCATCGGGTACAGCCCCCAGGAGGGGACCATCAGGTAGAAGGGGTTGCGCGCGGATTCGGGATCGGCGAGCAGCAGCGCGCCCTGGCCGAAATAGTTCAGCATCAGCGCCGGCAGCACCAGGAAGAACCAGGCCAATTGGATCGGCCGCTTGCCGAAATGGCCCATGTCGGCGTAAAGCGCCTCGCCACCGGTCACCGCCAGCACCACCGAGCCCAGCACCAGCATCGATTGCCAGCCGTGGGAGGCCAGGAACACCGCCCCCCAATAGGGATTGGCCGCCGCCAGAATGGCCGGGCGGGCGATGATCTCGTCCAGCCCCATCACCGCCAGAACGACGAACCACACCCCCATCACCGGGGCGAACAGCGCGCCGATCTTGGCGGTGCCGTGGCTTTGGATCCAGAACAGGCCGCACAGGACGACCAGGGTGACCGGGATCACCACCTCGTGCAGCGCTGGTGTGGCGACCTCCAGACCCTCGACCGCCGACAGCACCGAAATCGCCGGGGTGATGATGCCGTCGCCGAAGAACAGGGCGGCGCCGAACAGGCCCAGCACCAGGATCGGTCCAGCCCCCTTGGCCCCGCCGCCGGCCTGGCCGACCAGCGCCAGCAAGGCCAGGATGCCGCCCTCGCCCCGGTTGTCGGCGCGCATGACGAACAGCACGTACTTGATGGTCACCACGATGATCAGCGACCACAGCACCAGCGAAAGGATGCCCAGCACGTTATCCGGGCTGGCCCCCACCCCGTGCTCGGGATTGAAGCATTCCTGGATGGCGTAGAGCGGGCTGGTGCCGATGTCGCCGTAGACGACGCCGATGGCGGCGGCGGCAAGGGTGGCGACGCGTCGAGCGTCGGAACCCGCCGGCTTGCCTGAGTTGGCTTCCATGTCGAATCCGAGTGACCAGGAACGGCTATGGCTACCCAGATTGGGCCAGGAGTCAAGCCCGGCGGGCGGTGACCCTACCCGCACGGGAACGCATGGCGGGTTTTCTAGGGAGACAGCAACGCGTCGACGAAGGCGGGAACCAGCAGCGAAGCGGGGCCGTAGCGGGTCTCGGCGAACATGGTGGCGGCGTCCGAGGGCTCCAGGTTCAGTTCGACGGTGTGGGCCCGGCCGATGTTGCGCACCGAGTGGACGAACCCGGCGGCCGGATAGACGCTGCCCGACGTACCGATGGACAGGAACAGGCCGCAGCCGCTGAGAGCCTCCATGATCTCTTCCATGTCGAGCGGCACCTCGCCGAACCAGACGACGTGCGGCCGCAGCATGCCGGGGCGGCCGCAATCCGGGCAGATGTCGGCTTCACCCAGGTCACCCTCCCAGACCAGCGGATTGTCGCAGTCGAAGCAGCGAACCTTGTTAAGCTCGCCGTGCATGTGCAGCACCCGCCGGGACCCGGCCCGCTCGTGCAGGTCGTCGATGTTCTGGGTAATCACGGACACGCCGCCCGGCCATTCCCGTTCCAGCCGGGCCAAGGCGAAATGGGCCGGATTGGGCGCCACCGCCGGATCCCGCAACCCGCGCCGCCGGTCGTTGTAGAAGGCGTGGACCAGGGCCGGATCCCGGTGGAAGCCGGTCGGGGTGGCGACGTCCTCGAGATCGACGCGCGCCCAGATGCCATCCTTGTCACGGAAAGTGTCGAGCCCCGATTCCTTGGAGATGCCGGCGCCGGTCAGCACCACGATGGGACAGTCCTTCGGTACGGCCTTCATCCGGTTCTCCACCGTTACGGGTTGCGGCGACGGCTCCGATTATCGCCGTTTCGCGGTGGCGGGCAAATCCTTTGACGGGCCTTGCGCCTGCCCCCGGAAGCCGCTATCCGAAGACGGTAAGAGTCGCGGGGAGATGGCTTCGGTGGTTAGCGTCCTGTTCGTCTGTACCGGCAACATCTGCCGTTCACCCACCGCCGAGGGAATCTTCCGCGCCCTGGTCGAGCGCGAAGGGCTGTGCGACCGCATCTCCGCCGATTCCGCCGGCACCCACGGCTATCACATCGGCGAAAAGCCCGATCCACGTTCGCGAGCCGCCGCCAAGGAGCGCGGCGTCTGCCTTGACAACCTCCGGGCCCGCCAGTTCAAGCCGGCGGATTTCGAGAAATTCGATCTGGTGCTGGCGATGGACCGGGGGCATGAGCGCCAGTTGGCCGGGTGGTGCCCGCCCTCGGCGCGCGACCGGTTGCGCCTGTTCATGAGCTTCGCCCCGGAACTCGGCGTTCTGGACGTCCCCGACCCCTATTACGGCGCGGGCGACGGCTTCGAGCATGTCCTTGACTTGATCGAGGTGGGGTCCGCCGGGCTACTGCGTCATATCCGCGAGACCATGCTGTAGGGAGGCACCATGCCCCACCCCCTTGCCGCCACCGCGCTTTGGGCCGGCATCCTGGCATTGATCTATGTGCCGCTGGGCATGCGCATCGTGCCGTTGCGCCGCGCCCGACGGCAGTCGCTGGGAGACGGCGGCCACGCCGACCTTGCCACCGCGACGCGGGCCCACGGCAATTTCGCCGAGTACGTCCCCCTCGCCCTGGTGCTGATGGCGATCGTCGAGATCAACGGCCTACCGGCGGTGGGCGTCCACGGCCTGGGGCTGACGCTGACCGTGGGGCGCCTGCTGCACTGGCGCGGATTGCGCGCCGATCGCGCCACCCCGGCCCGCGTCATCGCCATGGTGCTGACCTGGATGGTGTTCCTGGCCGGCGGCCTCGTCGCCGTGATGCAGGGGACCGGGCCGCTGTGAACGGCGAGGCCCTCGCCGCTCGCATCGCCGGGCTGACCGGATGCCGGGTGACGGCGACCCGACCGCTGGCCGGCGGCTGTGTCGGCCAGGTGTTGCTGGTCGAGTTGGACCAAGGCGGCCGAGTGGTGGCCAAGCTGGGGCCGGGCCTGGAGCCCGAGGGTTGGATGCTGCGCACCCTCGCCACCCAATCGCATCTGCCGGTGCCGCATCTGGTCCATGACGACGACACCCTGCTGCTGATGGAATACGTCCCCGCCGACGGCGGCTTCGACGCCAGGGCCCAGGAACACGCCGCCGATTTGCTGGCCGCGCTGCACGGAATTTCCTGGCATTCCTTTGGCCTGGAGCGCGACACGGTGATCGGCGGGCTGCCGCAGCCCAACCAGCCCGAGGCGCGCTGGCTGGATTTCTTTCGTGACCGGCGCCTGCTGGCGATGGCCCACTAGGCCCGCGAGGCCGGCCGCCTGCCAGACGACATGCTGACTCGAATCGAAAAGCTTGCCGGAAAGCTTGAGCGCTGGCTGGACGAACCGGAACAACCGTCGCTGATCCACGGCGATTGTTGGGGCGGCAACATCCTTTGCCGCGACGGCAAGGTCGCCGCCTTTGTCGATCCGGCGCTGTATTACGCCGACGCCGAGATCGAACTGGCTTTCGGCACCCTGTTCGGCACCTTCGGCGATTCCTTCTTCCACCGCTATCGGGAACGACGGCCGCTGCGACCGGGATTTTTCGAGGCGCGCCGTGACCTCTACAACCTCTATCCGCTGCTGGTCCATGTCCGCCTGTTCGGCGGCGGCTACCTGGACGGCGTCGAGCGCATCCTGGACCGCTTCGTCGGATAGGCGAAAGCGCGGGCTCAGATCACCTTGCCGCCATCGTCGTCGGCGATACCGGTCAGGCCGCCCAGCCAGGTGCGCAAGGCCCGGCGGCCCATCAACTTGCGCTGGGCCGGTTCGGGCAGATCGGCCATGTTGATGGCGCCCTTCAACACCAGCGCCTCGACCACATCCTCAATGACCCGGATGAAGGCCAGGTCGGACGCGGCGAAGCGCTCGGCGACGTCCTCGGTCGCGCCGTCTGCGGCGCTGCCGTCACACTTGGCCATGGCGGAACTCCACTGCTTTGACCATCAGCTTGCCCGGCGACGGAGCAAAACGAAAGCCCCCTCGGGTGGAACCCGAGGGGGCTTGATCAATTTTTCCCAGCCGGAAAGGCTCAGTGCAGCTTGCGCGGCAACTCGCCGATGGCGGCATCGACCAGCTTGCCGGCCTGCTCGGGGGTAATGCTCTGGGCCAGCACCTGACGGGCGGCGTTGACCGCCACATCGACGGCCAGATTTTTGACCTCGCGCAGCGCCTCGGCCTCGGCGGCGGCGATACGCTCGACCGCCGCCTTTTCGCGACGGGCCAGGCTTTCCTCGAGATCCTTCGCCGCCTGCTCGGCCAAGCGCTGGGCCTCGGCCTTGGCGTGGGCGATGATCTCCTCGGCTTCCTTCATGGCGTCCCGCTGCTTGCGCCGGTAGGTCGCCAGCATCTCCTGGGCGTCCTCGCGCAGCTTATTGGCCTCGTCCAGGCGGGCCTTGATCTTGGCGGCACGAGCGTCGAGCGCGGTGGTGATGGCCCGCGAAACCGGCTTCCAGCCGAAGGCGACCACCAGGAAGAAGGCGATCGAAACCCACAGATGCGGATCGGCGTAGAACGGCGCGGCCTCGTGGCCGTGGGCGACGTGTTCGGCGTGCTCGGCGGCGAAGGCGGTCGAGAAAATCATTGGCCTTGCTCCTTGAGGGCGGCGCCGACGGCCGCTTCAAGCTGGGCCTGGTCGGCACCGACGCCGGTCAGGCGAGAGAAAGCGGCGGCGGCGACGTCGATGGCGACATCGCGGACACCGGCCAAAGCCGAGGTCTTGGCGGCGGCAATGCGCCCCTCGCCGGCCTTGATCTGATCGGCCAGACGGACGGCAAGCTCGCGGCTGCGCTCCTCGGCCTGCTTGCCGAGACGCTCCGAGGCTTCCTTGATGACACCGTGGGCATGGGCCCGCGATTCGGCCAGCGCCTTTTCGTAGGCGGCGACCGCGGCCTCGGCTTCGCCCTTGAGTTGGGCGGCCCGATCGAGATTGTCGTCGATCTTGCGCTGACGCTCGTCGAGGACGGCGCCGATCTTCGGCAAGGCCACCTTCGCCATCAGGATGTAGAGCGTGATGAAGGTAAGGGCCAGCCAGAACAGCTGGGGCGCGAAGAACGCCGGATTGAACTGGGGCATCCCGAGGCTCCGAAGCGGGGGTACGATCTGTTCTCCGTCGGCTGGCGGGCCGCGCGACCGGGGTTCACCCGGCGGCGCGGCCCTGACCCTCCGAAGGAGAAGTCCTCAAGACTTGCCGGAAATCAGCCGGCGAACAGAACCATCAGCGCGACGACCAGCGCGAACAGCGCAATGGCCTCGGTCACCGCGAAGCCGATCCAGCCGTAAAGCTCGACGTTGGCCTTGGCGGCCGGGTTGCGGCCGACGGTGGCGATCAGGTTCGCCCAAATGTTGCCGACGCCGATACCGGAGCCGATCATGCCGATGGCAGCCAGGCCGGCACCGATGAACTTAGCAGCAGACGCTTCCATTGACTTAACTCCTTCAAGACGAAAAAACGTTGATCCAACCGCACGCCCGGTCAGTACATAGGCCAATCAGTGCATATGAATGGCGTCGTGCAGGTAGATGCAGGACAGGATGGTGAAGACGTAGGCCTGCAACAGCGCGATACCGATCTCAAGGACGGTGACGGCGCTGAGGAAGGCGAACGGAACGATGCCGGGGAGGACGTAGAAGGCCCCCAGCGAAACCACGAAGCCGCCCATCACCGCCAGGATGATGTGGCCCACCGTCATGTTGGCGAACAGACGGACGGCGAGGCTGAACGGCCGCGAAAAGTAGGAGATCAACTCGATCGGCACCAGGATCACGGCGGTGGCCAGCGGCGCGCCCTCGGGGAAGAACATCCGAAGGAAGTGCAGACCGTGGCGATAGAAGCCGATGATGGTGACGCCGATGAACACCACCGCCGCCATGCCGAAGGTGACGATGACGTGGCTGGTGAAGGCGAAGCCGCCGGGGATCAGCCCCAGCACGTTGCCGAACAGCACGAACATGAACAGCGTGAAGATGAACGGGAAGTAGCGGCGCCCTTCGGAGCCGACATTGTCCCTGAGCATGTTCGCGATGAATTCATAGAAAATCTCGGCCAGCGACTGCCAGCGACCGGGAACGACGGCCCGCGAGCGCACCGAGAGCGTAAGGAAAGCCGTGATCAACACCACCGCGATCACCATCATCGCCGAGGAGTTGGTGAACGAGATGTTCACTCCCGCGACCTTGAGATCGACGATCGGAGTGATCTGGAACTGCTCGATCGGGTTGTGGGCCACGCGACGTCCCTCTCAGTTGTTCTTTTCTTGCCCCGGACGTCGCTGCTGCGCCGCCCCAAGGCCCACCGTATCATCCAATCCCTTGGCGGCGCGATAGGCGTTCATGACGCCAGCGGCCCCGCCCAGGAACAGGAACAGCACCATCAACCAGGGCTTGGTGCCCAGCCAGCGATCCAACCCATACCCCAGGCCGGTCCCGACAGCCACACCCACGACCACCTCAACCGCCAACCGCATGCCGAGCCCAAGCCCGGAGGTTGGCGTGCGCGCCGACGGACCACGGCCCGTCAACTCGTCCTCCCGGGCGCGCGCGGCGCGCAACCGGGCGTCGAGATCGTCGAACGCCGGGGGTTCGCCCTGCTCAGCCATTGGTCATGAGCCCCTTGAAACTCCCCCTTCTGGCCGCAAAGGAGCCAAAAGCGCGGGCACCATAAGGGGTGCGTCAACGAGTGTCAAGAACGGAAACCGCCCGGACCAAGACCTTGAAAAACATGATATTTTTTGCGCGATGCGACGTGGATTCCGCCGCCGCGGCCCGCCCCCTCCCCCCCGAACGAGTGGGCCGGGGCTCGTGCGTCCAAAAGCTTAAGGGTTTTCGCGGCGAGTCAAGGCCCCGCCCGGCTCGCGGCGACGGGCGGGCGAAGCGATCTTGGCGGCGGTCAGTGCAACTCGGCGCGGATCTTCTGGCGCAGCACGTCGATGGGAACGAAGGAATCGCCATCCTTGAAATGCCAGAAGGTCCAGCCGTTGCAGGCCGGCGCGCCCTGGATCAGCGCCCCCACCTTGTGGATCGAGCCGCGATGCTCGGCGGCGATCAGGGTGCCGTCGGCGCGGACCTTGGCCGGTCCCAGCTTATAACGGGTGCCGCCGTAAAGCACGTCGCCGGGCGTGAGCAGGCCACGCTCCAGCACGTTGCCGAAGGGAATGCGCGGCTCGGAACGCTTGGCCTGGATGGCCAGCGCCGCCGGATCGGCGACCGGCTGCACCATGGCGATGCGCACCAGCGCCGCCGAGGCATAAGAGGGATCGCGTTCAAGGCCGATGAAATGACGATGCAGCTTCTTGGCCACCGCGCCGGTGGTGCCGGTGCCGAAGAAGGGATCGAGCACGACGTCGCCCGGCTTGGTCGCCGCCATCAGCACCCGGTAGAGCAGCGATTCGGGCTTCTGGGTCGGATGGGCCTTGCGGCCGCGCGACTTCAGGCGCTCGGAGCCGGTGCAAAGCGGCAGCACCCAGTCGCTGCGCATCTGCAAATCGTCGTTCAGCCCCTTCATCACCTCGTAATTGAAGGTGTAGCGGGACTCGGCCGACTTGGCGCACCAGATCAGCGTCTCATGGGCGTTGGTGAAGCGGGTGCCACGGAAGTTCGGCATCGGGTTGGCCTTGCGCCAGACGATGTCGTTCAGCATCCAGAAGCGCAGATCCTGGAGGATGGAGCCGACCCGGAAGATGTTGTGGTAGCTGCCGATCACCCACAGGGTGCCGTCGTCCTTGAGCACGCGCCGGGCCGCCGCCAGCCATTCGCGGGTGAACGCGTCATAGGCGGCGAAGTCGGTGAAGCGGTCCCATTCCTCGTCGACGCCGTCGACGCGGCTGTTGTCGGGGCGCAGCAACTCGCCCCCCAACTGGAGGTTATAGGGCGGGTCGGCGAACACCATGTCCACCGATCCGGCGGGCAGGGAGTTCATCAGGGCGATGCAATCGCCGTGGAGGATCGAGTCGAGCGGCAGTTTCATGACGGGCACTTTGAGTCATTTGCGAGAGTCCGTCAAGAACCCTTTGAATCATATGATTCTTTTTGCCGAGCACCCCCGAATCGTGGGGGCCGGAGTCGCCGGCGACACAAAATGTTGATGATTAGCGCGCCAGCGACCGAGCCACCGGGGCGAAGCTGACGCGGTGGTGGGGCGTCGGCCCCAGGCGGGCGAGCGCCGCCAGATGGGTGGGGGTGCCATAGCCGGCATTGGCCTCCCAGCCATAGCCGGGATGGGCCAGGGCCAGTTCGGCCATCAGGGCGTCGCGGTGGACCTTGGCCACCACCGAGGCGGCGGCGATCGACAGACTGATGCCGTCGCCGCCAACCAGGCAGCGGGTCTGACAGCCGACCAGACCGGGCGGGCGGTTGCCATCGACCAGGGCCCAATCGATCGGGCACCCCAGCCCGTCATGGGCCCGGCGCATGGCCAGAAAGGTGGCCTGGAGAATGTTGAGGCGGTCGATCTCGGCCACCGACGCCTCGCCGATGGCGAAGCGCGTGTGCTCGCGGACCAGGGAGGCCAGTTCCAGGCGACGGGCGGCGGACAGCTTCTTGGAATCGTCCAGTTCCCGCGCCAACCGCTCGGGCAGCCGGGCGGTATCGACGATCACCGCCGCCGCCACCACCGGTCCGGCCAGCGGTCCGCGCCCGACCTCATCGAAGCCGGCGACGACACCGCCCAGGGAAATCTCGAGGTTCAGGTCGGGCATGGGGAAAGGAAAGCATCACCGCGCGGGCCGCGCAAGACGCGGAACGGAATCAGGAGCGCCGCCGGAGGCCGCGCAGGGCGATGGCGCGTTCGTCGCGGGCCAGACGGGCGCGAGCCTGGGCCAGGGCGCCGCCCCGGTGGGCGAGCGTCTGACGCTGGCCGAGCGCCCCGACGGTGTCGCCGGCGACGATCCGGTGGCGCGACGCGTGGCGGTCGCGGGCCAACTCACCGACCTGACGGCGAATTTCGACCCGGTCCTGACGGATGGTCATCAGGTCGGTCCAGGCGTCGGCTGCCCGGCCGGCCGGCGGCAGGGCCAGCAGAAGCGCGATCAGTAACGGGAAACGCCACATCACCACCGCCTCCCCGGAAACATCCTTGGGATGCTGTCATTCAACCATGGGATCATGGCGGCGGTATGGCGGCGTGGTGGGTCAGGCGGCCGGCCGGCCGCCAAGGAAGGCCTCGATCGCCGCCGCCTGCGGCTCCTCGATCTCCAGGCTGAGATGCGACGAGGACTGGGTGACCGCCATCAGCACGCCCGAGAATTCGCCCAGCCCGGCGACCTCGAGGCCGACCGGCGTCCCCCGCTTGACCCCGCCCGCCGGACGGTCGATGACGCAGGCGCCGTTGAGCGCGATGTCGTGGAGCAGGCAGCGACTTTCGGCCCCGTCGATACGCAGGGTGGCGGCGAGATTGACGGTGTGGCGTTCGTTCATGCGCCGGTTGTCGTCGGACCCCATGTCCATGATTTCGGCAAAGGCCGCCTTCATGCGCAGCGTGCGTTCGTTGACCTGCTCGGCGTTGGAGCGCACCAGCGAGGCGATCTCGCTGGTCTCCGAGGTGGTCCGCGTCGCGTCGCCGATGCTCGACGCGGCATCGAGGGTGCCGTTGGCGGCGCTTTGGGCCGCCTGGGCGATCTCGCGGGTGGCCAGGGACTGCTGCTCGGTCGAGGCGGCGATATCGCCGGCGATGGAATTGATATCGACGATGGTGCGGGCGATCGCCTCGATGGCGGTTACCGCCTCGTTGGTCGCCCCCTGGATGGCGGCAATCTGCTCGCTGATCTGCTCGGTGGCCCGCGCCGTCTGGCTGGCCAGATTCTTGACCTCGTTGGCGACGACGGCGAAGCCTTTGCCGGCTTCGCCCGCCCTTGCCGCCTCGATGGTGGCGTTGAGCGCCAGCAGATTGGTTTGGCTGGCGATGTCGTGAATCAGTTCGACCACCTCGCCGACATTCTCGGCCGAGCGCCGCAGCCCCTCGACCAGCGAGGTGACGCGACCGGCCTCGTCCTTGGCCGCCACCGCGATGGCGGTCGACTGGCCGACCTGGCGGCTGATCTCCGCCACCGAGTTGGAAAGTTCCTCGGCCGCCGCGGCCACCGCGTTGACGTCGCCGGTGGCGCTTTCCGCCGCCCCGGCGGCGTCCTCCGAACGCTGGCGCACGCTGCCGATCGCCTCGTCCATGCGAAGCGCCGCGCCGCGCATCTCGGCGACGGTCTGCAGCACAACCTCGACGGCGGAGGAGACCTCTTCCTCGATGGCGTGGTTGATGGCGAACACCTGGCTTTGCAGCTTGCGCTGATGGCGCCGCGCGTCGGCGTCGCGGGCCAATTGGGACTGCCGCAGACTGAGCGCGTTGTTCTTGAAGATCTGCAACGCCCGCGCCAGTTCGCCGGTCTCGTCCTTCTTGTCCTGGGAGGGGACGTCGACGGACAGATCCCCGTCCGCCAGGGCGTCGGTGACCGAGACGATTTCGCGCAGCGCCGGGATGGTCGACAGCACCAGCCAGAACACCATGACACTACCGACGACGATGCCGAGCACCCCCAGCGTCAGCGTCACCGTCAAGGTATCGGGCTGGAACCGTCCCATCAGCACGAGGGTATAGATAAAGAATACCCAGGTCAGCGCGATCGGCGGCAGAAACGCCACCGAGATCTTCAGGCCGATGCCATGAAGAAATATCTTCAAAATCTTATACAATCTGGTCACCTTCCCCCCTACCGGCCCGGCCACTCCCCTGTCATGGGCGTTTGGTCGAACCATTTCCAGAGTCGGTCCCGTCGCGACTGTCTCACAACCGCAACTCAAATGCCAGTGCGCTGAATAGTAGCGTGAGGCAAGAGAATGGCGGCGATTGCCAAAGTCACGGTGAGCTTCTAATACTGGAGCGAGGCCGCCAGCGGCGGGGTCAACCGGGAAAGGGAGATGGCATGCCGTTGATGTCCTGGAACGAGAAGATGAGCGTCGGCATCGCCTCGATCGACCTTGAGCACCAGAAGCTGGTCGCCATGCTCAACAGCCTGTTCGACGGCATCCAGGCCGGCCAAGGTCCGGAAACCCTGAGCAAGGTGCTGGACGGCCTGATCAGCTACACCGCCGCCCATTTCCGCCACGAGGAAGAGCATTTCGTCGCCACCGGTTATCCGGCCGCCACCTCGCACAAGAAGGAACACGACGAGTTGACCCAGCAGGTCCTCGACGTGCAGGCCAAATACCAGGCGGGGAACACGGCGACGCTGTCGCTGGAAGTGATGAACTTCCTGAAGAACTGGCTGGTCAACCATATCCAGGGCAGCGACAAGGCCTACCGCCACCATCTGATCGCCAACGGCGTCCGCTAAGGCGCGACGCCCTCGCCGGGCGTTTCCCTGCGGGGCATCGGGGTGTACCCTGATCCTCCGGCCGCTCAAGGGCGCCCTTGGCCGGTATTATTGGCGCCGGGCGCCCGCGCTGACCCGGGTGACGAAGGCGTCGATGTCGCTGTTCATCGCCACCGTCCGCTGCGCCAGGTCGCCAGCCGCCGTCAGCACCTGTTCGGCCGCCTCGGTGGCGGTGCCGGCGACCTCGGCCACCTCGCCGATGGTCGAGGCCACCAGTTGCACACCGGCCGCGAGATCGCGCATGCGCTGGCTGATATCGGCCACCGCCGCGCTTTGAACCCCGGTGGTGTCGGCGATCTCCTTCGAGTGGCCATCGATGGTGCGGATCATCTCGGCGATGTTGCGGACCGAACTGACCGCCAATTCGGTGGCCTGACGCATGCCATCGACCTGGGTGGTGATCTCCTCGGTGGCCTTGGCGGTCTGGTTGGCCAGACTCTTGACCTCGTTGGCGACCACGGCGAAGCCTTTGCCGGCCTCGCCCGCCCGCGCCGCCTCGATGGTGGCGTTGAGCGCCAGCAGATTGGTCTGGCTGGCGATATCGGAAATCAGGCCGACGACCTCGCCGATCTTCTGGGCGGCCACCGCGAGCCCCTGAATCGCCTGGTCGGTTTCACCGGCGTCGCGGGCGGTGCGCTGGGCGACTTCGGCCGAGGAATGGACGCGCTCGGCCACTTGGTGAATGCCCTCGGCCACCTTTTCCACCGCCTGGGCGGCGGTCTCGACATTGGCCGAGGCGTCGGTCGCGGCCCGCGACACCGTGGCCGATTGAACGCTGGTCTGGTTGGCGATGGCCGACATCTGCCGGGCGGTCGCCTCCATCTCGGTGGCGGTCGAGGTCACCGATTGGGCGGTCACCTTAATGGCGTTACCGATCTGGGTGGCCTCGGCGGTGAAGTCGCTGCTTTTCTTAGCCATCGCCTCTTGGGCGCGGTTGATGACGGCGGCGTGCTCGGCGAACTCGCCGACCATGCCGTCGGTGAGGATTTTGCGGAAGTACCGCCCTTCGGCGGTCAGCGCCATGGCGGCGTCGGCCTCCTTGGTGAAGGCCTCGGTGAGATCGAGCAGGCGGTTGATGTGATGCAGCATGCGGCCGATTCGGCCGTGACCGCGAATGCCCAGTACCCGCCGGTCGAGATTGCCGTTGGCGGCGGCGTCGAGCGCCGCGACCGCCTTGTCGATGCTCGACCGGGCGCGCGACAGCCAGCGCACCTGCGCCAGGGACAGCGCCACCAACGGCGGCAGGGCGACCAAGGCGACACCGGTGGCGCCAAAAGCGACGGCGATCGCGGCGATCACCGCCAGGGCGACGATGGCCAAGCCGCTGAAATAGGATTTGGTGACGGAACACAGGCTGCTGGTGGCAACGGTCGTCGGCAATGTCTCCTCCCCGTGCGGCCACCGCTACATCGGCGGGTGGCCGCCACAATAAATGGGGACGCAGACTTTAGTAAAGTCCGTATAGCCTGAAAGTATCGCCTGCCGATAGTCTCGGCGCGCCGCTTTGCCGGAACAGGAGGCTAAGCCAGGGAATCGGCGTAGCTCGTTTCCTCGGACACGGGAGCCGCGGCGGCGGCCACCGCCCGCATGGACTCGGCCAGGCGGGACAATTCGCTGATCGCCTCGCCCAGTTCGGCTTCCAGCGACTGGGTGATGGCGTCGATGGTCTCGGAGACGTGCTTGACCTCACCGGCGACGACGGCGAAGCCCTTACCTGCCTCGCCCGCCCGCGCCGCCTCGATCAGCGCGTTGAGCGCCAGGATACGGGTGGTGCCCGTCACCTTCTTGATTTCCGCCACCTTGCGCGAAGCAACGTCGGCAAGCGCGGCGGTCAGTTCGATGATGCGTTCCTGGTCGGACATGGGAGCTCTTCCGGGTTTGATCCTGGGGAGTAGTCTACGGGCTGCCGCCCTGGGCGGCAACAAGCGTTATGGGCTCAGAACAGCCGAACCAGCAGCCAGTGCGTGGCGAAGCCGATGGCCGACGCCGCCGGAATGGTGAAAACCCAGGCCCAGACGATGGATCGCGCCACCCCCCAGCGCACCGACGAGGCGCGCCGCGCCGCGCCGACGCCGACGATGGCCCCGGTGATGGTGTGGGTGGTCGAAACCGGAATGCCGAGCCAGGTGGCGACGAACAGGGTGATCGAGCCGGCGGTCTCGGCGCAGCAACCCTGGTAGGGTTTGAGGTCGGTGATCTTCGAGCCCATGGTCCGCACGATGCGCCAGCCGCCCATCAGGGTCCCCAACCCCATCGCCGCCTGGGAGGCCAGCACCACCCAGATCGGCACATGGAACTCGCCCTCCAGAACCCCTTGCGAAAACAACAGCACGGTGATGATGCCCATGGTCTTCTGGGCGTCGTTACCGCCATGGCCGAGGGAGTAGAGCGACGCCGACACCAGTTGGACGCGGCGGAACAGCTTGTCGACGGCGAAGGGCAGCGAATTCCTGAGGATCCAGGTGACCCCGAGCATGATCAGCATCGCCAGCAGGAAGCCCGACAGCGGCGACAACACGATGGCCGCCGTGGTCTTGAGGAAGCCGTCCAGCACAATGCTGGAGAACCCCGCCTTGGCCACCCCCGCCCCGGCGATGCCGCCGATCAGGGCGTGCGAGCTCGACGACGGCAGGCCCAGCCACCAGGTGAAGACGTTCCAGGCGATGGCGCCGACCAGCGCCGCCAGCACCACCATGGCGTCAACCACCGAGGGCTGAACGATGCCGGTGCCGATGGTCTTGGCCACATGCAAACCGAAAAACAGGAAGGCGATGAAATTGAAGAAGGCGGCCCAGGCCACCGCCAGCTTGGGCGGCAGCACCCGGGTCGAAACCACCGTGGCGATCGAGTTGGCGGCGTCGTGGAGGCCGTTGATGAAATCGAAGGCCAGCGCCACGGCGATGATCAGCACCAGTGCGGGCAGACCGAGATGAAGGGTATCCATGGTCGCTCAGACGTGGTCGAGGACGATGCCCTCGACCAGATCGGCGACGTCGTCGCATCTGTCGGTCACCGCTTCGAGCAGTTCGTAGACTTCCTTGCGGCCGAAAAAGGTAACGGTGTCCGGGCGGGCCGCGACCATTTCGGACAGCGCCTCGCGCAGCACGGCGTCGGCCTGGCTTTCGATCTTCGAAATCTTGTCACACAGACCGCGAATACGCTCGGCGCTGCCGGTGATGTCGTCCAGCAACGGCATCAACTCCATCACCATCCGCGCCTGTTCCTGAATCATCGTCGCCATGGCGCGCATGTGACGGTCGAATTCCTCCACCTGATAGAGCGCGGCGCCCAGCGCCACCTCCTCGATGAAATCGACGGCGTCGTCCAGCGTCTTGGACAGCGTCAGGATGTCGGAACGGTCGAAGGGCGTGATGAAGGCCCGGTGCAGCGCATGCACGGTCTGACGCGCCACCACGTCCGCCTCGCTCTCGATGGCGAAGATTTCATCAGCGCGGGCTTGCCGGGAACCGGCATCCACGCTCATCATCGCCGCCAGGGCGTCGGCGGCCGCGACGATGAAGCCGCTATGGGCGACGAAACGCTCAACGAACCGCTCCTCCTTCGGCATGAGGGAGCGGAAGAATTTCATCAACATGATGGTCCCCGTTTGTACGACCGTCATATTACTATCACAAAAGCTCGGGGTGGATACGGGCTTTGAGAGGGGAGAGATCGCCGGTGAACGCATTGCCACGCCGCAAAATCCGGTTCGCCGCGGCCTGCCTGGCCGTCGCGCTGACGTTGCCGGGTGCCGCCTCGGCCCGCGATCAGGTTCGCATCGTCGGATCGTCGACGGTGTTTCCCTTCACCGCAACCGTCGCCGAGCATTTCGCCAAAAGCCAGAGCGCCAGCCGCCCGGTGGTCGAGAGCACAGGTTCGGGCGGCGGCTTCAAACTGTTCTGCGCCGGCCTGGGCGATACCACCCCCGACATTGCCGCCGCCTCGCGCCGGATCGGCCCGCGCGAGCTGGAAAACTGCGCCGCCAACAGCGTCACCGAAATCGCCGAGATTTTCATCGGCTATGACGGCATCGTCCTGGCCGGCGCCCGCCCCGCCCCGCCCCCGAGCCTGAGCCGCGACCAACTGTTCCGCGCCATCGCCAAGACCGTTCCGGTCGGCGGCAAGCTGGTGCCCAACCCGTACCGGCGTTGGAAGGACATCGACCCCGCGCTGCCCGACCGCGAGATCATGATCTTCGGCCCCGCCCCCAACCACGGCACCCGCGACACTCTGGTGGCGCTGGTGATGGACAAGGCCTGCGCCAAATCCCCCGAGATCCGGGCGCTGGCCCCCGAGGCGCGCCGCCGCGCCTGCCAGGCGGTCCGCGAGGACGGCGCCTTCATCGAGGTCACCGAAAGCTATCAGATCGCGGTCAAGAAGCTGCTGCTGGAACCGCGGGCGATGGCGATCCTGCCGTTCAGCTACATGGAACAGAACCTCGACCGCCTCGACGCCGCCACCCTGGACGGCCAGGCCGCCACCTTCGACAATATCCTGTCCGGCGCCTATCCGCTGTCGCGGCCGCTGTTCCTTTACGTCAAGAAGGCGCGCCTGCCGGTGACGCTTGGGTTGCGCCAATACCTGGATGAGTTCACCGCCGAGCGGGCCTGGGGACCGGGCGGCTACCTGGCCGACAAGGGCCTGGTCCCACTGCCCGACACCGTCCGCCGCGCCGAGGCGGCGAAGGCGCGGGAGCTACCGAATCTGGTGCCCTGAGGCTAGCGCGCGAAGAAGCCGTGGCGCTCGGCGGCAAGGCCGAGCAGGAATTCGGCCAGACCGCCTTCGGTGACAAGCAGAGCCGCTTCCGCCAGACTGAACCATTGGCGCTCGCGCTCGGCCATTTCCGGCCACTCGTCCAGTTCGCGTTTGACCCGCAAGGGAAAGACCTTGACCACGCAGCGGCGGAACTTGTCGCCGCGGACCTGCTTGCGATAGTGGAAGGCGGTCACCGCCTTGCGACCGACCTCGCCGACCAATCCGGCCTCTTCAAAGGCCTCGCGCGCGGCCACTTCCGGCGGATTCAGCTTGGCGATCGGCCAGCCTTTGGGAATGATCCAGCGCCGCGTCTGCCGCGAGGTGATCAGCATCACCCGCAACTCGCCGTCTTCCGCCAGACGGAAGGGCAACGCCGCGTATTGGATGTCGGTCTTCCCGGTGGACAAGCGCAGAAATCCCAGGTTGGCGGGCTTCAGGACGGAGCGCGCCGCACCCTTTTAGTAGCGACGACGGCAGCCGCAAAGCAAAATATTACATCATAGAATAACTTTAAAAAACGCCATCGAAGGGGGACAAGCACCTTCCCCCCTCCCTATCCGATAGGATAGGATTTAAACAATTCGACTCCCACTTACGGTGGGAAGATTGAAAAAAGTTGGGGGGGGCCGGCGTCCATGAGTTTCCGATCGATCAAATCCGCCTTGGCGAGTCTGCTGGGTGTCCTGGCGGTGCTGCTGCTGGCGCAGACCTCGGTCTCCAGCGTCGACGCCCTGCGACGCCTTCAGGCCGCCACTCGTACCGGGGATCTCAACGGCGCCGCCAACCGAATGATCGCCGGCGTGGTCGATCTGCTGCTGGAACGGGTCAACACCAATGGCGCCCTACAGGCCGCCGCCCCGGCGACGCCGGAAACGTTGGACAAGATCGGCCGATACCGCCAGTCCACCGCCGCCATCGGCACCGCCCACAACGACTTGAAGGGCGCCGATCTGCCCGGACTGGCCGAGAAGAGCCGGCGTCTCGACGAGGCGATGGCCCGCGCCGCCGACGCCCGCGCCCGCGCCGACAAGGCCCTGTCGCTCGACAAGGCCGCCCGCGAGCCGGCGATCCTGACCGAATATATCCCCGCCATGACCGGTCTGGTCGATTCCGCCGTCGCCTTCTGGGTCGCCGCCAATTACGGCAGCGCCGGTGGCGATCCGGCGCTGATGCGCGGCGCGGTGATCAAGCAACTGGGCTGGGATTTGCGGATCGCCACCGGCTTCGAACGGCAATTGATCGGCGGCGTGATCTCGGCCGGCAAGGCTCCCGGCCCCGAAATCCTGGTCAAATTGCAGGATTTCCGCACCCAGGTCGATACGCTATGGCGGCTGTTGGGCGACGTCGCCCCGCCCGAGGGGCTGAATCCCGAGATCGCCAAGGCCATGGCCGCCGCCAAAAGCGCCTATTTCGAGGGGCTGCGCCGTCAGGTCGATGAGGCGGTGGCGGCCGGCGCCGCCGGACAACCCTTTCCGATCCCCGGCGCCCAGTGGGTCGAACGCACCAATCCGCAGTTGCAGGCGATGCTCGACATCATGTTGGCGGCCAGTCGGGTCAGCGAAAGCCATGCGCGGGAACAGGCGGGCGCCGCCAGCTTGGAGCTGGCCATCGCCATCGGCGAAATGTTGATGTCGCTGGTGGTGCTGGCCGCGGCCTTCCTTTACGTCAGCCGCCAGATCACCGGCCCGTTGGCGGCGCTTCGGCGGACCATCCTGGCCTTGGCCGAGGGCGATCACCACGCCACCGTCGCCGGGGCCGAGCGCCGCGACGAAATCGGCGACATCGCCCGTAGCGTCGCGGTGTTCAAGGACGCCCTGAACAAGGCCGACGCGTTGGCCGCCGAGCAAGAACGGGAACACCAGGCGAAGGACCGCCGCGCCCAGGTGGTCGATTCGCTGTTGCGCAAATTCAACGACGAGGCCGCCGAAGCGCTGGGGGTGATGGCCAGCGCCGCCGCCAAGATGGAGACGACCTCGCAGTTGATGTGCGCGACCGCCGAGGAAACATCCGGACAGACGACCGTGGTGGCGGCGGCGGTCGAGGAAACCGCGGCCACCATGGGCACGGTGGCGCGGGCGGCCGAGGTTCTGGCCCATTCGGTCGAGGACATCGATCGGCGCGTGGCCGAATCGGTCGAGGTTGCCGAAGGCGCCCGTCAAGAGGTCGGCCGGACCGACGCCCTGGTGCAGGGAATGTCGACGGCGGTCGGCCGCATTGGCGACGTCGTCAGCCTGATCAGCGACATTGCCGGCCAAACCAACCTGTTGGCGCTGAACGCCACCATCGAGGCGGCGCGGGCCGGCGATGCCGGCAAGGGTTTTGCCGTGGTCGCCAACGAGGTCAAGGGATTGGCCACCCAAACCGCCAAGGCCACCGGCGAGATCGCCAATCAGATCGCCACCGTGCAATCGGTCACCGCCGACGCGGTGACCGCCATCTCGTCGATCCGCGGGGTCATCGAACGGATGGGCGGCATCTCGTCCAACATCGCCACCGCCATCGCCGAGCAGAGCCGCGCCATCGGAGAAATCGCCGCCAACGCGGAGGATGTGGCCCGCGGCACCGGCGAAGTCAGCGCCAACGTCGCCAATGTCAGCCTTTCCGCCCGCAATTCCGGCACCGCCGCCACCGAGGTACGGCAGTCAGCCAGCGAAGTGGCCGAGCGGATCGGGTTGCTGAGCGATCAGGTGCGGGCGTTCCTCGGCAACATCCGCGCCGCCCGTTCAGGCCAAGAGGTCACTCCCGCATAGATCGGCGGCGGCTGGCCTCAGGCGGCGAACAGCACCAGCATCAGCATCATGTGGCCGCCGGCCAGGGCGATGGCCAGATCGGAGAGCAGCGGGTGCAGTTTCTCGGCCAAGGCACCCCAGAATGGCAGGCCGCTCGCCGCCGCCGCCAACGCCACCACCAGCATCGACGCCGCCAGCGGTCCCAGCCAGCGGCGGCGGCGCTGGCGGCGCAGGGACAGCGGCGCCGCCGCCGGTACCAGGAACTCGGCGCCCAGGCGGAAGGTCAGCGCCGCCAGCACGACATAGCCGGCGGCGAAATGCAGCGTACCGAAGCTGCCGACATCGCCGGTCAGGTAGGCGGTGAGAAAGGCGGCGGCCAGCGCCACATGCCAGCAGCGGCGGAGCGCGATCATTCCGGCCAGCCCGCGCCACCGATGAAGCGGCCCTCGCCCACCGCCTTCTGGTCGGCTTCGAGGCGGGCCAGCAGGTCGGGTTCGGCGGCGGCGCCGTCCCAGCGGTCGAAATGGATCAGCTCGGCCAAATTCAGGCGGGGACGCCAGCCGGCCTCCTCCAATTCCGGACGACGGTGGTAGCCGCGAACCTTGCCGAGGCAAAGATAGGCCACCGGCACGATGTCGTCGGGAATGCCCAGCGCCCGCTGCACCAGCTGATTGTCGAAGATGCTGACCCAACCGAGGCCCAAACCTTCGGCGCGGGCGGCCAGCCAAAGATTCTGCACGGCGCAGACCGAGGAGAACAGGTCCATGGCCGGGATGTGGGTGCGCCCGATCACCACCGGGCCGGCGCGCTGGCGGTCGCAGGTGACGCAGATGTTGAGCGGCGCCTCCATGATCCCCTCGAGCTTGAGCGCGCGATAGACCTCGCGCTTGTCCTCGGGGAACATCGCCGCCGCCTCGGCGTGGGCTTGGCGGAAGGCGGCATGCACCTGGGCGCGGACCGCCGCATCGCGCACCAGCACGAAGCTCCAAGGCTGCATGTAGCCGACCGAGGGCGCGTGGTGGGCGGCGATCAGCAGGCGGCTGAGCACCGCGTCGGGAATCGGATCGGGCAGGAATTCGCCCCGCGTGTCGCGGCGGCAGAGAATGGCGCGGTAGACGCCGTCACGCTCGGCGGCAACCAAGGGCTGGGCGGGCAAAAGGGTATGGTCCATCGTCGTCCCCTTGATGGCACGCCCGCCAAGCCGTCCACGCCCAGCGGGCCTTCCCCATCCGGCCGGTCTTCTGACTTGGGTTCCCTCCGACGGGACGCCTTCCCGGCTTGCCGCCAGTGGCCTTCGTCCCCCGGTCCCCCTCACAGCGTTGGGCACGTCGCGGCATCGCACCGCGTTCCCGATTCTCCGGGTCGCCCCGGCACCGGATGGATGCCCCCCTTGTAGCGGATCGGCAAGGGTCGCCACAACCGCGAACGCGGGCCATGCCGCAATTGCGAAAAAAGGTCTTCACACCCGGCCGCATATAGTCTATTTCCTAGTAGACAGATTCATTAGAGGGGCCGCCGTGACCGTCACCCTGCTGGAACAGCGCCGCATCGAGGCCGCCATCCTGAAGCCGGTGCACGACGCCATCGCCGCCCGCCTGGGCGCCGACGAGGCCCGCGAGTTGGTCGGCGGCGTGGTCGACGACCTGGCCTTCGCCAAAGGCCGCGAACTGCGCCAGCGCTGGCCGGACGGCAGCCTGGCCTCGTTCACCGAGGTCTGGGAAATGTTCGCCGAGGGCGGGGCGCTGGACGTTTCCTTCATCGAGCGCACGCCCGAACGCCTGCACCTGAAGATCACCCGCTGCCGCTATGCCGAGCATTACGCCGAATCCGGTTACGGCGAGTTGGGCTTCACCTTCAGCTGCCGCCGCGACCAGGCCCTGGTGCGGGGCTATTCCGACGCCATCCGGCTGGAGCGCCGTTCCACCATCCAGGAAGGCGCCCCCTGCTGCGAGTTCATCTTCACGGAGCCCAAACCATGAGCGCCATTCCCCCGGAACTGGTCGAGGTACTGCGGATCAAGTCGCCGCTCGACACCGTCGCCTACCTGACCACCAGCGACCTGTCGGGACGGACCAACGTGACGCCGCAGCATTTCACCGACGTGCTCGACGGCCAGTTCGTGCTGTTCCCCGACCTGTTCGCCCAGAAGACCAAGGTCAACCTCAATGAGAACCTGTGGGGGGTGGTGTCGATCGGCTGGCCCGACGAGGCCCGGGGCTGGCGGATCGAGGGGCCGACCAACGTGTTCCAGTGGGGCCACCCGCCCAACTATCGCTTCCAGGGCTTGAAGGCGGCCGACATCCTCGGCGGCTGGGGCGACTGGGAGGCGAAGGAATCCTTTGACGGCGTCCCCGACGAGGTGCGGCCCCAGGTGGTGGCCCAGCGCGGCGTCATCGTCGTCAAAGCCGAAAAAGTCTGGCAGCAGGAGGGCTGACGATGGCCAAGCTCAACACCGAAATGCTGGATGCGTTGAAGATCGTCGGCCAGGGCGGCGCCGTCGTCTACCTGACCACCGCATCCCGGGCCGGCAAGCCCAATACCGTGGGCGAGCGATTCGTCGCCGTCTTCCGCGAGGAATACATCCTGATCGCCGAGATGTTCGCCCAGAAGACCCGGGTGAATCTCAACGAGAACCCGGTCGGCGTCATCACCCTGGCCCATCCGGTCAAGGGCCGTACCTGGTCCTTCCACGGCCCCACCGGCATCATCCAGGAGGGTCTGCCCGACGACCATGAATTCCACGGCGTTCGCTCGGCCGAGGTGCTGGCCGAATGGGGCAATTGGGCCGAGAAGGACCCACCCTCGGAAGTCCCCCCCGACATCCGGCCGCCGGCGCTGGTGCAGCGTGGCGTCATCATCATGAAGGTCGAGGGCGTCACCGACTTTTCGCCGGCCAGCGCCGGCGCCACCATCCTCTGACAGGCAAGGAACCGCCATGGCGAGACTTACCCCACGCATGAAGAACTGGCTGGCGGGCACCGGCGCCCATATCGGCACCGCCACGCCCCAGGGCCTGCCCACCGTGATCGTCGTCGACAAGGCCCAGCCCGACGGCGACGAGGCCATCCGCTTTACCCTCTCCGACAGCCAGCGCCGCCAGGTCGAGGCCAACATCGCCGCCAACCCGGTGGTGGCCTTCGGCCCCGGTTCGATCGGCTCGATCCGTGCCGCCTACCAGTTCAAGGGCCAGGCCCGGATCGAAGGCAACGATCTGGTGATCAAGGTCGACGAGATCTATTCGACCAAGCCCGGCCCCGAGGCCGGCCTTCGCCTCGACAGCCTGCCCTACGAATCGGTGATCAAGTTCGAAGAGACCCGCTGGCGCGATTCGGGACCGCCGAAATAAGGGAGAACGATGATGAGCACGACCCGCAAGAAGGTGGTTTCGGGTTTCATCCGGCCGCGCTGGCCGAAGCCCAAGGTGGTGAAATGGCTGGAGGTGGGGGCGATCCCCGCCATCCTCGGCCTGTGGCTGCCCGACTGGGCGGGCGGCTATATCGCCGGGGCGCTCGGTGGTCAGCCGCCACTGCCCGGCTTCGCCTTCCCGCCGGTGCTGGTCTATGTCGGTGCCGTGATCCTGCTGAAGGCGTGCTGGGAAGGCATCCGCGACATGGGCTGGCACTATCTGGGCCTGCGGATCAGCGGCATCCTCGCCGTCGCCCTGGCCGGCCTCAGCCTGCCATTGCACTTTCTGCGCACCGGCACCGGCGGCGATTTGTGGTTCGCCGCCGAAATCCTGTCGATCGGCCTGGCGGCGTTCTTCGCCACCGGATTCTTCTGGTTCACCATCGCCAAGGTCGCCGAGATCACCGTCGAGACCCGCACCGAGTTCACCAAGATCGCCGTGCTGGTCTTCAATTTCACCGCCCTGGCGGCGGGCGGCGCCACGGTGATCGCCATCGCCCTCGACAGCGAAAAGTGGCCGTTGCTGTTGCGCGCGACGTTGGTGCTGTTCACCATCGCCTTCGCCTTTTGCCGCTACGCCGTCCATTGCTACAAGACCCAGAAGAGCATCGGCGCCACCTTCGTCGAAGCGCCCGACGAGCAATTCTGGGTCTGACTGTGGCCAAAAAGCGCAAGCCGAAGTTCTTCCCCTGGGTGGTGCCGGAAAGCTGCGAGGGCTGCGCCGATTGCGTCAGCGCCTGCCCTCGCCAGTGCCTGTCCATGTGGCAGACCGAGCATGAGGGGGTGCTGGTGCCGTGGATGGACGTCGTCGACGCCTGTACCGGCTGCGGCAAATGCGAAGAGGTCTGTACCTGGGCGGCCATCGCCATGACCGCCTATGTCGACGAAGCCATCGCCCGCTTCCACGCGGCCGCCAAGGTGCGGCGGCAGCAGGCGGCGGAATGACCGACACCGGTTGATCGCGGTCCCGCCAAGGCTCATTGTGGCGCCGTCTTCCGCCACGACGCAGCCATGGCCGCACGCCTTCTCGCCCTTATCCTCACCCTGCTGGCCACTGCCGCCGCCGCCCAGGAGGCGCCGATCCGCATCGGCGTGCTGGCCTATCGCGGCGTCGAGCGCGGCGAAGAGGATTGGCAGCCGACCCTGACGATGCTGGCCGCCCGCTTCCCCGAGCGACGGGTGATCGCCACCCCCTACGACATCCCAGGGCTGACCGAGGCGGTGCGCACCCGGGCGCTGGATTTCGTCATTACCAATCCGGGCCATTACATCGAGCTGGAATCGGCCTTCGGCACCAGCCGCATCGCCACCCTGGAAAGCGAGGCGGCGTCGCCGCATTCCGCCGCCGTCGCCTCGGCGGTGGTGGTGGCGGCGGGTCGAACGGAACTGGTCCGCCTTGACGACCTCAAGGGCCGCCGCGTTGCCGCGGTGGCGCCCGAGGCCTTCGGCGGTTTTCGTCTGGTGCAGCGGGAACTGATCGAGCGCGGCATCGACATCGATCGCGACCACATCGCCATCGACTTCCTCGGCTTCCCGCTGGAAGGCGTGGTGCGGGCGGTGGCCGAGGGCCGTGCCGACGCCGGCATCGTCCGCGCCTGCCTGCTGGAGCGGATGATCGCCGAAGGTGCCGTCGCCGCCGATTCCTTCCGGGTTCTGGACCAGCGCGTTCCCGCCGAGCTTGGCTGCCGCGCCTCGACCCGCGTCTATCCCAACTGGCCGTTCGCCAAACTCGCCGGGACGCCGGCCGGCTTGGCCAAGGAGGTCGGCATCGCCCTGTTGTCGATGGCGCCCGCCCGTGGCCACGGCTGGACCGTGCCGGTCGATTACCAGCCGGTGCACGACCTGTTCCGCGCCCTGAAAATCGGCCCCTACGACTATCTCAACCACCCCAGCCTCGAGGCGGTGGCCCGCGACAATTGGGCGATTCTGGCGGCGGCGGCGGCGGCGGCGCTGTGGTGGCTGCTGCACACCGCCAGGGTCGAGCAATTGGTGCGACGGCGCACCCGCGAACTGGAAGAGGCCCACGCCGAATCCCGCCGTCGGCGCGAGGAGCAGGAGCACGGAGCGCGACTAGCCCTGCTGGGCGAAATGGCATCGAGCCTGGCCCACGAGATGGGCCAACCGCTGGCCGCCATCAGCAACTACGCCAAAGGCTGCGAGCAACGGCTGGGTCGCGACCCGGAAGGCGTGGCCGAAGGGTTGCGCCGCATCGTCGGCCAAGCGGCCCGCGCCGCCGAAATCATCCATCGCATCCGCGCCTTCATCCGCAAGCGGGCACCCGAACCCGAACCGACCGATCTTAACCAAGTGGTGCAAAGCGCGCTGACCCTGTTCCAGGCGGTAATCCGCCGCCAGGGCGTCGCCTGCGACGTCACCCTGGCCGAGAACCTGCCCCCGGTCTTGGCCGACCGCCTGCTGATCGAGCAGGTGGTGTTGAATCTGCTGAAGAACGCCGCCGACGTCGTGGCCGGACGCCCCGAGGCCCGCCTTGTCGTCGCCTCAACCGCCACCGACGAGACCTGCGAGGCGATCGTCAGCGACAATGGCCCCGGCCTGTCGCCGGAGGTCCGCGCCCATTTGTTCGAACCCTTCTTCACCACCAAGGCCGATGGCGTCGGTCTTGGATTGTCGCTGTCGCGTTCGATCGCCGAAGCCCTGGGCGGCCGCCTGTGGGCCGAGGACGCTCCGGGCGGCGGCGCCAGTTTCCGCCTGTCGCTCCCCCGTGCCGATCGAGGTCGTCATGCCCTGCCCGGCCTGTAACCGGACCGAAGATTGCGATCCCACCATCTTCGTCGTCGATGACGACGAGGCGATGCGGCATTCGCTCGACTTCCTGCTGGCATCATTCAATCTGCCGGTCGAGACCTACCCCTCGGCCGAAGCTTTCCTGGCCGAATGGCGGCCGGATCGACCGGGCTGCCTGGTGCTGGATTTGCGCATGCCGGGGATGACCGGACTCGACCTGCAGCGGCTACTGAACCGGCGGAATGCCACCTTGGGGATCATCTTCATCACCGCCCACGGCGACATCCCGATGGCGGTCGACGCCATGCGCCAGGGCGCCATCGACGTATTGGAGAAGCCCTTCGACGATCAGGTGTTGCTGGGCCATGTCGCCACCGCCCTGGAACGAAGCCGCCAATCCTGTCAGACGGCGCAACGCCGGCGCGAGGTCCAGGCCCGGTTGGAAACCCTGTCGGCGCGCGAACGGGCGGTGATGGAACGGGTGATCCAAGGCAAGGCGAACAAGGTCATCGCCTTCGAATTGGGCCTGTCGATCAAGACCATCGAGGTCCACCGCCACCATTTTATGGAGAAGATGGCGGCCACCTCGGTGGCCGAACTGACCCGCCGCCTGACCGAGGCGGGCCTGTAGGCCCTCCTCATCACCCTCGCCGGGCGCATGCTCCGCTTGCCTCGATGGCGGCTTGGCAACCCCCATCGGTGGCATCGCCCATAGGGAAAACCCTAAGCCGGTTTCGGGATGTCCCCAATTCAATCCGCCCGATGCCACGCCTAGCGTGGCCGATGGTGAATTGGAGGGGCAATCTTGCGCATACGGGCATTGACCGCCGCGATCCTGATGATGGCCGCCCTGCCGGCCCACGCCGACGACACCCCGACCGATCGCGGTCGCGCCGTCGCCGTCGCCGCCGATTGCGTCGCCTGTCACACGGCGGCGGATGGCCGGCCCTTCGCCGGTGGGCGCCCGATGAAGACGCCGCTCGGCACTCTCTATTCGACCAACATCACCCCCGACGGGGCGACCGGCATCGGCGCCTACAGCTTCGCGGATTTCGACGGCGCGGTGCGGCGCGGCATCGCCAAGGACGGCCACCGGCTGTATCCGGCCATGCCCTACCCCGCCTACGCCAAGATCAGCGACGACGACATGCGGGCGCTGTACACCTACTTCATCGGCGCGGTGCCGGCCGTCGTCCAGCCCAACCGGCCAGCGGGCATCCCCTGGCCGCTGTCGATGCGCTGGCCGCTAGCGGCATGGAACGCCCTGTTCGCACGCATCGAGCCCTTCCGCCCGCGTCCCGACCACGACGCCCGGTGGAATCGCGGCGCTTATCTGGTCGAGGGACCGGGCCATTGCGGTTCGTGCCACACCCCACGCGGACTGGCCTTTGAAGAGAAGGCCATGGACGAAACCGGCGGCCGCCATTTCCTGGCCGGCGGTGACGTCGACGGCTGGTTCGCCAAGAGTTTGCGCGGCGAGCCCGGCACCGGCCTGGGCGATTGGAGCGAGGACGAGATCGTCCAGTTCCTGAAGACCGGCCGCACCGCCAAGGCCACCGCCTTCGGCGGCATGACCGAGGTGATCGAACACAGTACCCAACACATGGCGATCGAGGATCTGGCGGCCATCGCCCGCTATCTGAAGTCGCTGCCGCCCGCCGCCCCGGGGGCGCCGCGCCAATCCGACGACACCACCCGCCAGACCCTGGCGGCCGGCGACTTCACCAAGCCCGGCGCCGCCGCCTATGTCGAGCATTGCGCCATTTGCCATCGCGTCAACGGCGAGGGCGTCGCCGGCATCTTCCCCGCCCTGGCCGGCAATTCGGCGGTGACACCACCCGATCCCGCCTCGGCGATCCGCATCACCCTGGAAGGCGGCCAAGTGCCGCGCACCGGCAACGGACCAGCCTTCGTCATGCCCGCCTTCGCCCGCCTGGGCGACCAGGAGGTGGCCGACATCCTGACCTTTATCCGTACCGGCTGGGGCAATCGGGCTTCGGCGGTCACGGCCGGAGCGGTGGACAAGGTCCGCGCCGAAGCCAAGATTCCGGCCAGCACGCCGGTCGCCGAGGAATCCGGGCCGCGCTTCGCCCCCGGCCATGTCGCCGACATCCCGAAAAGTCCGCGGGGCGATCTGATTCGCGAGGGACTGCGGCTGCTCGGCGATACCCGGCGGCTGTTGCCCGCCTACGTCAACGCCGAGCACAATTGCACCAGCTGTCACCTGAACGGCGGCACCGTCGCCCTCGGCTCGCCCTTCGTCGGCACCGCCAGCAACTTCCCCGCTTACGCCCCACGCGCCGGCCGCGAAATCACCCTCAAGGACCGCATCAACGGCTGCTTCCTGCGGTCGATGAACGGCAAGCCGGTGCCGCCCGATTCCAAGGAAATGGCCGCCATGGCCGCCTATTTCGACTGGCTGGCCGAAGGCATTCCCCAAGGCGTGCGGGTGAAGGGCGGCGGCATCGGCAAGATCGATCCCGCCCTGGTCGCCGATCCCGTGAACGGCCGGCGCGTTTACGAAATCCAATGCGCCGTCTGCCACGGCAAAGACGGCGAGGGACTGCGCGACGCCGACGGCCGCATCGTCTTCCCGGCGCTGTGGGGCGATCAGGCGTTCAATATCGGCGCCGGCATGGCCCGCACCTATACCGCCGCCGCCTTCGTCAAGAACAACATGCCGGTCGCCGTCAGCCTCAAGGGACCGCTGGGCCAGGGCGGTGTGCTCTCCGACCAGGAGGCGATCGACGTCGCCGAGTATTTCAGCCACCAGCCGCGCCCCGACTTCGCCGCCAAGGTCAAGGACTGGCCCAACGGCGGCAGGCCGAAGGACGCACGTTACTAAGACTGTCGTATGCGGCGATGCCGCGCATCCAAGAGGGGGACGAGATCATGGGAAAATTCGGGCCGAGATCACTTTCACACATGGGCCGAACGAAAGGCGGCCTCGCCACGGCGGCCGTGATGTTGGCGCTGCTGACATCCTTCGGGACCGGCGGGGCGAGGGCGGCGGACGCTCCCGCCATCCCGGAAGCGGATCGTCCGGTCGTCGACCTCCGCACCTGGCCGACCCCCGACACCGACCTCTCGAAGCTGCCGGATAACGAGCAGAACCGCATGATCAAGATGGGCAAGGAATTGCTCATCCACACATCGGCTTACCTCGGACCGGAGGCGCCCGATCCCGCGAAGCGCTATGCGCGGACGAACATGTCGTGCTCGAGTTGCCATCGCGCCGCCGCGACGATGCCCTATGCCGCCCCGTTGATCGGCACCTATGGCGCCTATCCCCAGTTCCAGCCGCGTTTCGGCCGGACCGTCACGCTCGAGAACAGAATCAATCTGTGCTTCACCCACAGCATGTCCGGACGCGCCATCCCCGAAGACTCGACGGAGATGAAGGCGTTCATGGCCTATATCGAATATCTTTCGCGCGGCGTGCCCAAGGGGGCCAAGCTGATCGGCGAGAAGGAAATGGTTGTCGAAGAACCGAAGCGAGCCGCCGATCTGGTGCGCGGCGAGACGGTCTTCAAGCAAAAGTGCGCCCTCTGCCACGGTGCCAACGGCCTGGGCAAGCGCGTCGGCGTGGTGGGTGACCACAAAGGCTACCAGTTCCCGCCGCTTTGGGGACCGGACGCGACCAGCGAATCGGCGTCGATGTTCCGCATCTTGTCGGCCTTCCAATTTATCTACGTGAACATGCCGTTCGGCCAAGCGAGTTGGAAAAAGCCCGCCTTGTCGAAGGATGACGCCTACGACGTCGCCGGTTTCGTCGTCTCGCATCCCCGCCAGCCCCGTGAGGGCGAGGTGGCGAAGGACTTCTCCAATCCGTACGACAAGCCCGCGGACTTTCCGTGGGGTCCTTACGTCGATTCGTTCTCCGAAACACAACACAAGTACGGCCCCTTTGACGTGATCCGCGCCGAAGACGCCGCGGCGAACGAAAAGGCCAAGAAGGAAAAAGAGGCGAAGGCCGACCCGGCCGCGGCCAAGTAAGACCATGTCTCTCCACGGCGCGGCGACGATGCCGCGCCGTGGAGAGATTTCAAATTGAAGAGATATTTCGAGGGGGGCCTTCGGACTGTCATCATTGCCCGCTGGCGGGCCAAGGTGTGGCGGGTGTAAACCTGCCCCGCAAGGCCGACCATCCGGAGGTGAAGGCGATGACGGCGATCGAACCTGCGGCGCGTCCGGCGGGCTTCCCGGTACAGGAACACGCGATGCGCCGCGTGCTGGCCGGCGAGGTGCACGCCCGTCCTTTCGAGTTGATGGCGGTCCCCGTGCGGGTGTCGCATTTGGCGGTGATCCATGACGGTGAGGCCGAGGCCGAGCGCGAGCACCTGGCCCGATTGCTGGCCCAGCACGGCGCCGAACTGCCGGGCGAAGGGGCCAACCATTTCGCCCGCGACCTGGGCGCGCTGCGCTTCCGCTTCGAGCGTCACAACGAGTTTTCGACCTACACCTTCCTGCGCTTCGACCCCTTCGAACAGCCCTTCGGCCCCACCGCGATCGACCTGGTCGCCGCCGATTGGCTGGCCGGGATACCCGGCAAGGCCATCGCCGCCGTCCATCTGGCGGTCGAGCAATGCCACCGCCCGCCCGAGGCCTTGTCGGCGCTGTTCGACGGCAACCAGGTGGTGGGCAGCCGCGTGGTCGGCGGCAGCGCCGAAATGTGGACCGACTTCCACCTGCATGCCGACGGCTTCGGCCGCTTCCTGGTGCGCGACCTGTCGCTGTCGCGCTCCCAGATCGGTCGTCTGGTCCAACGCCTGCTGGAGGTCGAGACCTATCGCCTGCTGTCGCTGCTGGCCTTCCCGGTGGCCCGTCAGGCGACCACCGAGATCACCCGTATCGATCGCGACATCGCCACCATCATCACCACCCTGGCCGACCCCGCCATCCGCCAGAACGACCGCGCCCTGCTGGACCGTCTGACCGGGCTGGCGGCCGAGGCCGAACGGCTGGATGCCGCCACCTCGTTCCGCCTGTCGGCGGCCAGGGCCTATTACACCATCGTCAACCAGCGCATCGCCGAACTGCGCGAGGAGCGCATCGCCGGCGCCCAGACGGTGGCTGAATTCATGTGCCGTCGCCTGGCGCCGGCGATGAAGACCTGCGACGCCGCCGCCGAACGCATGGCGGTGCTGGCGGCGCGGCTGTCGCGCACCGGCGACCTGCTGCGCACCCGCGTCGACATCGCGCTGGAAGAGAAGAACGGCGACCTGCTGAATTCGATGAACCGCCGCGCCAAGCTACAGTTGCGCTTGCAGGAGACCGTCGAGGGGCTGTCGGTGGTGGCCATCAGCTATTACCTGCTGGGCCTGGTCGGCTACGCCGCCAAGGGGCTGAAGGCGGCGGGACTGCACCTCGACCCCGAGATCGTCTCGCTGATCGGCCTGCCGGTCATCCTGGGGGCGGTGGCGCTGGTGGTCCGTCGCCTGCGCCGCGCCGTCGGCGACCACAAGGAATGAACTTCCGCCGTTAGGCCTCCCCGCCGTCCGGCAGGGTGAAGAAGAAGGTGGTTCCCTCGCCGGGAATTGATTCCAGCCAAATCCGCCCGCCGTGGCGTTCGACGATCTTTCGGCACACCGCCAGACCGATACCGGTGCCACTGTAGCGGTCGCGGGTATGCAGGCGCTGGAAGATGCCGAAGATTCGCTCGAAATATTCGGCATCGATGCCGATGCCGTTATCGGCGACGCGGAATTCCCAGCCGCCCTCCGCCCTGGCCCAGCCGATGCGGATTTCCGGACGCCGATCCTCGGCCCGGTATTTGATGGCGTTGCCGACGACGTTCTGGAACAGGCGCATGATCTGACCGTGGTCGCCGGTGACTTGGGGGGCGTCGGCATTCTCGACGGTTACCACGGCACCGCATTCCCCGATCGCCACCGAAAGATTGAGCAACGCCTCGTCGATGGCGGTCCGCGCCGGCATGGGCACCATGGGGGCGCCATGACGGTCGATGCGCGAATATTCCAGCAGATCGAGCACCAGCGCGTCCATCCGCGCCGCCCCGTCGCGGGCGAATTCAAGGAAGTCGTGTCCATTCTGGTCAAGCCGGTCGCCGTAACGCCGTTGGAGCAGCGACAGGTAGGAACTGATCATGCGCAACGGCTCACGCAGATCGTGGCTGGCGACATAGGCGAACTGCTCGAGCTCGGCGTTCGAACGTTCGATTTCGGCGATGTAACGGGCGATCCTGGCCTCGTCGCGCTTACGTTCGCTGATGTCGCGGGAATAGACCGCCAAGCGGGTGGCCTTTCCGTCGGCGCCGGGCACCGGATAAATCGAGTTGTCGAAATCGTATTGGCCGCGCTGGTCGAACGAGTGAACGGCCTCGCCGCTTTCCAACACCTGCGCCACCACCCGCCGACGTGTCGCCGCAACCTCGGGCGGGAACAGGTCCCACAGGCAGGTGCCGGTCAACTGCGCTGGAATCTTGCCGAAGCGGGCGGCCATTACCGTGTTGACCGCCAGCAGCGTCCCATCCGCCTCGAACAGCATGGTGGCGTCCGACGAGGCATTCAGCAGCGATTCGTTGAGCGCCCCGTGCTCCCGGAGCGCGCGCTCCACCGCCTTGCGCTCGTCGATGCAGCGGAACACGCCTTCGACGCCGACGACGACGCCATCGGCATCGAACAACAGGTGCGAACTGGTGGCGACCCAGATCGGGTGGCCCCGCTTGTGGCGCATCAGCAATTCGAAATCCGTCACCCGGCCCTGATTGGCCCCCAACGCGTCGAGCAGGTGTTGGCGCTCGGCGGAATCGACGTAGAAATCGGAAGCCGGGCGGCCCACCACCTCGTCAATCTGGTAGCCGAGAACCGAGACGACCGACGGCGACAGCATCGTCACCCTGCCCTCGGCATCGGCGCGATAGAAGACGTCGAGCATGTTGTCGAGAATGGCCCGAAAGTCCGCCTCGGAACGCGACAGGGCGGTCTCAACCCGGCGACGCACATCGATCTCGGCGGTCAAACGCTGCCGCCCCCGCCCGACTTCGTCCAGCAGGCGGATGATCTTGCTTCGTGACCCCAAGGCCGCCAGGGTGAACAGGACCATGATGACCGCGGCGCTCAGAACGGGCTGCCGGATTTCGGCGTCGATCGCCTTCAGCGACACACCGGCCACCACCACCAGCGGATAGGAGGCCATGGCGCCGAAGGCGGTCAGTTTGGGAATGCCGTCAACCAGCCGGGAATCATTGATCAGCACCCCGGTATCGGCCTTGGCCAGCCCCTCGGCGAAGATGATCGCCTTCGACACATCCTTGCCCGGCTCGATCGGGTTCGCCGCCGAACGGGCCAACATGATGCCATCGCGGCGGATCAGGGCGATGGTGCTGTCCTCGCCGATTCGCGTCCGGGCGAAAGCGGTCTCGAAGACCTCCAGTTCGATGGCGACGGAGGCGATGCTAATGCCATGCGAGGGCCGCGTCAGCCGGGTGGCGACGGCGATGGCTCGATGGCCGGTGGCCCGCCCCAAGTAGGGGGCGCTGATGAACATCTCGCCCGGTGGTTTGTTCATGGCGCCGACGAAATAATCGCGGTCGGCGACATTGGCCGGCTTGACCGATGGCGTTTCGGGCACCACGTGGAAACCGCCGTCGGCATCGATAAGCCGGAAAGTCATCCCGGCGTTGGTCACCCGCTGGAAATCGTGGACCAGATCGGCGAAATCGGGATCGGCGCGGGGATCGCGGTCGGGATGGTCGGCGACCCAGTGATCGACCGCCACCAGGAAGGCCTGGGTGGTGGTAAAGATACCGTTCACCAGTTCACCGACCGCCACCCGCTGGCGGTCGAGCACCTGCGCCATCGCCCGATGGTGGTCCGCGCGCAGATGATAGCCCCACAGGCCGAACAACCCCCACAGGGCCACCACCACGGCGACGATGGTGCCGGTGACGATACTCCGTGCCCGGCGCTCGGGATCGATCCGGGACTGGCCCTCGGCCGGGGGCGTTTCCGACGTGATCACGCTAAGTCGCACCCAATCTGGTCGTTCGCTGGCGGCGTCGTCACCATACCTTTGATCGGATGGGCGCCAAAGTCCTTTCCCTCGACAATTCCCGGGTCGCGGGTCAGACGCGGCGCCAGACGGCGCGGTACAGCCGCTCGAGATGCCGCGTCCAGCGTCCCGAATCGCAAAGCCGCGACGTGGCCAGCGCGGCACGAATGGCGCCGCGCCGGCTTCGCCAGGATTCGATCGAACCGGCGGCGGCAATCGCCCTGGCGACATAATCCTCGGCCGAGGCCGCGATCAATTCCTCCATTCCAAGCGCCGACACCATGGCGGCGGTCCAGCGGCTGATCATGCGCGGCTGCGCCCAGGTCACCACCGGCACCCCCATCGCCAGCGATTGAAACGAGGTGGTCGAGCCGCAGAAGGGGAAGGTGTCGAGAGCGATATCGACCTCGTTGTAGCGGGCGAGGAAGCGGCCCCCCTCGTCGCGGTCGGCGATGAACGCGACCTGGTCGGGCCGGGCGCCGGCGGCCGTCATCGCCGCCAGCATCCGTTCCCGCAAGGGCGCCGAGCGATAATGTTCATGGTATTTCAGCACCAACCGCGCCGTAGGCAGCGCGGCCAGAATCCGCCCCCAGGCGGCCAGCACCGACGGGCTGATCTTGGCCGGGCCGTTGAAGCAGCAGAATACCGGCGCCCCCGAGCGGGGCGCGGCGGGCGGCGGCGGCAAACCGGCCGGAAGATCGGCGACGTAGAATTGCGGCATCCTCAGCCGCCGCTCGCTGAAGAATTCCGACGTGTGCCGGGGCAGCAGCCAGCGGTCGCCGATGATGTAGTCCATCTCGGCCAGGCCGCTGGTGGCGCCATCGTGCAGGCTGATCTGCACAGGCGCCGGCCGCCAGCCGCAAATTTCCGGCCGGTTGTCGTCGAAGCGCGCCGCCAGACACACCAAAATGTCGATGCCGTCGCTGTGGATCAGCCGGGCGGCGGCCTCGTCGCTCAACCCGGAAACATCGCGCCAGCCGTCGGCCAGCCCCCGTAGCGTGTCGGTGACCTCATCCGCCTTGGCTCCGATGGAGTAGAAATGGATCTCGAAGGCGGAGCGGTCATGGGCGCGGATGACCGGCAGCATGTTGGTCGCCACCGGATGCATGCGCAGGTCCGACGACAGATAGCCAAGGCGGATGCGACCGCCGCCCGGGCGTCGGCCGACGGCCAGCGGCCTCCGCCCACCGACCAGACGGCCGAATTCCCGATGAAGCGCCCCCATCCGCTCGGCATCGAGATCGTCGCGATAGACCGCCGTGAACAGCATGTTGCGGAAATGCCCGGCGGCCCCGGCCGGTGGCGCGGCGGCCACGGCGGCGGCGTAGCTGTCGAACGCCTCGGCGGCGCGGCCTTGCCGGACCAGTGCGCCGCCGAGATTGCCATGGGCATCGGCGTCCCCCCCGGCCGCCAGCGCGGCGCGGGCGGATTTCTCTGCCTCGTCGAAGCGCGACTGATCGAGCAGCACGGCGGCCAGATTGGTGTGCGCGGCGACGTGATCCGGGTGCGCCGCCAGAAGATTGCGGTAAATGGCCTCGGCCTCGGCGGCGCGATCCAGTCGGCGGAGCACCACCCCAAGATTGAGCGACGCCGCCGGATAGCCTGGATCGAGGGCCAGCGCCCGCCGGTAATGCCCCTCGGCCGCCGCCGGATCGCCGGCATCCTGCGACGCCCGGCCCCAATTGTAGTGGTTCTCGGCGCAATCGGGGTCAAACTCGACGGCCCGGCGGAACGCCGCCGCCCCCGCCTCGAACCGCCCCAACCGGCTTTCCGCCATCCCCAGGCAGGACCAGGCGGCAACCAGCGCGGGGTCGACCTCGACCGCCCGTCGATAGGCCGCCACGGCCTCGACCAGCCGGCCCAGATTGTCGAGCGCGCGCGCCAGGCCGAAATGGGCGGTACCGGCCTCGGGGACGATGGCGACCAGCCGCGCCCCAACTTCGGCGGCGCCGGCATTGTCGCCGAGTTCGAGCAGCGTCGACAGCAGCGTCGACAGCACCTTGGCCGAGGCGGGAAGGCGGCGAAGGATGTCCGCCGCCTCGGCCCGTCGCCCCTGGCCGCGAAGGGCGATGCCAAGATTGAAGGCGGCATCGGCGTGGTCGGGGACTTGCGCCAGCACTTGGCGAAAATGGCCTTCCGCGTCGGAGTAACGACCCTGGGCGGCAACGGCGACGCCAAGGCCGAGATAGGCCTCGGGCCGCATCGGGTCGATGGCAAGCGCCGCCCGGAAGGCGGCCTCGGCCTCGGCGAAACGCGCGGCCTCGTGCAGCACCAGCGCCTGGTTGAGCCGGAATTTGATCTCGCCCGGCCGCGCCGCCACCGCCCGCCCAAGACAAACCAGCGCCTCGTCCTCACGGCCGCGCTGCTTGAGCAGGATGCCGAGGTAATGATTGGCGTCGGGATCGCCATCGTCGATGGCAAGCAGCCGTCGATAGGCCGCCTCGGCCACGTCAAGCCGCCCCGCCCGATGCTCGCCGAGCGCCTCGGCGATGATCGCGTCCCTGGACATCATTTCCCCTTCCCGGCCACCGCCACTGCGGCGGCGGTGGCCCGAGGATAAGGGAATTGCCCATCCCGGAAAACGGCGAAGGGTAATCAGCCGTCGTGGATCGGGATTCCGTCGGTCAGGCGGTGGCGCTCGTCCCGCGGCGCGTTGATGTACAAGGGAATCCGGCTGGCCGATTCCCCGACCATCGGAGTGTGAAGGTGCCCGCCGGTGCCAAGCCGCTGGAACAGCGGGCCGTCGATCTGCCGGTCGTGGCATGCCATCGCCAGCCGGAAGGCGTTGAAGTGACGGGCCCTTTCCGCCGTGGCGTCGGTGGCGATCGACGACCTGACCGCCGCGAACAGCTTCAGGATCTGCTGGTGGCTGTCGTGCAGGATATTGAATCCCGCCATGTCGGCCTTGTCCTGGACGCTGGCCTCCTCGGTGCGGAAATGCCGCTCCAACCGCTTGCCGAGAAAATCACAAAGAAGAGTGCCCAACTCCCTGCCGCCGCGCCCGCCGATCACCTCGTTGAGCGCCTCGGTCAGATGGATCAGCGATTCATGCTGACGATCGAGCCGGGCGTCGCCGGAATCGGCGTAGGCCCACGACATCGTCCTTTCAACGGTTTCCATCGATAGCTCCTCCTGTCGAGCGCCGGCCGGCCGAACCGCCGGCTGCGCGAATGCATCTGATGCGCATGTGGGGAGCGGCCGCTCATTCCGCATCAAGAATCATTCGGCTTTCGCTTTTCGTCGCGCCCTCCCCAAACGGGGGCAGTCGACGGCGCCGGAGCAAGCCACTCTGCCCAGCCGAAGAACGAATCGGACCGAAGACTAGGAGCGAAATGAGCACCAGCACCACTTGCATCGGTGTATGCCGCCCCGGAGGCGACGGCCGTTGCGTCGGCTGTGGATACGGCTTGGCCCCGTCACCGATTTTGGCCGCGACCGACCTGACGTCGAAGCCGGACGCGCGGCGTATCCTGGTGGTCGAGGACGAGGTGATGGTCGCCAAGGCCCTGGAAATGCTGCTGACCGATTCCGGCTATGTTGTGGTCGGCCCGGTCGGTACCGTCGGCGCGGCGCTGAAGGCGGCGGCGGATGAACGCCTGGATGGCGCCGTGCTCAACATCAATCTGCGCGATGGCGATTCACGCGCCATCTCCACCGCGCTGATGGCGAGGGGCGTCCCATTCGCCCTCATCACCTCGCACGGCGCCGGCGACCCCACCGCCGTCTACGAGGGAATCCGGGTGCTGTCCAAGCCGTACCGGGTGACAGATCTGATGGCCTTCGTCGACAACATGTTCGCCAGGGCGGAACCGCGCCACGCCTTCAACGGCTAGGCCTTTTTCACGAATTCCGACTTCAGATTCATCGCGCCGATGCCGTCGATCTTGCAGGCGATGTTATGGCCGTCGATCCCATCCACCAGGTGAATGTTCTTCACCTTGGTGCCGCCCTTGACCACCAGGGACGAGCCTTTGACCTTCAAATCCTTGATGACGGTCACCGAATCGCCCTCGGCCAGCACGTTGCCGTTGGCGTCCCGAACCACCAATCCCTCGAGATCGGCATCGCCCGTCGCGGCGTCCTGGCTCCATTCATGGGCGCATTCCGGGCAAACCCACAGGCTCCCATCCTCGTAGACATTTTCCGACTTGCACTGAGGACACTTCAAACCGTCCGCCATGGAAACACCTTGTCCGAGAGTGGGGAGAGCACACGCTTAGCCGGAAGATCAATTCTTTCCAAGCGCAAAACGCCGCGACCATCACCGTGTGCCAAGGGCGCGTCTGTTGCCGGCCGGCCGCGAGGTCGATACCGTGGTCCGGCGCGCGGCATTGACGAGGCACCCATGTCACTTGAAAAAATCGTCGGAGATCTTCTCGGTGGCGGCCTTCTGGGTGGAGGCGGCGGTAGCCGCGACCTCGAAGCCGAGGTTCTCCTTCTTCGCGGCCAGCTGATCCAGAAGGATGCCCAACTCGCCGGATTGCGAGCCCAGGTGAGGGCCTTGAGGGCGGAATGCCCCCATTCCAAACTGCTGGAGCCGAATGGGCAGGCTTACAAAGATCCCGACAACGCGGGGAAGCCGAAAAGCGACCTGACACTGATTTACGAGGCGGCGCACGACGCCGCCGCCAGCGAGATGGGAGTCGCCGAGCCGCACCTGATCCGGGCGTATTGAGCCTTCAAAGCCCGCTCCCTTGCCGGATATTCACGGCATCCGTCATATTGTCCCGACCGCTCACCGCCGATCGAAGAGGTACGACATGGGGCCGTTCCAATGGACGCCGCAGATTGCCGTCGGAAACGACCACATCGACGGGCAGCATCGCCGGCTTTTGGAGTTGGCCAACGAGGTCGCGGAAATCATGGCGACCAATGATTACGATGGGATTCTGAAGGCCCTCGACGGATTGCTCGACTACACCCGCGTTCATTTCCGCGACGAGGAGGAAATCCTTAGACAGTTCGGGTATGCCGATATCGACCAGCACATCGCCAAACATCATCAGATCATCGCGTCGGTGGATTTCGCCTGGCGGCAGCGTCACGCCATGACGGGGGAGGAACTGTTCCTGATCGTTCGCGACGTCATTCTCAGACACATCACCGTCGTCGACGGGGAGTACCGCCAAATATTCGGCTAAGCGACGGGCCGTTCGTTACCCCTGTCTTCCCCAAAAGAATAGGGGTCGACCCATTTCTGGCTCAACCCCTTGAAAAGAATGGTGCCGGCGGAGAGACTCGAACTCCCGACCCGCGCATTACGAATGCGCTGCTCTACCAACTGAGCTACGCCGGCACGCCGCCTCGAGGACGGTTCCGGCCGAAAAGGTGGCCGGGGAGGCGGGGAAAGTACCGCCCTGGAAGTCGAAATGCAAGGGCCCGACGGAGCGTAACCGCCGGTCAGCGCGTCCGCGTCGCCGTCTCGACGTGACCGTTGGGCAGGCGGGTGAAGCGGGCGCGGGCGCCGCGCTCGATCCCGGCCGCCACCAGCCGGTCGATATCCAGGCGATGGCGGATGATTTCGAGCAGGCGGATGACCTCGGGGTGGGATTCGCCGTCGGCGGCGGCGACATCGCAGGCCACCGCGTAAGCGGTTTCGCGCAGGCGCGGCGGCAAGGTGGCGCGGATAACCTCGAAGGCGCGGTCGAGCCCGTCGTCGGCGTCGAGGATTTCGGCGCAGGCGGCGGTGGTCTTGGTCAGGAGCGCCGGATCGTAGTCGCGGAAGACCGGCAGAAAACTGACGATCTCGCCGATCATTTCAAGCTCGGCGTCGGTCATGTTGCGGTCGGCGGCCGACACCATCACCATGACGTAGATCAAAGCCGCGTGATGACTGGTCATGATCGCCTCTCCACGCGCATCCTGTATCAGGACTTTACGCTTGCGGCGCATCGAACCGTCAAGCATAGATTTCGAACCGGGCTGATCCGGTCCGGCGGGGTTCGGCCCCGGCATCGCGGAGAATTCGGGAATGGCGGAACGGACGGTCTTCGTTGTCGATGACAGCCGCGTGGCGCGAATGATGGTACGGGCCATCATCGAGGATCACCATCCCGGCTGGCAAGTGATCGAGGCCGCCTCTGGTGAGGAGGCGGTGACCGCCGCCGCCGCCCATCGCCCCGACTTCATCATCCTTGACGTCAACATGCCCGGCATCGGCGGCCTGGTTGCCGCCCGTCAGCTGCTCACCCTGCATCCCGGCGTCGCCATCGCCATGCTGACCGCCAATATTCAGGACGCCATCCGCCAGCAGGCCGACGATCTGGGCGTGGCATTCCTCACCAAGCCCGTCCGTCCTGACAACCTCCTCGCCTTTCTGGTCAACGAGGCCGGCGAATGATCGAGACCGAAATCAGCGAACTCGAACGCGACGCCATCACCGAGATGATCAATGTCGCCGTCGGTCGGGCGGCGGCGGCCTTGTCCGAACTGATTGGCGACGAGGTGCGTCTGTCCGTTCCCTTCCTGGAATTCTCCAACCCGGTGAAGGCGGTCGGCCGCCTCAACAACGAAATGAACGGGCTTGATTCGGTGGCGGTACGCCAGCGCTTCGACGGACGCATCAATGGCGATATCCTGCTGATCTTCCCCGAGCGCCGCAGTTTCGACCTGGTCCGTTCGATGCTGGGCGACAACGTGCCCCTCACCCAATTGACCGACCTCGAGCAGGAGGCGCTGCTGGAGATTGGCAACATTATCCTCAACGCCTGCCTTGGCAGCCTCGCCAACCAGTTGGGGGTGACGCTGGAAAGCTCACTGCCGTCCTATGTGCGCGGCACCGCCGCGCGCATCCTGGGGGCCACCCCGGCCGCCACCGGCGACGAACTGGTGCTGTTCCTGCACGTCGACTTCGCCCTGATGAATCGCGATATCAGCGGCTATCTGGTGTTCTTCATGGACATCGTCTCGGCCCGCGCCTTCGTCGAGGCGGTGCGCAATTTCGTCGCCTCGATCGCGAAGCGGTAGGCGACGGACGATCGCGATGGCGGACCTCACCCCCGGCACCCCGCTCCGCTTGCTGACCGACGCGGCCGAGTTGGGCGTCGTCCTGATCGGCGGCGACGGACGGGTATCCCTATGGAACGCCTGGATGGCCAAGGCGTCGCGAGTAACCACCGAACGGGCGCTCGGCCGCTCGATCGCCGAGATCTTCCCGCCGCTGGCCAAGTCGCGCGTCGTCACGGCCGTCAGTCAGGCGCTGACCTCGGGGATGGCGGCGGTGCTGTCGTCATCGCTCAACAAGACCCTGTTCCCGCTGATCCACGAAGGCCGTTCGGCCGGCCGCGACGAGCCGATGCAGCAAATCGTCGTGGTCAAGCCGCTGCCGACGGAAGACGGCCGCATCTGCCTGGTTCAGGTCTTCGACGTGACCAACATGGCGCACCGCGAGGCGCTGCTGCGCCAGCAGGCGCGCACCACCGAGGCGCTGGCGGAAAGCTATCGCCTGTCCGAGTTGCACAATCGCGCCATCGTCGACAACACCGCCGACGCCATCATCACCTTTGCCGAAGACGGAATCATCGGCACCTTCAATCCCGCCGCCGAACGCATGTTCGGCTATGAGGCCGGGGACATCGTCGGCAAGCGAATTGCCCAATTGATCCCGGCGCTGGCCCGGGACGGCGCCGTCGAGGAATTCCTCGAGGAACGGCGCGAGGTCGAGGGCGTGCGGAAGATTCGCGCCACCTTCCCGCTGGAACTGTCGCTGTCGGCGATGGAATTGGGCGGCAAGCGGCTGTTCGTCGCCATCGGCTATGACATCACGCTCAGGAAACAGGCGGAAGAGGAACTGCGCACCCAGAAGGAATGGCTGACGACGCTGATCAACGCCATGCCCGATCTGGTCTGCTTCCGCGACGGCAAGGGCCGCTGGCTGGTCGCCAACCGGTTCTACCTCGAGATCGCCGGTCTGACCGGCACCGATTATCAGGGGCGCACCTCGGCCGAATTGGCCAAGCTGGCCAGAAGCGACAACGACTATCTGTCTGGAACCGCCAAGACCGACGAGCGTGCCTGGCGCGAGGGCAAGCCGCTCGCCTATGAGAAGGAGATGCGGACCCGGGACGGCGGCTCGAAGGTCTTCGATGTGATGAAGATCCCGCTGTTCAATCCCGACGGCAGCCGCCGCGGCCTGGTGCTGGTGGGCCGCGACATCACCGAGCGCAAACTGGCCGCCGCCCGCATCCAGCATCTGGCCCACCATGACTCGCTGACCGGCCTGCCCAACCGCGTGCTGTTCCAGGAACGCCTGAAAAGCGCGCTGGCCCAGGCGCGGCGCGTCGATCACAAAGTGGCGCTGATGTTCCTCGACCTCGACAAGTTCAAGGACATCAACGACACCCTCGGCCACCATATCGGCGACCTGCTATTGAAGGCGGTGGCCAAGCGCCTGCTGCGCTGCGTGCGCGAAACCGATACGGTGGCGCGGCTGGGCGGCGACGAATTCGCCGTGGTGCTGACCAATCTGGTCGATCCCGAGGGCGCCGGCAACGTCGCCGATTCGATCATCGCCTCGATCGCCGAGCCCTTCGGGCTGGAGGAGCACGAGGTGCCGACCTCGACCTCGGTGGGCATCACCGTCTTCCCCGACGATGCCGACGACGCCGACCAGTTACTGAAGAACGCCGATCTCGCCATGTTCCGGGCCAAGGCCGACGGACGCAACGGCTACCGCTTCTACATTTCGGAGATGGACGCCGAGGTCCAGGCCCGCAAGGTGGTCGAACGCGACCTGCGGGTGGCGCTCGGCACCAACCAGTTGGAACTGCATTATCAGCCGCTGATCGAGGTCGCCACCGGCGAGATCGTCGGCTGCGAGGCGCTGCTGCGCTGGCACCACCCGATCCGTGGCTGGCTGAACCCCGCCGACTTCATCCCCATCGCCGAGCGCACCGATCTGATCGCGCCGCTGGGGCGATGGATTCTCCACCGCGCCTGCCTGCAGGGCCGCTCATGGGCGCGCGAAGGCCTGCCGCCCTTGAAGATCGCCGTCAACCTGTCGCCGGCCCAGTTCAAGCACAACCAGGACCTGATCGGCATGGTCGGCGACATCCTCAGCCAGACCGGCATGCTGCCCGACCTGTTGCAACTGGAGATCACCGAAGGCATCGCCATGCAGAATGTCGACGACACCATCGAAGTGCTGCGCCAACTGCGCGCCATGGGCGTGGTGATCTCGATCGACGATTTCGGCACCGGCTATTCGTCGCTCAACTATCTGAAGCGATTCCCGGTCGACAAGCTGAAGATCGACCGCTCGTTCGTCGTCGATATCGGGCTTCATCCCGACAACGCGGCGGTGGTCGAGGCCATCGTCAACCTTGGGCACTCGCTCGGCACCCGGGTCAATGTCGAGGGCGTCGAAACCCGCGAACAGTTGGATTTCCTGACCCGCCACAAGGTCGACGAGGCCCAGGGCTTCTTCTTCAGCCGCGCGCTGCCCCCGGACGATTTCGCCCGTCTGGTCCGCGAAGACAAGCTCTGGCAGGTGGAATAGGACGCGGCGCTTATTGCCCAGGAATGACGAAGCCCTGGGACCGCAGATAGGCGTTGCCGACCGCCGGCACGGGTTCGGGGAAGCCGGCGCGGGCGAGTTCGGCCAACCCCGGCGAGCGCAAAAATTCGTCGAGCGGCCGCTTCAGGCACTGGCCGAACGCCGGCGCCAGGCTGGATTCCAGGCTGAGCACCGACGGCGAACGATAAATGTCGAAATAGCGGCCGATCAGGCCGCCGCCGGCGTCGGTGGCGAATATCTCGCAATTGATCCTGAAGGTGCTTTCCTTGCGGTCCCACACCGCCTTGCCGGTCACCCGCGCCACCACCTGGGGACGGATCGAGGGCTGGTTGGTGGCCACGGTGGCGAAGGCCTTCGCCAGCAGCGCCTGCGCGGCCTGGGCCAACGCCTCGCCTTCTTTGATATCGGTGACTTCGACGCTGACCAGGTTGACGTCGTAGGCGAGCTTGCGTTCCAGGTCGGCCTGGGCGACGAACAGCATCACCCGCGCCTTCAGCGGCAACGCCAAGCCGGCCGGCGCGGTCGGCGCGATTTCGTCCGGCTTCGGCAGGCTGGCGCCGCATCCGGCCAGACCCAAGACGAAAGCCGCCGCCAACATCCACCGCGCCATGCCGACCCCCTTGCTGGTTGCGGGCGGCATGATACGGGTTCGGGCCGGCTCAGTCGATCAGATCCTGGACATAGCGCGGCAGAGCGAAGGCCGCCCTATGGATTTCCGGGGTCCAGTAGCGGGTGGCGACCGGCGCCGCGCCGAAGCGGGCCTGGATGGCCTCCCGGGTCTCCGCCCGCGGGCGGGACGAGGCTGCCGCCCAGCCAAGCGCCATGAAACCGCCGACATAGGTCGGCACGGCGGCCAGATAGAAGCCGACATCGGCGAAATGGGGGCGCCGCCGCCGCCAGGAATCGGTGATTTCGTCCCCTTGCAGGAACGGCACGCCGTTCTGATTGACGACGATGCCGCCGGGGCTCAGTCGGCGGGCGCAGTCCTTGTAGAACGCCTCGCTGAACAGCACCTCGCCGGGACCGATCGGATCGGTCGAATCGATGACGATCAGATCGAACAGATCATCGCCATGGCGCATGAAATCGACGCCGTCGGCGATCACCACCCTCGTCCGCGCATCGTCGAAGGCGCCATCCGAGATCGAGGGCAGATGGAGACGACAGAAATCGACCACCGCGCCGTCGATCTCGACCAGCACCGCCTCCTCGACCGAACGATGCTTGAGCACCTCGCGGAGCATGCCGCCATCGCCGCCACCGACCACACAGACCCGGCGCACGGCGCCATGGGCGTAGATCGGCACATGGGCCAGCATCTCGTGATAGACGAATTCGTCACCGGTGGTGACCTGGATCACCCCGTCAAGGGTCAGTACCCGGCCGAAGCCGGGGGTTTCGAAGACGACGATCTCCTGGAGGCCGGAGCCCGAGCGGTAAAGCTCCCGGGCCACCAGGAAGCTTTGGCGCCAGTGGTCGTAGAGACGCTCCTGGAACCAGGCCGCGCTCACGGCACCAGGCCGCGCTTGTTCTCGGCCAGGGTGATGTATTCCGGAGCGAAAGCGTCCTTGAGGATCGGAATCGCCTTGTGGGGGTCGCAATCGCCGCACATGAAGACGTCGAGGGCGGCGAAACCGCGTTCCGGCCAAGAATGAATCGAGATATGGCTTTCCGCCAGCACCAGCACACCGGAGACGCCGCCATTCGGCTCGAAACGGTGCAGATGGCAATGCAGGATGGTTGCCCCCGCCTCGATGGCGACGCGGCGCAACGTTTGTTCGATCAGCCCCTGGTCGTCCAGACGGCTGGCGCCCCACAGGTCGATCAACAGATGGGTCCCGGCGAATTTGACGCCGTCCCGCGTGACGTAATAATCCTTGGCGCCGCCGTCTTCGGCGGCGGTCGCCTTCGGCGCGCCCAGGGCATTCCCCAGATTGGCGGCAAGAGCGTGATTCATTGCCCCCCTCCAAACCAGCAGATGGACCAGAAGGGGCGGGTTATCCACTAAAGTGCGGCGGTACGCAAGCCGGAAGATTAGTTAATCGAGGATGACAATCCCTGGGCTTTGACCCGTTTGGCCCATTCGCCCATGAAAGTCTGGAAATCCTCGGCCTGCTTGATCTTCTCGTTGACGCGGCGGTAATCGACGATGCCGTGCTCGGGCTCGCTGGTCAGCAGGCTGAACGCCTCCCGGTACTCGGTGGCGGCCATCTGGGTGCCCCAGGTGCGGCGCAGTCGCTGCAGGCCGCGCTCGTCCTTGGCCAGCGTCAGCGCGGTGGCGAGGTCCAATACCCGCCGCGCGGTGACCGGATCGATCTTCTTGCCGGCCGGGGGATCGATCAGGCTTTCCAGCGAGGCGGCGGCGTCCGCCCACTTCTTCATCCCCCAATAGATCTCGGTCCGCAGACGGCGGGCGGGCTCGGACTGATCGTTGATGATCAGCGCCAGCGCCTCGGCCGAGCGGCCGAGATCGGCCAGCGCCCGCACTCGGATGTAGCGGCGCTGGTCGTGGAGATCGACGGGGATGTTCGGCACCTCGCTGACGTCCAGACTCTCCAGCGCCCGTTCCGGCTTACGGTCGGAAAGTTCAAGGAAGGCCAGCCGCGCCCCCACCCGCGCCTTGTCGACGCCTTGCAGGCGCGAATGCACCTGGGCCTGCAACAGGTCGGACGCGCGATCCAGCAGGTCGACCGAGGCCAGCCGATCCGCCAGCTTACGGATCATCTCGTCGCCCTTGTCGCCCGGCGGGGTCAGTTCCTGGAATTCGTCATACAGGCCGATGGCCGTCACCGGCGGCAACGCGTCGGCCTGCCCGTCCAGATAAAGCTTGTTGAAGGCGTCCTGCATCATCTTGGTGACGTTGGGCGCATCCGGATTGTCGGCGAAGTTGGTGGCGACCAGCCGCAAGGCTCGCAATCCCTCGCCGTACTGCTTGTCGGCCAACAGCAATTCGGCCAGCCGCTTCATCAGGCGGTACTCGAAATCCTCGCCGCGCCAGGCGAAGCGCAGCCGCTCCAACTGGTGAATGGCCTCGGACGGCGTGATCTGCCCCTTCTTCAACTGCAACTCGACGCGATTGCGGGCCGCGTAGGCGCGGTCGGGACGCGAATCACCGGCCTCGGCCTCGCGGTACTTGGTCAGCGCGGTCTCGACCTGTCCGGCCGACTCGGCGGCGAGGCCGCCCAAATAGGCCAGCCCGAACCGATCGCGCGGGGCGAGGCCCGGACCGTTGATGCCATCGACCAGCTTGACCGCCGCCTTGCCGTCGCCGGTCGCCGCCAGCGCCGGCACCGCCACCCGGCCAAGCGCCAGACGCAGCTTGGCCGGCATGCCTTCGAAGCCGTCGACCAATTGGCGCAGCACCGGCGCCTGCGAGGCGTAATCGCCCGAACTGCGCGCCTTGGCGGCGGCCAGCCAGATGCCCGACGGCTTGTCCTTGGCCAAGGACGGATGCGACAGGTCCTCGATCGCCTCGGCGTCGCGGCGCATAAGGAAATTGGCGGCGCCGCGCACACCGCGGAATTCGGGCGTGTCGACCAGGTTGGCGTCGGCCATGGCGGCTTCCCGCAGCACGCCCAGCGCCTCGGCGCCCATGTCGTTGGCGAGGTAATGGCGAGCCAAGTCGATGCGCATCGGGCCGCGCGCCGGCGGACGGGTGGCGACCAGATCGGCCAGCAGCTTCTGATGATCCTTCTCGAAATTATCAACGCCGCCCTTCAGCCACTTGCCGACCTCCAACGGGCCGGTGACCATCGCCTTCGGCGCCGCCACCACCGGCGGCCCCGCCGGCTCGGCGCCATGGCCGTGCGCCTCCGGCGCCTGGGGTGGCGGCAGCGCCGCCGCGCCCGGTATGTCGCGCCCCATGGTGAGGCCGCCCGGCATCGCCACCTGAACGTTGCCGTGGGTGGCGTCGAGCCAGACGCCGTCGGCCCGAGGCACCAGCGCGACGCCCTGGATGGTGGCCAGCAACTCGCCTTGCGGCAAGTCGCGGGCGACCCGCACACCGCCGCCGGCGACACCCACCGGCACCACATGGATGAGGTCGCCGACTTCGGGGTCGCGCACCTGGACGGCTTCCTTGGTGTTCTCGGTGGCGCCGACGATCAGGCGACCGCGATCCTCGAAGTCGAACTGCTTCTTGACGTCAAAGCCGACGCGCGGCCCCGGCATTTGCTCGATCAGGTCGAACACCCACTGCTTGCCGTCCTTGCGCGGCACGGCGGCGTAGCCGGGCTTGACCAACAGCCGGACCGCCGTCCCTGATTTCACCGGCGCCACCGCCTCGGCGCTCAACACCACTCCCCCGGCGGAACGCGTCAGCGCGGCGGGATCGACATTGGCCTTGCGTTCGAACACCAGCCACAGCCAGCCGGCGCGGTTAAACGCCGCCGCCGCCGAAGGCTGGTCGAATTCGATGGAGATGCTGGCGGGGCCGGACGACTGCGGGGCCGCAGGCGCGGCGATGGCGGGCGGACTGACGGCGGGCGGCGCGGCGGCGGGGGCCGGCTTCGGCGCTTCGGCGGGTTTGGCCGGTGGTTCGGCCACCGCCGCCTGCGGCGCCAGCGGCTTCAGCGTCTGGGGTTGCGCCTCGGCACCGGGGGCCGGGGCCAGCGGCGGCGGCAGCGCCCCGGCGGCACGCGGCGGCGGCTCGGCGCCGGCCGGGCGCACCAGATCGAGCGCCACCCGTGGTCCACTGGTGAAATGGCGCACCCGCATGTCGGTCGGCAATGCCAGCACCACGGCGGTGCCGGTCCCTTGCGGACGACTTTCGACGATGGTGACGTCGGAGGGCAAGGCGGCGGTGAGCGAGGCGACGTTGACGCGGGCGGGACGGTCGAACGCCACCACCACGCGGTTGCCGTCAAGGTTGACCGAATAACCCACCGGCTTCGGCCAGTCGAACACCACGCGGTTGAAGCCGGGATGTTCACCGCCCCGCACCATCAGGTCGGTGACGGGCTCGGCCTTCGTCGCCGGAGCGGCGGGGGTGGCCTGTGGCGGTGGCGGGGAAGGCTGGCTGGTCGCCACCGACGAGGTGGGAGCTTTCGATTCGGTGAGATCGACCACCGTCGACGTGCCGGTAACGAAGTTCTTCACCGTCACCGGAACCGCCAGCGGAAAGGACAGCATGCGACGGTCGGGACTGACGGTAACGCCCTTCAGATAGCGGGCGAGCGGCTTCAACAGCACCTTGGGATCACCGGCCACCGGCTTGTCGAAGCGCAGCACCAACTGATTGTTGATGACATCGGCCGACCAGTTGGGGGCCGCGTCCCAATCGAAGACCATGCGGCCGAAATCCTCGTGAGCGGCGGCGCGCGGCGAGGTGTTCTGGGCGGCAATCGGCGCGGAAAGCAGGGCAAGCAGCGGGATCAGGAAAGCCACGATCCAGGCGACGCGAAGCCCCCGGATGTGTCCTGCGTTGCGCGTCTCGCCTCGGGGCTTCATAACAATACTAGTCGAAACTGGCCATCAGCCTGTCGATCTCGGCCTGGTCGGTGGCGGAGGTGGGCAGTTGCGGGCCGTTCAGCAGATCCTCGTCGCTCAGGACCTCCTTGGCGGCCTTCGGGCCTTCCTCCACCTGGGCGCCGAACACCTTCACCAAGGTGTCGACGCGTTCCTCGATCACCTTCAGCACCTTCACCACCTTGGTGATGCGCTGCCCCGTCAAATCCTGGAAATTGCAGGATTCGTAAATGGTGGTGATGATCTCGGTCATCCGCTCGGCCACTTCCGGGTCGAGCATGGGCGACAACGCCTCGAGCCGCTCGGCGGCGTCGAGGATGTTGTTGGTCGCGGTCTCGGTCGAGCCGACGATGGCGTCGAGTTCGTCGGTCGCCGAGGGGATGAAATCCGAGCGGATTTCATCCGGCCGCAATTGCGCGATCTCGGACTTCGCGGACTGGATATAGGAAGCCAGCGATTCGAGCTCGTGGTACAGCCTCAGATCGCCGGCGCTGATGTCGCCGGTAACGGTCTCAAGCAAGGCGGCCACCACCTCGCCCACCTTGTCCACCCCGATGGATTCGCCGTGCTCACGGCGAATGGCCTCGAGACGCAAGGCGAGGTCGTGGTCGATCCCTTTCGCCGGCATATCCGTCGCCTCCGTCAGAAGTCGCCCAGAACGCTCGACATCTTCGTCTTCAACGTCTCGGCGTTAAACGGCTTGACGATGTAGTTGGAAACACCGGCTTCCTTGGCGGCGACCACGTTCTCGGACTTCGATTCGGCGGTGACCATGATGAAGGGGGTATCCTTCAGCTTGGCATCGGAGCGCACCTCGCGGAGCAGCTGCAGGCCGGTCATCGGCTCCATGTTCCAATCGGAAATAATGAGGCCGTAATTGCCGACGCGCAGCATTTGCAGCGCCATCGAGCCGTCGGTCGCCTCGTCGACGTTATTAAATCCGAGCTGCTTGAGCAGGTTACGGACAATCCTGAGCATCGTCTTGTAATCGTCGACGATGAGGACGTTGATATTTTTGTCGACAGCCATTCATCAGCTCCTGTTAACCGTCCGCCGCCAGGCCCCCCTGGAACCTGATAAGCCGCGAGTTTTCCTAGTAAAGCACCGCCTTGCACTCACGCAAGGCATTTTTCGCAAATTATATCCCTATCATCCTCCAGACGCCGCCTTTGGAATGGGCATCTGTCGCCGCTGCGCCAATTCGGCGGTAACGTTCCGGGCCTTGCCCGGGTCCATTTCGGCCAGAATGGGAGCCACTTTCTGCTCTTTCATGCGCTCGACCACTTCGAGCAAAATCTCCATGTCCAACTGCTCGAATATCTTCGCCGCCTCTTTGGGCTTCATATTCTCGTAGATCTTCACCAGCGAACGCATCTTGTTATCTTCTTGATCGTTGTACTGGCGAAGCAGCCCCTCGATCGTACGCTGAAGGCTCTTCAGTTCGGCGACCTTGCGGTCGATCTGGTCCTCCGCCGCCTTCAGAAGCGCCTCGCGGCGCTCGATATCCTTCTCGCGGGTATCGAGTTGACCTCGGCGTTCCTGCAGCTTTTGCAGCACGTCGAGTTCGGTCTGGGTCATGTTGTTTTGATCCGCTGGCGTCGGCGCCGCCGCCGGAGCCGGAGCGGGTGTCGCCGGAGCGGCGGCCTGCTGCGGCGGCGGCTTGGGCGCCTCCGCCACCTGCGGCCCTTGACCGCGCGCCGGTTGCTGCGCCTCGAGCTCGCTGGCGACCCGCACCGTGCTCAGTCCGGAAATCCCTTTCCAGATGTCGTTGGCCCGCACCGACAGCATCAGCACCGCGACGAAGATGAGCGCGGGCAGTAGGCGCAGGAACGGCGTACGCTCGGCCTTGGACGCGGCCTTGGCGGCGATTCTGTTCCTGGTCTGCGGTGTCGGTTTGGCCACCCTCTCACCTCATCGACTGCAAGGCGCGAAGCAATTCGCGCTCGGCTTCGGAACGCTCGTCGGCCTCGGAATCCTCGGCGGCGGCGGCGGCGGCGGCCATGGTCGCCTGTTGCGCCGCCTTGGCGCCGCCCACACGAGGCGTCGACGCCGGCTGGGCCGGCGTACGCACTTCGGTCCGGGCGGAACGCACGGCGTTCTCCAGCCGATTGGCCATGGTATCGGCGCGCTCGATCATGAAGGCCAGGTCGTCGCGCAGCGACTGGGCCTTTTCGACCCGCTCCTGCAGCGATCCGCCCGCCTCCTCGGCGGCACGCTTGAGCTTCGGAATGGACGATTCGGCCCGCACCGTCGCCTCGTTGAAGCTGACGATGATCTTGGCCATGTCGTCGCGGTTCTTCCTGAGCGCGGTCAGGCGCGAATTGAGAATGACGGCATAGCCGATGGTCGCCACCAGCAGGGCCGAAACGATCAGGTCGAGGAGGATCTTCCAGTCCATCCGTTCAGTCCCCAAGAACCCGTTCGTCGACGCGAATGGCGATGTGCTGCCCCTTGCGTCCCATACGGCCGCGGAACATGCCGATATCGCCGCAGCGCAGGTCGATGCCGGAATCCGGCGTGGCGTTCAGCATGAATTTCGAGCCGATCTTCCAGTCCAACACATCCCTGAGCGACATGACCTGTTCGTCCAGCACCGCCTTCATTTGTACCTCGGTCAACCACAACTCCTCGGCCAAGTGGGTTTCCCAGATCGAGTCGCGGCCGAACTTCTCGCCCATGAACATCTGCAGCAGCAGTTCGCGGACAGGTTCGAGAGTGGCGTAGGGCAGCAGCAGTTCCAGGCGGCCGCCGCGATCCTCCATGTCGATCCTGAGCTTGGCGACGATGGCGGCGTTGGACGGGCGGGAAATGGTGGCGAAACGCGGATTGGTTTCCAGGCGGTCGAAGCGGAAGGTCACCGGGCTTAAGGGATCGAAGGCGGCGGAAAGGTCGGAAAGCACGACATGGACCATGCGCTCGACCAGATTGCGTTCGATGGTGGTGTAGGGACGGCCTTCGATGCGCATCGCCGCCGTGCCGCGGCGCCCACCCAGCAGCACGTCGACGATCGAGTAGATCAGCGAGGAATCGACGGTCAGAAGACCGAAATTGTCCCATTCCTCGGCCTTGAACACCGCCAGCATCGCCGGCAGCGGGATCGAGTTCAGGTAGTCGCCGAAACGGAGCGACAGAATGTTGTCGAGCGACACCTCGACGTTGTCCGAGGTGAAATTACGCATCGAGGTCGACATCATGCGCACAAGGCGGTCGAACACCACCTCGAGCATCGGCAGGCGTTCGTAGGACACCAGGGCCGAATTGAGGATGGCCTGGATACCCGACTTGTCGTCGCCATGGCCGTGGTCGTCGTCGAAACCGAGCAGCGAGTCGATTTCGTCCTGGTTGAGGACACGGGTGGATTCCTTGGCGACCGGGGCACCGTCGCCGGCATCGCCGGCGCCCAGCATGGCCTCCCACTCGGCGGCCATCGCATCGCTGTCGCCGCCTTCGCCCCCACCGTCACCGCCACCGGCGGCGGCGCCACCGCCGCCATCGTCGTCACCAGCCATGGCGGCCCATTCGCGCATCAGGGCTTCTTCGTCGTCACCCGTCCTGGCTTCACCGCCTTCAGCCACCGCCGTCCCCTATTGAATCAGCATTTCGCGGAAGAGAACGTCGTTCACCTTCACCGGCTTGACCGCCGCGGTGATGCGGGTCAGCAGTTCCTCGCGCAGCAAATGCATGCCCGCCGCGCCCTGAAGGTCCTCGACCCGGAGTTCGCGCAGATAGACTTGGAACGAATCGACGATACGCGGCATCACCGCCTCGATACGTGGCGGGTCGGTCGGGTTTTCCAATTCGAGGGCGACGCGAATCTTGAGGAAGGCCTGCTTGCGGTTGGCGGTCTGCAGATTGACCAGCATCTCGGGCAGGTCCATGAACACCGCCGGCTGCACCGCCTTGGCGCCGCCGTGGTCGCCACCGCCATGGTCACCGCCGCCGTGGTCGTCCGCCTTGGCCGCCTCGTGGCCGCCACCGCCGACCAACCCCATCACCTTGTCGAACATGCCGGTGAAATAGAGCCCGGCACCGGCGCCCAGAACCAACAGGATCGGCAGCACGATGATCAGGATCTTCTTGATCGGAGGCTTGCGCTTTTCCGACTCCGGAAGCTCTAAGGCACCTTCGCCTTCCTCAAAGTCCTCTTCCAGATCTTCGGCCATTCATCCCCACCCGCGCTGGCGAGCATCCGATCGCGAACGGCGGCCGGAAGAACTCGATCATGAAAGTAGCCCGCGCCCGGTTAACAGAACGTTGCGCCCGGGCGCAAGAGCGGCGCCCGACCATAGCAACCGGGGATCGACCCGGCAATAACTGCCCGGCAAGCGCCGCTCGCACCGCCACCGCCATGACGGGGAAAAGCCTGGATTTCCGCCATCCCGGCGCAGGCGTCGCGTTTGGCACGCCTCATGCAGATAGGAGGGCGGGACGCAATCCGGCAACGGAACCGACGACCATGAAGAATACGACCTATATTTCGCTGTCGCGGCAGGCGGCGCTGGAACGCCAGATGGAGACGATCTCCAACAACATGGCGAACGCCAACACGCCCGCCTTCAAGGCGCAAGAGACGATGTTCCGCGAATACCTGATGAAGACGCGGGCCTCGAACAGCCTGCTGGGCTCGAAGCTGTCCTTCGTTCAGGACGTCGGCCAGGTGCGCGACACCCGCGAAGGGCCGCTCAGCAAGACCGACAACCCGCTGGATCTGGCGCTGCACGGCGACGGCTACTATTCCGTCGAAACCGAGACCGGCATGCGCTTCACCCGGAACGGCCATTTCCGTCTCGACGAGGCCGGCATGCTTGTTAACAGCCAGGGCTACGCGGTGATGGACAACCGCGACCAGCCGATCATCTTCGCCCCCAACGAGACCAAAATCACCGTCGCCCCCGACGGCACCGTATCGACCGAGAACGGCCGCGTCGCCACGCTGAAGGTGGTGCGCTTCGCCAGCGAGCAGGAGATGCGGACCGCCGGCGAAGGCCTCTACGAGACGACGCAGGAGCCCGAAGTGGTGGCCCGCCCGCAGATCGTCCAGGGGATGATGGAGGAATCCAACGTCCAGCCGGTGACCGAGATGACGCACATGATCTCGGTGCTGCGCCAATACGAATCCGTGCAGCAGATGCTGCAGACCGAAAGCGACCGGCAATCGAAGATGTTGCAGGTCCTAGCCAACGTTCAGGCCGCCGCCTAAGGCCGAGAGGAAGGGGAATTCCACCATGCGCGCACTCAACATCGCCTCGACCGGCATGCTGGCCCAGCAGACCAACGTCGAAGTGATCTCGAACAACATCGCCAACATGAACACCACCGCCTATACCCGCAGGCGGCCGGAATTCGTCGATCTTCTGTACCAGAACCTGCGACGGGTGGGCGCCACCTCGTCGGACATCGGCACCATCGTGCCGACCGGCATCCAACTGGGCCTGGGCGTCAAGACCACCTCGGTCTACCGCATCACCGAGCAGGGGTCGCTCAACAACACCAACAACACGCTCGATCTCGCCATCCAGGGCAAGGGCTACTTCAAGATCCAGCTGCCATCCGGTGAATTCGCCTATACCCGCGACGGCAGCTTCCAGCTATCCGACCAGGGCAAAATCGTCACCGCCGATGGCTACCCGGTGCAGCCGGGCATCACCATCGACAACAACTCGGTGGGCATCACCGTCAATTCGTCGGGTCAGGTGCTGGAGAAGCTCGATGGTTCGGTGACGCCGTCGAACAAGGGCCAGCTGAGCATCACCATCTTCCCCAACGAGGCCGGCCTGGAAGCCCTCGGCAACAACATGTTCATGGAAACCCCCGCCTCGGGCAAGGCGGCCGACTCGACCCCCGGCTCGGCCGGCTATGGCACCGTGCTGCAAGGGTTCCTGGAAACCTCGAACGTCAATGTCGTCTCCGAGATCACCAACCTGATCAGCGCCCAGCGCGCCTACGAAATGAACTCGAAGGTCATCCAGGCCTCCGACGAGATGCTGAACACCGTCAACCAGATGAAGTGATGGGGTCGCCATGAAGCGCCTTTTGTTCGCCGTTCTGCTGTTCGCCGCCCCCCATGTCGCTCTCGCCGCCGACCTGCCGGCCGATTTGCGCTCGGCGGCCACCGTCGACGGCGAAGCCATCCGCCTTGGCGACCTCTGGGACAATCTCGGCGACAAAGCCTCGGTCGCCGTGGTGGCGGCGCCGCAGCCCGGCAAGCGCATCACACTGGACGCGCGCTGGCTGTACGCGGTGGCCCAGAACAACGGCATCGACTGGCGCCCGGCCAGCAATTTCGACCGCATTGTCGTCGCCCGTGCGGGCCAGGTGGTCGAAGCCGCCGCCATCGAGGCCGAACTGCGCGAGGCACTGGACATGGAAGGCCTGCCCAAGGGGTCGAGCTTCGACATCACCAACCGCGCCAACCTGACCGTCACCATCCCGACCGGCACGCCGCCGACCATCGCGGTCCGCGAAATGATCCTCGACACTCGCACCCAGCGCTTCTCGGCCATCGTCGAAGTTCCGGCCGGCTCGCCGTCGGCCATCCGCATGAAGGTCAGCGGCCGCACCTTCACCATGGCCCGCCTGCCGGTGCTGACCCGCACCGTCAATCGCGGCGAGACCATCGGCGAGAAGGACGTCCAATGGATCGAGGTGCGCGAGGAGAACGTGCGCCGCGACATCGCCATCGAGCCGCGCGAATTGATCGGCATGGAACCCCGCTTCCAGGTCAAGGCCGGCGCGCCGGTGCGGATCAGCGACCTGCAACGTCCGGTGATGGTCGGTCGCAACGCGCTGGTCACCATGGTGCTGCGCACCCCCTACATGACGCTGACCGCGCAAGGCCGTTCCGTCGACGAGGGCGGTCGCGGCGACACGATCAAAGTGACCAATCTGCAGACCAAGCAGGTGGTCGAAGCCAAGATCGAGGGACCGGGCATGGTTTCGGTGGCCTCCGCCGGCCCCCGCGTGCTGTCGAACTGATCCGAGGAGAGGGAGTCCGTCATGACCACTTTCAAGAAACTCACCCACTCCGTCGCGATCGCCGCCCTGGTCTCGTCGCTCGGCGCCTGCAACACCATGAGCCGCCTGTCCGAGGTCGGAAACGGCCCGCAGGTCTCGCCGATCAAGAACCCGACCCAGCAGCAGGGCTACCAGCAGGTGTCGATGCCGATGCCGATGCCGGTGCAGCCGCCGCAGAACGCCAATTCGCTGTGGCGCACCGGGGCGCGGGCCTTCTTCAAGGACCAGCGCGCCAAGGATGTCGGCGACATCCTGACGGTCAACCTGTCGATCAACGACAACGCCACCTTCACCAACGGCCTGAAGCGCCAGTTGCAGGGCTCCGAGACGGCGAGCGCGCCGGGGCTGTTGGGTTACGAGGCCAGCCTCGGCAAGATCCTGCCCAGTGCCGTCAATCCGGCGTCGCTGCTCGGCCTGACCTCGAACTCGCAATCGACCAACACCGCCTCGGCGGCCCGTAGCGAGGCGCTGACCACCAACATCGCCGCCGTCATCACCCAGGTCCTGCCCAACGGCAATCTGGTGATCTCGGGGCGCCAGGAGATTCGGGTCGACGCCGAGATGCGCGAACTGACCATCCAGGGCATCGTCCGCCCCGAGGATCTCAGCACCTACAACACCGTCACCTACGACAAGATCGCCGAGGCGCGTATCTATTACGGCGGCCGCGGCGTCGTCAGCGACATGGCGCGACCGCGCTGGGGCCAGGAGATTCTCGACGTCATCTTCCCCTTCTGAGTCGTCGCTTCTTTCAAACAACGGCGGCTGAGGGCGCTATAATCGCGGCATGATGCCGCGCCTCGCCCTCGCCGTCCTTCTCCTCGGCCTCACCGTCTGGGCGATCCGCTGGGCCGCGTCCGCCCCGCCGGCACGGGTGGCGCGCCTGTTGAAGTTCCTGGGGCTGACGGCGCTGGCCGGGTTCGGCCTGTGGCTGATGCTCAGCGGCCAACTGGCGGGATTGCTGGCGGTGGCCGCCAGTCTGACTCCTTGGCTGGTCCGGGCGCTCCGCCTGCATGCCCTGTGGCGGCTATTCCGACAAACGCGGACGAACCGCCCGCCGCCCGCCGCCCGGACCGCCATGAGCCGCGAGGAAGCCTGGGAGGTCCTGGGCCTGGAACCGGGCGCTTCGCCCGAGGCGATCAAGGAGGCCCATCGCCGGCTGATGCGCCAATCCCACCCCGATCACGGCGGTTCAACCTGGATCGCCGCCCGGCTCAATCAGGCCCGCGACCTGTTGCTGGGGGATTGATGCCGCGGGTTGCACCGCGCCCAACGGCATGGCACAACATCCGCCTCCGGGCTTTGCGCACCGGAATGTGAATAATCGCTCGAAGGAGTTTCCATCATGGCTCGTCGCGTCCGCAAGGCGGTGTTCCCGGTCGGCGGCATGGGCACCCGATTCCTGCCGGCCACCAAGGCGATGCCCAAGGAAATGCTGCCGGTGGTCGACAAGCCGTTGATCCAGTACGCGGTGGAAGAGGCCCAGGCGGCCGGCATCGAGCATTTCATCTTCGTCACCGGCCGCGGCAAGAACGCGCTGGAGGACCATTTCGATCACGCCCCCGAACTGGAGCGCACCCTGAAGGAGCGCGGCAAGTTCGACCTGGTCGAGGCGGTGACCAGCTGGATGCCCAAGTCCGGCCAGATGTCCTATACCCGCCAGACCGAGCCGATGGGCCTGGGCCATGCGGTCTGGTGCGCCCGCGACCTGGTCGACGAGGAGCCCTTCGCCGTGCTGCTGCCCGACGACCTGATCCTGGCCAAGACCCCCTGCCTGAAGCAGATGGTCGCCGTTCACACCGAGGTCGGCGGCCATGTCGTCGCCGTTTCCGATGTGCCGCGCGAGCACACCAAGCGTTACGGCATCCTCGACGTCGAATTCGACAACGGCCGCATCGCCAAGGCCAAGGGTCTGGTCGAGAAGCCCGACCCGGCGGTGGCGCCCTCGACGCTGTCGATCATCGGCCGCTACATCCTGCACCCGGCGGTGTTCGACGTGCTCGACAAGAAGGAAAAGGGCGCCGGCGGCGAGATTCAGTTGACCGACGCCATCAGCCAAACCATCGGCATGGTGCCGTTCCACGGCCTGCGCTTCGAAGGCCGCCGCTTCGATTGCGGCGACAAAGTCGGCTGGCTCGAAGCCAACGTTGCATTCGCGCTGGAGAGGGAAGACATTGGCGCCCTGGCCCGCGAGGCGCTGCGCCAGTTCGAGTTCTGACGCGCCCCGCCAACGAAGCACACCACATCATCGGAAGGACGAGCCATGCGCATCGCCATGATCGGTACCGGGTATGTCGGCCTGGTATCGGGGACCTGCTTTTCCGAGTTCGGCATCACCGTCACTTGCGTCGATAAGGACGAGCGCAAGATCGAGCTCTTGAAGCGGAACGTCATGCCGATCTACGAACCCGGCCTGGACGAGCTGGTGGCCGCGAACGTCAAGGCGGGGCGCCTGTCGTTCACCACCGACCTCAAGGGCGCGGTGGAGACGGCGGACGCGGTGTTCATCGCCGTCGGCACGCCATCCCGGCGCGGCGACGGCTATGCCGACCTGTCCTACGTCTACGCCGCCGCCGAGGAGATCGCCGATTCGCTCGACGGCTACACGGTGATCGTCAACAAATCGACCGTGCCGGTCGGCACCGGCGACGAGGTCGAGAAGATCATCCGCAAGCGCCGCCCCGACGCCAAGTTCGACGTGGTCTCGAACCCGGAGTTCCTGCGCGAAGGCTCGGCCATCAACGATTTCATGCGGCCGGACCGCGTCGTCATCGGCACCGAATCGGCCGAGGCCCAGGGGGTGATGCGCCACCTCTACCGCGTGCTCTACCTGATCGAGACGCCCATCGTCTTCACCTCGCGCCGCACCTCCGAGCTGATCAAATACGCCGGCAACACCTTTCTCGCCGCCAAGATCACCTTCATCAACGAGATCGCCGATCTGTGCGAGAAGGTGGGCGCCGACGTCCACGACGTCGCCAAGGGCATCGGGCTGGACGGCCGCATCGGCAAGAAATTCCTACACCCCGGTCCCGGCTATGGCGGTTCGTGCTTCCCCAAGGACACCCTGGCGCTGGTCCGCACCGCCCGCGATGCCGGTGCGCCCCTGCGTCTGGTCGAGACCGTGGTGGCGGTCAACGACGAGCGCAAGAAGAAGATGGCGGCCAAGATCGTCGCCGCCTGCGGCGGCAGCGTTGCCGGCAAGACCGTCGCCGTGCTGGGCCTGACCTTCAAGCCCAACACCGACGACATGCGCGACAGTCCGTCGCTCGACATCGTCCCGGCGCTGATCGAAGCCGGCGCCACCGTCCGCGCCTTCGACCCCGAAGGCATGGAAGAGGCGAAGAAGATGCTGCCGGGCATCGAGTACTGCGACGATTCCTACGCCACCATGACCGGTGCCGACGCGCTTGCCATCGTCACCGAATGGAACGAATTCCGGGCGCTGGATCTGTCCCGCATCAAGTCGCTGCTGAAGTCGCCGGTGATCGTCGACCTCAGAAACGTCTACGAACCGCAGATGATGGCCGAGGCCGGGTTCGACTATCACTGCATCGGCCGGCCGCGCGCATGAAAAGGCTGGTGATGGCCGCGCTGTTTCTTGCGGCCTCCGCCCTGCCAACGGTCGCCCAAAGCCTGGAAAAGGCCTGGGAGGCGACCGGCTTCGCCAATCCCGAATCGGTGGTGTGGGACGCCGACCGCAAGGTGATTTACGTCTCGAACGTCAATGGCGCCGACTCCGACAAGGACGGCAACGGCTATATCTCGACCCTTTCCGCCGACGGCCGCCTGCTGGCGGGAAAATGGCTGGCGGGCCTGGACGGACCCAAGGGCATGGCGGTGCACAAGGGGCGGCTTTACATCGCCGACATCGACCGTCTGGTGGTGGTCGATACCGCCACCGCCAGGCTGGTAAAGACCTACCCCGCCGCCGACGCCCGCTTCCTTGGCGACGTCACCGTCGATGACCGGGGAATCGTCTATGTCTCGGACATGCGGGGCGACGCGATCTGGCGTCTGGCCGAGGGCCACTTCGACAAGTGGCTGGCCGATTCCCAGCTGCAATCCCCCAACGGCCTGAAGGCGGAGCGCGAGCGCCTGGTGGTGGCCAGTTGGGGACCGCTGACCGGCGAGGGCCTGGGCGTCAAGTCGCCGGGACGGCTGAAAGTGGTATCGCTGAAGGACCGCCTGATCCGCGACCTTTCCCCCGATCTCGGCAATCTGGCCGGTGTCGAGGCGGATGGTCGCGGCGGCTACCTGGTCTCGGATTATGTCAAGGGCCTGGTCTTCAGCGTCGATCGCGCCGGCAATCCCAAAGCGATCCTGAAGCTTTCCCAGGGTTCCGCCGACATCGGCACCATTCCCGAGCGGAAGCTGCTGCTGGTGCCGATGATGATGGACGGCAAAGTGGCGGCGTATCGACTGCCGTAACGGTTTCGCCTCATTGACAGTCCGTCCGCCTTAGGCCATCAACGACCCATGGGATTGAGTGCGGAGCAGGACATGAGCGTCAAGACGGTCGCCACCACCCCGTTCGAAGGCCAGAAGCCCGGCACCTCCGGCCTTCGCAAGAAGGTCCGGGTGTTCCAGCAGCCGCATTATTTGGAGAATTTCGTCCAGTCGATCTTCGACTCGCTCGAAGGCTTCCAGGGCGCCACCCTGGTGGTCGGCGGCGATGGCCGCTACCACAACCGCGCCGCCGTCCAGACCATCCTGAAGATGGCCGCCGCCAACGGCTGGGGCAAGGTGCTGGTGGGCAAGGGCGGCATCCTGTCGACACCCGCCGCGTCCTGCGTCATCCGCAAGAACGGCACCTTCGGCGGCATCGTGCTGTCGGCCAGCCACAATCCCGGCGGTCCCACCGAGGATTTCGGCATCAAGTACAACATCGGCAACGGCGGCCCGGCCCCCGAGAAGGTGACCGAGGCGATTACCGCCAAAACCAAGACGATCAAGGAATACCGCATCGTCGAGGCCGCCGACGTCGATATCGACACGCTGGGCTCGCGCAAGCTGGGCGACATGGCGGTTGAAATCCTCGACCCGGTCGCCGACTACGCCGCGTTGATGGAAAGCCTGTTCGACTTTGCCGCCATCCGCGCCCTGTTCAAGGGCGGGTTCCGCATGAAGTTCGACGCCATGCACGCGGTCACCGGCCCCTACGCCATCGAAATCCTCGAGCGCCGCCTGGGCGCCGATGCCGGCACGGTGATCAACGGCATTCCCAAAGAGGATTTCGGCGGCGGCCACCCCGACCCCAATCTGGTCCACGCCCACGAACTGGTCGAGCTGTTGTCGGGCGCCGCTTCCCCCGATTTCGGCGCCGCCTCGGACGGCGACGGCGACCGCAACATGATCCTGGGCCGCGACTTCTACGTCACTCCGTCGGATTCCCTGGCGGTGCTGGCCGCCAACGCCACCCTCTGTCCCGCCTATGCCGAGGGGCTGAAGGGTGTCGCCCGCTCGATGCCGACCAGCGCCGCCGTCGACCGCGTCGCCAAGGCGCTCGACATCCATTGCTGGGAAGTCCCCACCGGCTGGAAATTCTTCGGCACCCTGATGGACGCCGGGATGGTGTCGCTGTGCGGCGAGGAAAGCTTCGGCACCGGCTCGGACCACGTCCGCGAGAAGGACGGCCTGTGGGCGGTGCTGATGTGGCTGAACGTGCTGGCGGCGCGCAACGAAAGCGTCGCCGACATCGTCCGGGCCCACTGGGCCAAGTTCGGCCGCAACGTCTATTCGCGCCACGACTACGAGGGCGTCGACAGCGACGCGGCCAACCGGCTGATGGACCATCTGCGCGGGCTTGACCTGTCCAACTGCGCGCTCGGCGGCTACAAGGTGGCCAAGCACGACGACTTCGCCTACACCGACCCGGTCGACGGCTCGACCACCGCCAAGCAGGGCGTGCGCATCATCTTCGTCGACGGCTCGCGCATCGTCTACCGGCTGTCGGGCACCGGTACCGAGGGCGCCACGCTCCGGGTCTACATCGAACGCTTCGAGCCCAACCCGGCCAAGCACGACCTCGACCCGCAGGTCGCCCTGTCGGACCTCATCATCATCGCCCGCGACCTGGCCGAGATCGAGAAGCGGACCGGCCGCAAGGCGCCGACGGTCATCACCTGAGGCCCAGGTATCCCGTCCCCTGTTTTTCGTCGCCGGCCCTGGCAAAGCGGCCGTCCGCGACCATTTGATCATCAGGAAGCCTCGCCATGACGCATGAATTCGACCCCACCATTCTGCGCGAGTACGACATCCGCGGCATCGTCGGCCAGACGCTGTTCGCCGCCGACGCCTTCCACATCGGCAAGGCCTTCGGCACCAAGGTGCGCCGGGCCGGTGGAACCGTGGTCTGCGTCGGCTGGGACGGACGCCTGTCGAGCCCCGAGTTGGCCGCCGCCCTGGTCGAGGGCTTGGCCGCCACCGGCTGCACCGTGCGCCGTATCGGCCGAGGCCCGACGCCGATGCTGTATTTCGCCGCCAAGGTGCGGGACGCCGACGGCGGCATCATGGTCACCGGCTCGCACAATCCGCCCGATCACAACGGCTTCAAGATGGTGTTCGGCAACAAGCCATTTTTCGGCGCCGGCATTCAGGAGATCGGTCGTCTGGCGCGGGCCGGCGATTTCGACACCGGCGCCGGCAAGGTCCTCGACGATCAGGTGGCGCCCGAATATGTCCGCAAGTTGGCCGACGGCTACGATGGCAAGCGGCCGCTGACGGTGGTCTGGGATTGCGGCAACGGCGCCGCCGGCGAAGTGCTGGCCGAATTGGTGCGCGACCTGCCCGGCCGCCATGTGGTGCTGTTCGGCGACATCGACGGCCGTTTCCCCAACCACCACCCCGATCCGACCGAGCCTCACAATCTGAAGGATTTGCAGGACGCGGTGCTGTTCGAGCGAGCCGACATCGGGATCGCCTTCGATGGTGACGCCGACCGCATCGGCGTCGTCGACAACGAGGGCGGCATCCTCTATGGCGACCAGATCCTGGTGATCCTGGCCGAGGACGTGCTGAAGGATCATCCCGGCGCCTCGATCATCGCCGACGTCAAGGCGTCGAAGGTGTTCTTCGACGAAGTCGCCCGCATGGGCGGCAATCCGGTGATGGGTCGCACCGGGCATTCGCTGATCAAGACCATGATGGCGGAACTCAAGGCGCCGCTGGCCGGCGAGATGAGCGGCCACATCTTCTTCGCCGATCGCTGGTACGGCTTCGACGACGCGCTCTATGCCGCGGTGCGGCTGCTGGGGCTGGTGGCCCGCTGGGAGCGCGAGACCCTGGCCCATCGCCGCGAGCGGTTGCCGCACATGGTCAACACCCCGGAAATGCGCTTCGATTGCCCCGAGGAACGCAAGTTCAAGGTGGTGGCCGAGGTCAAGGCCCGCCTGGCCGCCGAGGGCGCCAAGGTCAACGCCATCGACGGCGTCCGTGTCGATACCGACGACGGCTGGTGGCTGCTGCGCGCCTCGAACACCCAGGCGGTGCTGGTGGCCCGCTGCGAAGCGGTCAACGTCGAAGGCCTGAAGCGCCTGCGCGCCACGCTCGAGGCGCAACTGACCGCCAGCGGTGTGACCGGCCCGTGATCCCTCCATGCGCCTGTTCTTCTTCGGCACCCTGATCGACGCGGACGTGCGGCAAGCCGTCGTCGGCCGGCCCCTGCCGGTCGAGACGGCCACCGCCGCCGGCTTCGTCCGCGTCTTCATCGCCGGCCGCACCTACCCGATGCTGCTGCCCAAGGCCACCGGCCGGGTCGGGGGGGTGTTGACCCCACCGCTGGAGGACGCGGCGTTGCGCCGCCTGAACGCCTATGAGGGACCGGAATACCGCTTGCGGCCGATCACGGTCGAAACCGCCACCGGCACCGTTACCGCCCACGCCTATTTTTGCCGACATGGGGTGGCCGCCGGCCGTCGCGAATGGCGGTTCGAGGACTGGCTGCGACGGGAAAAGCGGTCATGGGTGCCCAGAATCGTCGCTCGCATGCGGCGATGTTGACATTTCGTTCCCGGTGCGTATGATTTTCGGTTGTATGTCTGAGGCTGGCTGCGGCGGTTCCGCGAGCCGCGTCCGACACCGGTTTGGGGGGACCGACCGAAATGAAGCCGCGTCTTGTGCTGGCCGCCGCCCTGCTGGCGGCTCTGGCGATTGTCGCCCCCCTCGCCGCCGCCCCGCTTGACGATCTGCGTCGCGCCGAGGCGCTGATCGAGGTCGAGCGTTTCGACCGCGCCCTGGCGTTGTTGAGGGGGGTCGAGGTCCAGACCTCGGAACAGGCGCAGCGCCTGGATCTGGCGCTGGGCCGCATCTATCTCGGCACCGGCAAGCCGTCGAAGGCGCTGGAATTCTTCGAGCGGGCCTCGACCGACGGCATGGACGACGCCGAGGCGCTGGCCTACACCGCCCAGGCCGAATTGGCGATGGGGCACATCAAGGAGGCGGCACGGAATGCCGGTGCCGCGCTTAGGGCCGACAGCGGCGCGGTGACGCCCCGGCTGGTGCTGGCGCAGATATTGGAACGCTCCGGCAAGCGCGCCGAGGGCGATGCCGAACTGGCGGCACTGGCCCGCGACCTGCCCGATTCGGAAGAGGTGGCGATCACTCGCGCCAAATTCGCCGCCACCAGCAACCGCAATCAGGCGCTTGCCCAACTCGATGATTTCGTCCGCCGTCACCCCTTCGCCGCCCGCGCCGAGGACGCGCTGGGCGCCCTGCAATGGGCGTTGGGCAAGCGCGACATCGCCCTTGGCCATCGCCGCCACGCCGCCGAATTGTTCGCCGCCAAGGGCGATTCCCCCCGTGCCGAGGCGATCGTCGCCTGGATTGAAGGGGCGCAGTCGCTGCCGGTCGAGGCCACGCCGTCGGTGCCAGGCCGACCGGGGGCGCCGGGAACGTTGGGACCTCCAGCCGGCAGAACCGCGCCCCCCATCCGCGATGCGGGTGGGCCACAGCAACAGTTCGACCCCCACGGTCCAGGCGGCGTCGCCACCGGAACGCCCGAGGCATTTCCGTTCGAGCCGGAAGGCTTCGGTAGCGGACTGGTCCTGGAAGGAGGACGGTGGGTCCTCACCAATCGGCACGTCGTCGTCGAAGGGGCCAAATTCGCCGTCCGCAACGGCCTCGGCCAGATGCGGCCGGCAAAGGTTATCGCTTTTTCAAAGAAGTCCGATCTGGCACTGCTGGAAACCGACCAGCCTTTCCCCGACGAAGACGGCTTCCCGCTCTCGCAGTTGACCGTGGCCAAGACCGGTCGGCGCTTGATGGTGCTGGGGTATCCGATCCCGTGGGAAATGGGATTCGACGTTCCGTCGCTCACGGAAGGCACCGTCAGCAAGGAAACCGGGATGTCGGAGGAGCCGGGCGAATTTCAGATGACCGCGCGCATCCAGCCGGGAAACAGCGGCGGCCCAATCTTCGATCGCTATGGGGATCTGGTCGGCGTAAGCGTCTCCGTCCTCAGCAAAGAATACATCATGAAGAAGTACGGGCGGGAGGTGATGGACGTCGCCTTCGCCGTCGATGCCGAAAGCATCGCCCAGTTCCTAAAGGTGAACGTGAACGCCACGTCCGCCCAGACCCAGGAAGTCGACCCGGAAGCGTTCTACCAGCAGGTTCTTGGCCGGGTGGTACTGATCGCCGTCAAACGGCACAAAAAATAGCATGGCCCGCCGCCGCGCCCTTCTAGCCCTGCTGCTGCTCCTCGCCCCCGCGGTGCGGGCCGAGTGGGTGACGGGCCGGGCCGAGCGGGTGTTCGGCCCCGAGATGAGCGAGGCCGACGCCTGCCGCGCCGCCGAACGTCAGGCGCGCGAGGCGGCGTTGCGGGCCCGCCTGGGCGAGCGGGTGGCGGCCGAGGACACCCTGGTCTGCGCCGAGAAGGGTGATCAGGCCGAGTGCGCCCTGCACCGCGCCACCTGGAGCATGGTCGATGGCGACATCCGCGCCGTGCGCGACCGCCGCACGCTCACCCACGACGGCCCGCTGGCCGGCTTCCGCACCTGTCAGGTATCGCTGGAGGCCGATATCGGCATCGCCAAGGGCCAGCCCGATCCCGGCTTCGACCTGACGGTGCGGATGGAGACCCGCGTCTTCCGCGACGGCGACCAGTTGTCGATGGGGATCGAGCCCAGCCAGCCGATGTACGTGGCGGTGTTCCAGTGGCTGCCCTACGACAATTCGGCCAATCCGGTGACACGGCTGTTCCCCAACCGCCTGGACGCCGACAACCATTTCACCAAGGCCGGCACCGTGCCCACCGGCGCCGGGGCGGCGCGCTATTCTCTGAGGGTGGATTTCCCCCGCACCGTCCCCGACGGCACCCGCATGGTCGACGAATACCTGCTGGTGGTCGCCACCAAGCGGCCGGTGGAATTCCGCGACGCTTACGGCATCGACGAGTTGAAGGGCCGCCTGCTGGAAATTCCGCGCGACGAATCGCGGCTGATCAAGCGCGCCTACACGGTGGTGGAGGGACAATGAGGCGCCTCATTGCGCTGCCGCCGCTGCTGCTTCTGGCCGGGTGTCTGGACCCGGTCTATGTCGACAAGAGCGCCGGCTTGCAGCCCCCGGATTTCTGGCCCAATCAGGTGGTCTACGAGGTTCGGCCCGACTGGCGGTCGGCGCCGCCCGACTGCATCGCCGTCCTGCCGCTGGTCGCCGGCGACCGCGCCCAGGTCGAACCGGATGGGGTCGCACGGGTGCGCGTCGCCCTGTTCGCCCATCTGGCGCCCCAGGCGCGGCGTTTCGTCAAGCCCGAGCGGGTCGACCACCTGCTGGCCGAATTGCCCACCGGCCCCGACCGGCTGCGGCTGCTGGGTGAACGGCTGAAGTGCCCGGCGCTGCTGACCGGAACGGTCACCGATTACGGCTCGTCCTTTCTCGGGCTCTATTCCAGCGTCAGCGTCGGCGCCGACCTCAAGCTGGTGCGCGCCGCCGACGGCGCCGTGCTGTGGGAGGGCCGCCACACCGCCAGCAGCCGTGGCGGCGGCCTGCCGCTGTCGGCGGTGGGGGTGGCGATGGGCATCCTCGACGCCGCCGTCAATCTGCGCGACGAACAGATCTTGCGGGTCACCGACGACCTCGCCCGCCGCTTGGCCGAGACCATTCCCGACGACGTTGTCGCCGCCTACGACGACCCGGCGGCCGAGCCGGTGCGGTTGGCGCGGCCGGCGGCGGCGCCGCCGCCGGAATCATCGCTGGCCCTGGGCGAGCGACGGCTGGCCGAGGGCGATCATGCCGGAGCCCTCGCCGCCGCCGACCAGGCCATCGCCGCCGACCCCCGCGACGCCAAGGCGTATCTGCTGCGGGGCCGCGTGCTGCTGGCCGATGGCGACTACTCCCAGGCCGAAGCGGCCATCCTCAAGGCGGTGGCGCTCGACCGCCGGGACGCCACCGCGCTCAACGCGCTTGGCTATCTCAACGGCCGCAAGGCGGCCTACGAGCGGGCGCTGGCCGCCTATCGCATGGCCATCGACGCCGACGGCGCCGACGGCTTCGCCTATTACAATTCCGGCGTCATCCATTTCAACGCCGGCCGCCGCCAGGACGCCGCCGACTGCTTCTACGGCGCCGGCCTGGCCTATCTCAAGAAGGGTGATTATGGCCGGGCCGAAAAGGCGCTGGCCGATCTCAAGGACCTTTCCCGCCAGGGCATCCGCCTGGAGCGGGAAATCGCCACCATCGACGGCGCCCTCGCCGCCTTGCCCCGGAGGAAATCATGAAGACCCGCACCCTGGCGGCGGCCGCCGCGCTCGGCCTTGCGTCCTGCACGCCGATGGCCGATCCCGGCACCCCCGCCTATACCGCCCAGATGGAGCAGAAAAAGCAGGAAGCCCGCGCCGAGCAGGTCAAGGACGCCGCCGCCGACCTGCCGTCCTGGTACCTGTCGCCGCCGACCGACGATACCGCCATCTACGCGCCGGGGACCTCGATCTCGGGCGATTTGCAGATGGCCGTCGACAAGGCGGTGATGAGCGCCAAGCGCGCCGTCGCCGATCGCGTCAACAGCCGCCTGTCGTCGAAGATGAAGGAGTTCCTGTCGGAATCGGGCGCCGCCGAAGACGGCAAGGTGCTGACTGAAACCGAGCGGGTGACCTCGAACCTGATCACCGAGGTCAATCTGTCGGGCTACGACATCGTCCAGAAAAAGGTGGTGCCGGCCGGCGCCACCTTCCGCGCCTACGTGCTGGTGCAGTATCCGCTGGGCAGCGCCAATCGCATCCTGGTCGACCAGATCCGCAAGAACGACCTGCTGGAAAGCCGGGTGCGCGCCTCGAAGGCGTTCCAGGAGTTGGAAAAGGACATTCAGTCGGCCCGACCGGCGGAACCGCCGCCGACCGCCGCGCCCGCTCCCGAGGCCAAGGCCGAGGACAAGAAGGGGTGATCGAGGCCCAACGCCGTCATGTCCGGGCTTGAGCCGGGCATGACGCGCTTCGGCGAGACGATCAGGCGGCGGCCTTGGCGTCGGTCCACTTGGTGAAGACCGAGAGCGAGGCGTCGTAGACTTCGATCAGTGCCGCATCGCTGGTGGCGGCGCGCAGGGCGATGATCTGGGCCTCGGCCTCCTTGACGATGCCGAGCAGACCGGAATCCCTCATCTCCTTGCGGTCGAAATCGAAATATTCGTTGGTCTTGACCCGGGCCTCGGCCTGGCGCTCGGCGGTGCTGACGCCCTTGCTGGCGACGATCAGACGGCTGAGGAGGGAATCAATTTTGCTCATTTCATTCTCCGTGGGGCGCACGGCAAAACCTCATTGCGATGCCGTCAAACGCACACTACACGGTAAATAAAAATAATAATACGCAATATAAAAAATCAGAACAATGTCGAGTTAACTACAATTCCTGTTTTTGTCGTATTTTTATGTCGGGTTCTTAACAATTTAAAATTCCAAAATTATTCATCGTTTTTTTGTCGCCGCAGTTTGTCCCAATACTCCAACCGCTTACGCACCTCGCGCTCGAAGCCGCGTTCGGCCGGGTTGTAGAAGCGTTGTCGCCTCATGTCGTCGGGGAAATAGTTCTGCCCCGAGAAGCCCTCGGCGGTATCGTGGTCGTATTGGTAGCCGGCGCCGTAACCGAGCCCTTTCATCATCTTCGTCGGCGCATTGAGGATGTGCATCGGCGGCATCAGGCTGCCGGTCTCCTTCGCCGACCGCTTGGCGGCGCCGAAGGCCTTGTAGGCGGCGTTGGATTTGGGCGCGGTCCCCAGATAGATCACCAATTGGGCCAGGGCCAATTCGCCCTCGGGCGATCCCAGGCGCTCGTAGACATCCCAGGCGGCCAGCGCCTGCACCACCGCGTTGGGATCGGCCAGTCCGATATCCTCGACGGCGAAGCGGGTCAGGCGGCGGGCCAGGAACAGCGGGTCCTCGCCGCCTTCCAGCATGCGCGCCATCCAGTAGAGCGCCGCGTCGGTGTCGGAACCGCGCAAGGATTTGTGCAGCGCGCTGATCAGATTGTAATGGCCCTCGCGGTCCTTGTCGTAGGCCGGCGCCCGCTTCTGCACCACGCTCGCCAACCCCTGGGCGTCCAACACCGGTTCGGGCGGCAGCGGCGCCAAGGCCTCGACCAGATTCAGCAAATAGCGGCCATCGCCGTCGGCCAGCGCCTTGAGCGCCGCGCGGGCATCTGGATCAAGCGGCAACGGACGACCCAGGGTCGCCTCGGCGCGACCGACCAGGGTCTCGAGCGCCGCGTCGTCAAGCCGATGCAGCACCAGCACCTGGCAACGCGACAACAGCGCGCCGTTCAACTCGAAGGACGGGTTTTCGGTGGTGGCGCCGACCAGCACCACGGTCCCGTCCTCGACATAGGGCAGGAAGCCGTCCTGCTGGGCGCGGTTGAAGCGGTGGATTTCATCGACGAACAACAGGGTCTGCCGGCCGGCCTCGCGGCGCTTGCGGGCGGCGTCGAAGACCTTCCTCAGATCGGCGACGCCCGAGAACACCGCGCTCAACGGCTCGAAGTCCAGCCCGGCGCGGTCGGCCAGCAGGCGGGCGATGGTGGTCTTGCCGCAGCCCGGCGGCCCCCACAGGATGTGCGAGGCCAGCCGCCCGGCCGCCAGCATCCGCCCCAGCGGCGCCGAGGCGGCCAGCAGGTGGTCCTGGCCCACCACCTCGTCGAGGGTTTTGGGCCGGAGGCGGTCGGCCAGCGGCCGATCCTCGTCCTTTTCGAATAGCGTACTCACCCGCCGATCATCAACGTCAGGGTTTGGCCTTCGCGGTTCAGCGTCACCCGCCAACCGTGCGGTTCCATCGCCAGCAGCCGCTTGGCCTCGGCGACGCTGTCGACCTTATGGTCGTTCAAGGACAGCAGGATATCGCCGGGTTGAATTTGCAGCCGTTGGGCCAGCGAGCCGTGCCGGATACGCAGCACCACCACCCCACCGACACCGGAACCCGAACCGATCTCGTCGGCCAGCGCCGGGTTGAGATTGGCGATGGTCGCCCCCGACAGCGGGTTGGCGCCGGCAATCTCGCTGGTGTCGCGCGGCGGGTCCTCGGACGGCGGCGACAGGCGCACCGCCACCATCTGCTCGGCGCCGTCGCGCAGCACGGTGAGGCGGGCCTCGCCGCCCAGCGGCAGTGTGGCGAGGCGGAAGCGTAGCGCCTCGGGATCGTCGACCTCGCGGCCCTGGACGGCGGTGACCACGTCGCCCAGCTTCAACCCGGCCTTGGCCGCCGGACCGTCCCTGACGATCTGGTTGATCAGCACCCCGGCGGGACGCGGCAGTTTCAGGCTTTGCGCGATCTCCTGGGTGACCGCCTCGCCGCTCGCCCCCAGCCAGGGCCGCACCACCTTGCCGCCCTGGGCGATCGAGGCCAGCACCGCCTTGACCAGCGAACTGGGAATGGCGAAGCCGATGCCCACCGAACCGCCGCCGTCCTTGGAATAGATGGCGGTGTTGATACCGATCAGTCGCCCATCCATGTCGACCAAGGCACCGCCGGAATTGCCGGGATTGATGGCGGCGTCGGTCTGGATGAACGAGCGGTAGTCCGAGACACCGATATTGGTGCGGGCCAGTGCCGAAACGATGCCGCTGGTCACCGTCTGGCCGACGCCGAAGGGGTTGCCGACGGCGATCACCAGATCGCCAACCTCGAGCGCATCCGAATCGCCGAAGGCCAGAACCGGAAGCTTTTCCCCTTTTGTATCAATGCGCAAGACGGCGATGTCGGACCTTTCGTCCGTGCCGACGATTTTGGCCTCGAACTCACGACGGTCGCTCAGAACCACCGTTACCTCGTCGGCCTGATTGATGACGTGGTTGTTGGTCACCACCAAGCCATCGGCACCGACGATTACCCCCGAGCCCAGGGAATTCTGCACCCGTTCGCGGGTCGTCCCCGGCGGCAGCGCGTTGCCGAAGAACTGACGGAAGAAGGGATCGGCAAACAGCGGCGAGGCGGTCGTGCGCACCACCCGGCGGGTATAGATGTTGACCACCGCCGGCGCCGTCTGCTTGACCACCGGCGCGAAGGACAGGCGGATCTGCTCGCGGGAGGCGGGGGTGGCGGCCTCGGCGGCCACCGGTACCAGCAGAAGCAGCAATAGGGCGATTCTGGGAAGTTTGCGCATCGGAGGAGCCTGCGATTTCGGGTGGACCCTTATAGCATCTGACGGATGAATTGGGCACCATGGCGGCAAGGAGAACCACGCAATGGATCTACCGACCATCCGGGATTTCGCCGCCGAGGGCTACGACCCCGCCCACTACCGGCGGCTGGACGGCGATTGGTGGCTGGCCGATGCCGACGTGGTGGGCAGCACCAAGCTGGCCGCCGCCGGCCGCGACCGCGACGTCAACTTCGTCGCCGGGGCGGTGGTGGCGGCGCTGAAGGCGGTGGCCGGCGAGGACGGCAAGCCGGCGGCGGTGCAGTTCGGCGGCGACGGCGCCGTCGCTGCGGTCCCCCCCGCGTGCGAGGCGGCGACGCGCAGGGCGCTGGCGGCGCTCGGACACTGGGCCAAGGCGGAATTCGACATCGAGTTGCGCATCGGTATGGTGCCGGTGGCGGCGCTGGAGGCGGCCGGCCTCGAAACCTTGGCGGCGTTGCAGGATTTCGGCAACGGCAATTGCTTCGGCCTGTTCCTGGGCGGTGGCGCGCCGGCCGCCGATTCCTGGATCAAGGCGGACGCACGCTGGCACGTCGCCCCCGAGCCGGGCGAATTGCCGGGCATCGAGGGCCTGTCCTGCCGCTGGCGTCCTTTCCCGGCGCGGCGCGGAATCGTCCTTTGCGTCATTGCCGACGCCACCCGTCCCGGCACCCAAGGCCTGGCGGCGCTGGCTCGATTGCAACACCGCATCGAGGCGGTGGTGATGACCTCCGACGCGGCGCCGCTCGGCGATGGCGACCATCTGGCGCCCAAGCCGGTGCCGACCCTGCACACGCTGGGTCTGGAACTACGCACCGAGAAGCCCTGGCGGCGCCCCTTGCGCCTGGTCCGCGCCTTGATCGGCGGCGCCATCCTGGCCACCGCCCACGCCTTGGGCGGCAGGTTGGGCGCCGTCGATGTGATCAAGTACCGCCGCGCCCTGGCCGAACGCTCGGACTACCGCAAGCTGGCCGGCGGGCCGCGCCTGGTGCTGGATGTCAGCGAGGCGGAAGCGACCCGCATCGAGGCGGTGCTGGCCGAGGCCGAAGCGGCCGGCGACATCCATTTCGGCACCGCCCGCTCGGAGGCCACCACCATGACCTGCCTGGTCGGCGATTTCATGGCCGACCAACACGTCCATTTCGTCGACGGCCAGGGGCTGGGCTTCTGGCGAGCCTCGGTGGTACTGAAGGAGAAGTTGGCCGCCAGCAAGAGCCGCTAAAACACCAAGGCCCGCCGGCATTGCTGCCGACGGGCCTGGAAGTGTTGGTGCGACCGGGGAGACTCGAACTCCCACGACTCACGTCACACGCACCTCAAGCGTGCGCGTCTACCAGTTCCGCCACGGTCGCATCTGGTAGAATCCCTGGAAGGCATGGCGAAAGACACCCTTGCCAACAAGGAGAGAGGGGAATACCAAATCGCCTTCCTTGAATCAAGCACGCAATCCCGGCCGTTCATGACCTCGACCATCGAGTGGCGCATCTCGGACCAAAGCGTCGGCTACCTGGAAGCCACCGCCTTCATGGAGGCGCGCGTCGCCGCCATCCGCAACGATGGCGCGGCCGAATGCGTATGGCTGCTCGAGCACCCGCCGCTTTACACCGCCGGCACCAGCGCCCGGCCCGAGGACCTGCTGGATTCCGGCCGCTTCCCGGTCCATGCCTCGGGGCGCGGCGGTCAGTACACCTATCACGGCCCCGGCCAACGGGTCGGCTACGTCATGCTGGACTTGAAGCGCCGGGGCGCCGATGTCCGCGGCTACGTCCACGCCCTGGAGGAATGGCTGATCCGGGCGCTGGAGCGCTTCGCCGTCAAGGCCGAACGCCGCGAAGGCCGGGTCGGATTGTGGGTGGCCACCGGCGGCGGCCGCGAGGACAAGATCGCCGCCATCGGCGTGCGCGTGCGCCAATGGGTGACGTTTCACGGGGTGGCGCTGAATGTCGATCCCGACCTGTCGCACTTCCAGGGAATCGTGCCGTGCGGCATCCGCGACCACGGCGTCACTTCGCTATGGGCGCTGGGCCTGACCCCGACCATGGAAGAGGTGGACTCGGCCCTGATGGCGGCATGGACCGAGGCGTTCGGCGCCTAATCCTCGGTCATCACCCTTTTGACCGCGCCAGCCAGTTGCTTCAGCGAGAACGGCTTGGGCAGGAAATGGATGCCCTCGTCCGGGTCGATGCCGTTTCGGGCGACGTCTTCGGAATAGCCCGAGATCAGAATGACCTTGATCGCCGGGCGTTCGATGCGCACCAAGCGGGCCAGTGTCACCCCGTCCATGCCGGGCATCACCACATCGGTGATCAGGATGTCGACGGTATCGTCGCCCCTCAGCACGTCCAGCGCCTGCTCGCCCGAGCGGGCCTCGACCACCTTGTAACCCTTGTTGCGCAGCGCCCGGGCGCCGAACAGCCGGACGGCGTCCTCGTCCTCGACCAGCAGCACGGTACCGCTGCCGGTGAGATCGGCGTTGTCGGCCTCGCCGGGGGTCGCCAGCTTCTTGGTCTCGGCGCCCGGTTCCGCCTCGAAGCGCGGCAAGGCGATGGTGAAGGTGGCGCCCTGGCCCAACTCGCTCTCGACGAAGACGAAGCCGTCGGTCTGACGGACGATGCCGTAAACGGTGGACAGGCCCAAACCGGTGCCGGCGCCGACCTCCTTGGTCGAGAAGAACGGCTCGAAGATACGGGCCAGATTCTCACGGCTGATGCCGGTGCCGGTATCCGAGACCTCGATCAGCACGTATTCGCCGGCCGGCATGGTTTCGGGGCCGCGCTGCACCGGCTGGTCCGTGGTCACGGTGTTGGTGCGGATGGTCAGCGTGCCGCCGCCCGGCATGGCGTCGCGCGCATTGACCGCCAGATTGATGATCACCTGGTCGAACTGGCCGGGATCAACCCGCACCAGCCCCAACTGGCGGCCATGCACCATCTTGAGCTCGATGGTCTCGCCCAACAGGCGGCGCAAGAGGTTGGACAATTCGGCCAGGGCGTCGGTGACGTTCAACAGCCGCGGCTGCAACGCCTGACGGCGCGAGAAGGCCAGCAACTGGCGGACCAGGCTGGCGGCGCGGTTGGCGTTCTGCTTGACCTGCATGATGTCGGCGAAGCTGGGATCGCCCGGCCCGTGACGCTGGAGCAGCAGATCGCAGAAGCCGATCATCGCCGTCAGCAGATTATTGAAGTCGTGCGCCACTCCGCCGGCCAACTGGCCCATCGCCTGCATTTTCTGCGACTGGGCGAACTGGACTTCCAGGTTGCGCTGCTCGGTGGCGTCGATGAAGTGGACGATCAGGCCCGAGATATCACCGTCCTCGTGGGTGGGGCTGACGAACAACTGGGCGATGACGTCGCGCCGCCCCTTCAGCTTGACCTCCAGGTGGGTGCCGGGCAACGAACCGGACAGCACCTTGCCCAGTTGCTCGGCGGCGGCGACGCGGTTCTCGACGGCAATGTACTCGGCCACCGGCCGGCCGCTCATGGCCTCGTGATCGATGCCCATCATCGCCTGGAGCGCCAGGTTGCAGGTGCCGATGGTGCCGTCCAATTCGACCAGCGCGATGCCGACCGGCGCGTCGTCGAACAGCCAGCGGAATCGCCGTTCGGCCGAGCGCAACGCCCGCTCCCACTGGTGCTCGGGCACCAGATCGCGGACCACCACCGAGCGGGTGAAAATCTCGCCGCCCTCGTCGAAGACCGTATGGGCGACCAGGGCCTGAAACACCTCGTCGCCGCGCCCCTTCAGGCGCATCTCGGCACGCTCGGCCTCGGGATCGGGGACGGCGCCCAGCACGTCCTTGAGGTTTTGGCCGGCCAATTCGGCCGGCGTGCGCCCCAGCCATTCGGCCAGGCGATGGTTGACCCAGCGGATATTGCCGGCGGCGTCGGCGGAATAGCAGCCGACCGGCAACAGGTCGACGAAATCGGCCAGGGCCTCGCTCTCGCGCCGCAGCGTTTCCTCGATGGCGCGGCGGTGGGTGACGTCCTCGGCCGACCACACGACGGCGACGGGCCCGGCGGGCCGCACCTCGATGGCGAACCATTCGCGTCCGCCGGCCGACAGCGCCAGTTCGGCGCGCCGGGGGGCCCCCGCCAAAGCGGCGGCGGCCAGCCGCTCCAACTCGGCCTGGGCGCGATCGTCGCCCTGGGCCCGCGCGGCGAAGGGCGCCAGCGGATCGGCGGCCGGCCCGAACAACCGCTTGGCCGCTTGGTTGCGCCGCAACTCGACGCCGCCGACGACGACGACCAGGCGGGCACGGGTTTCCGATTCCAGCGCCGCCGACAGCGTCTCGGCGGTGACGGCGAGATGGCGAGCCCGCCGCCAGCGGCCGACCAGGATGATCGCGGCGGACAAAGCCACGCCACCGGCCGCCGCGGCCGGCAGCGCCAGCGGGCCGCCCTCGGCGAGCGCCAGCCCCGTGAGTGCCACCACCGCGCCCCCCAGGACCCAGGGCAGCGGATCGCTCCAGCCGTTATTTCCCAAGTTTCCCCTTCAGGCCCATGACATAGCCGATGACCTCGGCCACCGCCTTATAGTGTTCCGGCGGGACTTCACGGTCCAACTCCACCGTGGCGTAGAGCGCACGGGCCAGTGGCGGGTTTTCGACGATCGGCACTTCGCTGTCCTCGGCCAATTCGCGGATGCGCTTGGCCACGAGATCGGCGCCCTTGGCCACCAGCATCGGCGCGTTCATCGTTTCCATATCGTACTTCAGCGCCACGGCGAAGTGGGTCGGGTTGGTCACCACGACGTCGGCGGTCGGCACCGCCTGCATCATGCGCTGGCGCGCTCGCTTGGAGCGCAGCGAGCGCAGCTTCATCTTGACCATCGGGTCGCCTTCGGACTGCTTGTGCTCGTCGCGAAGTTCCTGCTTGGTCATCTTCATCTTCTCGGTGAAGCGCCAATGCTGGAAGGCGTAATCGGCGATAGTCAACGCCGTCGCCAGCAGCAGCACCGCAAGCACCAGGGCGTAAACCCGGTCCTGAAGGTAGGCAAGGATCCCCGGCAGGTCGAGCTGCCCCAACTGGCTGTATTCGCGCATATGCGACACGATGATCCAGCCGAGAATGGCGCCGACCACCGCCATCTTGATCAGCTGCTTGACGAAATCGACCATCTGCTGGGCCGAGGCGAGACGCTTCAAGCCGGTCAGCGGATTGAGCTTCTTGAAGTCCGGCAACAGCTTGTTGGGCACCCACATGAAGCCCTTGGTCTGCCCGACCAGCGCCGCCAGCGTGACCACGATCAGTATGATGAACGGCCAGGCCAGGGCCATGGCAATGCCCGCCCCCAGCTGGATTATCAGGATCTGCAGGCTTTCGACGGTAAGGTGGAAGGTATGGGGCCGCTCGAGCAGCGGCAGCAGGGTGGTGGCGACGCCCCGGGCCATGTGCCCGGGCAGGATGGCGACAATGACGAAGGCCCCCACCAGCGAGGCCCACAGCCGCATTTCCGTCGATTGGGCGACGTCGCCCTTTTCGCGGGCGTCGTCCAGGCGTCGACTTGTTGGTTGTTCTGTTTTTTCCGAGTCGTCTTCAGCCACCCGTCACCTCGGAAGCAGGTAGGGCAGCATCCCGCTCTCGAACGAGCGCAGGAACAGCAACATCATCACCGGCAGCGCCACCATCAGCATCCACAGGCCGACCAGCACCTGCACCGGCACGGCGATGAAGAACACCTGCATCTGCGGCACCAGCCGCGACAGCAGTCCCATGCCGGCATAGAAGACCAGTCCGAACACCAGGATCGGCGCCGACATGCGAAGCCCCAACCACATCGCCCCCGACAGCAGGTGGGTGATGGTGGTCGAGAAATCATCGAGCGGCAGCGGCTGGCCGGGCTGGAACAGCGCATAGGAATCGGCGACCGCGCGCAGCATCAGATGGTGCAGATCGCCGGCGAAGACGGCGGTCAAGGCCAGGGTCGACAGGAAGCTCGACAGCAACTGGCTTTGCTGCTGGGCGATGGCGTCGAACGAGAAGGCGTTGGTCAATCCGATCTGGAAGCCCATGAAGGCGCCGGCGATGGAAAGCGCGCTGATCAGTACCTGGGCGACCATGCCGAGGAAAAACCCCACCGTCGCCTCCCCCAACACCAGCAGCGCCAGCCCGCCGGGATTGCGCGGCAACGGCGGCACCTGGGCGCCGACCACCGGCAGCAGCAGGAAGGACAGCGCCAACGCCAGGACCAGGCGCGGCCGCACCGGCACCGTGGCGCCGCCGAAGCCCGGCATCACCATCAGCGCCGTGCCCAGCCGGGTGAAGATCAGGAGGAAGCGATAGATGTCGGTGGTGATCAGCTCACTGAGCACGTCGGCGCCTACCCACCGGCGACCATGCGGTCGAGCACCAGTTTCCAGAAGTCCTGGAGGGTGGCAATCATGAACGGCAGGAACAGCACCAGCGCCCCGAACATCAGCAGCACCTTGGGGACGAAGGTCAGCGTCTGTTCCTGCAACTGGGTGGCCGCCTGAAGCAGCGCGATGGCGACACCAACCAGCAGGCCGACCAGCAGCACCGGCGCCGACACCTTGACCATGCACCAGATGCCGGCGCGGGCCAGGTCCAGGAGTTCAGCCTCGGTCATCGCCCGCGGCCGATCAGATCGGCATGCGCATGATTTCGTTATAGGCGTTGATCACCTTGTCGCGGACGTTGACCACCGTTTCCAGGGTCAGTTCGGCGTTGGTGACGGCGGCGACCACGTCGCGGATATCGGCCTTGCCGGCGATGCCGGCGGCCGAGGCGACTTCGCCTTGCTTCATCGTCCCCACCGCGGACTTGGCGGCGTCCTTCAGCACGCTGGCGAAGTCGGATCCGGGCGCCGCCTTGGCCGGCTCGACCGCGTCGTTGTCGCCGCTCACCGCCTTGGCGAGGGCCGTATAGGCATTGACGGCGTTGGTGATGCTGGTCATGGCGATGATCCTCAGCGCAGCAGTTGGACGGTCTGCGAAAGCAGGCTGCGGGAAACGTTGATGACGTTGAGATTGGCCTCGTAACTGCGCTGGGCCTCGCGCATGTCCATCAACTCGATCATCGGGTTGACGTTGGGCGCCAGCACGTAGCCGTCACGGTCGGCGGCGGGGTGCTTGGGATCGTACCGACGCTGGAATTCGGATTTGTCGGCGCGCACCTTGCCGACCACCACCTTGGTCAGGCCGTTGACGCGGTCGAGTTCGTTCTTGAAGGTGACGACTTTGCGCTGATAAGGCGAGCCGTCGGGGCTCTGCGCCAGCGAGTCGGCGTTGGCCAGGTTCTCGGAGATGACGCGCAGCCGCTCGGCCTGGGCCTTCATGCCCGAGAGCGCGACCGAGGTGCTTTTCTGGAGATCGTCCATCCGCCCGTCCCTCTATTGGCTCAGCGCTCGACGGTGACCAGCTTCAACAGCGCCACCTGCTTCTGGAACAGCGCCGACACCTGCTGGTAGTTGGCGTTGCCCTCGCCGACCTTGGCCATCTGCTCTTCGAGGACGACGGCGTTGCCGTCCGGCGTCGACTCGAAGGTCTTCTTGTCGGTCAGCACCTTGTTGGGATCGGTGAAGTGCGGCACGATATGCCTGGGATCGGTCGCCACCGGCTGGATCGACGGCGCCTGGGTATCCTTCAGCACCGACTTGAAGTCGAGCGCCTTCAGGTCCCTGGGCATATACTTGGGAGTATCGACGTTGGCGATGTTCTCGGCCAGCACCTCCTGGCGCTTGGCGATCCAGTCCATGGCTTTGGTGGCCATCGACATCACGGTCAGCTTGTCGAACATCGAGACACCCTCGAAACAGTGCCGGGGCACATGACGCGCCCCATCGACCGTAGTATGGAATCGCGCCGTTTAACAAAGGGTGAATCGGCGGCGTCCCGCACCGCCACTTAAGCCTTTTTTAAGCCGCCGCCGCCCACCATCGGCGGACGCGCACATGCGCCGGCTTGGTAAGGGATTGCGGCTGCCGATGGCGGGAGGACGGGACCTCTGGGACGAAGGGGCCGGGGCCGACAAGGCCGCCGCCACGCCGTCGCGCACGCCCGTCGCCGTGGCGCTGACCTATGACGAGAAGTCGCCCGAGGCGCCCCGGGTGGTGGCCTCCGGCAAGGGCTTCATCGCCGAACAGATTCTCGATTTCGCCTTCGCCCACGGCGTCAAGGTCCGCACCGACCCCGACCTCGCCGAGATTCTGGGCGCCGTCGAAGTGGATACGGTGATCCCGGTCGAGGCATTCCTGGCGGTGGCCGAAATTCTCGCCTACGTCTACCGCGCCAACGGCCGGGTGCCGCCGGCCGGGACCGTATGGGCGGCCGGCGAGACGGGTGCCGCATGAGCGCCGCCGAATCGGTGCGCGAGGAATTGGAAAAAGCGGCATCGCTGGTCACCACCGCGCAGCGCCTGCTGGCCACCGGCACCATGGTCGATCTATCGGCGCTGGAGGGCAAGGTCCGCTCGGTCTGCAATCAGCTGACCGAAATGCGGCGCGAGGAGGGACGGCCGCTGATGCCGGTGATGGAAGCCCTGATCTTGGACCTTGACCGCCTGGGCGAGGCTATCGAGGAACGTCACCGCCCCCTGCTCGACCTTTTCGGCCCACTGGAACCCGGATGATGGACACCGCCCTCTATCTGCGCTCGGCCGCCGTCCTGGTGCTGGTGCTGGGGCTGATCGTCGCCATGGTCTGGGCGTTCAGACGCTTCGGCTTTGGCGGCCTGGCCCTGCGGCCGATGACGCGGCGCCGGCTGGCGGTGGTCGAATCCTTGCCGATCGATGCCAAGCGGCGTTTATTGCTGGTGCGCCGCGACGGCGCCGAACATCTGTTGCTGGTCGGCGGCGGTGCCGACCTGGTGGTCGAAAGCGCCGCGGCGCCGGCCCCGTCCCAGGAGGAATCGAGACCATGAAGCGCGGCGCCAAGATCGGTCTGGCGGCCCTGGTGGGAGTGGCGGTGGCGGCGGTGGCGATGCCCGCCGCGGCCCAGCAGCTCAATCTCGATTTCGGCTCGGGTGCCAGCTCGACCACCCGCATCATCCAGTTGCTGGCGCTGACCACCGTCCTTTCGGTGGCGCCGTCGATCCTGGTGATGATGACCTCGTTCACCCGCATCGTCGTGGTGCTGAGCTTCCTGCGCCAGGCGCTCGGCACCCAGTCGAGCCCACCCAACATGGTGATGGTCAGCCTGGCGATGTTCCTGACCGCCTTTGTCATGGCCCCCACCCTGGAGCAGTGCTGGCAGCACGGGGTGCAGCCCTACATGGACGGTCAACTGGAGGAGGCCGAGGCCTTCGACCGCACCGCCAAGCCGCTGCACGCCTTCATGATGCGGCAGACACGGCCGCAGGACGTGCGACTGTTCATGGACCTGTCGAAAAGCGCCACGCCGGAAAAGGCCGAGGACATCCCGCTCAAGGTGGTGGTGCCCGCCTTCATGATCAGCGAACTGCGGCGTTCGTTCGAAATGGGCTTCCTGATCTTCCTGCCCTTCATCATCATCGACATGGTGATCGCCTCGGTGCTGATGAGCATGGGCATGATGATGATTCCACCGGCGATGATCTCGCTGCCCTTCAAGCTGATCTTCTTCGTCCTGGTGGACGGCTGGTACATGGTCGTCGGCTCGCTGGTACAAAGCTTCGTATAGACCGCCACGGTCTAGATTTTTGTTCCAGCCCCCGCCGGACGGCCGGGCGACCCTTCACTTCGACATTGAATTTCCCCTCGCCGGCCAGCATTGTGGATGGGCGAATCTGCACGACCAGAGGAAATTCAATGTCCGTCGAAGCCATTCTGAAGAACAAGGGCCGCAACGTCTTCACCATCCGCCCCGAACACGCGGTTTCCGAGGCCGCCGCCCTGATGACGGCGAAGCGTGTGGGCGTGGCCGTCGTCTGCGATGCCAAGAACCGCGTCGTCGGCGTCGTCTCCGAGCGCGACATCGTCAACGGCATCACCCAGTACAGCAAGGGCGTCGTCGACATGCCGGTGCGCAACATCATGACCTCGCCGGTGGTCAGCTGCGATCCGGGCGACTCGGTCAAGAAGATCATGGAAGTGATGACCGAGCGCCGCATCCGTCACCTGCCGGTGATCGAGAACGACGAATTGGTCGGCATGGTGTCGATCGGCGACGCCGTCAACTTCCGCCTGAAGGAAGCCCAGCTGGAAGTCGGCGTGCTGCGCGATCTGGCCGCCCGCTGAATCTTTCACAACGTTTGCCGAAGGGCGCCCCGCCACGGTGGGGCGCCCTTTTCGTTGCTCACGATTGATCCCGGCTACAGCTTGGTGAGGTCGACCGGGGAAGCGCCTGGACAGAAGTGGAGGTCGACGGCCCGCCGCAGGCCATCCAGATCCCCGTCCCGTTCCGCGACCCGGTCGGCCAGTGCGGCATAGGCCGCGTCGGGATCGGCGGCGAGCGCCAATTCCTTGTAGCGCGGACGGAAGGGACCGACGTCCAGTGATTCGGTGAGCAGCTCGACGTAATTCATCCACTCCAGCCCGAATTCCGGCTCGGCCGCCAGCAGTTCGCGGTAGCAGGTGTGGTAGACGGTCGCAATGCCATCGCAACCCTGGCTCTTGGCCGTCTCGAACATCCCAGCGACCATGGCGCGATGACGATCCGCGCCAATCTTCGCGACGATGGCCGGCGAGCAGATATAGCCCCATTCCTCGTCGGCCGGCAGTTCGACCACCTCGAGTTCGGGAACCGCGCGCAAGATCGACAGCACATGCTCGGAATCCTGCCGCGCCCGGGGGGATCCCAAATGCATGTGCAACCCGACACGGCGTCGGATCGGCTTCCTGAACGGAAGTCGGTCCAGGTTCTCGGCGACGAACTGGGTGACATGGATATAGGGCGGATCGAAGGTCAGCGCGCCCGACGCCAATTTGTCGTCAAAGATCACGTTGCAGCTGGGGCAATAGGTCAGAACCGCCTTCGGGCGAATCCGCTCGAACAGGTTCAAGGTGTTTTGGGCGACCCGGAGTCCGACCTCGCCGTCGCCGACCATCTGGTGGACGATTCCGCAGCAATGGGCCGAACCACCCACGGCAATGAAATCAACCTTCATCGCCTGAAGCACGGCCATCAGCGATTCCGCGAGGTTCATGGTCCGCAAGACGTTGCACCCCAGGTACAGAACGTAGTCGTGGGGCCGAGCGAGCTGCTCCGGCGTCGGCTCCCAGAAACGCGTGGGGCTTTGCCGTAGCGCGTCCGCCAAAGGCCTGATCGGACCGAAATAGGCGCCATAATTGAATTTCTTCATCTCACCCTCCGGTCGCGGGCTCGGAGGCCCACCTGAATTGAGAACTTGCGCCAGTCTGACAATCGGCATTCCATCTGAAAAGCGGGAATGTATGATAGAAAATATCGATTCTTGTGATGGATTGGCCGATGCGCCGTTTTGACCTGGACCTCCTGCAGACCCTGGTGACCATCGCCGAGACCGGCAGCCTATCCGCCGCCGCCGAGCATCTGTGCCGCTCGCAGTCGGCGGTCAGCGAACAGCTCCGAAAGCTCGAGGAATTCTGCGGCGTCGAATTGTGCCGCCGTGGCAAGCGGGGCGCCCGTCCGACTCCGGCCGGCGAACGCCTGATCGTTCATGCCCGCGAAATGCTGGCGCTCAACGAGGCCGCCTGCCTGGATATGGCGGGAACGACGCTGGCCGGAGACCTGCGGCTGGCAATCACCGACTATTTTCAACCGACGGCGCTCATCGGCCTGCTCAAGGGCCTGCGCTCCCGCTATCCGGACCTGCGCCTGCATGTCGCCATCCGCGCCAGCGCCCAGATTGAACTGGACGCGCAGGAGGGCGACGTCGATATCGGCCTGACGGCGCGCATCGTGACGCCGGAGGACGAGGGTGAACGCGCGCCCGGCTATCTCCAACTGCGGCGAGAGCCGCTGTTCTGGGTGGCCTCCGCCGCCTTCGCCCCGGATTTCGCGTCCCCGCTGCCCGTGGTTGCCCTGCGGGAAAGCTGCACATTGCACCGTTTGGCCATCGCCACACTGGAATCCGCCGGCATTCCCCACTTCGTTGCTCATTCGGCGTCGGGCGTCGCCGGACTACAGGCGGCTCTGGCGGCGGGGCTGGGGATGGCCTGCCTGAATCAGTCCGCGATACCACCCGCAATGGTGCCGCCGGAGTTCGGCATCGCCTTGCCGCGGCTGCCGGAGTTGCGCTTCGCCCTGCTACCACCCCGCCCAGGCGAATCCCGGTTGGTGGCGGAGGTCCGGACCATGCTGGCGGAACTGCTGGCCGGAGCCTAGAGCCTCCGGAGCAAAGCGATCCGACCGGAATGCGCTTTGCTCGCTAGTGCGCCTCGTCCCAGGAATCGGCCACGCCGGTATCGACCACCAGCGGCACGTCGAGTTCCGCCGCCCCCTCCATCACCGCGCGAACCAGGACGCCGGTGGCCTCGGCCTCGGCCTCGGGCACTTCGAACACCAGTTCGTCGTGGACCTGGAGCAGCATGCGAGCCTTGAGACCGGCCCCGGTCAAGGCATCGGGCAGGCGGATCATCGCCCGCTTGATGATGTCGGCGGCACCGCCCTGGATGGGGGCGTTAATGGCGGCGCGTTCGGCGAAGGCGCGCATGTTGGCGTTCTTGTCGCGAATGCCGGGCACGTAGACCTTGCGGCCGAACAGGGTGGAGACGAAGCCCTGGGCCCGCGCCTCCTCCTTGGCCGCCTCCATGTAGGTGCGAATCTCGGGATAGCGGGCGAAGTAGGCGTCGATATAGGCCTTGGCCTCGCCGTTGGCGATGCCCAGTTGGGCGGCCAAGCCAAAGGCCGAAATGCCGTAGATGATGCCGAAATTGATCGCCTTGGCCCGGCGGCGCAGCATCGGGTCGATGCCTTCGACCGGTACCCCGAACACCTGCGAGGCGGTGATGGCGTGAATGTCGGCGCCCGAGCGAAAGGCCTGGCGCAGCCCCTCGATACCGGCGACGTGGGCGACCAGCCGCAGTTCGATCTGCGAATAGTCGGCCGACAGCAGCTTCCAACCCGGCTCGGCGACGAAGGCGCGGCGGATCTTGCGCCCCTCCTCGGTCCGCACCGGGATGTTCTGCAAATTGGGGTCGGACGAGGCCAACCGACCGGTCGAGGTCGCCGCCAGCGAATAGCTGGTGTGGACGCGCCCGGTGCGGGGATTGGCCTGGGCCACCAGGGCGTCGGCGTAGGTGCTTTTCAGCTTGGCGATCTGCCGCCAGTCGAGCACGCGGGCGGGCAACGGGTGGCCTTCGGCGGCCAGGGCCTCGAGCACGTCGGCGCCGGTGGCCCATTGGCCGCTCTTGCCGGTGCGCTTGCCGCCACCCAGGCCCAGGTCCTCGAACAGCACCTTGCCCAATTGCTGGGGCGAGCCGACGTTGAAATCCTGGCCGGCCAGCTTGCGAATCTCGTCCTCCAACTCGACCATGCGGCGCCCGAACTCGCCCGACAGGGTCCGCAGGCGGGGAACGTCGACCTTGATCCCCTCCCGCTCCATCGCCGCCACCACCGACACCAGCGGACGCTCCAGCGTCTCGTAGACGGTGACCATTTTATCGGCCAGCAGACGCCGGCGCAGCAGGGTGTGAAGGCGCAGCGTGATGTCGGCGTCCTCGGCGGCGTAGGCCAGCGCCTTGTCGAGCGGCACCCGGTCGAAGGTGATCTGCGCCTTGCCGGTGCCACAGACGTCGGCGAACTTGATGGTGTCGTGGTCGAAATAGAGCTTGGCCAGTTCGTCCATGCCGTGGCCGTGACCGGCGCCGTCGAGGACGTAACTCAACATCATGGTGTCGTCGATGGGGGCGAGGGTGACGCCGACGCCGTTCAGCACCTGGATGTCGTACTTGATGTTGTGACCGACCTTCAGCACCGATTGGTCGGCGCCCAAGGCCTTCAGGCGGGCGACCGCCTCGGTCAGGGGGATCAATCGCGGCGCGTCGGCGGTGGCGGAGCCGCCCAGCAGGTCGAGCGTACCCTGCGCCCCCGCCGGATTGTGGCGCAGCGGAATGTAGCAGGCCTTGCCGGGAGCGACGCTCAGCGATACGCCGACCAGATCGCAACGCAGCGCGTCCAGCCCGGTGGTCTCGGTGTCGATGGCGACGGTGCCGGCCTGACGCGCCAGCGCGACCCAGCGATCGAGGGCGGCGGTGGTGGTCACCAGTTCGTAATCGGTGGCGACCGCTTCGGCCGCCTTGGTGGGCGTGGGCGTGGCCGTGGGCGCGGCGGACGCCGTCTTGGCGCCCAGACGGGCGAGGATCGAGTGGAAGCCCTGTTCCTCGAGGAAGCCGGCCAGGCGGCCGGGCTCGGGCGGGCGCACCCGGAAGCTGTCGAGCGTTTCGGTCACCGGCACGGCGGCGTCGAGCGTCACAAGTTTAAGCGACAGGCGTGCCGCCTCGGCGTGTTCGATCAGCGATTCGCGGCGCTTCGGCTGCTTGATCTCGGCCGCCCGCGCCAACAGGGTTTCGAGGTCGCCGTATTCCTCGATCAATTGGGCCGCCGTCTTGGGGCCGATGCCGGGAACGCCGGGGACGTTGTCGACGGAATCGCCGCACAGCGCCTGGACCTGCACCACCTTCTCGGGCGGCACGCCGAACTTTTCCATCACCTCGGCGGCGCCGATCGATCGGTTCTTCATCGGGTCGAGCATATCGACCCCGTCGCGGACCAACTGCATCAGGTCCTTGTCGGAAGAAACGATGGTGACCCTGGCCCCCACCGCCCGCGCCTGGGCCGCGTAGGTGGCGATCAGGTCGTCGGCCTCGAAGCCCTCAAGCTCGACCGAGGCGACGTCGAAGGCCCGCGTCGCCTCGCGAACCAGCGGGAACTGGGGGACAAGCTCCTCGGGCGGCGGCGGTCGGTGGGCCTTGTATTCGGGGTAGATGTCGCTGCGGAAGGTCTTGCGGGCGGCGTCGAACACCACGGCGACCGCGTCGGCGTCGGTTTCCGACAACAGCTTCATCAGCATGTTGGTGAAACCGAACACCGCGTTGATCGGCGTGCCGTCCTTCCGCGTCATCGGCGGAATGCCGTGGAAGGCCCGGAAGATGAAGCCCGATCCGTCGACCAGGAACAGGTGGCGGGGTGGGCTCAATGCCCGTGCCCGACCTTGGCGCCCTCGGCCAGCTTGAAGGTGCGCGAGCAGTAGGGGCAGACGATCTCGCCGTTCTTTTCCAGCGTCAGGAAGACGCGCGGGTGGCCGGAACCGGTGGCGTTGTTGCCGTCGCAAGCGACGACACCGCTGGTCACGACGTGGATATCCGAGGCGGCGAGAGAGGACACGGTGCTCATGGCGGCGTTCATCCGTTGACGGTGGAAACGCCCGGATGATACCCATTGCGGCGCATGGTTCAAACACTCATCGACGCCGCCCCCGACCAAGCCGTCCGGGTGGAAGGCCTGACCAAGACCTATCGGAGCAAGCAGGGCGCCAAGACGGCGCTCGACGGCGTTACCCTGGCCGTCCCGCGCGGCAGCTTCTTCGGCCTTCTCGGCCCCAACGGCGCGGGCAAAAGCACGCTGATCAACATCCTGGCCGGTCTGGTGATGAAGACCGCCGGCAAGGCCGTCATCTGGGACCGCGACATCGATACCGATCCGCGCGCGGCCAAGGCGGCGATCGGCGTGGTGCCGCAGGAATTGAACCTCGACCCGTTCTTCACCCCGCGCGAATTGCTGGACGTCCAGGCCGGCATGTACGGCGTCCCCAAGGCCGAGCGCCGCACCATGGAGATCCTCGACGCGGTGGGACTGGCCGACAAGGCCGATTCCTACGCCCGCACCCTGTCCGGCGGCATGCGCCGTCGGCTGCTGGTGGCCAAGGCGATGGTGCACGAGCCGCCGATCCTGGTGCTGGACGAGCCCACCGCCGGCGTCGACATCGAATTGCGCCGCCAGTTGTGGGAGATGGTGCGGGCGATGAACAAGCGCGGCACCACCGTGCTGCTGACCACCCACTACCTGGAAGAGGCCGAGCAGTTGTGCGACCGCATCGCCATCATCAATAACGGCAAGCTGGTGGCCTGCGACACGACGCGAAACCTGCTGGGCCGGATCGACAGCAAGAAGATAACGCTGACGCTGGCCTCGTTGCCGGCCGAATTGCCGGCGACGCTGGGCGAATTCTCGCCGGTGATGCTGCCCGACAACCGCCTCAGCCTATCCTACCGGGCCTCGGACATGCCGGTCGGCCGGCTGCTTGACGGCATCCGGGCGGCGGGCCTGGAGATCCGCGACATCTCCACCGAGGAAACCGACCTCGAAGACATCTTCCTGCAACTGACCGCACGGCACTGAGCGGACACAAAAAAGGCCGCCCCGAGGGACGGCCTTTTCCGTTGGTTCAGGCGAAGCGCCTTATTCCTCGGTCTCTTCGACCTTCTCGGCGACCGGGCCGGAATCGAGGCCCTTGGCGGCCGGGTCGCGGTCGACCAGTTCGATCACCGCCATCGGGGCGGCGTCACCATAGCGGAAGCCGGCCTTCAGCACGCGGCAATAGCCACCGGCGCGGGTCTTGTAGCGCTCGCCGAGCGTCGAGAACAGCTTGGCCACCACCGCGTCGTCGCGCAGGAAGGCGTAGGCGATACGGCGATCGTGAAGGGTGCCGGACTTGCCCCGGGTGATCAGCTTCTCGACGATCGGGCGCAGATCCTTGGCCTTGGGCAGCGTGGTCTTGATCTGCTCGTGCTTCAGCAGCGCGGCGGCCATGTTGGCGAACATCGCCTTCCGATGGGCGCTGGTGCGGTTCAACTTGCGGCCGGACATACCGTGACGCATCGCGGGCTCTCCTCTTCACTTGGCCTCGACGGGCGAGTGCCGATTGCGATCCGAGCCGCTCCTTGGGGGAAACGACGCGGTTGGGCCGAATTGGCCCGAAACGGACACGCCCCCTCCCGCAAGCGGAAGGGGGCGGCGACCGATCAGTAGGGCTCTTCCAGCTTCTTGGCGAGCTCTTCGATGTTCTCCGGCGGCCAGTTGGGAATCTCCATGCCGAGATGGAGGCCCATCTGCGCCAGCACTTCCTTGATTTCGTTCAAGGACTTGCGGCCGAAATTGGGGGTGCGCAGCATCTCGGCCTCGGTCTTGAGGACCAGATCGCCGATGTAGATGATGTTGTCGTTCTTGAGGCAGTTGGCCGAACGGACCGACAGCTCAAGCTCGTCAACCTTGCGCAGCAGGTTCTTGTTGAAGGGCAGCTCGTCCTTGCGCTCTTCCTCGACGACCTGGGTCGGTTCCTCGAAGTTGATGAACAGCTGCAACTGGTCCTGCAGGATGCGGGCGGCCAGCGCCACGGCGTCCTCGGGGGTCACGGCACCGTTGGTCTCGACCACCATCGACAGCTTGTCGTAGTCGGTGACCTGACCGACGCGGGTGTTCTCGACCTTGTAGGCGACCTTCTTGACCGGCGAGAAGATGGCGTCGATCGGGATCAGACCGATCGGCGAATCCTCGGGGCGGTTCTGGGAGGCCGGGACGTAGCCCTTGCCGGTCTCGACGGTGAACTCGATGTTGAGCTTGGCGCCGTCGTCGAGCGTGCAGAGCACCAGACCGGGGTCCATGATCTCGATGTCGTGACCGACCTCGATCATGCCGGCGGTGACCTCACCGGGGCCGGTGGCGCGCAGATGCATGCGCTTCGGCCCTTCACCGTGCATCCTAAGGCCCAGGGCCTTGATGTTGAGGATGATGTCGGTGACGTCCTCACGCACGCCGGGGACCGAAGAGAACTCGTGCAGCACGCCCTCGATCTGGATGGCGGAGACCGCCGCGCCCTGAAGCGACGACAGCAGCACGCGCCGCAGAGAGTTTCCGAGAGTCATGCCGAAGCCGCGCTCCAGCGGCTCCGCCACCACGGTGGCGGTACGGGCGGCGTCGTGACCGGCCTCGACCTGGAGCTTGTTCGGCTTAATGAGTTCCTGCCAATTTTTCTGAATCACGAGCGTGACCTCAATGCTAGGAACGAATGCGAAAGGCCACCAACGGCATGGCCGCCGACCCCCCGGATCGAGGGGGCGGCGGCGCCGCGGAGCCCGGGAAATCCTCGATCAGACGCGACGGCGCTTGCGCGGCCGGCACCCGTTGTGCGGGATCGGCGTGACGTCACGGATCGAAGTGATGGTGAAACCCACGGCCTGCAAGGCGCGCAGCGCGGATTCACGGCCGGCGCCCGGCCCCTTGACCTCAACCTCAAGGGTGCGCATGCCGTGCTCCATCGCCTTGCGGGCGGCGTCCTCGGCGGCAACCTGGGCGGCGTAGGGGGTCGACTTGCGCGAACCCTTGAACCCCTGCATCCCCGACGAGGACCAGGAGATGGTGTTCCCCTGGGCGTCGGTGATGGTGATCATGGTGTTATTGAACGTCGAATTGACGTGCGCCACGCCAGAGGTGATGTTCTTGCGTTCACGGCGACGCGGACGCGCGGCGGCAGCAGGCTTAGCCATAAGAGGTGTTCCTTACTTCGTGACTTTCTTCTTGCCGGCGATCGGCTTCGCGGGACCCTTGCGGGTACGCGCGTTGGTGTGAGTGCGCTGGCCGCGAACCGGCAGGCCGCGACGATGACGCAGGCCGCGATAGCAGCCGAGGTCCATCAAGCGCTTGATGTTCATGGCGACCGAGCGACGCAGATCACCCTCGACCTGATAGTCGCGGTCGATCATCTCGCGGATCTTCAGCACTTCGTCGTCGGTCAGCTGATTGACGCGGCGTTCGTCGGGAATCCCGAGCTTGCCGCAGATTTCCACCGCCTTGGCGCGGCCGATGCCATGGATATAGGTCAGCGCGATCATCACGCGCTTATTGGTCGGAATATTAACGCCAGCAATACGGGCCAAGGCTGGTTACTCCCTTGCGACACGACAAAACCCGGACTTTGGTCCGGGCCGCTTCAAAAAACACCACTCCGGGCCTCGCCCGGCATGGGGGAAACCGAAGGTGCGGGATTATAGGGGGATTCGGGGGAGAGTCAACCGCTTCGGTCGGCTCTCCCGGCAGAATCCCGAAATACCCCGTCTACCCCAGAATGCCTTCCAACGCCTTGGTCACCAAGGCGATGTCCAACGTTCCATCCACGACCGACAGAATGCGCTGGCCCTCGTAATAGGGCAGCAGCGGCGCCGTCTGGGCATGGTAGGCATCGAGACGCTTCTTCACCGTCTCGGCGTTATCGTCGGCGCGGCGGCTGAACTCCTTGCCGCCACACGCATCGCAGACGCCCTCGACCTTGGGCTTCTGGAACTTCTCGTGATAACCGGCGCCGCACTTGGCGCAGGTGAAGCGCCCGGTGATGCGGTCGATCAGCAACTGGTCGGGGACGCGAATCTCGATGGCGTGGTGGAGCTTGCGGCCCTTCTTCACCATGATTCCGTCCAGCGCCTCGGCCTGCGCCAGGGTGCGCGGAAAGCCGTCGAAAATGACGCCGTTCTTGGTGTCGGGCGCATCGAGGCGCTCGTCGATGATGCCGATGACGATCTCGTCCGAGACCAGCTGACCGGCATCCATCACCGCCTTGGCCCGCTTGCCGACCTCGGACCCCGAGGCCACGGCGGCGCGCAGCATGTCGCCGGTCGACAACTGAATCAGCCCGTACTTGTCCATCAGGCGCTTGGCCTGAGTACCTTTGCCGCCGCCCGGCGGCCCCAGTAGAACGAGATTCATGGCGCCTTCCCTACCCTGAGCTTATTGCTTTAGCCGCGCCGGCCACGCAGTCGCGATTTCTTGATTAGGCCTTCGTACTGGTGGGCCAGCAAGTGCGACTGAATCTGGGCGACGGTGTCCATCGTCACCGTAACCACGATGAGCAGACTGGTACCGCCAAAGTAAAATGGCAGGGACCACTTGGCAATTAGCAATTCCGGCAGGATCGAGATGGCGGTCAGGTAGCAAGCCCCCATCACCGTCAGCCGGGTCAACACGAAATCGAGATAATCCGCCGTGTTCTTGCCGGGCCGAATGCCGGGCACGAAGCCGCCGTACTTCTTCAGGTTATCGGCGGTCTCGGTGGCGTTGAACACCACCGCCGTATAGAAGAAGGCGAAGAAGACGATCAGCGCGGAATAGATCAGCAGGTAGACCGGCTGGCCGCGCCCCATGATCGCCGTGAAGGTGGTCAGCCATTCCGGCCCGCCCGAGGCGGAGAACTGCGCCACCGTCACCGGCATCAGCAGGATCGAGCTGGCGAAGATCGGCGGAATGACGCCCGAGGTGTTGAGCTTCAGGGGCATGTGCGACGATTCGCCACCGAACATCTTGTTGCCGACCTGGCGCTTCGGATACTGGACGATGATCCGGCGCTGGGCCCGCTCGAAGAAGACGATGAAGGCGATGACGGCGATGGCGCCGATCAACAGCGCGATGATCAGCACCGGCGGCAGCGCGCCGGTGCGGCCCAGTTCCAGGGTCGCGGCGATGGCGTGCGGCAACTGGGCGACGATACCGGCCATGATGATCAGCGAGGTGCCCTGGCCGATGCCGCGCGCGGTGATCTGCTCGCCCAGCCACATCAGGAACAGGGTGCCGCCGACCAGGGTCACCACGGTGGTGAAGGCGAACAGCACATGGCTTTCCATCATCACCGCCGGGCCGTGGCCGCCGGACATGCCCATTAGACCGGTGGCGATGCCATAGGCCTGGAAGGTGGCGACCACCACCGTCAGGTAGCGGGTGTACTGGTTGATCTTCTTGCGCCCGGCCTCGCCTTCCTTCTTCACCGCTTCCAGCGACGGGACCACCGTCGCCATCAGCTGCATGATGATGGAGGCCGAGATGTACGGCATGATGTTGAGCGCGAAGATGGTCATGCGCTGGAGCGCGCCGCCGGCCAGCATGTCGAACATGCCGAGGATGCCGCCGCCGGACTGGCGGAACATCTCGGCCATGACCTGCGGGTTGACGCCGGGCATCGGAATCCAGGTGCCCAGGCGATAGACGACGAGGGCGATAAGCGTGAACCAGATCCTCTTCTTGAGGTCTGTCGCTTTCGCCAAAACTCCGAAATTCAGGTTCGCGGCGAGCTGCTCGGCGGCGGATGCCATGCCAATCTCCGGATTACGAAAGGACGTTGGGCAAGGAAGCCGTGTTTAGCCGAGGCCGGCCGAGGGATCAACCCTCGGCCGGGGCCCCGTTCGCAACCTTAACCGAACCGCCCAGCTTCTCCACCGCGGCGACGGCCGCCTTGGAGGCGCCGACCACTTCGATGGTCACCTTGGTCTTCAGTTCGCCACGGGCGAGCAGACGCACGCCGTCGCGCGGGTTGCCGACCAGACCGGCGGCCACCAGGACCGCGGTGGTGATTTCCTGCTTGGCGTCCACCTTGCCGGCCTCGATCGCCGCCTGCAGGCGGCCGAGGTTCACCTCGACATATTCCTTGCGGAAGATGTTGGTGAAGCCGCGCTTCGGCAACCGGCGGTAGATGGGCATCTGACCGCCTTCGAAGCCGTTGATGGCCACGCCGGTACGCGAGGACTGACCCTTGACACCGCTGCCCGAGGTCTTGCCCTTGCCGGAACCGATGCCGCGGCCAACGCGCTTGGCTTTGTAGCGAGCGCCGGCGTTGTCGCGCAGATCGTTGAGCTTCGTCATGTTCCTATTCCTCGACCCGGACCAGGTGCTTGACCTTGTTGATCATGCCGCGCACGGAGGGAGTGTCCTCCAGCTCGCTGGTGCGATGCAGCTTGTTAAGGCCCAGGCCGACCAGCGTGGCGCGCTGATCCTCGGGGCGCCCGATCGGGCTCCCCACCTGGGTGATGCGGACGGTTTTCTTCTGCTCTTTGGCAGCGGCCTTCTTGGCAGCCATCTTTTCAGCCTCCGTCAAGCGGCAGTGGCGGCGGCGGCGGCGGCGCCGTCACGTCGGCCAATGATCTCGCCGACCTTCTTGCCGCGCTTGGCCGCCACCGAACGGGGCGAAGCGAGACCTTCCAGGGCGGCGAAGGTGGCCTTCACCATGTTATGCGGGTTCGAGGTGCCCAGGCACTTGGCGACGACGTCGGCCACGCCCATGGTCTCGAACACGGCGCGCATCGGGCCGCCGGCGATGATGCCGGTACCGGCCGGAGCCGAGCGCAGCACGACGCGACCGGCACCGAAATGCCCGAAGACGTCATGATGCAGCGTGCGGCCTTCGCGCAGCGGCACCTTGATCATGTTGCGCTTGGCCTGGTCGGTGGCCTTGCGGATGGCCTCCGGGACCTCGCGGGCCTTGCCCGAGCCATAGCCGACGCGGCCCTTGGCGTCACCGACCACCACCAACGCGGCGAAGGCGAAGCGACGGCCGCCCTTGACCACCTTGGCGACGCGGTTGATGTGGACGAGCTTGTCGACAAACTCGTTGTCCTCGCGCTCGCCCCGGGAGTCGGGGTTGGGACCGCGACCGCGGCCGCGGCCGCCTTCGCGTTCGCCGCCTTCACCACCGCGGCCACGCCGGCCGCGATCAGGGCTTTCGGGATTGGGAGTACGTGCCATGTGTCACATTCCTCAGAAAGACAGGCCGCCTTCGCGGGCGGCATCTGCCAGCGCCTTGACGCGGCCGTGATAAATGTAGCCGCCGCGGTCGAAAACCACGTCGGTAATGCCCGCGGCCTTGGCGCGCTCGGCGATCAGCTTGCCGACAGCGGCGGCAGCCGCCACATCGGCACCGGTCTTCAGACCGGTCTTCAGTTCCTTGTCCAGCGACGAGGCGGCGGCGACGGTGCGACCGCCCAAATCGTCGATGATCTGGGCATAGATGTGCTTCCCCGAACGGAAGACCGAAAGGCGCACGCGCCCACCGGACTTCTTCGCAAGGCTGGCACGGGTGCGCCGCTTGCGGCGCTCGAAAAGATTCTTCGGCGTCATCATGGCAGTGCCCCTACTTCTTCTTACCTTCCTTGCGGAGGATGGTTTCGGTGTCATACTTGACGCCCTTGCCCTTATAGGGCTCGGGGCCGCGGAAGGCGCGGATTTCAGCCGCGATCTGACCAACCCGCTGACGATCGCGGCCGGTGATCGAGATCGCCGTGGGCTTCTCGCACTTGATGGTGACCTCGTCCGGGATCGGATAATCGATGTCGTGGGAATAGCCGAGCTGCAGTTGCAGGACCTTGCCCTGGACCGCGGCGCGGTAACCGACGCCATTGATTTCGAGGTTGATGGTGAAGCCCTCGGACACGCCCTTGACCATGTTGTTGATCAGGGCGCGCGTGGTCCCCCACATCATGCGGGCGCGCTTGGTGTCGTTGGCGGGCTTGACCCAAACCTGATTCTCGACCAACGACGCCTCGATCTGGTCGGACAGCGCCAGGGCGGACTGCCCCAGCTTGCCCTTGACCGTGAGGTCGCCGCCGGCGATCTGGACGGTCACCCCCGACGGCACCGGCACGGGATACTTGCCGACTCGCGACATGGAATGATCCTCCTCAGAACACTTGGCAGAGGACTTCGCCGCCCACGTGCTGGGCGCGAGCCTCGGCGTCCGACATCACGCCACGCGGAGTCGACAGGATCGAGATACCCAATCCGTTGGCGACGCGCTGGAGGTCGGAAATCTTGGAATAGACGCGGCGGCCCGGCTTCGAGACGCGCTGGATCTCCGAAATGACCGGCTTGCCCTCGTGATACTTGAGCTCGACGGTGATCTCGGCGACGCCGGGACGGGACTCGGCGCTGGAATAGCCGCGGATGTAGCCTTCGCGCTTCAGAACGTCGAGGACGTTGGAGCGCAGCTTGGAGGCCGGCGAGACGATGGCCGTCTTGTTGGCCCGCTGTCCATTGCGGATGCGGGTCAGCAGATCGCCGAGCGGATCGGTGAGCGACATTTCCTGCTCCTCCTTACCAGCTCGACTTGACCATGCCGGGGATCTGCCCCAGCGAGGCCAACTCGCGCAACTTGTTACGGCAAACCTTGAACTTGCGGTAGTTGCCGCGCGGACGACCGGTGATCTCGCAGCGCAGGCGCACGCGGGTCTTCGAGCCGTTACGGGGCATCTCGGCAAGCTTGAGGGTGGCGGTGAAACGGTCCTCGATGGCCGCCTCGCGGTCCATGACGATCGCCTTGAGCCGGGCGCGCTTCGCCTTCTGGCCCTTGGCCATCCGCTCGCGCTTCTTGTTGCGCTCGACTGAGCTAATCTTAGCCATTGGAAAGTGTCTCCTGTCTCAGCCGGCGAACGGCATGTCAAAACCCTTGAGGAGGGCCTTGGCCTCCTCATCGGTCTTGGCCGTCGTGACGAAGATGATGTCCATGCCGCGAACCGTATCGACCTTGTCGTAGTCGATTTCCGGGAAAATCAGCTGCTCCTTCAGGCCCATGGCGTAGTTGCCACGACCGTCGAAGCTCTTGGCCGAAATCCCGCGGAAGTCGCGGACACGCGGCAGGGCGATGTTCACCAGCCGGTCGAGGAACTCGTACATGCGGTCGGCCCGAAGGGTGACCTTGCAGCCGACGACCTGGCCCTCGCGCAGCTTGAACTGGGCGATCGAGGTCTTGGCTTTGGTCACCACCGGCTTCTGACCAGCGATGGCGGTCATCTCGGCCAGAGCGGATTCGATCTTCTTGGCATCCTGGGCGGCTTCGCCGACGCCCATGTTGATGACGATCTTTTCCAGCTTCGGCACCTGCATGGCGTTCTTGTACTTGAACTGCTCCAGCAGGGCGGGCTTGACGACCCGAGTGTAATGTTCACGCAAACGTGCAGCCATTGTCGTCTCCCCCCTTATCGGTCGATGGTCTCGCCGGACCGCTTGGCCACGCGGACCTTGCGACCGTCGTCGAGAATCTTCACACCGATGCGGGTCGGCTTGTCGTCCTTGGGGTCGAGATGCGCCACGTTGGAAACGTGGATCGCGGCCTCGGCCTCGATGATGCCGCCCGGATTCGACGGGGTGGCGCGGCGATGCTTCTTCACCAGGTTGACGCCCTGGACAACGACGCGGTTCTCGGAGGGGCTGGCCGAGATGACCTCGCCCTTCTTACCCTTGTCCTTGCCGGCGATGACGACGACGCGGTCGCCCTTCTTGACGTGCAGCGAACCCATCACAGCACCTCCGGCGCCAGCGAAATGATCTTCATGAACTTCTTGGCGCGAAGCTCGCGGGTGACCGGCCCGAAGATACGGGTACCGATCGGCTCACCCTGCTTGTTGATCAGCACGGCGGCATTGGTGTCGAAACGGATCGCGGTGCCGTCGGGACGATGGATCTCCTTCGCGGTCCGCACGATGACGGCGCGATGAACATCGCCCTTCTTCACGCGGCCCCTGGGGATCGCCTCCTTGATCGAAACGACGATGACGTCGCCGACGGTGGCGATGGTGCGGTGCGACCCGCCCAGAACCTTGATGCACTGTACCCGGCGGGCGCCTGAATTATCGGCGACGTCCAGGTTGGATTGCATCTGGATCATTGCTGGCTCTTCCTTCTACGTTCGGTCGATATCGTCAAGCCTGCGGCTCGACGATCACTTCCCAACACTTGGTCTTCGAGATCGGACGGCATTCGCGGATGCGGACACTGTCCCCGGCCTTGAAGGTGTTGTTCTCGTCGTGCGCGTGATACTTCTTCGAACGACGAATGAACTTCTTGTAGATCGGGTGCATGACGCGACGCTCGACGCGCACGACCACGGTCTGCTCCATCTTGTCGCTGACGACCACGCCCTGAAGAATGCGTTTCGGCATTATAGACTATCCTCCTCAGGCCGCGGCGGCGGCGGTGCGCTGACCCAGGATCGTCTTGATGGCCGCGATCTCGCGGCGCACCAGGCGGACCTGGGCGGTGTTCTCCAACTGGCCGGAGGCCCGCTGGAAGCGCAAGTTGAACTGTTCCTTCTTCAACTCGACCAGACGGTCCTTGAGCTGATCCTCGGTCTTATTGCGGAGCTCCGCGGCCTTAACGGTAGCCATGGCTCAGCCCTCCCCGATACGGGCGATGAACTTGGTCTTGATCGGCAGCTTGGCGGCGGCCAGCTCAAAACCGCGACGGGCCAGCTCTTCCGGCACGCCATCGACCTCGAACATGATCCGGCCGGGCTTGACCTTGCAGACCCAATATTCCGGCGTGCCCTTGCCCGAACCCATGCGGACTTCGGCCGGCTTGGTGGAGACCGGCACATCCGGGAAGATGCGGATCCACACGCGGCCCTGACGCTTCATGTGGCGGGTCAGCGCGCGACGGGCGGCTTCGATCTGGCGGGCGGTGATGCGCTCGGGCTCGAGCGCCTTCAGGCCGAAGGCGCCGAAATTGAGCAGCGAGCCACCCTTGGCGTCGCCATGGATGCGGCCCTTGTGGGCCTTGCGGTACTTAGTACGCTTGGGCGAAAGCATCGTTCAAACCCTCTGCTTCAGCGGCCGGACGGGGTGGAGGGCGCATCGCCCGCCGCCCGCTTGTCCTGGGCCATGGGGTCATGGGCGAGGATCTCGCCCTTGAACACCCAAACCTTGACGCCGCAGGTGCCGTAAGTGGTCTTGGCCGTACCGATACCGTAATCGATGTCGGCGCGCAGCGTGTGCAGCGGCACCCGACCTTCGCGGTACCATTCCATGCGGGCGATTTCGGCGCCGCCGAGACGGCCCGAGCAGTTGATGCGGATGCCCTGGGCGCCGAGACGCATCGCCGACTGAACGGCGCGCTTCATGGCGCGACGGAAGGAGACGCGGCGCTCGAGCTGCTGGGCGATCGATTCGGCCACCAGCTGGGCGTCGAGCTCGGGCTTGCGAATCTCGACGATGTTGAGGTGCACCTCGCCGCCGGTCATCTTGCCGAGATCCTTGCGCAGGACCTCGATGTCGGCGCCCTTCTTGCCGATCACCACGCCCGGACGGGCGGTATGGATGGTGATGCGGGCCTTCTTGGCCGGACGCTCGATGACGACGCGCGACACGCCGGCCTGGGCCAGCTTCTCACGCAGGTGGGCACGGAGCTTGAGGTCCTCGTGCAGCAGCTTGGCGTAGCTCTCGTCGGCGAACCAGCGGGAATCCCAGGTCCGGTTGATGCCGACGCGAAGGCCGATCGGATTGACTTTCTGACCCATGATTACTCTCCGGTCGCTTCTTCGCGCTCACGCACGATGACGGTGAGGTTCGAGAACGGCTTCTCGATCCGGCCAACGCGACCGCGGGCGCGGGCGCTCCAGCGCTTCATCACCATGGCACGGCCAACAAAGGCCTCGGCGACGTAAAGCCGGTCGACGTCGAGCTGATGGTTGTTCTCGGCGTTGGCGATGGCCGACTGCAGGACCTTCTTGACTTCCTGCGCGACGCGACGCCGCGAGAAGGTCAGTTGGTTCACCGCCGTGTCGGCCTTGAGGCCACGAATGCTCTCGGCCACCAGGTTCAGCTTGCGCGGGCTGGTGCGGATCGAGGCGGCGAAGGCCTTGGCCTCGACGTCCGAAAGCACGCGCTCTGCGGGTTTCTTGCCCATGGGCTACTTCCTCTTCGCCTTCTTGTCGACGCCGTGACCGTAGTAGGTCCGGGTCGGCGAGAATTCGCCAAACTTGTGGCCGACCATGTTCTCGGTGACCAGCACCGGAATGAACTTCATGCCGTTGTAGACGCCAAAGGTCAGACCCACGAACTGCGGCAGAATGGTGGAGCGGCGCGTCCAGATCTTGATGACCTCGTTGCGACCGCTGGCACGCGACTTGTCCGCCTTCTTGAGCAGATAACCGTCGACGAACGGACCCTTCCAAACGGAACGAGCCATACCCCGTCCCTCCTTACTTGTTCAGTTGACGGCGGCGCATGATGAGCGCGTCCGTCTTCTTGTTGCTGCGAGTCTTCTTACCCTTGGTCGGCTTGCCCCACGGGGTGACCGGATGACGGCCGCCCGAAGTGCGCCCTTCGCCACCGCCATGCGGGTGATCGATGGGGTTCATGGCAACGCCGCGAACATGCGGACGCATGCCCAGCCAGCGCTGGCGACCGGCCTTGCCGATCACGATGTTCTGCTGGTCGGGGTTCGACACGGCGCCGATGGTGGCCATGCACTCGCCGCGCACCACGCGCAACTCGCCGGACGACAGGCGGAGCTGGGCGTAGCCCTGGTCCTTGCCGACCAGCTGGACGTAGGTGCCGGCGGAACGGGCGATCTGGCCGCCCTTGCCCACCTTCAGCTCGACGTTGTGAACGACGGTGCCGACGGGGATGTTCTTCAGCGGCAGGGCGTTGCCCGGCTTGATGTCGACCTTGTCGCCCGAAATCACCTGATCGCCCACCGAGACCCGCTGCGGGGCCAGGATGTAGCGCTTCTCGCCGTCGGCGTATTCCACCAGGGCGATGAAGGCGGTGCGGTTCGGGTCGTATTCCAGGCGCTGGATGGTGCCGACCACGTCGGCCTTGTCGCGCTTGAAATCGACCAGGCGGTAACGGCGCTTGTGCCCGCCGCCACGGAAGCGGACGGTGATGCGGCCGGTGTTGTTGCGGCCGCCCTTCGAGCGCAGACCTTCGGTCAGCGACTTCTCGGGGTCACCCTTCCACAATTCCTTGCGGTCGACGATCACCAGCTGGCGGCGTCCCGGCGAGGTCGGCTTGAACGTCTTGAGTGCCATAACGTCAGACTCCCGTCGTCACGTCGATGGAGTGGCCTTCGGCCAGCGTGACGATCGCCTTCTTGATGTCGGAGCGCTCGCCCAGGCGGCCCTTGAACCGCTTGATCTTGCCCTTCAACACCGAGGTGTTCACTGCCTTGACCTTGACCCCGAAGATACCTTCGACGGCGGCCTTGATCTCGGGCTTCGAGGCGTCCAGCGGCACCTTGAAGGTGACCTGGTTGTGCTCGGAACCCATGGTCGCCTTTTCGGTGATCACGGGGGCGCGGATGATGTCGTACATCCGCTCTTTCGAGAGGGTGACCGTGCTCATTTCAGGCGCGCCTCCAGGGCCTCGACCGCGTCCTTGGTCAGAACCAGGGTGTCGCGGCGCAGGATGTCATAAACGTTGGCGCCGATCTGGGGCAGCACATCGACCTTCGGCAGATTGCGCGACGCCAGGGCGAAGTTGTTGTCGACCTGGCCGTCGATGACCAGCACCGAGTCCCAACCCAGCACCTTGAAGCGGGCGACCAGCTCCTTGGTCCTCGGCGTCGCCGCCTTGGCGGTGTCGAGCACGATCAGCTTGCCGTCGGCGGCCTTCGAGGACAGCGCCACCTTCAGCGCCAGCTTGCGGACCTTCTTGGTCAGGTCATGCGCATGGCTGCGCACCACCGGGCCGAAGATCACCGCGCCGCCGCGGAACTGCGGGCTGCGCAGCGAGCCCTGACGGGCGCTGCCGGTGCCCTTCTGCTTGTACGGCTTCTTGGTCGTGCCCGAGATCTCGGAAATGATCTTGGTCTTGTGGTTGCCCGAGCGACGCTTGGCCAGCTGGTAGTTGACCATGCGGTGCAGCAGGTCGACACGGACCGGCACGCCGAAGACGTCGTCGGCCAGCTCGATCTCGCCGACGCTCTTGTTGTCCAGGCTGATAATCTTGGTCTTCATCGGTCTGGCTCCTTACTCGCCGGCCGCGGCGGCGGCGGCCTTGAGACCGGCCGGGAACGGCACGCCCTCGGGCAGCTTGCGCTTGACCGCGTCGGAGATGAGAACCCAGCCGCCCTCGGAACCGGGAACCGAACCCTTGATCAGGATCAGGCCACGCTCGGCGTCGGTGGAAACGACCTTCAGGTTCTGGGTGGTCACCTGGACGCTGCCCATGTGACCGGCCATCTTCTTGCCCTTGAACACCTTGCCGGGGTCCTGGCGCTGACCGGTCGAACCGTGCGAGCGGTGCGAGACGGACACGCCGTGGGTGGCTTCCAGGCCGCGGAAATTGTGGCGCTTCATCACACCGGCGAAACCCTTGCCGATGGTGGTGCCGGTGATATCCACGAACTGGCCGGGGATGAAGTGGGCGGCGGAGAGCTCGGCGCCGGGCTCGAGAACGTTCTCGGGGCTGACGCGGAACTCGACGACTTGCTTCTTCGGCTCCACCTTGGCCTTGGCGAAGTGGCCGCGCATGGGCTGGCCGACGTTCTTCACCTTCGCCGTACCGGCGCCGAGCTGAACGGCAATGTAGCCGTCCTTTTCCACAGAGCGGGTCGAGACCACCTGACAGGTGTCAACCTTCAACACGGTGACCGGCACGTGGGTGCCGTCCTCGGTGAAGATTCTCGTCATACCGACCTTCTGGGCGATGAGACCGGATCGCATCGTCTGAGGTTCCTTACGATTACAGCTTGATCTCGACGTCGACGCCGGCGGCGAGGTCGAGCTTCATCAACGCGTCAACGGTCTGGGGCGTGGGATCCACGATGTCCAGCAAGCGCTTGTGCGTACGAATTTCGAACTGTTCGCGCGACTTCTTGTCGATGTGCGGGCTACGGTTGACGGTGAACTTCTCGATCCGCGAGGGAAGCGGGATCGGTCCGCGCACCTGCGCACCGGTCCTCTTGGCGGTGTTGACGATCTCGCGGGTGGACTGGTCCAGCACGCGATGATCGAACGCCTTGAGGCGAATGCGGATGTTCTGGCTTTCCATTTCACGTCATCCGATAAATTCGATCGGCGCCCCTGTCGGAGCGCCGATCGGAGTGAATTCTGTCGGTTCAAAGAGCCTCCCGCAGTTAGCAGCCCAGAAAGCCGCTCTTACGGAAGAGGCCGAAGCCGAAGGCCGGTCTTATACCGGGACTCGCCCCGCTTGGCAATGGGAGAGATTCGGGAATCTTGACGTTCCCCCGCGCTTGCATGTAGCACGCCGGCGCGCTACATTTTCGCCATGAGCAAGAACATCTCTCTTCGTGACGCCAATCAGACCTTCGCCCGCTGCATCCGCGAGGTCGAGGGCGGCGAGGAATTCGTCATCACACGCAACGGCCGGCCGGTGGCTCGGCTGGTGCCGATGGACGGCCGGCGAGTGCTGACGCCCGAGCAGCGGGCCGCCCGCGAAAGACTGCGCGAGCGGATGGCGAAGGGATGGCAATTGGGTGGCGAACGGTTCGACAGGGACTCCCTGTATGAGCGGTAGCCGTTTTACCCTCGACGCCAACATCCTCTTTTACAGCGTCGATGCCCAGGCCGGACGCCGCCAGCGAAGCGCGGCGGAGATTCTGGACCGTGCCGCCGAATGCGATTGCCGGCTGACGCTCCAAGCGATTTCCGAGTTTTTCTTCGCCGTCACCCGCAAGGGCATCGTCGCGCGCTCCGAGGCCGCCGCCCAGGCCGAGGATTGGCTCATCCTGTTTCCATGCGCACAGGCGTCGCCGAGTGCCGTGCGAACGGCCCTTGCGGCGGCGGGTGGGGGCCAAGCGTCCTACTGGGATGCACTGCTCCGCGCTACGGCGGCGGAGGCGGGCTGCGCCACCATCGTGACCGAGGGCCTTGCCGACGGCGGGCAGCTTGGCGGCCTATCAATCATCAACCCGTTCACCGCCGATGGCGGGCTCACCCCCGCGATCCTCGGCCTGCTTGGCGCCGACTGAAAAGCCAAGGGCCGCGCCCCCTCGCGGCGGCGCGGCCCCTTCACTCCCCTAAGGGAAAGCTTACTCGACGATCTTGGCAACCACGCCGGCGCCGCCGCGTGCTTCACACGCCCCCCAATAAGGGTCTGTCGGCACCGGCCCAGCCGTCTTTACTCGACGATCTTGGCAACCACGCCGGCGCCGACGGTGCGACCGCCCTCGCGGATGGCGAAGCGCAGACCCTCGTCCATGGCGATCGGCGCGATCAGCGTCACGTCCATCGACACGTTGTCGCCC